>Ga0210012_1000628_pt1 | contig 39436 bp, 30 predicted proteins | sample CryGeymeta201504_FD_183974 | JGI IMG/M metagenome (GOLD analysis project Ga0210012, IMG submission 183974) | Groundwater microbial communities from Crystal Geyser aquifers in Utah, USA - Crystal Geyser metaG 2015-04 (SPAdes) (version 2) | ecosystem: Environmental > Aquatic > Deep subsurface >... | reverse complement strand
ATAGATTGGTTCTTAGGCTGAGATGCTGGGTCGAAGCCCAGCATGACCAAATAACATCTATGAACTAAGCTCATTATGATGTGAATAAGCTCTTGTTTTCATTAATTATGCTACATAAAACCGTTACCAAAATAATTCACTTTACAAAATGTCAAAGTCCGAAAGTTGAGGTATTAATTCAATTCGATTTATTGTGGGAAAATACGGTTAAGTTTGAATCATAATTTTACTTTACATTGAGTTGTAGCATGATTGAAACGATGAAGTTGCTCTTTTTCTAGAACTCTATTCTCAGTTTTACTATTCAACTAAATAAATCGTCTATTTAAATTAAATTTTCTTATTATATTGATGTAAGCGCTTACAAGTAGGTTGGTTTACTAAACTTCTTCATGGATTTGGTTTTTCATTGAAGGGTTTAAGTTTTGTAATAACGCATATTTTGTTTTCTAACGGTAAAATTAATGAAACTAGTTACATTAATCAAAACGAAGAATAGTATAGGTGCGTATCTAAAAGTGATTAAATTTTCTTCTCAAAAATACAATCAATCATGATTATCTATTCGCAGAATACATTAAAAAATTTAAGCTTAGCCTTTCTTTCCATTTTTTATTTAGGCTTGCAAACTATTCAGGCACAACAAGATTTTCGTGAAGAATCCATCTATATCTTATTAACTACTCGTTTTTTTGATGGTGATCCGTCGAATAATCGACCCAATGAATGGAGTTCTTATAATCCCGATCCAGAAATAAATCCATTAATAACAGATCCGAATGATGTTACTTGGCGTGGTGATTTTAAAGGATTGATTGAAAAATTAGACTACATTAAAGATTTAGGATTTACCGCTATCTGGATTACACCAATTGTTCAAAATTGGTCACCTTTAGATTATCATGGATATCACGCCTACGATTTTACAAAAGTGGATCCACGTTTGGAATCTCCAGGAGCAACATTTCAAGATTTAGTTGATGCGATTCATGCAAAAGGAATGAAAATCGTTTTAGATATCGTAACGAATCATGCTGGACGATACGGAGTTAAAGGTCATGCAGAAATTAAATACAATACCGATCCGAATCAGCCATGGGGAAAAGACAACGATGGAAACCCTTTGCAACCGAATCCAAATTGGGAATAAGACGGATTAACTCCAAATCCTGATGATGGGAAAATTTGGTCACGGGCTAATTTGCCAACAATGCTAGCGCCTTTTAATGAAAATTTAGCTGCATTTAATTGGCCATCAAAAGAAAACTATGTGGATACTTCCGATCCCGATTGGTATCACCATAGTGGAAATGGATTTGCTCAGGGTTTCGATGATTTAGAAAATTTATATAACCGAGCATTGGCAGGGGACACTCCTGATTTCAATACAGCAAGCCCCGTTTTACGTGAATATTTAGTGAATGCTTATAAAACATTTATTGAAATGGGAGTAGATGCTTTTCGATGGGATACTATAAAACATATGAATAAGGACGATGTTTTGTACTTTTTGGACGAGTTCAAAAAAATAAATCCTGATTTATTTGTATTTGGTGAAGTTGCTCAAAAGCGCCATGAATTACATAATGAGGAGCAAGTTAATCCACATTGGTACACTTGGAGAGGTGCTGTAAATAATTCGGAGCCATCAAGTTTGGCAGTTCTTGATTTCTTTGCCATGAGCACGTTTCACCTATTTGGAAAAGGCGAAAATATGAGTAATGTACAAGCAGCTGCGCGTTATGATCATTTATATTCTGATCCTTCAACTAATATTTTATTCTTAGATAATCACGATTTTGGTCCGGTTAATGATTGGAATAGACGTTATGGTGGAAATGATGAAAACCTTGCTGCTGCATTAAGTTTCATGTGGACTTGGAGAGGAATTCCGACTTTATATTATGGAACCGAAATGCGTTTTAAATCCGGTACATATACCGATATTCATGACTCACAAGGAACAAAAGAGTCTATTGATAACACAGGCAGAGCGTATTATGGCGATGTAATGACTTAGGCTCCTAATCATCGTATCTATAAACATATTAAGAAGTTAAATGCTATCCGAAAAGCAATACCAGCTTTACAAAAAGGTTCTTGGTCTTGGGGCGGAAATGGTGGAGGAAACGGAGTTGGTTATGTTCGTGATGCCAGTTCAAGTTATGCTGTTGTCGGAATTGCAAAAGACGGAAGTGTGAATTTTAATTTCTCTAGTATAAAAAACGGAACGTATCGTGATGCAGTAACTGGTCTTGAAGTTGAAGTAGGAAATGGAAGCATTTCATTTACTGTAGCACCAAGTTCAGCTGGAATTTATGTACTTGATGGGCCTGGATTAATTGGAGAGTTAGGAGCAGGTTTCTTCCAAACTGATGCAAATGGAAGTCAAGGCGGCGGCGGAACTGGTGGTGGTGAAGAACCTGCAGAAATTGCTGCGGTTCCAGCAAATCCGAAAGCGGGTGAATCAGTAAAAATAACGTATGATGGATTCTTAAATGATAAATCACAAGTGAATTTGTATTGGGGGTATGATTCTTGGGTTAATCCACAAACTACACCGATGTCGAAAGATGGAGATAAATGGACTGTGAACATTACTGTACCAGCCAATGCACAAAACAGAATCATTTTTGTGTTTAATGATGGCGCTTGAACTTGGGATAATAATGATTCAAAAGATTATGTTGTGAACTTAAGTTCTGGTGGTGGATCAGGAGGAACTGGAGGCATTGAGACCATTACTTGGACTCCTTCAGCGCCAACAAAAGATGATATAATTACATTTACTGTAAATAAAGCAGACAATGTTAGATTACATTGGGGCGTAAATACATGGTCTTCTCCAGACCAAATTTACTGGCCTAGTGAAAGTATGGAAGCTTCAGGAGCCATACAATCACCATTTACTTTGAGTGATTCGAAACGTGTGTTACAAATCGGCCCGTTTAATGGATCTCAAAACGTGACCTCAGTAAATTTTGTATTGTATTATCCTGATTCAGATTCTTGGGATAATAATAATGAAAATAATTATCGAATTGATATTACTGAAGCTACTTCAAACGAATATAAAGAGGTTGAAAAAAGCTATACCTTACATCAAAACTATCCAAATCCATTTAACCCGAGTACTCGCATCAGTTTTGAACTGCCCGCTGCTTCGTATTCTCGCTTATTCGTAAGTGATTTATTAGGCAGAACAGTTGCAGATTTAGTGAATGGAAATCTTTCACAAGGTGTGCATATATTAGAATTTGATGCATCAAAATTAAGCTCTGGAATGTATATTTATCGTTTGGAAACCTCGTTTGGAGTGCTGACTCAGAAAATGACTTTGTTGAAATAACTATAGCATAGTTGTGTTTATATTGGTGATTTGACAATAAAAAAGGCTATGATTGAGGTCTTTTTTATTTTTTTTAAAAAATTAAAAGTCCCCTTTTTAGGAGATATTTAACTGAAAGCTCACTATTTACAATTTAAAAATCATACGAATTGTCGTTGTGAAAATAAGATATTGAGGCAACTCCAAAAAGTTGATTTTGTCGATTTTTACTCACCCAAATCGAGTAAAATCGCCGATTACTTTTCTGAAAACCAAATTTCAGTGAATGCTCAGAAATTAGATACTTAAATAACGATTCAGCCAAGTTATAGATCGATTTTTTAGGCGAATATCAACCTCACACTGATTGATTAAAAATTTTATTTCTTCAGCGTTTATTAGTTTGTTGATAAGTAAGATCTCAACAAATTCTTTATCCTTCTCGCGATAAGCCATAAGTTTAGAAACAGCTAAGTCAGGTAAGCTTTTACAATAGCCATTAGAATCTGTTTGCCAATCGTCAGTGACTTTTTTACATCGCTGTTGCCAATTTTTGGGTAAAATTGCAGTTTCAATCGATACTCCGTGTACATAAAAACCATGTGTTTGATGAAATAAAGATCCTTCTCCTAAAACTCCATCAATATCAATCACCTTTTCAGGTTTATTAACTGGGCTAACATCAACTTCAATTGATTGGACTAATTCATCTGGAATTTCATTTAAATGGGCTAAAATTGATTGTGAGCCAAAAACAAAGAGCTCTACATCATTTGAAACAGTGCAGGCTGCTCGTATAGCATGAAGTAATTGATAGTAAGTCATTGTTTTTCAATAAATTTAACTAAATCCTCATTTAACCAAAAAGGATTTGATTGAAGTAATTGCGTTCTTAAATCTGATTCTGTTTCAAAAAAAGTTTGAATTCTAATAAGGGGCCAATCTTTTAACATATCCAACCAAATTGAATATGTCTTTTGAATGGATTTTTCACTACTAATTAGCTTTTCTTCAACTAATACTATTGTTTTTTTAATTAAAGAAGGATTCGATTTTAATGTGCTTATTACTTTATTCATAAAATTCAATGATTTTTCTTCATGATTCTTATGAGAAATAGCTGTTGAATTATTCAGAAATTCTTTTGTTTCAAGTTGATTTATGTCAAATCCGTAAACTAGAATACCTTTTCTTTTGGTTTGTAAATATTCTCCTTTAGTGAAAAGTATTAACTTAATTGTTATATCAAATTGTTGCTCTATGAATGATGAAAGAATCGTTTCCTGAATAACGGGCTTCAGCTTAGTTTGCAAAGTAGAATCTGAAATTACATCAAGTTCTAAAAGATCTCCGTAAGTATCAGTATTAAGCGCATACTTACCTGAAATGTAAACTGAATCAACTGGTAATGGATTAAATAATTCTCGAAGTTGATTTATAAGTTGTTCAGCAAATTTTTTTTCATTTTCGAAAAGTGAAATTAAATCTTTTGCTAGAGGATGATTAATCCTTAACGAATAGTGAAATGTTCCTTTTTTTCCTGTCTTAATAAGAATACCGAGTTGTTCTAATGTGTCAATTGCATTAAAAACACTTTGTTTTGAAAGTGAAACTGCTTGTAATAATTCACCAGAACTTGCACTACTATCTTTATTTAAGCATAAATAGCGTAAAATTGCTAGTTGGCTTTTATTGCCTAAAATAAATAGTAAGGGATATCGAAGATAGGATGAACTCATAAGTCAATAACATTTGATGGTAGTCAAATATATTAAACTATAGTCAAAAAAAATAGACTTTAAGATTGTGTCGTTTTAGTCAGCTTAAATGTGACATAGTTCGTGTTCTTAAATATTCAGTAAATAAGGGTCTAAGGCCAACCCTAAAGGCGAATTTGTATATTTACACCTCTCAAATAGCGTGTAATCGTCGATGAGTTCACTGAAATATATTTTTAGTGCGAGCTAAGTATCTCAAAAATTTTTCTCAATCAAGAAAAAAAAGGTTTTCTAGCACTATATTGCGCTAAAAAACCTCTAAATTTTTGTTTTACAATGTTTTTAAATACTCAATCAACAACTCTACACCATAACCCGTTGCTACTCGGTCTTTGCCAAAGTTACCTTGCTGTAAAACCATTCCGGCCACATCAAGATGCACCCACGCTGGATGATTTTCAGTGAATTTCTCAAGGAATTTAGCTGCAAAAATGGCTCCTGATGCAGGTCCTGCATAATTTTTTACATCAGCAACGTCTGAACCTAATGGATCGCCATATTCATCCCACATTGGAAGTGGCCAAACACGTTCTCCACTCGAAAATCCAGCTTTAGAAAGTTCTTGTGAAAGTTCATCGTTTTTTGTCATCATTGCTGCGCTATGATATCCTAACGCCGTTACAGCTGCGCCTGTAAGTGTTGCTAAATCAATCATTACATCAGGTTTTAGCTCTATAGCGGCATAAGCAAGGGCGTCGGCGAGAACAAGTCTTCCTTCGGCATCGGTATCAATTATTTCAATTGAATTTCCGTTATAGGCGGTAATCACATCGCCAGGTAAATATGCATTTCCATCAAGCATGTTCATTACAGACGGAACCACCATAATAACTCGAACAGGTAATTCTAAATCAGCAGCTAAGCAAACAGCTCCAAACGCAATAGCTGCACCGCCCATATCGCACTTCATATAGTGTAAATTGGTCGATGATTTAATTGAAATTCCGCCCGTATCGAACATTACACCTTTTCCGATAATGGCAATAGTTTTTGAATAGTTCTCAGGTTTGTAATCAAGAACGATTAATCGAGGTTGATTGGTAGCTCCTTGGCCTACAGCCATAATTGCGCCGAATCCTTTTTTTTCTAATTCATCTTCTTTTAAAATAGAAACATTAATTTTTCTAGAATCAGCTTCTTTTTTGGCATATTTCGCAAATTCTTTGGGTCCTAAAATGTTAGATGGCATGTTTATTAAATCCATCGACATTTTTTTTGCGACTAAAGTATGAATGGCATCGCTGATGATTTTTTTAGAATGATAAATTTTCTCAGGGCATAATAATTCAAGAGTTAATTTACCTGAAGAATCTTGTTTCTTTTTATAAGAAACCATTTTATTCCAACCAAGCCCAGCTGAAACAGTAATCAGATGAACTTCTTTTTCTGGTGTAAATACATCTGGTAAATCTATTAAAACCGTTGTTTTTTCTTCTTTGTTTTTTAATTGATGAAAAACGGTTCTAATGTTTTGTTGAAATTGTTGAATGCTTGGATTTTCTCCTAAGCCAATAAAAATCAATTTTTTATGGGGATAATCATCATGTGGGTAAAACGAAATCGTTTCAGATTTTTCTGCTTTAAATTCAGTGATAATCTGTTCTGGTAAATCAAAACGTTGAAGTACTTCGTTTTTGATTCCCATTTTAACAGGAATAATTCGAATCTCAGCTTTTGATTTTTCGGGTGAAGCAATGAGTTTGACTGAAATCATAATGTTGTATTAAGATAAAATGAATATTTATATCAGGAATTTACTCTTTAAGGAGCTGAAACTAAAGTAACATTTTGAGCTATAAACCCTTTATCATTTTCAACAATTTGAAATTGGAAAATTAAATCTCTAGATGGAATAAAGGAAGTGTCAAAATGATTCTCAAATTGTGAAATATGGCAAAAAATAGTTTTGTACGGTGATAATAAATTTCTAGAATCTGTAATCCATGTATTATCACTCAGCGTATTCATGTAACGTATAAATCCATAACCGTCATTATGTGAGAAATCATAACATAAACCACGCACTTTTGAGCCAATTTTACCCCAGTCGCCACCGTTTTCGACAGGCAAAAGACCCGGAATGAGAAAACCAGAGATAAACGTATCTGCTTCAAATTTCAACTGATTGGAGACATTATCAAACCCAATTAATTCAACTTTACAGCCTTTATCTTGAGCAAATTTAATGATAGGTATAAAACCATCATCGTTCGTTAAGATGTAAATTTGATCAAGATTTTCTGCTTGTTTCATAATATCAGCGGCCATTTCAAGCTCAACAGTTGATCGGATTATGGATTCATTTGATTCTGAATCGAGATATCTTCTAACAGGTCTTTCAATAACTTTAAATTCAAAATCTCTGAGAACGCTACAAAATCGGCGAGTTTTTGCTTCGTAATTTTCATCCTCTTCTGTATGTTTTTCGTCGTAGGAAACATAGACATTCATTCTAGCTGGTTCATGATCTGGGAAACAGGCATATTTACGAAGAATATCGTACCTAAGTCCATAACCTCCGTTTACTGTTTGATTAATTGCGTCAACGTAAATACCGATTTTTTTAAATTTCATATAAGTGTGAGCAAACTATTTAATTATTTTCTGTGAATATAAAAATGGGCTAGATGTACAAAACTATTTAATCAAATGGAACTAATCGCTGATAATACTACTCTAGTTGTGATTTAATACTATTTTTTGAGAAAACAAATCTAACTATATATGGAATGTAAAGAAAACAGAGATTGGAACAAAACGAGTTAACAAAAATCGATTTTAGTCGAAAAAGAGAGAAAGAAACTCTTTCACAAGTTTTTTAAAAAAATTAATGTTTGAGCTAAACTGAAAAGGAGTATTCCGCAAAATATTCGGCCTATTCGCAGGTTTAGGAAGGTACAAACCAAAAAAATAGACTTTCAGGAGTACATTCAAAAATGAATGGTGCGTTTGATTGAATAGAGTATTATGATAAGATAAATAGGTTTTATTTTGCAGGTTCAATTTAAAACTGAATTGTTTAAAAATTTTTAAATTAAATGAGTTACTCTAAAATTAGGACAAATAAATGAGTGTAGAAGAAGACCATACTATTCCAAGAGTTCAACAAGCTCAGGCTGTTCCTGAACACAGAGAGAATTTATTTCATAATCCTATTTATGAATTAGAGCAAATCAAAAAGGAAAAAGAACGCAAAGAAAGACAAAGAAAAAAAGCCCCCCGAAAAATTCGAAGGGCTCGTGATTCTAAAAGGGGGTTATTAATCGATTTAGAAGCCTAAGTAGCTTATTCAACAGTTACGCTTTTAGCTAGGTTTCTTGGCTGATCTACATTAGAACCGCGATTTACTGCAATTTGATAGGAAAGTAGTTGCAACGGAACTACCGTTAAAAGTGGGGTCAGAACATCAGAGATAGCTGGAATTTTTACTAAAAAATCAGCCAATCGTTCAACTTCAAGATTATTATTAGACGAAATGGCGATGATACGACCTTTTCGGGCTTTTACTTCCTGAATATTGCTCACCATTTTTTCATTGGTGTGTGAAATAGTGGTTAAAACAACAACAGGCATGTGTTCGTCAATTAAAGCAATTGGACCGTGTTTCATTTCCGCAGCAGGGTATCCTTCTGCATGAATGTAACTGATTTCTTTCAATTTAAGAGCACCTTCTAAAGCAACAGGGAAGTTAAAGCTTCTGCCTAAATACAAGAAATTTGGAGCGTAAGTGAATAAAGACGCTATTTCTTTTACTTTGTCGAATTCTTTTAATGCGACAGAAATTTTTTCTGGAACACTTAACAAGTCATTAACTATACTTGTGTAGTACGTATCATCAATTTTGCCTTTTCTTTGTGCTAAGGCCAAAGCCATTAGAGTAAGTACGGTAACTTGCGCTGTAAATGCTTTTGTGGAAGCAACACCGATTTCAGGACCGGCATGTGAATAAACGCCTGCATCTGTTTCACGAGCAATGGTAGAACCAACCACATTACAAATTCCAAGCACGGTTGAGCCTTTTGATTTAGCTTCTCTTAGTGCGGCTAAGGTATCCGCTGTTTCGCCAGATTGAGAAATCACAATTAAGACATCATTTTCGTCCATTAAAATTGGATCGCGATACCGCAATTCGGAAGCATATTCAACTTCAACATTTATATGTGCTAAATGCTCAAACAAATACTCCCCAACTAAAGCGGAATGCCAACTTGTTCCACATGCAGCGATAATAATACGTTTTGCATTTTCTAATTTATCCCAAACATTGGTTAATCCACCTAAAACAATCGACTTATCTTCTGGATTTATACGACCTCTTAGACAATCGGAAATCGTTTGAGGTTGCTCGAAAATCTCTTTAATCATAAAATGCGGAAAACCGCCTTTTTCGATTTGTTCAATGTTCATTTCGAGTTCAAAAACAGCTTTATTTTGTGGAACATTGGTGATGCTTTTCACTTCGTAACCATCTCGTTTAATTACGGCCATTTCTGAGTCGTCGAGATAGACTACTTTGTTGGTGTATTCGATTACTGGAGATGCATCAGAGGCAACAAAATATTCATTTTCACCTACTCCAATTAATAGAGGTGAACCTTTTCTTGCTACAATTAAAGTATCAGGTTCGTCATGATTTAAGATTGCAATGCCATAGGTTCCTTCAACTTGTTTTAGAGCATATTGAACCGATTGCTCGAAGGTACAATGCGACGTTGTATGAATTTCCTCAATTAAATGAGCCAAAACTTCAGTATCTGTTTCACTTTGAAAAACGTACCCTTTTCGAATGAGTTCTTTTTTGAGTGTATCGTAATTTTCGATAATTCCATTGTGAACTAAAGCAAATCGTTTGTTTTGACTTTGATGCGGATGCGCATTTACATCATTGGGTTCCCCATGAGTTGCCCAACGAGTATGACCTATTCCTAGAGAGCCAACTAAAGGCTTTTCCATAATAAGTCGTTCAAGTCCAGCTACTTTCCCTTTAGTTTTTCGAATTTCAAGCTTACCATTCATAACTGCAACACCAGCTGAATCGTAACCTCTGTACTCAAGGCGTTTTAAGCCCTTTAGAATTACATCAGCGGCTTCTTTTTGCCCGATGTATCCCACTATACCACACATATGTTATCCTTTAAATTTATTTAATAACGGTAAGAATATATTTCTATGTAAAGAACCGAATATAGGCACTTTTGAAGAATCTTAGTACAATTAGTCTTTAGGTTTGTTCCTCGATTTTTGGTCTGCCCAATTTTTTGGGCAGTACTTGTAAAGGATGTTAAATTTGAGTAATGTTTGAAGATGAAAACTGATTTTGATTATATCGTTATAGGTTCCGGATTTGGTGGGAGTGTTTCAGCATGTAGATTATCTGAAAAAGGATATAAAGTTGCTGTAATTGAACAAGGTAAACGCAAGCAGGCAAAAGACTTCGCAAAAAGTAACTGGAATATCAGCAAATATTTATGGGCTCCTTTATTGAAGTGTTTTGGTCCTCAACGCTTATTTTTTTTCAAAGAAGTATTAATTCTTGGAGGTGTTGGCGTTGGTGGTGGGAGTTTGGTTTACGCCAATACTCACATGACTCCCGATGATAAATTTTTTAGGAATCCAGTGTGGGCACATCTAAAAGATTGGAAAAAAACGCTTTCACCATTTTATGAACTTGCAAAATTCATGTTGGGAACAACTACAAATTCCAAATTGTATGTTGAAGATGATTTTCTAAAGTCGGTTGCAAGAGATATGAATCAGATTAACTCATTTAAATCTACCCAAGTTGGGGTTTATTTTGGTGAAAAAGGGAATAATATAGATCCTTATTTTGGAGGAAAAGGACCAGAAAGAAATGCGTGTACAGAATGTGCAGGCTGTATGGTTGGTTGTCGTTATAATGCAAAAAATACCTTAGATAAAAACTATTTGTGGTTTGCAGAAAAAAATGGGGCTGAAATTATTCCTGAGACGAGAGTTACAAAAATTGTAGAGTTGGCCAATGGAACGTATGAAATCCATACAGAACAAAGCACAAAAATCTTTTTCAAAAAAAAGAAAGTGTTTACTTCAAATGGACTTGTTTTAGCTGCAGGAGTTTTGGGAACGCTGAATTTGTTATTTAAAAACAGGGATGAATTTGAAACTCTACCAAGAGTTTCGGAAACATTAGGAACGAATGTTAGAACAAATTCAGAAACCATTACAGGTGCTGGTAATGGTAAGTATGAATTAAATCACGGAATCGCCATTTCATCTGTTTTTCAGGCTGATGAACATACCCATATCGAAATTTGCAAATTTAGCACAAATTCTGGTGCAATGAGTATGATGGCACTTCCAGCAACAGATGAAGAAAGAGGAAAATCGAGAGGGTTGGCGTTTTTAGTGAATCTCGTTCGAAATCCCAAAAACACATTCAAATGGCTGATCAATCCAAATTTTGCAAAAACGGGTTTGTTTATTTTAGTAATGCAAAATTTAGAAAATTCAATGAAAATGATTCGAAAACGTGGATTTTTTGGAACTTCACTTCAATTTGATAACAAAAGCAATCACGAAATTCCAGCTTATATTCCTATTGGACAAGAGGTTACAAGAAGATATGCGGAGAAAACGGATGGAATTCCATTGAATTCATCGATGGAAGTTTTTATGAATATGTCAACAACTGCACATATTCTTGGTGGTTGTCCTATGGGCGAAGATGCAAGTTCTGGCGTAGTAAACGATAAATTTGAACTAAATGGATATAAAAACTTTTACGTATTAGATGGATCAATTATTCCATGTAATTTGGGAGTAAATCCTAGTTTAACTATTACTACTTTGAGTGAATATGCGATGAGTTTAGTTCCTTCAAAAAAAGATCATGTTGAGCATATTGGTTACGAGAATGACAGGATTACCTCTGTAGGTTAGTTGTTTTTGAACGGTTATAAAAATTTCGTAAATAATTTATTTTCAATATCTTACAAATTTATGAAATGTGGCTTGTGAAATTATTTTTGTTTCTGGAAAATGTTGAATTGGTTAAAATATTTTTGAAATAGCAATCCTAAATCTAAAATAAATTATCGTATAATTCCCCTTTTCAAACTGTGTGAAATCGCCGATTTTTTACTAAAAAGTAATTTTCGGTGTATAATCTATTATAATATATCAATTGAAAATGAAAGATTTGATTTGTTGCAATTTCTATTTATTACACGCAAAATGTTTTTAAAATTTCGCAAATACACAGTGCTTTGCAAAGCTAAATAGTACATTTCTGACAAGTTGATTGTCGATTTTATCGATTGAAATACGAATTGTAATCTTTACGAAAGTAGAAGTCAACATGAAAAACATGACTCTGTTTAGATAACCAAAAGCAATAGGGATAATTTTTTATCAGAATTTAAAGGTTGAGAACAGGAATTCATAATTTCAATTATCTGTGCAAAAACACACAAATCGAATAAAGTAAAAGTGATAGTCGAAACTAATTGGGGGTTTTTTTATTAAATAGTGTAAGAAAAATAACTAACACACCTATAAATACACTATCGAGGTTTAAACATGAAAAAGTTACTATTACTGCTGATTTGTTTGGTAGGATTAAATATGAATTCTGCACAAGCACAGATAAACGTGACACAATCTTCATTTGAAAATGGAGCCGTCAACATCGGAATGAACGACACCTTATGGGTCTCATTCTCCGAAAAAATTGCATTTATGAATGGTTTTAATGGCGAGCCAGCAAGACCAATGATTCGTTATGCGTTAACGCCGACATCACAACAAAGACCTTTGCCAATTTTGGTTTCTGAAGATTCGATGAAATTAGGATTTCAACTGCAATTGGTAAGACAAGGAGCTCAACAATTTGTATTGTGGAGAGTGCAGGCAAAAAGTGGTGATCAATTAGATCAACCTTTGCTGATTCATTTTACAACAGATGAACAATTAGAGGATGGTGAATTCACAGGAACTGTAGCTGTTCAAGATGATGGTCAAGATGCAAAAGGAACTTGGGTTTATTTAGTTTCATCTCAAATGATTACCGAACAATCTGTTAAAGGTGGTGCAATGGCTGCGTCAAGACTTACTTGGGTTGATAATGAAAATGGAACATTTACAATCCCTTATGTAAAGCAAGGTGCGTACATGGCATTCGCTTTTAAACATGTTGATTTAGATCAAAACTTTTTTATGCCAGGAATTATGTACGGTTTTGCAGATACGGATCAAAATTCAATTCCTGATTTTGTAACAGTTCCAAAACGACAAGGTCAAATTATTGAGATTCCAATTTCATCTTTAGCGTTTGAATTCACTTCAACAGATGAACATAAAGTTGAAGTTATGGCAATGGCTAAAGAATGGAGTCAAAGTGCGGTAGTATCAACAATAAAATCTATTGGTCCTGTAACATTGGAAGGGAAAAGTCCTGTTTGGGAATATGTTTTTAGCAGTGACAGACCTGGTCAATATTTATTAATGAATTATACTGGGGCAGAATTTTGGATGGTTCCTGTAAATATTGGACAATCAAATTTGCCAGGAATTCCAACTTATATTTCAAGTACAAGTGCTTTAGCTTCAGCTGAATCAGAAGCAGGAACGCAATTAAGAGTTGACAGTGATTCCGTAAGAGTCTCTCTGTCTTTATTGCCCGGATTTATTTTTAATCCACAAGCAAACAAAGCTGTTTGGGCGGTTAATTATGTAGCATTCAAAGACTTGAACATAACTCCAACCTTAGTTTTAATTGATGCAGAAACAGGTGAAACTGTAAAATTTGGAACTTTTTCTGCAAAAGAAGCTGGCGCTTTAGTTAAAAAAGACATAGACGAAAATCTTGACATAAAACCTTTTTTAGTTGGAGTGAATGGCTTTAACGTTTTACAAAATGGGAAATCACCCCTTTGGTCATTTGATTTAATTGATCCAGAAAAACGAGAACGCTATATCTACACAGTTATAGGTGATGGAAGTGTTAAGAAAAATCAAGTTAGAGATTCTGTTGCAATTAGACCGATTCCGATTGATTCAAATTGGGTTGACTCCAATGTTATCATGGAAAATTCAGACTATCTTAAAGAATTTAAGGAAGGAAGTTTCCCAACCGTTCATCTTTATTTATCCAATAAAGTGAATTACGCTTTATCTGATACCAATTTAATTTGGAATTTGAGAATTTTGGATAAAGAACAAAATCAACGCCCACCGATGAGTGAAGAATTTGATGCACGCACAGGTGAACATTTCAAACTTCCTTTATTTACAGCTTTTGATGGGGAAATGGAATCAGATAAATTAGCAAAAGAATGGAATGCTGATGCTGCCTTATTTAAAATTAATTCGTTACCACAATTGGGAGTAAATCCTGAAGGCGAAGCTTATGCATGGCAACATTGGTATCAATCTGCAACTAAACCTAATCGCTTGTTGATTGTTACGGTTAGTGGCGATAAAGGAAATTCTCGTGAAGTTGTGTTTGATTCATCACGAACAGCGCCCATTTTCCCAGCATTAATGCCTCTTACTAACTTATTAAATTCAAGCCAAATTATGGCAATGGCTGAAAATAATGGAGGAAGTGAAAAACGTGGAAATGATAAAATCTATGCAATAGACATGAATTTGGATAACATTTATGTGCAGCCTGATTCAACAATTCCAGTTTGGATGGTTCATTACCCTTATACATTAGATCGCGAAAACAAAGTGAGACATGCGGTAATTCAAATAAATGCTCTTACAGGTGAATTATTTGAACGGCCAGTTCGAACCACTGAAAGAAATCCTGCAAGAATTGCAATGGAAGCTGCTCGTGAATGGTCAAAGGATGCAAAACTTCGTTTTGCAAAAGCAGATTCCGTAGATGAAAACGGCCTTGTAGATGTATGGAAATTCGGATTCTTTAGCAGAGAAAAACAATTAGGTTTAGTTGTAGAAGTTCAATCTGGAACAACAATTATTAATCAATTTGAAGTTACACTTGAAGATGTTGCCGAATTGAAAGGTGAAGATATACCAGATTGGAATGAGTCTTCCGATGCACTTGCAAAAGCCGAAGCTGTAGTAGGGAAAAAATATCGTGGAGATGGTTTGGTTAAAAATGTTCGAGTTAATTTGTTCAATCAAGAAATAATTGCAAAATCAACATTTGTGACAAGCAACGATTTAGCAACATGGGAAATTACTTATGAACTAACAAATGGATCGAATGAAGTAGTATTTGTGCAAGGTGAAACCATAACAACTGCTGTAGATTCATTCGAAAATGAACTTCCAACTGTGGTAACATTATCTCAAAATTATCCAAATCCATTTAACCCAAGTACTACAATTGGTTTCTCGATTCCACAATATGCAAAAGTACAATTAACTGTGTATTCCATTCTTGGCCAAGAAGTTGCCGTGTTAGTTGATCAAGCAATGAGTGCTGGAAATTATGCTATTCATTTCAATGCAAGTAAACTAGCATCTGGAACCTATTTATATCAATTAAGAGTAAATAATAAACCAGTTCAAGTAAGAAAATTAACACTAATTAAATAAAAATTTAACCAAAGAGCCTACTCCGAAAAGTGGTTTTCTGCAAAAGAATCGACGATTTCACACTATTTGAAAGGGTGAAAACCGACAAAATTGACTTTCTGGAGTGGACTCAACAAACAAAAAATGCTGGAATTCCGGCATTTTTTGTTTAAAAATTAAAAGTTTTAGTGCGAGACTTTAGTCTCGTACTAAAAAGCAAAAATAAGACTTAAGTCTTATTTCATTTTTTGCGAAGCTGATTCAGAATAATAAGGCACAATACCATCCAATGCTTCAAGATTATAAACTACAGCGGATTTAGAGTATTCAGCTGGCAAAATTTGTTCATGAGTTACACTCGATAAATTCTTGGTAACCACTTCATCTAACCGTTCATTTGCATTTTCACGAGGAATAAAAACATACGATCTAGAAACAGGTGCAATTAAAATTACCGTTCCATCAATATCATCGTAAGGACCTGCAAAAACCTGATCCATTTTATCCGAATCCATAGGCAAATTATGTTCAGGAATTCCATTAATATCAGCTAAAGCTGCACGAGTTGTTCGTGTTTCAATGCGTAAATGAGCCGAGGATTCTTCAACAGCTTGTTTAAAATTTCTACTTTTTTGCCATGCGTTAATCGTTTTCCAGACATTTGCAGAATCTTTATAAACATAGGCTTTGAACGTTGTAATCATGGTATCGATGAAATACGTTTCTTTCCATTTTTCATAATATTCGTCTTTTAAACGTTCTGTATTTAAGGTATCTACAGTTTTTCGCAATTTAGCATAATACAAGCCAATTATTTTAGCTGTTCTTTCTTCGAGTTCTACAATTGAATTTTCATTATACCCGTTTAACTCGGCTCGTTTTGCAAAAATGGAATTTTTAAGTGCAAACTCAACTGCTTCTGTAAGATTTGATTGAATCATGAATGCAGGTACTGTTTGCAAGTGATCTATAAACTGCCCAACAGTATATGTGGCACCATCAACCTGAGCTAAAGGTGTTGTTCGAGGTAAATCAGAATCTGAATACTTTGCGCATTCAATGGTTAGAATAATTGCAAGATTTTCTGGATTAGCTTTTTTTATCCAAGGCTCAATTTTCCCCCAAACTTTTTGTAATGTTTTATTATTGATACTTAAAGGCAAAGACTGCAAGGTTGAATCTAAATAATGCTGCGTTGCTTCTTCAAAACGGCGTCTGTATAAATTATTACTTAAGTTTTCACGCTCATTTTGATACGCAGAAATATCAACATTTGTAGTAGAACGTATTTTAGCCGCTCTGAAAATATGCCAGCCATTGAATGATTTTACAGGTTTTGAACGTTGCCCTTCTTTTAAACTAAATGCAACTTCTTCTGGAGCTAAATCCATTTCCCCATACGTTATCCATCCCATTTTATAGGTAGTATCTGGCTGATTTGGATTGTATTTGCGCATAGAGTTTATAGCTAAATCTTCAAACTTTTTCCCTGATTTAAGTAGCTTATCAAGAGAATCAATTTCAGCTGCTGTTTTAGAGAAAATCTGTTCAAGTAAAATTCCCGTACTTTTTTTTCTAAAGGCTTCACGGATTTCCATTTCTTCAGGTTTTTTTACTCTGGAATCCATAATGCTACGCATGTATTGCTGTCTTAACACATTATCTTTTTTTAGTTTAACGTCTATCTTAACTTCTTTCAATGTGTCTAAGCCATTATTTTGAGCAATATTGGCAATTATTTTTTGCTCAAGCATGTATTCAGCGTAGCGTTTTCTTAAAGCTTGATTATCTCTAATGGGATTAGCACTTGCGTAAGCGATATACATTTTTTGAAACTCATCGGCGTATAAATTGTGACCTTTCCACGAAGCCACTACGGCCGTTTTGGGTTTTTGAGTACAAGTGTTTAAAAGAATAAAAGTGAATAAAAAAAAGAATAAATTTTTCTGCATAGCTGATTTTTAATTTGGTCAAAAATAGGGAATAATTTAAAGCTTGATTTAAAAAAGGGACAAAATTAACTACCCACAAAAAATGTCTGCAAAAAAATCAAAAACTGAGCATAAACTGTTAAAAAATGTTCTGCAATTTCAACAACCCAAAAAAGGTTTTTTTTATTTCTATATTGCCAATCAACATTAAAATTGTTCAACTAATACAAAGTCTATGAATGTGAAAACTGGTTTATTCCTTGCTTGTGTCTTATTCTCATCTCAGGGATTAATGGCTCAAACGCAGGTTTTTAAAGGCGCTAAGATTTATCCGATTTCTGGTGAGCCCATTGAAAATGGTGTTCTTATTGTTAAAAATGGCAAAATTGAGTCTGTAGGAAAAGGAAATGACATAAAAATCCCTAAGGATGCAGTAGTTACTGATATATCAGGTAAAGTAATCATGCCGGGTTTAGTTGACACGCATTCTCATATTGGTAATGGTGATGGAGGCGATGGTTCAGGTCCTTTACATCCTGATGTAAGAATTTTAGATGCCATTGATGTAAACTCCGATACATTCAAAAAAGCACGAGCAGGTGGAATTACCACTGTTAATATCATGCCTGGTTCAGGCCATTTAATGAGTGGACAAACGGCTTATGTTAAATTACGCAAAGATCCTAGAACAATAAACGATATGCTTTTTGTTTCCGATCCGATAAACGAAATTGCTGGTGGAATGAAAATGGCAAATGGAACGAATTCTTTAAGAGGAAAGCCATTTTCTGGAACTCGTGGTAAATCAGTGGCTTTAGTTCGTGAATTATTTGTTAAGGCTCAGCATTATAAATCCAAAATGGAGGCAGCAAAAGGGGATAAGTCTAAACTTCCTGCACGTGATTTAGAGTTAGAAGCCATTGTTCAAGTTTTAGATGGTAAACGAGTTGTTCATTTCCACACACATCGCCATGATGATATTATGACGATTTTACGCTTGAAAAAAGAGTTCGGTTTTAAAGTTGTCTTACATCATGTGAGCGAAGGTTGGAAAGTTGCCAAAGAAATTGCTGAAGCTGGTGTTCCATGTTCTATCATTACGATTGATTCTCCAGGTGGAAAAATGGAAGCCGTCGATTTGATTTTTGAAACAGGTGGAATTCTTGAAAAAGCCGGTGTTTTAGTCGGTTATCACACTGATGATGGAATTACTGATTCTCGTTTATTTTTACGTTCAGCTGCAATTGGTTTCCGTGCAGGAATGAGTGAGAAAAAAGCACTTGAGTCCTTAACCATTGCAAACGCTAAAATGCTCGATTTAGATAAACGAGTTGGAACCTTAGAAAAAGGTAAAGATGCCGATTTTATCATTTTATCTGGAAATCCATTAAGTGTTTACACACACGTGTTACAAACTTGGGTTGAAGGTCAAAAAGTGTTTGATTATTCAAATCCAGACGATAAAAAGTATTTAACCGGTGGCCCAGATGTGTTCAGAGGTGAATTTTACAGTCATCATGATGATTTATCAGAAGGAGATATGAAATGAGAAATTTATTAAAAAACATCATTCTAACTTCTGCAATTCTTGCAAGTTCTATAGCTACTCAAGCTCAGAATATTGCCGTTAAAGGCGAAAAAGTGTACACCATGGAAGGTAAATATCTTGAAAATGGCGTAGTTCTTATCAAAGACGGAAAAGTTGAAAAAACAGGAGTTAATTTAAATATCCCATCAAATTATGAAGTGTATTCAGCTAAAGTAGTAACACCAGGTTTTATCGATGCCCATTCTGTTGTTGGTTTAGCTGGTATTTTTAATCAAAAACATGATCAGGATCAGTTAGAAGATTCTTCACCAATTCAACCTGAATTACGTGCAATTGATGCTTATAATGCTCGTGAAGCTTTGGTTGTGTTCTTGCGTGAAATGGGAATTACTACAGTTCATACTGGGCATGGGCCTGGCGCATTAATGTCTGGAAAAACAATGATTGTGAAAACAGTTGGCGATACAGCAGAAGAAGCGATAGTTAAGGAAGAAGCAATGATTGCCATGACAATTGGTTCATCAGTTGCTTCTAAATTCAAATCTCCTGGAACACGTTCAAAAGGTATTGCAATGCTTCGTGAAACTTTCGTGAAAGCTCAGACTTATCAGGAAAAAATGAAGAATAAAGATGCTAGTAAACATCCTGAGAGAAACTTAAAAGATGAAGCTGTTGGTAAATTATTAACTGGTGAATTAACTGCTTTAGTTACTGCTCAAACAAGTCGTGATATTATCACTGCATTACGTTTGGCGGAAGAATTCAAATTCAAGATGATTTTGGATGGTGGCGCTGAAGTGTATATGGTTTTAGACGAGATTAAAAAAGCTGGAATTTCTGTAATTATTCACCCAACAATGATGAGAACATACGGAGATTCACAACATGCAAGTTTTGAAACCACAGGTAAAGTTGCTGATTTTGGTATTCCAATGGCATTTCAAAGTGGATTTGAAGGATATGTCCCTAAAACAAGAGTAGTTACTTTTGAAGCTGCAATTGCTGTTGCAAACGGATTAGATTATGAAAAAGCAATGAAAGCTTTAACGATAGTTGCTGCCAAAATTTTAGGAATTGAAAACAGAGTTGGTTCACTAAAAGCTGGTAAAGATGCAGATTTAGTTCTTTATGATGGCGATCCGTTTGAATATACTTCTCATGTCGAGAAAGTAATTGTGAATGGAAAAGTCGTTTCAGACAAAAGAAAATAGATTATTGTTTTGATGATTAAAAAAACTCAGTCAAGTAAAATTGGCTGAGTTTTTTGTTTATAACTATTCTGTGTGTAAAAATATTTTTACTCTTAAATCTTACGATAGTACTATTTTCCTAACTAAATAAATAAATTGCAAGTATCCAAAATTTCACTTACAATTATTCAATTCAAGCAAATTAGCCTATCAAAAATGTCCGATAATTATACCGTAACACCAATTTCTATAGACGATAAAATCCTAATGGATTTAAGTTCGGCTAATCCTTTGCTACGTTTAGAACGAAATCGTGATGGGAATTTAGTAGTTATGAGTCCAAGTGGTAGCAAAATTAGTAATGTACAATCCAAAATAATCTCACAACTTCAACATTGGAACGAGAAAAAAGTGCTTGGATTAATTTTTGACTCCCAAGGTGGATTCAAACTTCCATCAGGTGCGGTATTTGCCCCCGATGCGGCTTGTGTTTCCTTAGATGCTTGGAATCGTTTATCAGAATTACAGCAAGAAGGATTTGCACAAATTTGTCCTGAATTTGTTGTTGAAGTTATTTCACCTTCCGATTCCCTTAAACAACAACAAGAAAAAATGCTAGAATGGCTTGAAAATGGCGTTCAACTTGGATTTCTTATTCATCCCAAAGACGAAAAAGCTTGGATATACAAACCGAATAGCGAACCACAGTTTTTTGAGCATTTCGATCAAACTATTAGCGGAGAACCCATTTTAGTGGGCTTTGAATTGGACTTGAGTAAATTAAAATTGATTTAAGGTTTTAGACTCTAAATCGTAAGAACTCGCCGATTATTTTGCAGAAAGCTACTTATCAAAGTAAGCTCAAGTTTAAAAAGGATAAAAGAAGAAAATAACTTTATAGCATCTATTGTTTGGCTTTCAAAACAAATTTTAATACTATGTACAGTTCGACGAAGTAGTTATTTTTAGGCATCCCTATGCAACAGGAGGCACTTGGGAAATGCTTAGTCTTGTTCAGTAACGAACGACACAAATTTCTAGACTTTGCCTACTGTTTGTTAAAACTTACTTTACTAAAGTAATCTGTAAAAAAGCGGTTTGATTCTCCTGAATTAATCGCACAAAGTAAGTACCACTTGACCATGTGGAAGCATCTAAAGAAAAGGAGCCTTTTCCAGTAACTGAAGGTGTAAACTCTTTAGAGTGTATCAATCTTCCCATAACATCGAAAACCAGCAATTGTATTATTCCACGTTTAAATGAAGAATAAGAAATCGTAGCTTGAGGGTTAAAAGGATTCGGATACACGTTCAGTAATTCAAGTTGAGACGGTAATTCTAAATAATTATGTTCCGATTTAAGTGATGTTACCAAAATAGCTCTTGATTTTGCTCTTGAAACTGTTTGTTTGAGATTTTCATATCCAATTCCATAACCTAGTATTAGAGTAAAAGATTGTTCTTCTTGTGGTTCTAAAGAAAACGCATCTGCCGAAAGCATAAATGATGTATTTGCAGGACCCATTCGTCTTCTACCAGCAAAAACTGCAGCTGAAGCATTTATAAAATCCATACTTCTCCATTTTTCTTCATCGGTAAACCCATTTCCACCAGAAGTTGTCTTAACTCCAAAAAATGAACTTCCATCAGTTTCATTGTTATTTATGAGCCAAGGTGTATAAATGCCTTCTACTATACTTACTCCAACATAAAGAGTCGTATCCGTTTCTGTTCCACCAGAAAACTGAGCGATAAAATCGTTCTCGACATCATAAAGAGAAATATCATTATTAGCATCGCCAAACGGCATATCAAAATCGAGATAAATTCCTGCTCTAATTTTTGAATAAGAACTACTCTTTGACTCGTTTTTTAGGGTGTATTTGAGCAAAATATAATTCACATCTTGCTCATCGGCTTGAGCGAATGTTTCTAGAGTTGTTACAATATCATATCGAACGCCTTCAATTCCAGCATTTAAATCGGTGAAAACAGCTTTGCCTTTTTCTACTCCTTTGGTAGCATCATATTCAGATTCGAAATAATCAATTAGATAAAATTCGTCATTTATAGTTGAACCTGCACCACGAACGGCGCTTGAAATTCTGGATTCATTTTCTCCAAAAACAAGCCCACCTTCACGTAAAAGTGGAATATTCATCATTGCTGATTGCGTTGTTCCTGCTTGTTTTACAATAAATCCGCTTCCCTCCGTTGTTGAAGGATAATTCAACATTCCAATTCTTCCAGTGCCATTTACACTTAACTCAATGGAGTTCAAGGTGTGAGTAATTAAATCTGGAACTAAATTTATTTGAACTGTTTCATTGCTTGTAGAATGGTCGGTATACGTTATCTCAATGCGAATAATTCCAATTGAGTTTACAGAAACATCATCACGCACACGTAATTGAATTGGATTTGCAGAGAAATCTCCATTATGTGATGCAGAGTAAGTTTGTTCATTTCCTGAAATGATTTGGAAATAATCGTTTAGAGAATAAACGCTTACTTTTATCGCATTTTGTGCAATTCCTAGATTAAGGAAATTTAAATACAAACTGAAATCTTGTCCACGATTGAAAACCGTGCTAACATTATTCGGATCACCAAAATGATAGGTTTGCAATTTTGCCAAAGGTCGAAGTGTTTCCGACAGAGAAGCATCCGCTTTAATGATTCCTGAACCTAAGAAATAGGGAAGAGAAGCGTTAGCATTAGCAACACTTTGTGCTCCTGTTTCTAGTTGTGAACGAACGGTTGAAACATCCCAATTACTTCGAACAGATCGAATTAAGCCAGCCAAAGAAGCGACAATAGGACTTGCCATTGAAGTTCCGTAAGAAGTGCCATAAGAATTATTAATCAAGGTGCTGTAAATGCCTTCGGTTGGTTCACCGCCTGGAGCAACTACATCAACAAAGCCACCATAATTGGAATAAGGAGATTTCACTAGATTTCTGAAACTAACAGATCCAACTGCAATTACATTTGGATAACCTGCCGGATAATAGGTCGATCCGGTTCCATCATTTCCTGCGGCAGCCGTTAGGATAACTCCATTATCCCAAGCATAATTTACAGCAGTTTCTAGTGCTTTGCTAAATCGTGTACTTCCCCAACTACAATTAATCACTTTTGCGCCATTATCAACCGCATAAATAATGGATTCTACTCCATACGAAAGATTTTTGCCATTATTATCAGAGATTTTGATGGGCATAAATTGCGTATTGTAACTTATGGCTGAGATTCCTTTCGCATTATTCGTAACAGTAGAAGCTAATCCAGCAACATGAGTTCCGTGATTATTGGATGAACCTTTTGGATTTGCATTTCCATTATTTTCATAAAAATCCCAACCATTCACATCATCAATAAATCCATTATTATCATCATCGATTCCATTAGCGGCTATTTCTCCCGAATTTGCCCAAACATTAGCTTTTAAATCTTCATGATTTAGTTCAGAACCGGTATCAATAATAGCAATTACCACATCAGAAGAACCTGTTCCGATATCCCAAGCCGAATACGCATTTACCGTTTCTAACCAAGGCTGTAAACTAGTTCTATCAGGGTCGTTTGGAGTTGCTAAAATTTCATCGGGATTTGCAAACGTTTGGTATTCAATAACTTCCTCTGCCCAAATTACCGTTTCCATTTGCTGAAGCTCCTCAAGTATTTCAATAAGTGGTTTTTCTGATTGAACTTGGATTCGAACTAATTCCGTTGGTTTGTCTTTATATAAAGGTTTGTGTTTCATGGTAATTTCTGAGCTAGAAACTATCCAAGAAGGGTTTTTGAATGTAGCTTTTTCACGGAAAACGTAAATATCTTGTCCCCAAGCAAAAGATGAGAGTAGGAATAAGCTAAAAAAGAGTAAAATTGTGCGTATTTTCATAGTAAAGGAATTTATTCGGTTACGCTAAAGATCAGGAATTAAATGATTTTCAACAAACTACTTAACTACTTTTTAATTCATTTTAAATAAGAATCCACTCTCAAAAGTCAAATTTGTAGGTTTTCACCTATTAAAATTGTAAAAATCGCAGATTATAATTCTGAAAACTACAATTCGGTTTTGCTCAATCAAAATGTTTGAAAATGAATGAGATTTATTTCTCTTTCCGAACGAAAATGATGTTATAGAAAACTAAGATAACAAGGTAATTAATTTAAATAATGAGTCCACTCCAAAAAGTCGATTCTTTCGGTTTACACCCATCTAAATCATACAAATTTGACGAATAGTTTGCTAAAAACTACTATTTAGAGTACACTCAATAATGGGAAGTTTACAAAATAAGTTTCGTTCAAATTTGACACATTCAGCTTTTGGGGATTGAACGTATTATCAATAAAAAATACCCAATTTTATAGTAAAAATTAGATTTGTTTTAATCATTCACATTTGCGAATTTAAATAAGGAAAAATTAAAAGGTAAGAATATGAAGAAATCAGTACTTGTTTATTGTTCGTGGCTACTTATCGTACTTATTAGCTCTTGTAATACCAATTCAAATCAAAAAACAAATAAACCAGGATTTGTTTACACATCAGGATCTCAAATTATTGAACCAAATGGTAATCCAATAATTCTGAAAGGGACAAATCTGGGAAATTGGCTAGTTCCAGAAGGCTATATGTTTAAAACGGGTAATGTGAATGCTCCAACGAGAATCAATCAGTTGATTTACCAAATGATTGGTCCAGATAGTTTAAAGAAATTTTGGGATGATTATTTAGATAATTACATTACAAGAGAAGATATTTTTTATCTTAAACGTATTGGCACCAACCATATACGACTTCCATTTCATTACAAATTATTCACTCAAGACGAATATATGTGTGACCGAAATCAAGGTTTTAACTACTTCGATCGAATTATAAAATGGAGTAAAGAAGCAGATATTTATGTGCTTTTTGATATGCACTGTGCTCCAGGTGGCCAAACAGGCGATAACATTGATGATAGCGAAGGCTATCCATTTTTATTTCAAAGTGATATTTCAAAAGATGAAATGGTTCGTATTTGGGTCGAAATCGCCAAACGATATAAAGATGAACCAATCGTATTAGGCTATGATTTATTGAATGAACCCATTGCCCATTATTTTAGAGAAGATTATGATGTTTTAAAACCAGAGCTCTCTCTATTGTATAAAAGAACTATTGAAGAAATTAGAAAAGTGGATCCTGATCACATGATTTTCTTGAATGGCGCTGAGTGGAGTAGTGATTTTAGCATATTCTCAGATTTTAGTTTTCCAAATATTGTCTATGAATTTCATAAATATTGGTTTCCAGTTAATCAAGATGCCGTTCAATTTTATGTTGATTTTAGTAAAAAACATAAGGTTCCCATCTATATTGGCGAAACGGGAGAAAACACAGACGAGTGGGTTATGGATTTTAGAACACTATTAGATAAAAACGAGATTAATTGGGCATTTTGGCCTTACAAAAAAATGAATAATAAAAGTGGAATTATGAATTTCACTCAGCCAGAGACGTATCATGTATTAACAGCTTATGCAGATTCTTCGCGCAATAAATATAGTGATATTAGAAAGAATCGTCCTGAGCGTAAATTGGTTCAAAAAGCTCTAAATGAGTTTATTGAAAATTCAAAGTTTAATAATAATTTCCCGAACGAAGGCTATGTAAAAGGTTTGGGATTTGAAGTGATAAAACCGGAAGAAATGATGAAGGAGAAATGATGAATGAGAAAATAACTGTGTGACTAAAATTGGTAATTACTAATACAATTAATGTTGATTTAAGTGATAAATAAGGTCAATGCTCGAAAAATACAAGTATTGAGTCCACTCCAAAAAGTCGATTCTTTCGGTTTACACCCATCCAAATCATACAAATTTGACGAATAGTTTGCTAAAAAATACTATTCAGAGTACACTCAGTATTTCAAATTGAAAATCTCTAATCAAAAAAAAGCATGAATACTAAAAAAGTCATCTCGACCGGAGACCTTATCAAATTCTTAAGTTAGACTAATAAATTTTGAATATAAAGCTAAGTCATTATTGTAAATATACTTTTGATGAACTTCTGATATTTAAAAAGCATGGTGTAAGATTAGCTGCATATTTGAAAAAGAAAATCACAAATGAAAAAAAAGATGAATTAGTAATTGAAATAAATAAATGGGAAAAGATTGCTTTTAGTGAGAGTGAGTTTAATGATATTAAGATTGAATGGCTAAAGAATGTAGAATCCTAATTAATATGCAACTGAATTAACATGCTCAATACTCTCCATAGTATAACCAAAATAGAAACCGTATATCAAACGGGGCAAAAGCCTTTTTTGGTTACAACTTCTGATCTAAATGATTATGTGGTAAAGTATTCTGATAGTCAGTTTTAGAACATATTGATGGCTGAATATCAATTAGCTTATGGTTATCAGATGAATGGTTTAAGAAATCAATCAAAACATTCAGTGAAATCGTAGAAATTAACTTTTAATATGTCTTTCGATACTTTTTATAGCATCATTTATTTAAAACCTTATGCCGGTTCGGATGAACGGCTCAATTTAGCTCTATTTTTGAGTGATGGTAGACGTATGCTGTTTGATTTTTCTGAAGAACGCATTCAGTTGATTTCAAAACTTGTTGGGCAGGCTTCAAAAGAAAGTATTCAGGGTATTTTACGTTCGCTAAAAGAAAGTATTCTTACAAACTCAAATGAGTTGAATAATCTTATTCATGCTCAGACTTGGAGCGAATCATATTTATCCTATTTATCTCGATATTCAACCAATTTAATTGGAGTTACAGTGCCAAAGAGTATAAAAATTGAGGTCAATCAAGACAATTTTATTCAATTATTTCACAAATGGATTTCAACAATTGATAAAAAAGAGCTTTCAAAGAACGTAGTTATTGAAGAACGATTATCTGGATTTATTCATCATTCTTTGGAAAAACTTACAAATGTGAATCTAAAACTAAACGAGTCGATTATACCAGGAATTCTTTTTCCTTTTACAATTTCAAGTATTGGTAAAAATGAAAACCCTTTTATGTGTGAGTTCTTAGATTTTGATATGAATTTGCAACAAGCAAAAAATAGAATTAATTACACCTTACAACTTAATCAGGTTTTTTCTAATAATAATATGGGCAAAGCAAGCATATATTTTGTTGCGAATGAACCGCAAAATGAAAATTTGGCACATTCTATTTGGAATAATTTGCGAGACTGGAGTGGTGTTATTGTTGTTTCAGAATCCGATGTTAAGCAAATTGAAAACTTCATGGAAGAACATGATGTTAAACCTTTAATTTCGTAAAAACATTCGGGTTAGTAAGGCTCAGAAATATATTTTTGAGGTAATTCTTCAAATCAGACTTAGAATGACGATTTAATATTTTCTCGATTTTACAAGAGATATTTCATAACAAATACAATGTTCAACCAAAAAAATAGCCAAGTTCATCACTCGGCTATTTTCATTTTATTTCATTATGAAAAAAAGCTTAAATCGAATCAATAATTGCATTTAAGGTTTCGCTAGGTCTCATTGCTTTTGAGGCTTTTGTATGATCAGGCTGATAATATCCACCGATGTCTTGTGGTTTTCCTTGAGCGCCAATTAACTCTGCATTGATTTGAGCCTCTTTTGAACTCAATTCTTTTACTACTGAAGTGAAAATGGTTTTCAAGGCTTTATCTTTATCTTGTGTAGCTAAGGCTTCTGCCCAATAAAGTGCTAAATAGAAATGGGAACCACGATTGTCAATCTGTCCAACTTTTCTTGCAGGGGATTTATCATTATCCAAGAATTTGCCTGTTGCGCTATCTAAAGTTTCAGATAAAACAGTCGCTCTAGGATTAGAATACATTCTGCCTAAATGCTCAAAGGAAGCGGTCAATGCTAAAAATTCACCTAGCGAATCCCAACGTAAATAACCTTCTTCTAGGAATTGATGAATGTGTTTAGGGGCTGAACCACCAGCTCCAGTCTCAAATAAACCGCCACCATTCATCAATGGAACGATAGAAAGCATTTTTGCAGAAGTGCCTAATTCCATAATTGGGAATAAATCTGTCAAATAATCACGCAATATGTTTCCTGTTACAGAAATGGTATCTAAACCTTGTTTTAGGCGCTCTAAAGAATATTGAGTTGCATCAATAGGGGACATTAAATAGATTTCTAAGCCATCTGTATCATGATTCCCTAAATAGGATTCTACTTTTTTTATGATTTCACGATCATGAGCACGATTTTCGTCTAACCAGAAAACAGCAGGAGTGTTGCTCAAACGTGCGCGATTAACAGCTAATTTCACCCAATCTTGAATTGGAGCATCTTTAGCTTGGCACATTCTGAAAATATCACCTTTTTCGACTTTCTGAGTCATTAAGATAGACTCAGAAGCATCAACTATGCGAATTTCGCCATCAGCGGAAGCTTGAAAGGTTTTGTCGTGCGAACCATATTCTTCAGCTTTTTGAGCCATTAAGCCTACGTTTGGAACGCTACCCATTGTTCTTGGATCAAAAGCCCCATTTAACTTGCAGAAATCAATAACGGTTTGATACACGCCTGCATAAGAACGATCAGGAATTATTGCTTTTGCGTCTTGTGCTTTTCCTTCAGCATTCCACATTTTCCCTGATGTACGAATCATGGCAGGCATGGAAGCATCCACAATAACATCAGATGGAACATGAAGATTGGTAATCCCTTTTTCGGAGTTTACCATGGCTAAAGAAGGAGCCGTTTTGTAAACCTCGCTAATTGCTTCAGTGATTTCTGCTTCTAAATGGTGACCTTTAATTTTTGTGTAAACATCACCTAAGCCATTTCTTAAATCCACACCAAGTTCTTGAAATAACGAACCATATTTTTCAAATACATCTTTGTAGAAAACTTCAACTACAGCTCCGAATATAATTGGATCAGATATTTTCATCATTGTTGCTTTCATGTGTAAGGAGAATAAAACACCTTTTTCTTTGGCATCAGCAACTTGTTGCGCGATAAACGATTTTAAGTTTTTTAAACTTAAAGAAGAGCTATCGATAACTTCACCTTTAAGAATAGAAAAAGCTGGTTTAAGTACCGTTACAGTTCCATCTGTTCCAACATGCTCAATGCGGACTTTTGTAGCTTCCGTAAGAGTTACGGATTGTTCCGTTTCGTAAAAATCGCCATGTGGCATAGATGAAACATGAGATTTAGAATCTGAAGACCATTTTCCCATGGAATGTGGATTTTTTTTGGCAAAATCTTTAACTGCTTTTGGCGCTCTACGATCAGAGTTTCCTTCTCGTAAAACAGGATTTACCGCTGAACCTAAAACCTTAGCATAGGTAGCTTTAATTTTATGTTCTTTTTCGGTTTTCGCTTCTTCAGGAAATTCGGGAACCATAAATCCATGGTCTTGCAATTCTTTAATGGCAACAATTAATTGAGGAACGGAAGCAGAAACATTCGGAAGTTTGATGATATTAGCTTCGGGCTCTAAGGCTAATTTTCCTAATTCTGCAAGATAATCACCCATTTTTTGGGCGTCACTTAAATATTCAGGAAAATGAGCTAAGATACGTCCAGCTAAAGAAATATCGCGCAGTTCAACTTCAATTCCTGCTGATTTTGAAAATGCTTGTAAGATGGGAAGAAAAGAGTACGTGGCGAGCATTGGTGCTTCGTCGGTGTACGTATAAATAATTTTTGATGACATGGTTTTGAGATTAAAAAAGGTTTAATCATTAAAATTTATACCTGAAAATACCCTAATCCCATGAATTTTCTAGGAGTTAATGTGAATTAACTGCGTACAAATTTGGCGAAAATAGAAAGTGATTTTAAAATAGGTATTGTTGATTATCTTAAAATCTTTAATTGCTTTTAGAAATGTAATTGTAAAAACGATCAAGATTAGAAGATTTCGGAAAATTCGTCATTATCACGATAGCCATAATTTCTTGCTTTCGCACGAAACTCATTTAATAACTCCCAAGTTGGCAGAGATTCTGTTTTTCGCATCATGGCGATTTGAGAGTGCCAACAGAATGTTATAAATTCCAAGAGGTACAAAGTATTAGCTTAAAATTAAATCCCAATTCGACCGAGATCCTGTTTTTCGCTTCACGGCACTTTGAGAGTGTCAACAGGATAACCGTTTCCGTCATTTGGACAAAAGCCCTAATCTTTTACTCTCGCTCAAAACTAAAATCAAAAAAAAATAGTCTGAGATGCATTAATTCTTGGGAAAAATTCCATTCTCAGAAAATAGCAATGTACTAAATCAAAAAAAAACATCATTCGTTTAACTAGAGTTTAATGCTAATTTACAATCAAAAAAGTCGTTATTGATAACTTTTCTTTGTGAATTGAATGAACAAGATTAATCTATATTTGGCTCCTATAATTAAGTAATAAAATCCGAGTTTGAGTTATTAATTTTGCAGAATTCCAAAAATGAAGTATTATTCAAGATAAAAATAGTCTATAAAGAATTCCACTTTACGATTTGAGTATTTAAATAAACGGGATAAAACATTAAAATAAATATACGGTATTGTAAATTTCTTGTTAGTGCATTATTAACACTAATAATAACAATAAGTGGCGCATTTTGGCTAAATCAAAATGTAGTTCAATTTAGCTCTAAATCAGAGCCTCAATCACGAGCTCAAAAAAAAGAGCAACGTAAAAAAGGTAGATTAGATTATATCATTAATCGTTTAGCTAATCCTAAAACAGGTAAAATTCCTCGTGGAGTTCGTACTCAAGAAATTGAATCCATACAAAAAATGGAAGGAATTCAAAAAGTTGGAGCTAAAGAGCGTCAAGTTCAAAGTTATTTCAACACATGGACAAATGCAGGTCCTAATGATGTCGGTGGTCGAATTCGTGCTCTCGAATATGATTCCGAAGGCGAATATCTCTTAACAGGTGGCGTTCACGGTGGAATCTGGAAAAGCTCAGACGAGGGTTTAACATGGGAAATGAAAACGGATGCGTTTTTAAATCCATCAATTACCTCAATTGCACAAGATCCATCTAATAGAGCCAATTGGTTTGCTTTTATGGGTGAAGCAAGTGGATCTTTCGAGAATCGGGATTATGGAACCGCAATGTTTGCCGCAGGTTTTTATGTATCAACCGATCATGGTGATAATTGGACTTTTATCGCAGACGACGAAGTTTCTTCAATCTTCCCAACCGAACAAGAGTCAATTTTTAGTTTAGTTCCAAGTGTTAGTGTAACCGATAATGCCATTTATTTTTGTGCTAATAATCTAGGTATATATAAGTTAACTAAAGATCTTTCAAGTTTTGAACGAGTAAATGCTAATAATGGAACCTTAGAAAAACGTTCATATTATAATAGATGGATAGATTTAGACATTAATCCTAAATATGGAATGGTCGCAGCTTATTCAAATAGCGTGGAATATTTGTCTGAAGAGGGGAGTCCTGTTGGTATTTTTTTTTAGTAAAAACAACGGTGTAGATTGGATTGATGTTACTCCATCAGGGTATGACGATATTCGTGGATATATTGGTCGTACTCTTGTTGAATATGCTGAAAACGAAGATGCATTTTATACTATGATTTTTTGGAATGACGACCAAACCGTTGCCATTCTTAAATATGAATGGAGCGAGCAAGATGATAAATATGTAGTTGCAATTGATGGTTATTCAACCGTTAATGAAATTGAAGATCAATACGATTTTACTGATGAAGTAATGAAAACTGGAATTGATACTCAATATGAGTAAAATATGACATTAGCAGTCCACCCAACAAACAGCAACATTGTTTTTGCCAGAGGAACTAATTTATTTCGAGGGACAGATGGTTTTGAAACGGTATCAAATGTGATTCGAATTGGAGGTTATGCTACTTCAGGCGATTATGAATTATACGGGAATCATCACTCAGATCAACATAATCTAGTTTTTCATCCAACAAATTCAAATGTTGCTTTTTCTGCTCATGATGGAGGCTTGTCTAGAACAGAAGATGTGTTAGCAGAAAATGTTGTCTGGGAGAACAGAGATGATAACTTAGTGATAACTCAATTTTATCATGTTTCAATTCCTCGTTCAACGTCCAGATCAATTATTGGTGGAACACAAGATAACGGTTCACCTGCTTTTGAAATTGATGAAAATGGTGCAGTATCAGAAAGTGAAGATTTAAGTTCAGGTGATGGTGCATTTCAATATGCTGGGGAAAATGGTGTATTTACCTCAAGTTAAAACGCATATATTTCGTATTACAAAATAACAGAATCAGGAGCTGATTATTTTGATGCAAGTCCAACATTAGAAAGCCCATTATTTGTACATCCATTTGCGGTCAGTTTAGTAAATGATGAAGATATTTATGTACCTGATGGAGTAGATTTGACGTATCAATATGGACTATCTTCTAAAACTCAGAAGCAAATTAATTCAGGTTGGCAAAAAATGACTTTTGATGTTGCAAATAAATCTTCAAAAACAATGACTGCAATTTCTTTAACAACAACAAACCCTGAAAAAATCATTTATGGTGGATTATCAGCAGTAAGTAGTTCAACGATAAAACCTTCGATTCTACGCATTGTTGAATCAACAAAAACTCCTACAGAGTATGTGATTTCGGAGGCAACTGAAGGTTCTTATGTAAATAACATCGCAGTAAATCCAGAAAATGGGAATGAAATCTTAGTTTCAATTTCAAATTATGATGTTATTGGTTTGTTTTATTCTTCTAATGGTGGTCAGAATTTCACGAATGTTGAAGGATCATTAAGTAAGTCCAATATTTCGAATAGAGCAGCAACTATAACAAAAGTGGATGATTTAACTGTTTATTTTATCGGAACGAGTGTTGGCGCATTTTTCACAACTGAGTTAAACGGTGCTGAAACACAATGGACAGCTAAAAACGATGGAGGCTTGGGCTATAACGTTGTTGAATGGTTAGACTCTAGAGCATCCGATTCAAGAGTAGTTGCTGCCACTCATGGACGAGGTATTTTTATAATGAGTGCTAGCGTTGCAACATCAAACGAAAAAGAGTTGCTAACCGAAAAACCAATGTTAGTTGAGTTAAATCAGAATTACCCAAATCCGTTTAATCCAAGTACGGTAATTTCGTATAGCTTACCTTCAAGTATGCAGGTTAAATTGAATATTTACAATGCTCTAGGGCAGATTGTAAAAGCGCCCGTAAATACGACTATGCAAGCAGGAGTTCATTCCTATACTTTTGATGCTTCTAAATTAGCAAGTGGAATGTATATGTACACCTTAGAAGCAAATGGTCAAGTTCAGACTAAGAAAATGCTTTTAGTGAAATAAATTAAGATTCTAAAAAAAAGGGATGTGAGGTAAAACTCATATCCCTTTTTTTTATTTTGGAATGGGTGAGAATCAACACATGTTTAATTGCGTTGGAAATGCGTTGGAAAACACATGTTAATAACCAAAAATAGCTTAGTACCTCTAGAAATAGATGAACTATCAACTTTACACAAAATGTAAAACACGTTGAATAATTTCCAGAATACTCAATTGGTGAACATTTGAAAAAGATTAAACAAAAGAAGCTCGTCAATCCACTTTTTAGTGTTTTAACGAGCATCTTTTTAGAATTAAAGATAAAAATAGTTTATAAAACTCAGTTAAACAGAAATCAAAACTAAGTCTTTTTGAATTTCATCACTTTTTTCTCAGAACCAGTTTTCGATGTTCCTGATTTAGATTTGAACGTAACATTACGTTTTTTGCCAATAGTGATGGTTGTTACTTTATTTTTGTCTTCTTTTTTAAATTCATGTTTTTTAAAACCAACAGTTGACTCATTATTAAAAGTTCTTGCTGCAATTTCGTTGGCAATAATTGAACCGCCAGCAACAGCTAAACCAACAGCAGGACCAGCAGCAACTGAAGCAACGCCTAATACACTTGTTGCAATAGGAATTCCAACTTTACCGACTTTTTCATAAAAGTCGATTACAGCTCTAAAATTTTGAGGAGCCGTTGTGTATTGATTAACTGAATTTTCATCGTTTACTTCAGTCCAGGTTACTAACCACCAATCAGCGCCAGTTCTTCCAAAACCGGTTTGATAACGAACGGTAAAAGTAGCAGGAGTACTTGCACCTGCATTTAAACCACCAGGCCATGTCATTTTATCTTTAAAAATGTCGCTATACTTGTGAAAAACAGTAACATTATAAATAGGATTTCCCGTTTTATTGATGACTTGAATTTTAGCTTTATGATTTGTTTGTGCGAATAGGCTTTGTGATCCTAAAACTAAAAAACATACAAATAGAGCATAGGTGGTTATTTTTCTCATAATCTTTTCTCTTTTATTTAATCTTAAATGAAGAAATCAATATAGTCTTGTGATTTTAAAAAGAAAAATAAATAATGAACATGTTTTTGATAGTTGTTAGGATTTAAATAGGTAAATAGTCGATATAAGAATAAATTAGGCGGAAAAGTGGAAAATAGATTTATTTAAAAAATGTGATAATTAAGTAAACTTGGTTAAAATTGGCATTAATTTAAAGTGATTCAAGTTTTAATTTCTAATTATAAAGTAGATGTTAAATTTTATTGCTCTCGCTTGAACTAAAAATGAATACACAACACAACATATTTTCCAATTTTAGCTCCATTATAATTTTAGAGTGACAAGCTTAGTATCGGTGTTATTGGTGTATAATTATATACACAAATAATTTTTCATGTCATTTTGTGAGCCACAATTAAATCGAATACATGGAGCAATCTAATAAAGTATAAATTTCTGCACTTCTAGTTTTTTCTAGTCTTGAACATAACATTCAACTAAAATATAAGAAACGAAATTCAATGGATATTTTTATGCGGTAAATGCCTGTTTAGCAATCGTTTTTCCTTTTGCTTGCCCTTCTCGAATAGCCAATTGGCCACAACCTGCATCAATATCATCACCTCGAGATCGTCTAACCGTAGCTCTAACTTTATTTTTCGATAAAACTTTTAGAAAAGAATCTAAGCGTTCTTCTGATGCACGATTAAGTTGAACATCAACCACTTTGTTGTACATGATAATATTGATCTTACACGGTACCCATTTCGATATTTCAGCTAATTCTAGTGCGTCTTCTTTTGAATCGTTAAACTGATCGAACAACAAATATTCATAAGTAAGCGAATTTTCACTTTTTCTGAAGTAAAATTTGAGTGCATCTTTTAATGATTCTAAATCCATAGATTCATTGATGGGCATAATTTTATCGCGTTTTGTGTCATTTGGCGCATGTAAAGAAATAGCCAAATTAAAGGGTTGTTCTTCTTCACCAAAACGTTTTATCATTTTGGTTAATCCAACAGACGAAATAGTGATTCGCTTTGGAGAAAGGCCAATACTCTTAGGTTCACAAACAATATGTGCCGATTCTACTACATTTTCATAATTATGAAAGGGTTCACCCATTCCCATGTAAACGATATTTGTTATTCGTTTCCCATATTTTTCAAGCGTATGAAGATTTATGTACGCCAACTGATCTACGATTTCCCCAACTTTTAAATTTCTAAATAAGCCCATTTTTCCTGTTGCACAAAAGGCACAGCCAAAAACACAACCAACTTGTGAAGAAACACAAACCGTTAGGCGATCTGCAACACCATCATCAAAAAATTCTGGAATTAATACAGATTCAATTCGTTTTCCATCTTCTAATTCAAAAAGAAATTTTGTTGTTCCGTCTTTTGAAAGTTGCTGTTGAACAGGTCGAATAGTATATATTTGAGCTTTTTCTTTAAGTTCTTCGCGTTGTTGTTTCGACAGATTTGTCATTTCATCAACAGAAGCCACATTTTTTTGATACATCCATTGAAAGACTTGGTCTGCTCTAAATTTTTGATAACCGAGCTCATTAAAAAAGGATTTTAATTCAGTTCTGTTTAAGGATTTAAGATCGGTTTGTGGCATGATATAAACGAGTTGATGTATTTTGTCGAATTGACTACAAAATACAGCTATTATTTAAAAGATTTAACTTTTGGTAGATTGCCTGATTGAATAAATTACTTGTTTAATGTTTAAATAAATGTAACATTAACTTGAGTAATGTTTCAAAAAATGAATTCATTTGAGCTTCATGAATCAAGAATAATTAGTTACAAAAAAGTCTAATTTATTAGAAAGTTACTCAACTTACGGACTTCGTTTGTATAAAAAAAGGCAGTGGTTTCCGCAAAAAAAGTTATCCTGTGCCCTGAAACGATTCGAAGAACTATGAAGTGCTATCATTGCCCAATATCTTTTTAGGCAACAATTGCTTTTTTTGAAAAGATTGGTTTTAGGCTGAGATGCTTGGTCAAAGCCCAGTATGAATTGATACAGGATAAAATCATGCTATAAGTCTTCCTTAGACGTTTAATTATGCGCCTGTATCAATCTGTAAACTGTGCGCTTTTTAAGTTCTTACTTTCTAGCAAAAACCTTTCCAAAACGCTTTATTAAACCTAAGGGACCAAATAACAAAGATGAACTAAACCTATATGATGCGAATAATCTCTTGTTTCCATTAATTATGCTAAATAAAACCATGAACAAAATAATTCACTTTAAAAATGTCAAAGTCTGAATTTAAGAAAGTTACATTCAGTTGGTGCTCATTTGCACGTAATTTTGCGTAAATCGTTTTTTTATAAAGTGAAAATCTAATTATTTCAAATAAGAAATACGTTTGTTTTTAAAAGCTATTGAAGACACTAATACTATTCTGTTTATATTTTAGAACAACCGAAAAATCAGTTAAAAAAAAATGAACTTTACGATTCGAAAAGTCGCAATAAGTGAGGTCAGAAGCCTACAACAGCTATCGAAAAAAACATTTCTGGAAGCTTATAGTGAAACGAATACTCCCTCTTCAATGAAGATTTATATAGAAGAGAAATTTAGCTTAGAAAATTTGAGTAAAGAACTCGGTAATCCAAATTCAGAATTCTATTTTATTGAGCATAATTATGAAAAAATGGGTTTCCTAAAAATTAATTTAGGCTCAGCGCAAACTGAAACCATGCCAACTACTACTCTTGAAATAGAACGAATTTATATTGTAGAAAAACATCAAGGAAAGAAATTAGGGCAGAGCTTGTTGAACTTTGCATTAAAATTGGGGAAGAAAAGAGCTGTTGATTTTATTTGGTTAGGTGTTTGGGATCAAAATCACAAAGCTATAGAATTTTATAAACGAAATCAGTTTGAAACGTTCTCGACACACACATTTGTTCTTGGCGAGGAACAACAGATTGATTTACTTATGAAACGGTATTTAGATTAAGTTAGTTTTTTTATTCATCGTCAATAAATAGAAATAGCAGTATTGTGCAATTTATTCGTCTACTTTAATTATATACTCATTTTCATTAAGAATACTCAAACTTTAAATTATGGTGAATGTCATTTTTCAGAAATCTAAACTAAACGTTCATTTTTTGTGTTTGACATTTCAGCAATCGATTTTTAAAAAAAAAATTCTGAGCCGACTCCAGAAAGTCGATTTTTTAGGATTTCATCCTTCCAAATCTTTCGAATTCACCGAATATTTTTCTGAAAACTACTTTTAAGAAAAAGCTCAATACTCGAATTCTTTAATCATTTCACCACTCCAAAATTCTGATCTATTAGTTTTACTCAATTAATTAAATCGAATTAAACCAATTATAATTCTGAAAACTACATTTCAGAATTTGCTCAATAATCAAATACCAATTTACAATAATACATTTATGAGACCCGTTGATTGGGAAAATATGAAGGATTTAAATTATTGTTATTTAATGAGAAAGCTTAATGTTACTACTTTTATACAGCTTTTTTTAAATTATTCTAAAACAACATTTATACGAAGTGAAATTGGGTCAAAATCAGAACGAGAATCACCTCTCGGACTATCTCTCATTCCTCTTCTTCCCATACCTCCAGCAGGTGGGCCATCGCCTCTCAATCCTCCCAAATCGCTATCAGGTTTCATTCCGTTCGTTGGTTTCTTCATTTCATTCGTTTCGAGGATTAATGTCATCTCTTTCGTTATTTTTTCACCTGAGCTTAATAGACGAGGAATTCTCAATTCATAAATCATTTCTTTAGTTTCATTTGAAAATCCAATAGCTACATTAATTTCACCGTTCCTTTCATCGAGGTACAAAATGCTAGTTTTATCAGCTTTTTTGTCAACTAATTCGGCTTCTCTTGGAAGACTGCGTAATAAAATCGAAATATCGGGATCTTGATCTGTTTCTCGTCTCAACGATTCACTTAAATGTAAAGGTAAAAAAGGATAGTGAATGCCCAGAGTCTTCTTTTTTGAGAAAAATGGATTAAACCAAACCGTAATTCCTTGAAGGAGTTTTCGTTGAGTCATTCTATCTGCTGTCTTTACAAATAAATAAACAAATGTTTCATCATTATAAACTCCATAAACTAAGCTCGATTTCTTATCAAATAGAGTTAATTCTGGCCAATCTTTATTTGAACCATCCATTTCAATTGTTTTTGATAGGGAAGGGCTAGCCATTTTCGAAGTACTACAGCTTGAAAAGGTGAATAAAAGTAAACTGAAAAAAAGTAAATGCTTCATTACAAGAGGAATTGGTGAAATTCAAAATAGCAATAAGTGGTGCAGTAATTCTGACAATCTATGATGCCAATGAAAATCATTTCATTCTAAGGAATTAAATATTTATAAATGCATTTTTATAATGCGACATTCAAAAAACAGTTACTTAAAATCGTATTGTCTAGAATTAAGTGATAATTTCAAACTTAAAATGATTCAAAATACAAAACCAATCATATCGAATAAATAGCACGAAATTGATTTCGCGGTAAAAATAGAATGTTGACATAAAAAAGCAATACTCACATTTAAGCGAAGTACTGCATTCTAATGAGTTGTAAAATTGAATCAGCTTATTTACCTATCGCTTTAGTAATTTCTACTAATTTAATGAAATCAGATCGATACGATTCTTTGTCTTCGCCTTTTGCATCTTTGGCAATGCTAAGCACTTGTTCAAAATTAGCTTCATATTTGAATGGTGAATCTCTTAAAAGTAATGCAAATTCTGCGACAGAA
>Ga0210012_1000608_pt1 | contig 40064 bp, 39 predicted proteins | sample CryGeymeta201504_FD_183974 | JGI IMG/M metagenome (GOLD analysis project Ga0210012, IMG submission 183974) | Groundwater microbial communities from Crystal Geyser aquifers in Utah, USA - Crystal Geyser metaG 2015-04 (SPAdes) (version 2) | ecosystem: Environmental > Aquatic > Deep subsurface >... | reverse complement strand
GCTCGAAGATGAACGTTACGACCAAATGAAATTGGGGCTATAGCCGCCTTCAGGCGGCTCCTGGGTTACCCGCGCCTTTGAGGCGCTCAAGCAATAAACCTCCGGCTTTGCCGGAGGTAATTTAATTGGGCAAACTTCCGGTTTGGTGAAGTAGGCAATTTTTGGTAAAATGCGTCAGCTTTTTTATGGCGATTCAAGAGAGGGTAAATTAGATGGAAAATATCGAACAACGCGTCAAAAAAATTGTTGCTGAGCAACTTGGCGTGAACGAAACCGAAGTAAAAATCGAATCTTCCTTTGTCGACGACTTGGGCGCCGATTCACTGGATACCGTTGAACTGGTCATGGCACTGGAAGAAGAATTCAACTGCGAAATTCCTGACGAAGAAGCGGAAAAAATTACCACCGTCAAACAAGCTGTTGATTACGTCAATGGCCATCCGAACTAAGCCGTTACTATCTATCCTGTAACCACTCACAACTGGAGCCGTCTTGTCTAAACGCAGAGTTGTCATCACCGGTCTGGGCATTATTTCGCCCGTCGGTAATACTGTTGAGCAAGCGTGGTCGAACATTCTTGCCGGCAAATCCGGAATCAGCCGGATTACCCGGTTCGATCCCTCGGCCTTTTCCTGCCAGATCGCCGGCGAGGTAAAAGGGTTCGATGTCACCGAATACATTTCCGCCAAGGAAGCTCGCCGTATGGATATTTTTATCCATTACGGGCTTGCAGCGGGAATACAGGCGATCAAGGACTCCGGTATTGTGGTTACCCCTGACAATGCCGAGCGCATCGGCGTCAACATCGGCTCCGGCATCGGTGGTCTGCCGATGATCGAGGATACCCATAACACCTATCTGGAAGGCGGGCCGCGCAAAATTTCCCCGTTTTTTATTCCAGGTACAATCATCAATATGATCTCGGGCAATCTGTCCATCATGTTTGGCTTGAAAGGCCCGAATCTGGCGATGGTTACAGCCTGCAGCACGGCGACTCACTGCATCGGCAATTCCGCGCGCATGATCGAATACGGCGACGCCGATATCATGATCGCGGGCGGTGCGGAATCCACGGTGACACCGCTGGCGATTGGCGGCTTTGCTTCAGCGCGAGCGTTATCTACACGCAATGATGACCCCGAAAAGGCTAGCCGTCCCTGGGATACCGGTCGGGATGGCTTCGTGCTTGGAGAGGGCGCAGGGGTGCTGGTGCTCGAAGAGTACGAACATGCCAAGGCGCGCGGAGCAAAAATTTATGCCGAAGTGCCCGGTTTCGGCATGAGCGCAGATGCACACCACATGACGTCCCCTTGCGAGGATGGTAGCGGCGCTGCTCGCTGCATGACCAATGCATTGCGCAACGCCGGGATTTCACACGATCAGGTTGATTTCATTAACGCCCACGGCACATCCACGCCCATGGGCGATCTGGCTGAAACCAAAGCGGTCAAGCTGTGCTTCGGTGAGTACGCCAAAAAGATTGCAGTCAATTCGACAAAATCCATGACCGGGCATCTGCTTGGCGCTGCCGGTGGGGTCGAGGCGGTCTTCTCGGCGCTTGGCGTGCATCATCAAATTTCTCCGCCGACCATCAATCTGGTCGAGCAGGATCCCGAGTGCGATCTTGATTATGTGCCGAATGTTGCCCGCAAGATGAAAATCGATGTCGCCTTGTCGAATTCCTTCGGGTTTGGTGGTACCAATGGCACCCTGGTGTTTCGCAAGGTCTGATCTGGTCGAAAAAATAATAGGTGACGTAGCCAAGTAGGGCGTCAATAAGCGAAGCGCATTGCGCCGTATTCGAAAAAAATGCGGCGCAATGCGCTTCGCTTATTGTACCGCCAGCCAGCCAGCCAGCCAGCCAGTTAGTTAGTTCAGCCGTTAGCCCGCGTAAGGCGTAGGGCGCACTATTGCACCCTACATGAACCAGGGTTTCTCTCGTCATTAAGGTGTTTTGTGCCCGTCATACAGCTCCCCGGTACGCCCGACTTGCTTGGCCTCCATGCGGCAAATCCGTTGCGCTATCCCTATTTGCTGCAAACTTTGGGTTGCCTTGGCTGGGATATTCTTTTCGCTTTCCCAGTGCAGCCACAAATATTTCCCTCCGATTCAACAAGACAGGAAAAAACATTTTTTTCCGTGCTGGATGAAGAGTGGGCAAAATCTGCGCGTCCACCCGATTGGGGGGAGGCCAAGCTTCCCTTTCACGGGGGCTGGTTTGTTTATCTCGGCTATGAATTGCTGCACCAGCTAGAACCCTCCGTCGCAGCAAAGCACCAGGCAAGCAGATTCCCGTTGGCCGCTCTGGTCCGCATTCCTGCGGCGATCATGGTCGATCATGCCAAAGGGCAGACCTACTTGTTTGCCGAGGAAGCCTGCCCGTATCTTCTTGACGATCTGCGCGCCGATTTGAGCAATGTTGCCGAATATATGGGCAGCCCGGTAAAGGTGGATGAACTCGAAGAGGAAGACGAACAGATTTTCCTGCAAGGGGTGACTGAGGTTAAGCGCTACATCCTGGAAGGCGACGTGTTCCAGGTCAATCTTGCACGTCAGTGGCGGGCTAGTATCGAACATCAAGACAGTGCAGCCGATGTTTACGCGCGTCTGCGCGAGAGCAATCCGGCCCCGTTTGCGGGTATCGCCGACTTCGGCGGGTACCAGATCATCAGCTCCTCCCCGGAACGATTGGCGAAGGTACGCGGCGGCGTGATCGAGACGCGCCCGATCGCCGGCACGCATCCGCGCGCGCCGCTGGCGGAAGAGGATGAGCTGCTGCGTCGACAACTGATCGCCAGCCCCAAGGAACGCGCCGAACACATCATGCTGGTCGATCTCGAACGTAACGATCTGGGGCGGGTGTGCGAGCCGGGCAGCATCGAGGTCAGCGAACTGATGGCGGTGTGCAGCTACGCTCATGTTCACCACATCGAATCCAGCGTGCGCGGCCGTTTGCGCGAGAATACGACCCCCTCCGAAGTGCTGCGGGCATTGTTTCCAGGTGGCACGATTACCGGCTGTCCCAAAGTCCGCACCATGCAAATCATCAGCGAGCTTGAACCCTCACCCCGTTACGCTTATACGGGCAGCATGGGGTATCTGAATCTCGATGGCAGCATGGATATCAACATCCTGATCCGCAGCTTCATGCTCAAAGGGGATGCACTGACCTTCAAGGCCGGCGCAGGCATCGTTGCCGACTCCGACCCCTTGCGCGAACTGGCCGAAACCCGTGCCAAGGCAAAGGGACTGCTCAGGGCTTTGGGGGCCACTCAATGATCCTGGTTAACGGTATTCAGAGCGAACATGTCCGGGTTTCTGACCGGGGACTGAGCTACGGTGACGGGGTTTTCCGTACCTTGCTGGTGAGAGAGTACCGCCCATTGTGCTGGCCGCGCCATTATGACAAGCTGTACGCGGATTGCGCGGCGCTCGACATCGTTTGTCCGGCTGAAGCTATCCTGGCGGAGGAAATGGCCAAATTGATAGCGGGAACACCGGACTGCGTGCTGAAAGTGATCGTCACTCGCGGAGAGAGCCAGCGGGGGTACGCGATTCCAGAGCATATAGAGCCGACCCGCATCCTGATGGCAAGTCCGGTTCCGCAGTACCCAGCCAGCTATTTGACGGACGGGGTGCGGCTACACTTGTGTTCCACTCGCCTTGCCAACCAACCCTTGTTGGCCGGGATCAAGCATCTCAACCGTCTGGAAAACGTGCTGGCGCGACGAGAATGGAATACTTCCGAAATTGCCGAGGGTTTGATGCTCGACATGGAGGGAAATGCCATCGAAGGAACGATGAGCAACTTGTTCCTTCTCCAGGGCAAGACCCTGCATACCCCTGACCTTGGGCGTTGCGGCGTGGCCGGCGTGCAGAGGGAGCGCATCATGGATCTGGCCGGCAGGCTCGGCATGACGGTCAGGGTAGAAAATTTGCCGTTGGCCAGAATCTACGATGCGGACGAGCTTGTGCTTTGCAACAGCATCATCGGCGTCTGGCAAGCCAGGGAACTGGCCGGGAAGATATGGCCGACCGGCAAGTTGGCGGCGCGCCTGAGGAGTTTGTTGGATGATGACGGTCATTAAGCGCGGTATCGCCGCGCTCATCGTGTCGGGCATGTTGGCTGTGGGCTGGGTGCTGTATTTTGCCAACACCCCGGTACACCTGCCCCAAACACCCTACGAGTTTACGCTCAAGCATGGCAGCAGCTTGCGCACCATTGCCAGGCAGTTCAGTGCTGAAGGACTGATTTCGGAGCCACGGGGCTTTATTGTGCTGGCAAAAATATTGGGCAAGGAAGGGGGAATCAAGGCCGGAAACTATCAACTGGATCGTGAAACAACCCCGTTGCAACTGATTAAAAAGATCACAAATGGCGATGTCAGCCAGAGCGAAATCGTGTTTATCGAGGGTTGGAATTTTAGCCAGATGCGCAAGGCGCTCGACGGGAATCCGGCCATCAGACACGACACCGCCGGCCTGAGCGACAGGGAGCTGTTGAATCGCCTGGCGGTGCAGGAAGAAAACGCCGAGGGGCTGTTTTTCCCAGACACTTATTATTTCAGCAACGGGATGAGCGACTTGTCCGTGCTCAAACGTGCCTACCAGATCATGGGGCAGCGACTAGCCGATGCCTGGCTGGAACGCAGCCCGAATCTGCCGTATTCCACGCCCTACGAGGCTTTGATCATGGCTTCCCTCATCGAGAAGGAAACCGGTCGACCCGGAGAGCGCCCGATGATCGCCGCCGTCTTTATTAATCGCCTGCGTATCGGCATGAGGTTGCAAACAGATCCAACGGTCATTTACGGCCTGGGTGAGACGTTTGATGGTAATTTGCATAAGCGCGATTTAACCACCGATAATGCCTATAATACTTACACTCGTAGCGGGCTTCCGCCCGGTCCGATCGCCATGCCGGGATGGGCCTCTATCCATGCTGCGCTGCACCCTGGGGCGACCTCTGCGCTGTATTTCGTGAGCAAAGGGGATGGGACTCACCAGTTTTCCCGTAGCCTGGCGGAGCATAATCAGGCTGTGGCGCATTACTTGAAGACATTGACAATAAAAAAGATTAACTAAATATTATAATATAATGATTTCAAATAAAAATAACGCAAAATTTATCACGCTTGAGGGGATAGATGGCGCTGGCAAGAGCACCCACCTGAATTGGCTGGCTGAACGCCTGCGCAGCCATGGCAAGAATGTCCTGGTCACCAGGGAGCCGGGGGGGACGCCACTCGGCGAGGCGTTGCGCGAGTTGCTCTTGCATCAAGCCATGCATCTTGAGACTGAGGCCCTGCTAATGTTCGCTGCCCGGCGAGAGCACTTGGACAAGGTCATTATTCCGGCGTTGCGCGAGGGAACCTGGGTCATTTCAGACCGCTTCACCGACGCCAGTTTTGCCTATCAGGGCGGGGGCAGGGGATTGGATGAAGCCAAGCTAAGCATCCTTGAACAATGGGTTCAGCAGGACTTGCAGCCGGACCTGACCTTGTTGTTCGACGTGACACTCGAAGTCAGTCGGCAGCGGTTGTCCAGCAACGCTACGCTGGACCGGTTCGAACAGGAAAAGCAGGATTTTTTCCAGCGTGTGCGGGACGCCTATTTGAAGCGCGCAGCGCAATTCCCGGATCGCATCCGGGTGATCGATAGCGGGCGGACACTGAATGAAATTCAAGTTGATCTTGAAGGTATTATTTCATCTCTATGACTAATATGATTTATTCATGGCAAAATACTATTTGGCGGCGACTGATGTCGACCAAGGAGACTTTGCCTGGCGCTCTATTGCTGCAAGGCCGTGGTGGCATCGGGAAATTTCATCTGGCTTATACCCTGGCACAGACATTGCTGTGTGAATCCCCTCTGGATTCGGGCGAGCCTTGCGAGCATTGCGGCGCATGCCACTGGTTCAAGATCGGTGGGCACCCCGATTTTCGCCTGCTTGAGCCTGAAGCACAGAACGCCGTGGCAGATTCGACGGGCGAAACGGCAGAGCAGGAGCCGATCAAGAAGGCGATCGACAAAAAGGCGAGCCAGTTTATTACCGTGGCCCAGATTCGCGAATTGGCGGATTTCATCAATCTGACGACTCACCGCAATGGCTTGCGCATCATTCTGGTTCACCCAGCGGAGGCGATGAACGTTCACGCCGCCAACGCGCTGCTGAAAACATTGGAAGAGCCGCCGCCCGGTACGCTGTTCATCCTGGTATCGCACCAACCCCAACGCCTGCTGCCTACAATTCGCAGCCGCTGCCAAAAGATTAACGCCCCGCTTCCCGGGCGTGCGGAGGCGTTACAGTGGCTACGGGAGCAGGGGGTCGCTGAAGCCAATGCCTGTCTGGCGCAATCGGGTTACGCACCACTTGCCGCCTTGCAGTTAAGTGAGAAAGAATACCAGTTGAAACGCAACCATATCCTGGAACAGCTTGGCGCGCCAGATCGATTTGACCCTCTTACCCTGGCGGAGCAGGGAGACAAGATGGAGCTGGCCTGGATACTGAACTGGATGCAGCAGTGGGTCTATGATCTGGCCAGTATCGGTATGGCGGGGAAGGCGCGATACCAGCCCGAGTCGTCAGCGGAAATGAACCGCTTGGCAAAAACTGTCAACTTGATAGAATTGTTTCGGTTCCAGCAGGAATTATTGACGGCTCAGCGCGCTTTGCACCATCCGCTGAACAACCGATTAGTGTTGGAGCAATTGTTTTTTTCTTATTGGCAACTCGTTAATCGTCAGGACGCCGCTTATGTCTGATCCAAAAGCTTCAGCCGCTCATCGGCCGGGCGTACTTTCTTTGAGCATCAAGGAAAAATCCGCGCTGTATGCGGCTTATATGCCTTATCTGAAGAGCGGCGGAATTTTCATCCCGACCAACAAACCTTATCGACTGGGTGATGAGGTTTTCATGCTGCTCTCCTTGATGGAGGATCCGAACAAGTTGCCGGTAGCTGGCCGTGTTGTCTGGATTACCCCGGAAGGGGCGCAGGGCAATAAGGTGCAGGGAGTAGGCGTGCAGTTCGGCGATAACGAGAGCGGGGCCTCCGCGCGCAACAAAATCGAGGGCTTGCTTGGCGGCAGAAAAACATCCCGCCCAACCCACACCATGTAGATGTAGTCCAGTCAAACCACGCCGTCGCCCTTTGGCGGCATACTCTCGCGCAAGCCATGCTAGTCGATTCCCACTGCCACTTAAACTTTCCCGAACTCGCCTCAAATCTGCCTGAGATCCTCGCCAACATGGAGAAAAACGGGGTTGGCCTTGCGCTATGCGTGAGCGTTAATCTGCCAGATTTTCATGAGGTTATCTCCCTGGCTGAAACCTATCCTCATCTCTACGCATCGGTCGGCGTTCACCCCGATTATGAAGACGAGGAGGAGCCGACAGTTGAAAAACTGGCTGAATTGGCGAATCACCCAAAGGTGATTGCAATCGGCGAAACCGGTCTGGATTACTTCAGACTGAAAGGTGACCTTGAATGGCAAAGGGAGCGCTTCCGCAACCACATCCGCGCCGCAAAACTCTGCGGCAAGCCGTTGATTATCCATACCCGCGAGGCGGCAGCCGATACGCTACGCATCATGGAAGAGGAGGGGGCGGCGAGCGTGGGTGGTGTAATACACTGCTTTACTGAAAATCTGGAGTTTGCTGAACAGGAGATAGCCCTTGGCTTTTATATCTCTTTTTCAGGTATTGTTACCTTTAAGAACGCCATACAAGTTAAGGAAGTTGCAAAGAAAATCCCGTTAGATAGAGTGCTGGTAGAAACCGATTCACCCTATCTGGCTCCCGTCCCATTCCGTGGAAAAACCAACCAGCCGGCGTATGTGAAGCATGTCGCAGAAGAAGTCGCACGATTGAGAGGGATCAGCGAAGAAGAATTGGCTGAGGCCACCACCAGAAATTTCATGAGCCTATTCAAAGTAAAATGATAGTTAGAATAGTAAGTAAGGCATTATTACTTCTAATCTTGGTTAGCAAAATCTCCTTAGCCGGTGGATTTATTGATAATTTATTTATATCAATAACTCTGGGGGATGCTGGCGCAGTCCAGGATTTTCTTGCCCGGGGTGTCGATGCCAATGTAATGGATACCAATGGCAACACGGCTTTAATTATTGCTGCGCGCGAAGGGCAAAACACTATTTTGCGCACACTCCATAAGTCCGGCGCGAAACTCAACACCAAAAACCAATTCGGCGAGTCGGCCCTCATGCTTGCAGCACTAAATGGGCATACTCAAGTAGTCAACACTTTGCTCGGCTTGGGGGCGGATACGGGGGCAAATCACCAAGGCTGGACACCAATGATGTACGCGGCATTTTCTGGCCACGGCGAGATTGTCGAAAATCTCCTGCGGGCGGGTTCGGAAGTGAACGCGGCGACCAGCAACGGCACAACCGCGTTGATGCTGGCATCGAAAGGAGGGCACATCGAAGTGGTCAAAGTGCTGCTCAAACATCACGCCAATGCAAGTATCAAGAATGAAAATGGTGCAACAGCCTGGAGTTGGGCGATGGAGAGTGGGAATACCGATATCGCAAGCCTGTTGCAGGGCAAAAGGTAAAGGTAATTAAGGCATTAAAAGCAGTGCTAATATACATTGTACTTCGTATAATGTATATTATGTTAAATATAGGATGTAATGAACTACTCACACATCACCCGCTCGTTATTTTCTGTGTTCAGAAAAGGAAACGCCATTCATGGCAGCGAAGTCGGCAATCTGACCGAGCAGCCTTGGCAGCATCCGGTTAGCAGCGATGACTCCGCCGTAAGGATCGTCGGTAGGCGCAGCTTCGACCGCATCGAATACCTGAGTTGCCAATACACGGTAGCTCGCCTGCTCAACCAGCTGGACGCGCAGCTTCATGTGCAAACGACTGGGCGAGGTAGTGAATTCCTGTTGCAGCAAGGTGATTTCGGTATCCAGACGCACGTCGCCCTTCACCATGCCGCCAGCGTACGTTACCGCTTTGAAGCCTGTCCGCAGCTCCAGCGCACGCACCAGAAGTGGGCTCAGCATCTTTGCTGGCGATTCAGCCCAGCGGTTTTTGGCAAAATATTCGAGCCTATGGGGCTGACGTATAAAAACCATGCTCACGGTGTCGTAACCAGGCACAGCGCGCGGCGGACTGACAGTCAGTGCGAGAGGAATGGGTTTGACCTGTACTATGCGGTCAAATTGCGCTTCCAGCAGATAAGTGCGTACCGGTTCTGCTTCAGTCGGGCGCAAGGTGGCGCAGCCTGCCAAGACGAGAGCGAACAGCGCTACGGCGATTTTGGTATCCAGCTTTTTTCCGCGAAAATGTTTCAATTCTCTCCCCTCCTCTTCATTCGCCAGGGCCTGGCTCAGGCTGAGGCTTGCCAAACAGCAGTGTGTCAGGGTTGCGTTCCAGTTGATCGCTGACACGGCGCAAAGAAGCGCTCAGCTCTCTCAGGTCGTCCACCAGCAACTGTATGCCCTGCAGCGTGTCGGGCACGGCGGCGGCAGTGCGGGAAGTCTCATTGGCCAGTCGCTCGATCGCTTCGGCGCTACGCACCGCTCGTTCAATCAGGTGGCCCAGATCGGCGCTGGCACGGGCGCTGTTTTCCAGCGTTTTGGATGCATTGTTCACGCCCGCTTCGATAGACGCGGAATGTGCCGCCAGCACGCGCGTTACCGTATCTATTTGTGCGAGACTGTGCTTGAAAGCGCGGCGATTGTCTTCGTCCAGCACTGCATTAACATTGTCGGAGACGCGGCTGACGTGCGCCAGCAGGCTGGTCAGCGCGATATCCATGCGCGTCATCAGCGAGGGCCCAGTGCGAATCACCGGATATTCCTCATCGCGCTTTGCTTGCAAGAGCGGGGACTGCAGGCTGCCGCCGACAAGCTCGACATAGGCGATACCCGTCAGCCCCTGAGTGCGCAGTACCGCTACTGAATCCTCCTTGACCGGCGTACCTCGCTCAATTTTGAGCAGCAGCCGTACCCTTTCGGAATTGGCGGGATCCAGTGTAATGTCGCGGACATTGCCGACTTCAACGCCACGGTATTTGACGGGTGCATTCAAATTCAGCCCTGAAACCGATTCGTTCATGTAAGCGTAATAAGTGTCGTAAATTTTGTAGTATCTGCCACCGGTTCCTAGCCAGAGGAGAATGGCAACCAGCGCTGCAACCAGCGTCAAGGTAAACAGCCCGACGATAGTGAAATTTACTTTCGATTCCACGTTTGCTCCCAGGCCGCACGCCCACGCGGGCCGTAAAAATATTCACGCACCATGGGATGCTCCGATTTGGATAGCTCCTTCATGGTGCCCTCCCCCAGCACGTGCCCCTCGCCCAAGATCGCCACCCGGTCTGCTGCGCCCCATAACAGATCGATGTCATGAGTAATCATCAGGATGGTCAGTCCAAGCAATTCTTTCAGGTGCCGCACCAATTCGTCAAGGCTGCTGGCGCTCAATGGGTCGAGGCCGGCAGTAGGTTCGTCCAGGATCAGCAGTTCCGGGTCGAGCGCGATGGCACGCGCCAGGGCCGCCCGCTTGCGCATGCCGCCGGAAAGCTCGGCGGGGTATTTGGCTCCGGCGCTGTCCGGCAGTCCCACCAGCGCGATCTTGATGGCGGCGATCTCGTCGATCAATTCACTGCTCAGATCGGTGTGCTCTCGCAGCGGCATGCCGACATTTTCCGCTACAGTGAGCGCGCTGAACAGAGCGCCGCGCTCGAACATGACGCCTAGGCGGCGGCGCATGATGGTGGCCTGATCGACGCGCATACCCCGCAATTCGCTTCCAAACACCTTGATCGAACCGGATACAGGCTGCTGGAGCTGGATAATTTCGCGCAACAGAGTGGATTTTCCGCAGCCGCTGCTGCCTGCCAGCGCAAAAATTTCGCCGCGTTGAACGACGAGGTTCACGTCATCATGCACTACCGCATTGCCAAAGCGGGTGTGAAGGTGGCGGATTTCGATGACCGGATCGTTTGTTGCGCTCATATATCCAGCCAGCTGAAGATCACGGAAAACAGGGCATCGAAAACAATTACCAGAAAAATTGCCTGTACCACGCTGATTGTGGTTTGGCGGCCTACGCTGTCGGCGCTGCCGCTGACCCGGAAACCCTGGAAACAACCCACCAGTGCGATAATCGCGGCAAAAACCGGGGCCTTGCCGAGGCCAACCAGAAAAGAACTCATTTTGACGGCATCATCAAAGCGGTCGAGAAAATCGGTAAAACTGACATCGAGCTGGGATTGGGCCACGATCATTCCACCCAGCACGCCAAGGATGTCCGAGTATACCGTGAGCAACGGCAGCGCCACCAGCAGCGCCAGCATCTTGGGCAACACCAGCAGTTCCATGGGAGAGACGCCGATGGTCTGCAGGGCATCGATTTCCTCGGTGACTTTCATGGTGCCGATCTGTGCCGCATAAGCCGAGCCGGAGCGTCCGGCGACGATGATAGCGGTCATCAGCGGCGCCATTTCGCGCAAGATGGAAAGTCCCACCAGGTCGGCCACGAAGATATTGGCGCCGTAACGTACTAGTTGCACCGCACCCTGGTAGGCGACGACCACTCCCATCAGGAAGGCCAGCAATCCAACGATGGGCAAGGCATTGAATCCCGCGATCTGCAGGTTGTACAGAATGGCTCGCCAGCGGATGCGTGAGGGATGCGCCAGAGAGCGCAGCATGGCAACGGCGATTTCACCCAGAAAAGCAAGAAGTCCGTTGAATTCATCCAGGTGGCGCCAAATGTTGCGGCCGAGCTGATTCAGAAAGCTGTGGCGCGGCAAGCCGGGAGCGTTCTCCCCGGATGCATGTGTTTGGATCAGTTGCAATAGTGCTTGATGCTCCGGGCGCAACCCTTTGATTGTGACGCTAAGCCCCATCCGCTCAATCTGCCGCAGGGTGCGGAAGATCAGCCAGGCGCCAGCGCTATCCATGGCGGTGACGGCCACACCGTCAAAAATCACGGCACCGGATGCAGGCCAGGAAAGTTGTGCGATATGTCGCTCCAGCAGCGGGATACCCTGCAGTGTCCACACCCCGGAGCAACGCAGGATCGCGGCCTCGCGTGTTTTTTCGAGGTTTGCTACAGCTTTCGGTACGGGAGTGGGGGCGCTCATAGGGAGACCTTACGAAACAACCACAGGGTGTCAAACTTCGCGGCGCTCCAGAATGGCTTGCGCCAGAGTGCCACTGTCAACGTGCTCAAGTTCGCCGCCCACCGGCAGGCCGCGTGCTATGCGGCTGGCCTTTACGCCGCGCGAGCGCAGGATTTCGCCGATGTAATGTGCTGTGGCCTCACCCTCAACGGTGAAATTGGTCGCCAGGATCACCTCTTTCACCGCGCCATCCGTGGCGCGCTGGATCAACCGGTCGAGATGAATCTCTTTCGGACCGATGCCGTCGAGCGGACTGAGACGGCCCATCAATACGAAATACAGGCCATGGTAGCTCTGGGTCTGCTCCATCATCATCAGGTCAGCGGGCGTTTCCACAACACACAGCAGGGAGGCGTCGCGCCGCGCCGAGCGGCAGAGAGAGCAGACTTCCTCCTCGGTAAAGCTGTTGCACAACCGGCAATGGCGGACGGTGTCGAGGGCATGCGTCAGAGCACCAGCCAGCTTCATTGCGCCTTTCTGGTCGCGCTGCAACAGATGGTAGGCCATACGCTGTGCTGATTTGGGTCCGACTCCAGGCAGGCAACGCAGGGCTTCGATCAGGTTTTCGAGGCTGGAGGGCGCCTTCACTTTAAAATGGCAGCTTCATTCCCGGAGGAAGACCCAGGCCAGAGGTAAAGCCACTCATTTTTTCCTGGGTGGTGGTTTCTACACGCCGCACCGCGTCATTCACCGCAGCAGCCAGCAGGTCTTCCAGCATTTCCTTGTCCTCACCCATCAGGCTGTCGTCGATGGTCACCCGCTTCACGTCGTGGCGGCAGGTCATCGCCACTTTGACCATACCGGCGCCAGCCTGACCTTCGACTTCGACCAGGGCCAGCTTTTCCTGCATTTTCTGCATGTTTTCCTGCATATTCTGGGCCTGTTTCATGAGGTTGCCCAATCCGCCTTTCAACATCGCGCTCTCCTGTCACTATAGGGGTTTAATCGAGGATTCAATGACTTTTGCATCAAAATTTTCAACCAGCTTGCGCACGAACGGGTCCTGCTCAATCGCCGCCACGGCCAGAGACTGTTTTTCCTGTTTATGACGATTTTCGATCTGGGCCGGGGTGTCGCCGGTTACGCTGCCCTCGGTAATTTTGAGCCTGACCGGTTCGGCAAAGTGCTCGGTTACGGCTGCCCTGAGCTTGTCCTGGTAAGGCTTCTCCATCAGGTGGCGATGCGTCTGTGGCACGCACAGCTCCAGCAGGCCGTTGTCAAAAGATTTCAGCTCGCAGTGCTGGGCCAGCATCTTGGCCATGCCGCCCAGTTTGAGCTGGTTGACCAGGCTGTGCCAGTCGCCGGCGAAAGGCGGGCTTTTTTCCGGGGGGGTATTTGTCTGGGCAGCGGGAGGGGGCGTTTCAGTCAGTCGAGCCTCTTCGCGCACAACGGGCTTGGCAGGAGGAACCGGGCGTGGTGTTTCGCGTCGAGCCGCAGGCTGGGGTGCTTCCTCCAGAGTAAAAGCCAGCATCCGCAACAAAGTCATGCTGAAGCCGGCGAATTCATCTGGCGCCAGATGCAAGTCGCGTCGGCCATGTAGAGCGATCTGGTAACACAACTGTACCTCGTCGCCACCAAAAAGCTGCGCCAATTCGAGCAGTTTCGCCCGTTCCGGCAGCTCCTCGCCGAGCGCCTCCGGGATAGTCTGCGCCAAGGCGACCTTGTGCAGCAGCGCACCCAAGTCCTGCAAGGCCGCCTCGAACGACAGGCTGCGCTCTTCCATCCGTTCGGCTGCGGCAATCAGCGCGCGGCCATCCTTGGCAGCCAGGGCGCCGAGGATTTCAAGCAGGTAAGTCTGGTCGATCGAGCCCAGCATGTCGCGCACTTGGGCCTCCCCCACCTTGCCGCCGCTGTAGGCGATGGCCTGGTCGAGAAGAGACAGTGCATCGCGCATGCTGCCCTGGGCGGCGCGTGCCAGAAGTTGCAACGCAGGCAGCTCGAAAGGGATGTTTTCCTGCGCCATGACGCTTTGCAGATGGCCGACAATCAGCAAGGGGGGCATTTGCTTGAGGTTGAATTGCAGACAGCGAGACAGCACCGTCACCGGAATTTTCTGAGGATCGGTGGTGGCGAGGATGAATTTCACGTGTTCCGGTGGTTCTTCCAGCGTTTTCAGCATGGAATTGAAGGCCGCCTTGGAGAGCATGTGTACTTCGTCGATCAAATAAACCTTGAATCGTCCGGAAGTCGGCGCGTACTGGGCGTTGTCCAGCACTTCGCGCATATTGTCGATACCGGTGTTGGAAGCGGCGTCCAGTTCCAGCAGGTCGACAAAGCGCCCGCTGTCGATTTCGCGGCAAGCGGAACAATGCCCGCATGGCGAAGAGGTAATGCCGGTCTCGCAGTTGAGCGCTTTAGCCAGTATCCTTGCCAGCGTGGTTTTGCCGACGCCGCGCGTGCCCGTAAGCAGATAGGCATGGTGCAGACGTTGCTGATCCAGGGCATTGGAAAGCGCCTTGACGACGTGCTCCTGGCCCACCAGTTCAGAGAAATTTTTGGGGCGCCATTTACGCGCCAGGGCTTGGTAACTCATGGGGGAAATTGTACCAGAATCCGCTCCGCCCGGCAGGGCGGCAAACGGTTTATGGGTGGCGAGCCCAACCCCCGGCACTTGCAATAAATGGCTGTGGCTGCTTCCTTCCGGACCTGACCAGGTTCACCACCTTGCAATGCGGGGAGGCCCGCCATAAATCTGGCGGAGAGGGCGGGATTCGAACCCGCGTTAGGCATTAACCTAAACACGCTTTCCAGGCGTGCGACTTAAACCACTCATCCACCTCTCCGAAGAGCCGGGAAGGATAAACCAGAACCGGACTCGAATCAATATCTGAAGGAAATTAGTTTCCGTCTGAAGAAGGAGCCGCCGGGCGCATTAGCAGTGCCGGGATGGGTTTCTTCGCAGTCTGGCGCAGGTTAGGGGCGGGCTGAACCACTGCTTTTGGGATGGGAGGCGGCGTAACGTATGGCGCATCCAGGAAATTGACGGGGGGACGTGGAGCCACACCACTACCCTCCCTACCGCCCTGCCCTTCCCTGTTGCGTGGATGTTCCGCAGGCCGTGGCCCGCGCCGAGGCCTGTCTGTGAATCCTGCTCGTGCTGCAATCTGGGCGGTCGCACCAGGCTCAAAGCCGGGCACGATTTTTCTGGGCAATTCGCGCTTCAACATGGACTCAATGTCCGCCAGCATCCTCAGTTCGTCCGCGCACACCAGCGAAATGGCTTCACCGCTGCTGCCGGCGCGACCGGTTCGGCCGATGCGATGGATATAGTCTTCCGGCACATGGGGCAGATCGAAATTCACCACCAGGGGAAGCTGGTCGATATCCAGTCCGCGAGCGGCGACATCGGTCGCGACGAGAACCCGAACCGTGCCAGCCTTGAACTCCGCCAGCGCCTGAGTGCGCTGCTGCTGGCTCTTGTCACCGTGAATCGAGGTAGCGCTAATGCCGTCCTGCTCCAGTTGTTGGGCAAGACGACTGGCGCCGTGCTTGGTTCGGCTGAATACCAGGACTTGCTGCATATTTTCAGACTTGATCAGGTGCGCCAGCAGATCGCGCTTGCGTTCGTGGTCAACCGGATAAATCACTTGGGTGACATTCTCGGCAGCGGCATTGCGGTGTGCAACTTCAATAAGCACCGGGTCGGTGAGCATCTGATCCGACAGTTTCTTGATTTCGCCAGCAAAAGTAGCGGAAAAAAGCAGGTTTTGCCGCTTCGCCGGCAATAGGGCGATGATGCGCTTGATATCGGGGAGAAAGCCCATGTCCAGCATGCGGTCGGCCTCATCCAGCACCAGAATTTCCACCTTGGACAGATTGACGGTTTTTTGCTCGACATGGTCGAGCAACCGCCCGGGAGTCGCCACCAGGACTTCCACCCCGCTTTTCAGCGCGGCGATCTGTTCTTTAATGTTGACCCCGCCGAATACCACGGTGGATCTCAACGGCAGGTATTTGCCATAAGTCTGTACGCTTTCTTCTACCTGCACGGCCAGTTCACGTGTTGGAGTGAGGATCAGTGCGCGTACCGGGTGTTTGGCTGGCGAAGTGCTGGTGTTGGCATGGACGCTCAGAAGCTGCAGCAAAGGCAGCGCAAAACCGGCGGTTTTGCCGGTACCGGTCTGTGCCCCGCCCATGAGGTCGCGCCCTTCCAGGACGACCGGGATGGCTTGCGCCTGGATCGGTGTGGGCCCGGTATAGCCTTGATCGGCAACCGCGCGCAGCAGTTCGGCGGAAAGGCCGAGAGTTTCAAACGACATGTATTGCATCTCCTAAACGTCGGCCCGCAAAATATTCAGCCGGTCCAGGCAGATCGTGACAAAGTTAAAACTCGGGGTGGGGTATACTATACGGGCTTGTGCGGCAGACCGGATTGCGCGACAACAAATCCTTGCCGCAGGATTATACGCCAGCCAGATCAATTTACCAAGTGACTGATATATCGATTTTTTTCAACCGTTTGCAGAAGAATTTTCGGCACTGGGCGAAGTGGGCAAAACGGCGCGGCATCAGCTGCTACCGTGTCTATGACCGCGACGTACCGGAGTTTCCGGTTGCGCTGGATCTTTACGAGCATAAGGCTCACCTGCAAGAATTCGACACTGGCTGGCAGATCGGTGAAGAGGAGCATGAACGCTGGGTGGAGAGCGTGCGCGCCGTGGCGAGCGAAGTGCTGGCACTGCCTCTTGCCGCTATTACCTTCAAGCAAAGGCGGCGACAGCGCGGCCTGATGCAGTACGAAAAAACCGGCGCACGGGGCGAAGATTTTGTCGTACACGAAGGTGGCCACCGTTTTATCGTCAATCTGGAAGAATATCTCGACACCGGTCTGTTTCTCGACCACCGCAACACCCGGCGCATGGTTCAGGATAAAGCCGCTGGCAGGCGTTTTCTCAATCTGTTCGCCTATACCGGCAGTTTCACGGTCTACGCTGCCACAGGAGGCGCCATCCGCTCCACCACCGTGGATATGTCCAACACCTACCAGGATTGGGCGCGCCGCAACTTCGAGCTGAACGGTATGAATTTGGAGCAGCATGAACGGGTGCGCGCCGACGTGTTCGGTTTTCTGGACGATGAAGTCAGGCGCGGGGAAAATTACGGCCTGATCGTCATGGATCCGCCTTCATTCTCGAATTCCAAGAAAATGAGCGGGGTGCTCGACGTGCAACGCGACCACGCCCGATTGATCAATCAGTGCCTGAAACTATTGCCGGAAAGCGGCGAACTGCTCTTCTCAACCAACCTGCGCAGCTTCCAGCTCGACGAGGCGGCGCTGGCGACGAAAAATATCCAGGAAATTTCCAGTCAGACCGTCCCCGAAGACTTCCGCAACAAGAAAATTCATCGCTGCTGGCTGATTAGCTGCTCCTAGCAGCCTGTCTGACTTGAAGGAAATCGGCTGCAAATCCGCCTGGCCGGTTCATATTTCGCCGCTTTTTTGGTCAATAGAACGACTATTGACCTGCAAAACCGGCAAAATCTGTCCTCGCCCAGCCGAATTCTCGCTTCGATTCTTCAAGTCAGACAGGCTGCTAGACCGGCGATTCCCGGAAAATATCGCCTTCTCCCTGACTGGCCATTGCAACCCTGTTCCGGCCCTTCTGCTTGGCCTGATAAAGAGCCAAGTCGGCCGCCTTGAGCAGTTTGGAGAAATGGTCCATGGCATGATTGCGCTCGGCCACACCGATGCTGACAGTCATCTTGCAACCCGTCTTGCCAGCCAGGAAGGAGGCGGCTTCGAAGGTTTTCCGGATGCGCTCGGCAAACTGAGCCGCAGCATCCATGCCGGCATCCGGACAGAGCACCAGGAATTCCTCTCCCCCCATGCGGGAAATCGAATCCTCCGTGCGTGAAAATTCCTTCAGAATCGTTGCAGCATGTTGCAATACCATATCTCCGGCGTCGTGGCCGTAGCTGTCGTTGATACGCTTGAAATGGTCGAGATCAATCATCATGCAGCACAGTGGCCGCCCCTTGCGCTGCAAGACGGCCCATTCCTGTTCCAGACGCTCCATGCCGTAGCGCCGATTGGGCAGCAGGGTCAGCGAATCAGTCATGGCCAGGCGATGGAGTCGACGATTGGTGATGGTCAGCTCAGTCGCGACCCTGCGCACTTCTTCACGTTCCCGGGTGAGTTCCTCCTGCAACTGGATCACCCTATGACCTGCCCGCAGGCGCGCCTTGAGCACCTCAGGGTTAAAGGGTTTGACGACATAGTCATCGACCCCCGCCTCGAATGCCTCGATCAATTGCTCCTTTTTTTCCTGGGTAGTCAGGATGAGAAAATAGACCATCCGTCCTTCCCTGGTTGAGCGCAAGGATTTGCAGAGTGCGATGCCATCCATTTCCGGCATCATCCAGTCGCTGATGACAATTTGCGGATTGAATTCGACTGCTTGCTGTAGCGCTTCCTTGCCATTCGCGGCGGTGACCACGACGTGACCGCAATCCGACAGAATCTTCTGCAAGTAGAGTACAGCGGACTTGTCGTCGCCCACAATCAGAATCCGCATCAGGAATTCGGCCTTGGCAGCCTGTTCCGGCGACTTGCCGCCGCCAATATCCGGGGACGCCGACAAGGAAGCGACCATTTCCGCAAAGGGGGGTAGTTCCTGGGTGGGCACGCCGAGAATCCGCCCCCACTCCTGCCACTCCGCGACGACGCTGTCGCTCAAGTCCATGAGCGCTGCCGAATCGATACCGAGTCGGGCGCCCAGCACATAAAATCGCGGCAGCAATTGCCGGCGTGCGCTTTCGTCCACCAGGCAGACTTTGGCCAAACAGGCGGCCAGGTGCAATCCATGCGCCATGGCATGGGTGCGGGAGCCCTCCTGGAAATTTCCGTTGTCGGGATTTTCATGGTGGTACACCGTTTCCATGAAAATCGCCGGGAATCCCCACTCCTTGAGCAGGGCGACCGTCATTTCATTGTGATCGGTGGCGAAGTGTTCCTGCTCCAGGCCGGTGATTTCGTCTGGTGACCTTCCGGTCGCCGCGTTCAGGATTTCCGCATACTTTTCGGGGAACAGGGTGGCCATCGCCAGGCTCCCGATATTGCTCAGCAGGCCGCAGGTGAAGGCTTCCTCGGCGGCGGTCTTGACCTGTGCGCTCAGTGCCCGATTCGCGATGGCGGTGGCTAGCGAGCGCGACCAGAATTCCTCGTAATCGAAAGCGCTGCACTTGCCGTTGCGAAAACTGGATAAAACCGAAAACCCCAACACCAACTGGCGCACCATGGGCATGCCGACCAACATCACCGCATCGGAAATCGAGACAACGGCACGGTGCGTATTGAAATGAACCGAATTGGCGAATTTGATCAGGCGCCCGGAAAGTGCGGGGTCGGTTAGTATGACGTGCGCAATTTCCTTAGCCGTGACGTCATCCTGTTGCATCAAGTTGAGGATGGCAAGCGCCACGCCTTTCGGCGAAGGAAGTTGCCCTGTTGCCTTGAGATTGTTGAATTTATCCGGGTTGATGATTTTCATTTGTTTTTTTTATGAAATCATGGGATTACCGATCGACCATGATTTCTCTCGTATCAAGGCAAGGCACGGTCCGGTAACTCAGGAAAAAAAACGGTGGAGCGCATCGACCGGGATGTCCATTCCCGTTGATCGTGCACGTTGCAGAAGCTCCCAGTAATAGCGGTAGGAAGCGCGATCATGCAACTTGCCTCCCCACTGGATCGGCCCCCAAGCTGCGTTCTGGGCAACGATGAGCAAGGTGGCGGCATCATTGACCTCGGTGAAATTCGGACGCATGGCCTCGACGATGGGCTGAATCTGGTTCGGATGGATGCTCCACATACGCAGGAAACCGAACTCCAGCCTGGCGCGACGGGCATCTTCCCGCACCACGTCAATGTCGCGTATTTCGGTGGTGACATTGTGGCTGGGCACAACGCCGTTACCCAGTGCGGCGGCAACGATATCGCACTTGGCGCGCACGATCAGCAAATGGCTGAATTGGTCGGGCGAACGCATGGCAGCGGCGGGAATGGCGCCGTGATGTTCGGCGACGAAGTCCATGATGCCGAAATTGAGGGTCTCGACGTGGGGCAGGCGGGCGATCTCCCATACCTCGTGAAGCGCGCCGGGGGTCTCGATCATCACATGGACGGGAATTTCACGAACAATGCCGTTGCGGTTCCTCAGCTCGTCGAGCGCAGTAATCTGAGTCAGAGCGTCGCTGGCGTTTCCAGACTTGGGTAATACGACATAGGCCACGCGCTGTCCGGCCCGGCTAATGACGATCTCCAGTTCGTCGTGCCAGAACGGATGGCTGGCATCATGGATACGGACTCCGACACGATCGAAGGCATTCTCGTCGGACAGGATCAGGTCGGCGATCATGGCCGCATGTTCCCGTTCCTTGCCTGCTGGAGCGCCGTCCTCACAGTCAGCGGTAATGTCGAAAATAGGCCGCTCATTGGTCAACAATCCGGTTTGAATCTTGAGCGCTTTCTTCAACAGCTTCTCGCTGCCGGCATAGTGCTCGCAGGCTGCCAGCCGAGGAAAGGGCCGGCTACCTGCGTAGAGCACGTCGGCAGGGTGGATAAGATTTTCAATGTCTTGCGGCGGGGTCTCGGGCGAACAGATAGTTGACGCAATCGTGTATTCTTCCTGGAGTTCCTTCAGCGAGACGTCCATCTTCTCGCGCGAGAATGCATCGATTTCCAGGTTCTTGACGATTTCCCACTTGCCGTTGGCGGTCGTGCAGGGGAAGCCGTAGATCAAGCCCTCCGGGATACCGTAGGAACCGTCGGAGACCACGCCCATGGTCACCCAATGGCCGTTGGAGCCCAGGTTCCAGTCACGCATGTGATCGATGGCGGCGACCGCGGCGGAGGCGGCGGAGGAAAGGCCGCGCGCCTCGATGATGGCCGCGCCGCGATTGCCGACCTTGCTGATGTATTCGTCCCTGTTCCAGGCTTCGTCGTTCACCAGATTCGGGGTGTGCTTGCCATCGATGGTGGCGAAGCGGATATCCGGATACATGGTGGGGGAGTGATTGCCCCACACCACCATGTTCTCGATGCTGGTGATTGGCATACTGGTGCGGCGCGCGAGCTTGGCGATGGCGCGGTTGTGATCCAGCCGCATCATCGAGGTGAAGCTGGTTCTGGGCAGGCTCCGGGCCGTATTCATGGCGATGAGCGCGTTGGTATTGGCCGGGTTGCCCAGCACGACCACCTTGACGTCGCGGGCGGCTACTTCGTCGATGGCCTTACCTTGTTCGACGAAAATCCGGGCATTCTCCAGCAACAAGTCCTTGCGCTCCATGCCGGGACCACGGGGTTTGGAACCCACCAGCAAAGCTTGCTGGGCATCCTTGAAGGCAATTCTGGGATCGGAGGTACCAATCATGTCGATCAACAATGGAAAGGCGCTGTCCGCCAGTTCCATCATCACGCCTTTCAAGGCCTGTTGCGCCTTGTCGATGGGCAATTCCAGCAATTGCAGAATGACGGGCTGATCCTTGCCGAGCATTTCGCCGCTGGCAATGCGAAACAGCAGCGCATAACCGATCTGACCGGCAGCGCCGGTCACTGCGACACGAACGGGGGCTTTGGACATGAGGGCTTCCTAGTCGGGTAAGGTTGTAATATTCGATGCGATCACGGCAGCACCGAGAAAATGAGCTTCAATGATAGTTGGTATTGTTGTAGGATGTAAATATCCGTAACCGCTCAACCCGCATGTTTTGCCTCCTTCACGGCACCCCGCACCAAATACAGCGAAGCGGGTAAATAGAACGCAGAGCCAAATAAGTTCTTTTTATGACCCTATTTTTTAAACTATATTGTCAATCTTTCGAACTCCTTTATAATCGGATCGTCAAATCTTGATGAAACGGGCGACCGAGCCGATTAGCTCCTTTCGCTCAAGGTGTTGGCTCCAGTCGCTGTGCGGCAAAGGGTCTGATTTCGGGAATAAAATTAAGGGTGTTCATATGACGAGCGTGCCGACAGGAACAGCGAATAGTCTGTCGAATTCACAGATTGACGAGAAGCGCGATGCGGCAGGGGAACGCCTGATCACGGTCTACATCATGGGCAAGGCCTACGAGGTGCCCGCCGAGGCGACGATCATGGGCGCCATCGAATATGCCGGCCACCAGATTATTCGCGGCGCGGGCTGCCGCGAGGGCTATTGCGGCGCTTGCGCCACGATCTACCGCCTGCCCGGCGACTACAAGATACGCACCGGACTGGCCTGCATGACCCTGGTCGAGGAAGGCATGACGCTGGCCCAAATCCCCTCGGTTCCGGCCGAGAAGGCGATCTACGACATCGAGAAGCTCAAGCCCAACGTCAGCGCCATCCAGCAGATGTACCCGACGGTGTTCCGCTGCGTCGCCTGCGGCACCTGCACCAAATCCTGCCCGCAGGGGCTCCAGGTCATGGATTACGTCCAGGCCGCCAAGCGCGGCGACATCGCCACGGTGATGGACCTGTCCTTCGACTGCGTCGTCTGCGGGCTGTGCATGTTGCGCTGTCCGGCCGAAATCACGCAGCCCCTGATGGCCATCCTGGCGAAACGTCTCTATGGCCGCTACCTGCGCAAGGACAGCCCGGAACTGGCGGAGCGCGTCAAGGCGGTGGAAGAAGGCGTTTTTGAAGCGGAATACGCCGATCTGATGGCTATGGGCCGCGAAGCTTTGTCGGAACGCTATTACGCACGAGATTCAGAATAAGAGAGGAATCAGATGTATCCAGATTACATGGAAGAATCGTTGCGCAAGGTGGTTCAGACGCGGCCCGCCCGCCTGGAATTGGCCAGAAAGCCCGATCCGGTCTACCCGCCCATGAGCGCCGAAGAGCGTCGCAAGGTTCTGGAAGATTTTCATCCCGACTTCAAACCCGATGCGCTTCGACCGGTGAGCGTCGGCCCCAACAAGGGCGAAAAACTGACCACCGAAGTGGCCGACCTGCTGGAATCCCATTCCTGGCTGCGCAGCGAACAAGTAGACCTCGATCATCCCGATTTTGAAACCGACCTGCTCATCATTGGCGGCGGTGGAGCCGGTTGCAACGCCGCGCTGGTTGCCATGCAGCAACACGGTATTCGTTCGATGATCGCCACCAAGCTGCGCATGGGCGACGCCAATACGATGATGTCCCAGGGGGGGATGCAGGCCGCCGTGTCGCGCACCGACTCGCCGACCAAGCACTATCTGGATGCCATCGGCGGCGGCCACTTCGAGAACAAACCGGAACTGGTCAAAGCACTCACCGAAGACGGCCCCGGCGTGGTCAAGTGGCTCGAAGACCTGGGCGTGGTATGGGACAAGGAAGAAGACGGTTCCATCCAGGTGCGGCACGGCGGCGGCACCTCGCGCAAGCGCATGGTGTCCTGCCGCGACTACACCGGCGCGATGATCATGCGCACCCTGATGGACGAGGTGCGCAACCACCCCGACATGATCGACATCAAGGAATTCATGCCGGCGGTAGAATTGATTATGGACGACGAGGGCCGTTGCGCCGGCGCCATCCTTTACGACATGGACAGCGAGGAATTCTTCACCGTCAAGGCGAAGTCCACACTCATCGCTACCGGCGGCTATGGCCGCCTGCACATTCGCGGCTTCGACACCACCAACCATTATGGCGCTACCGGCGACGGGCTGGTTATGGCCTACCGCGCCGGCGCCAAGCTGATGTACATGGACTCCGTCCAGTACCACCCGACCGGTGTTTCGTTCCCCGAGCAGATCGCCGGCTTCCTGGTCACCGAGGCGATTCGCGGCGCCGGCGGCCAGCCGCTGAACAAGGACGGCGAGCTGTTCGTCTTCCCGCGCGAGCCGCGCGACATCGAGGCCTCGGCCATCATCCGCGAATGCGCGCAGAACGGCGGCGGCGTCGAAACCCCGTCGGGACGCTTCGGCGTGTGGTTGGACTCGCCGCTGATCGACATGCTGCACGGCGAGGGTTATACCGAAAAGCACTTCCCGGCGATGTATCGCCAGTTCATCCGTTACGGCATCGACATCGCGAAGCTGCCGATGCTGATCTATCCTTCGCTGCACTACCAGAATGGCGGCATCGAGATCAACGAGCGTTGTGAAACCGACATCCCCGGCCTTTACGTGGCGGGCGAAGCCACCGGCGGCCTGCACGGTCGCAACCGGCTGATGGGCAACTCGGTGCTCGACTACAACGTCTTCGGGCGGCGCGCTGGCAAGTATGCCGGCGAATACGCCAAGACGGTCAAACTAGGCAAGCTGAGCCTGGCGCATCTCGACAGCTACGAAAAGGAACTGGCGGCTTCCGGCGTAAAAACCGATCTGGTGACCCCGATCCTGCTGCCCTCCTACGCCCCCAAGGACGTCAAGAAACGCCAACTGGTGCGCGGTGGCAACGTCCTGCCCGGCGCTTCGGTGGTGCATAACCGGCTGCATGATGAAAGGTCCGGCGCCTGAGTGGCTGGATAGACCGATGACCCACATCGACGACAAAGTGATCGAACTGGCGCGCACAGCACTGAGCTTCGACTTCGGCGGTGAGCACTTTTTTCGCCATGCCGCCGAGATGACCCAAAATCCTCGCGGCCAAGCCATGTTCCTGCGCCTGGCGGAACAAGAAACCGGCCGCATGGACGACCTGCACACACTGTTTGGCGCCATCGTCGGTGAGGATGAGTGGCAACGCCTTGCCGCCGAAGCGGCGGCGAACGCGCACCCGTCTAAAGTGGCCACCGATATGGAAGCCGCCGTGGCGCTACGCGGTCACCACGAGGTGGTGGCCGACGATACCCAAGCACTACGCCTGGCCATGGAGATGGAACGACGGGTCATTCACTTGTTCAAGGATCTGGCCATCTATACCGAGGATCCCGTTATCATCAATCTGATCGGCAAGATGGTCGAGCAGGAGTGTTTTCAATATGACAGTCTCCAGGCGCAACTGGACAGCGTGCTGAATGTCGGGTTATGGCTCGATACGCCCGAGTTCCGCATGGACGCGAAATACTGAACGGGATTATGAATACCACCTTACACATTTCTTCGGCCCGCCTCGGCGACCCCTTTGTCGCCCAGATCGAAAAGATCAGCGGGCAAAATCTGCTGGCCTGCTACCAGTGCGGCAAATGCTCTGCGGGCTGTCCGATGGCGGCGCACATGGACGTGTTGCCCAACCAGGTCATCCGCCTGGCTCAACTGGGAATGCGCGAGCAGTTGCTGGCGGCGCGTTCCATCTGGATTTGCGTGTCCTGCCTGACCTGCAATTCGCGTTGCCCGAAGGACATCAAAATCGCCGAAATCTTTGAAGCGCTCCGCCAGACCGTGTTGCGCGGCGGCAACCGCGCCGACCACCTTGAAATCCGGGAACTGACCCCCGAGGCGCGCGGCGCATTGCCGCCGATCGCCATGATCAGCGCCCTGCGCAAGCAGACCTCATGATGGGAAACGAAAACAAACCGATGAAGCTCATTTACTACCCCGGCTGTACCCTGAAAAACCAGGCTCGGAACTTCGATGTTTCCACCGTTTCGTCAATGGCGGAACTGGACGTGGAGGTCGAGGAACTGGCGCGCTGGAACTGCTGCGGCACGGTGCATGCGCTGTCTTCCGACAACATCATGAACCGGGTGGCGCCGGTGACCAACCTGATTCGCGTCAAAGAGGCCCAGGCCAGCGAGTTCATGACCACCTGCGCGATGTGTTACAACACCTTGAAGCGCGCCAACATCGAGGTGAAGAAGCGCGCCGACGTACTCGAAACCATCAACGATTTCCTGTCCCTCGAAGAAACCAAATACGCGGGCGATGTCGATGTCCTTCACCTGCTCGAATACCTGCGTGACCGGATCGGCTTCGACAAGCTGGCCGAGAAGGTAAAAAAACCGCTCGAAGGTCTGCGCGTAGCCTGCTACTACGGTTGCCTGCTGGTACGTCCGAAAGAGGTCGCCTTCGACGATACCGAAAACCCGACGATCATGGAGAACCTGATTACGGCCCTTGGCGCCACGCCCGTCCCTTTCCCGATGAAGACCGAGTGTTGCGGCGCCTACCATACCGTCGACAAGCCGGAAATCATCGCCGAGCGCACCGACAAGATCATGGGTTCGGCGAACGAAGAACAGGCCGACCTGGTGGTGGTGAGCTGCCCGCTGTGCGCCTTCAATCTGGACTTCCGCCAGGATGACGCGCGCCGCCTCAATCCCGATTTCCATCATCTGCCAGTGCTCTATTTCACCCAGTTGATGGCGCTGGCGTTCGGTTGCGACGACTCGGCGCTGCGTTTCGATCTCCACCACATCGATCCGCAGCCGACCTTGGCGGCTCGCGGTCTGGCCTGAGGAGGCGGCATGTTCTTCAATAATCTCAAGCAGCTCCACGGCAAGGTTTACATCAACGAAACCTGGTGCAAGGGCTGCGGATTTTGCGTGCAGTTCTGTCCGACCAACGTGCTGGATATTTCGTCCGACTACAACGCCAAGGGCTATCACCCGCCCTATGCCAAGAACCCGGAAAAATGCCACGACTGCCAGTATTGCCAAATAATCTGTCCGGAGTTTTCCATCTTCGTGACACGCGATGACGAAAACGAGAGAGGAGTAACCGAAAAGTGAAGACAGTTCCCGCAGAACCCAAGGGGGTCGATAGCGGCCCACACTTCATGGATGGCGACCAAGCCATCGCCGAGGGCGCGCTGGCGGCAGGCTGCCGGTTCTTTGCCGGCTATCCCATCACGCCCTCGACCGAGACCGCCGAGCGCTTCGCCGAGCGGGCGCCTGAAGTCGGCGCGCTGTTCATTCAGATGGAGGACGAACTGGCCTCCATCGCCGCCCTGATCGGCGCCGCCTGGGGCGGCCGAAAGGCGATGACCGTGACCTGCGGCCCCGGCTTCTCCCTGATGGTGGAGAACATCGGCCTGGCCGCCATGACCGAAACCCCACTGGTGATCGCCAACGTGCAGCGCGGCGGCCCGTCGACCGGCCTGCCCACGCTGACCGCCCAGCAGGACATGATGCAGGCGCGCTATGGCTCGCATGGCGATTACGCCATCATCGCCCTGTCGCCGGACAGCCCGCAGGAATGCTTCGACATCACCGTCGAGGCCTTCAACCTGTCGGAGTTCTACCGGGTGCCGGTCATCATCCTGACCGACGAAACCGTCGGCCACATGCACGAGAAAGTAGTCATACCACCGGCAGAGCAGATCCAAGTGGTCCCGCGCAATAATTACAGCGGCCCCAAGGAAGACTTCCGCCCCTACAAGTTCGACTGTCAGGGTGGCCATCCCATGGCGCGCGCGGGCGATGGCTACAATTTCCACATTACCGGCCTGACCCACGACGAGCGCGGCTATCCGGTCATGACCGCCGAGCAGAGCAAAATCGTAGTCACCCACCTGATGGAGAAGATCCACGGCAACGCCGACAAGATCATCCGTCTCGACGAGGATCAGATCGACGGCGCCGATGTCGTGGTGGTGTCTTACGGTATCACCTCTCGCATCGCCATCAAGGCCATCCAGGATGCGCGCAAGGAAGGGATCAAGGTCGGTTCCTTGCGGCTCATCACCATCTGGCCGTTCTGCGAGAAGCGCATCCGCGAACTGGCCCCCAAGATAAAGGCTTTCGTGGTGCCGGAAATCAACTACGGTCAGATGGTGCTCGAGGTGGAACGTTGCGCCGGCGGAAAGTGCGAAACCATCAGCGTCAATCACTGCGGCGGCGCGGTACATGACCCCGAGGTCATCCTGGCCGCCATCAGAAAGGCCAACCAATGACTACCGATATTGGAAAATTCAAGCACGACAGCCCCATGTCCGGCACCCTGCGCATGGAGCGGATGCCGCATATCTGGTGTCCTGGCTGCGGCATCGGCTCCGAGGTGAACGCCTTTGCCGAGGCCATCAAGCGCAGCGGCATCGACCCCAAGAAGCTGGTTGTGGTGTCGGGTATCGGCTGCACCGGTCGCGTCGCGGGTTATGTCGATTTCGACTCGATCCACACCACGCACGGTCGCGCCATTCCCGTGGCCACCGGCATCAAGCTCGCCAATCCCGAGCTGACGGTGGTGGTGTTCAGCGGCGAGGGCGACCTGACCGGCATCGGCGGCAACCACCTGATCCATGCCGCCCGGCGCAACATGGACCTGGTGGTGATCTGCAACAACAATTTCACCTACGGCATGACCGGCGGCCAAGTGACGCCGACCACACCGCACTCGGCCATCGCCTCGACCACGCCCTATGGCAACTACGAATATCCGTTCAGCCTGCCCTTCCTGGTCGATGCCGCCGGCGCGACCTACATCGCGCGCTGGACGTCGATGGATGTGCGCAATGTCACCCAGTCGATCGAGGAAGCGCTCGCCCACAAAGGCTTCTCCTTCATCGAGATCATCTCGCCCTGCACCACGCTCTATCTGCGCCGCAACCGCCTCGGTGACGGCGTCGACATGCTGCAGCACTATCAGGAAAACACGGTGCTCAAACATGGCTGCGACACCCGCGAAACGGCCATCGACTTCCAGGGCAAGATCGTGATCGGCAAGTTCGTCGACAAGGTCAAGCCCACCTATCTCGAAGCCGTCGACCAATGCTGCGTCAAGCTGGTGGGCGACGATTACCAGCTCTACGGCAAAACCATTCCCGAACGGGAAGCCGAGGAAAAAGCCGAGAAGGAAAAGGTCGCAGCCCGCCGGGCCGCCGTGCTGGCAGAACAGACGGAAGCGAACGAATGAGCACCCAAGAGATCAGATTTTCGGGATTCGGCGGCCAGGGCATCATTCGCTGCGCCTTGATTACCGGCAAGGCGCTGTCCCTGTACGACGACAAGTTCGCCACCATGACCCAGAGTTTCGGCCCGGAGGCGCGAGGCAGCGCCTGCGCGGCACAGCTCGTGGTTTCCGACGAACGCGTTCTCTATCCCTACATCACCTGCCCCGGAATTCTTTTGGCGCTATCCCAGGAGGCCTACGACAAGTATTGGAGCGAGCTGCCCAAGGGCGGCATCCTGATTGTCGAACAGGACCTGGTGAAACTCAGCGGCGAGCATCCGGATCTCGTTCTGATGCGTGTGCCCGCGACCCGCTTCGCCGAAGAACTGGGTAACCGGCTATTCACCAACCTCGTGGCGCTGGGCTTTTTCACTGCGGTGACCAAGGTGGTCACCGCCGACGCCATGAAGAAGGCTCTGCCCGGCCTGGTTCCCGACCGTTTCCTGAAGATCAATATCAAGGCGTTCGAGAAGGGCTATGAGTACGGCATCAATGCCTTGAGCGCGGGTGGGGGGGCGTCATGACGAAGAAGCGTACCGGCGTTTTCGTCTGCCACTGCGGCAACAACATCGCCGCCACCGTCGATGTGGCGAGAGTGGCCAAGGAAATGTCCGCCGAGGAAACCGTTGTCTACTCCCAGGATTATGTCTACATGTGTTCCGACCCCGGCCAGAACGCAGTCATCAAGGCAATCAAGGATAACCAGCTGGACAGCGTCGTCGTCTCCTGCTGTTCGCCGACCCTGCACGAGAAAACCTTCCGCGATAACGCCATCCGGGCGGGTATCAGCGGCTTCACCTGCGAAATCGCCAACATTCGCGAGCAGTGTGCCTGGGTCCACAAGGATCGTGACCTGGGGACCGAGAAGGCGATCAAGATTTCACGCAGCGCCGTGCGCCGGGCAGGCCGCAACCAGTCGCTGGAACCGATTGCCGTCCCCGTCACCCGGCGGGTGATGGTCGTCGGTGGCGGTATCGCGGGTATCCAGGCCTCCCTCGATATGGCCAACGCCGGTCTGGACGTGATCCTGGTCGAAAAACAGGCCACCCTCGGCGGCCACATGCTCCAGCTTTCCGAAACCTTCCCCACCCTGGATTGCTCGCAGTGCATTCTCTCCCCAAAAATGGTGGAGGTGTCGCGTCACCCCAAGATCAAGGTGATGACCTATTGCGAGGTGCAGGAAGTATCCGGTTCCGTCGGCAACTTCAAAGCTAAAATCCTCAAAAAGCCAACTTTTGTCGATCCCGATAAATGCAAGATCTGCGATGACTGTAGCAAGGTTTGCCCGGTAGTGGTACCCAACGAATACGAGCTTGGCCTATCTGCCCGGCGAGCCATCTACATCCCTTACGCGCAGGCGATTCCCGCCAGCTACACGCTTGACGAAAGCTCCTGCCTAGGTTTGAACCCGATCCGTTGCGGCAAGTGTAAGGATGTTTGCGAAGCCGATGCGATCGACTACGACATGCGGCCCGAGACGGTGGTCGAAGAAGTGGGTGCCATCGTGGTGGCCACCGGCTTCGATCTCTACCCACAGGAAAATATTGCCGAGTACGGCTACGGCAAGGTCGAGGACGTGCTGGACGGCCTGCAATTCGAGCGTCTGTGTTCGGCCTCGGGCGCAACCAGCGGCCATGTGCTGCGGCCCTCCGACCACAAGGTGCCCAAGGATGTGGTGTTCATCCAGTGTGTCGGCTCGCGCGATCCGGCGCAGCACTGCGCCTACTGCTCCAAGATCTGCTGCATGTACACCGCCAAGCACGCCAGCCTCTACAAACACCATGTCCCGGATGGCCGCGCCTACGTGTTCTACATCGACATCCGCTCTGGCGGCAAGGGCTACGAAGAGTTTGTGCAGCGCACCATGGAAGAGGACGGGGCCATTTATCTGCGCGGTCGCGTTTCCAAACTCTATAGGCATAACGACAAAATCAAAGTGCTCGGAACCGACACGCTGACCGGACAGAACGTCGAGATCGACGCCGACATGGTAGTGCTGGCGCTCGCCATGCAGCCCTCGAAGGGCACGGCGGAAATCGCCAAGGTGCTCAAGATCGGTCGCGACAAGGATGGCTTTCTGGCCGAGGCTCACCCCAAGCTGAAGCCGGTCGAAAGCGTCACCGCCGGCATCTTCCTGGCCGGTGCCGCCCAAGCCCCGAAGGACATTCCCGAAACCGTCGCCCAGGCCGGCGCGGCCGCCGCCAAAGTGATCGCGCTGCTGTCGCAGGCGTCTCTCAGCCATGCGCCGACCGTCGCCCGCGTGCGCCGCTCCCACTGTACCGGCTGCGAGATGTGCGTCACCGCCTGCCCCTACCATGCAATCCGGCTGGAAAACGGCAAGGCGGTGGTCAATGAGGTGCTGTGCGAAGGTTGCGGCAGTTGCACGGCCACCTGCCTGCGCGCCGCCATCGAAGTCAAGAACGCCACGCAGATGCAGGTCTTCGAGATGATCGAAGCGTGCCTGGCTTGATGAACGAAAGCAATGTAGGTTGGGCTGAGCGGTTTCATCGCGAAGCCCAACAAACCCAAAACATCGGCACCGGTGTTTTGAAGGAGGATTGGGTCTGTTGGGCTTCGTGCCTCAGCCCAACCTACGATTTACTGGCATGATGAACGGATGAACTAAGGAAGATAGATGTCGGAACCAGAAACATACGAACCCAAGATCGTCGCCTTTCTGTGCAAGTGGTGCTCGTCGGCGGGCAGCGATCTGGCCGGCGTATCCCGGATTCAGTACCCGGCCAACGCGACGCCGATCACCGTCCCGTGTTCGGGCAGCATCTCGCCGCTCTACATCCTGTCGGCCTTCAACAAGGGGGCTGACGGTGTCCTGCTGTCGGGCTGCCATATCGGCGACTGCCACTACATCGAGGGCAACTACCTGGCGCGGCGCAAGATCTACCTGATCAAGGAGCTGCTCGAATTCGTCGGTGTCGAGCCGGACCGGTTCAGGATGTCCTGGGTGTCGGCCGCCGAGGGTGCCAAGTACGCCCAGGTCGTCAAGGATTTCGTCGCCGACCTCAAGCCGCTCGGGCCACAGGACAAACTGAAGGCGGATCGCACATGATTAATGTTCGGGATATACGCGATGCGGCGAGAGACCTTCTCGCCAAAGGCGAGGTTCGCGCCGTCATCGGCTACCGGCGGGGCAGCCGTGGCATGGCCGCCGAGCCCGTTGTGATTACCGCGCCCGAGCAGGCCGACGAACTGGTGTGGGACCCCACCTGCTTTCATAACCTGGCGCTCTATCTGGTCGAGGATCGCAAGTTTCTGGCGCATTCCCGCAAGGCTCCAGGGGCACCCATCGCCATCATCGCCAAGGGCTGCGACGCCCGCGCCATCGTCGTGCTGATGCAGGAGCACTACTTCAAGCGCGAGGAGGTTTACATCATCGGCGTGTCCTGCGAGGGTGTCGGCGTGCTGGACGAACGCAAGCTGGCCGGGCATGTGCCAGGCACCCCTACCGATGCGGCTTTCGAAGGCGACGATTTCGTCTTCACCACCCCGGAGGGCGAGAAGCGGTTGCCAGCACGCGAGGTCATGGCGGATCGCTGCCTGGAATGCCGCGCGCCCTTCCCCAAGGAGCACAACGTAGTGTTCGGCGAGGACAAGACGGGACGCGAACTGGCGGCGCCGTTCGCCGCCCTCGCCCGGTTCGAGGAACAGGGCGCGACCGAGCGCTGGGACTTCTGGCGGCGTCAGTTCGAGCGCTGCATCCGTTGTTTTGCGTGCCGCTCGGTGTGCCCGATGTGCTACTGCGACGAGTGCGTGGTGGATAGCATCACCTTCCCGGTGGCCCCGGAAACCACGGCTGACGAGAAGGCCAACCGCATCCGCTGGATCGAGCGCTCGGCAGTGCGCTCCGAAAACATCACCTACCACATGACACGCGCCATGCATCTGGCTGGCCGCTGCATCGATTGCGGCGAATGCGAACGGGTCTGCCCGGTCAACATTCCGCTACGGCTGCTCAACAACAAGATGGAACGGGAAGCCCGCGAACGTTTCGGCTATGAGCCTGGGGCGAGCATCGGAGCGGCATCGCTGGTGGCCTCCTTCAACGACAGCGATCCCGGCAGCTTCATAAGATAACAGCCATCAGGTAAGCGCCATCAGGTAAGAATATGGAAAAAATTTTACATAAAGAACGCATTGACGACTGGATCTCCGCGTTGACCGGCTGGGAGGTACTCTCCCCGGCGCTGGAAGACGGCATCTGGGCGTATCGACCCGTCAGCGGCGCGATCCGGCTCGACCACCCCAACACCACGCAACCGCCCAAGGGACTCGCCTTTCCCCAGCGGGAGGTTTTTTTCTCCTTCGAACAGATCAAGGGCGAAGCGCCACGGCTGACGCAGATCCTGCCGGATACCGTGCAACGCGCCGTGTTTGGCGTGCGCCCCTGCGACGGTCGCGGCGCAGTGCGCATGGATCGGGTGTTCGGCGATCACGTCGAGGATACCTACTACCAGGCGCGGCGCAAAAACGTGGCTTACGTGGGCCTGGCCTGCAACCAGCCGCCGAGCGCCAACTGCTTCTGCCTGTCGGTCGGCGGCTCGCCGGTCTCTACCGACGGTCTCGACGTGCTGCTGACCGACCTGGGCGACCGCTATTTCGTGGCCGCAGTCACCGAGACCGGCAAGGCGCTGATGACGGCAGCCAACAGTCTGTTCGACGAACCGGCGGACGCCGATCGCCAGCAGTTGAAAAGCGTACACACCGAGGCCCTCGCCCAGCCGCAACGGGCAGTTCATAACCCCGATGCGGTGCCGGCCAAGCTGAAGGCGAGTTTCAAGTCGCCGCTATGGGAAGAGCTGGCGCGAGCCTGCATCGGCTGCGGTATCTGCACATTTCTGTGCCCGACTTGCCATTGCTTCGACATCAACGACGAAGTCACCGGCTCGGCACCGCTGAAAGGAAACCGGGTACGCACCTGGGACAATTGCCAGTTCCCCGATTTCACCATGCACACCTCCGGCCACAACCCGAGGCCGACCGTCGGCGCCCGGCTGCGCCAGCGGGTGTGCCACAAATTTCAGTATTTCCCGGAAAATTTCGGAATGCCCCAATGCACCGGTTGCGGTCGCTGTATCAGCGAATGCCCGGTCGGGATCGATATCGTTTCTGTCGTCAACAAGGTAGTCGAACATGCCGGATAACATTTACCTCCCAGAACTGGCTCGGATCACCTACATCAAGGAGGAGGTGGCCGGCGAACGCTCCATCAAGACCTTCCGTGTCGAGCCCGTGAACGGCGACAGCTTCGAACACGAGTGCGGCCAATGCGCCATGCTCTCGATCTTCGGGCGCGGCGAAATGATGATCTCCATTGCCTCTTCACCGCTGGTCAAGGACTACAAGCAATTCAGCATCATGCGGGTGGGACGGGTGAGCGCCGCTTTCCACGACTTGGCGGTGGGCGATGTCGTCGGTATTCGCGGCCCCTATGGCAACAGCTTTCCGGTCGATGACTGGCGGGGCAAAAATTTGTATTTCATCGGCGGCGGCTGCGGCCTGGCGCCGATCTGGCCGGTCATCACCACCGCCGTGGCGCAGCGTGACAGCTTCAAGAACATCACCGTGTTTTACGGCGGACGCTCGCCGCGCGACATCATGTACAAGGCGGAGCTCGAAAAACTGCGTGGCGTTGCCGACGTCCATCTGTCTGTGGACAAGGCCGAGGATGGTTGGGATGCTTATTGTGGTTTCGTGCCGGCCAACGTGATGGACAAGGAGCCTTCGTCCGACAACGCCATCGCCATCACCTGCGGGCCACCGATCATGATCAAGTACGTGATCCAGAACCTGCGCAGCCTCGGATTCGCGGACGAGCAGATCTACACCACCCTCGAGAACAAGATGAAATGCGGTTTGGGAAAATGCGGTCGCTGCAACGTCGGCAAGGATTACGTGTGCGTCAAGGGGCCGGTCTATTCGTGGGCCGAGCTGAAGGAGCTGCCGGAAGAGTATTAGTCGTAGGTGGGCACGTTTCTGTGCCCACGCGGTCAGCCAGTTTCCGCGTGGGCACAGAAACGTGCCCACCCTACCTGCTGCATTTTCGAAAATAATCCCCGGCAACCAACAGCCGGGATTTGATAGAGAAGGGGTAAGAAAGCCATGAACATCAGTGGGATGCTCTACGGGGCACAGATGCTCAAGATCGTCGATTTTCCGGCCGCCGAGGTGCTCGGATCGGAAGCCAGCGAACATGAGATCCACAGCCTGATCGAACGTTGCGGTTCGGTCTTCATCAAGCCCATCTTCAAGGGTGGCGTGGGCAAGAAGGGCAAGTCCGGGCTGATCGGGCGCGCCAGCGACCTGAAGTCGGCGCTGGCCGAAAAAGAGCGACTCTACTTTGCCGAATACCGGGTCGGTAACGTTGTCTACAAGTCGCGCGGGGTCACCTTCGAGGGCGCCGTACCGGCCAACTACGAGGTCTATTTCTCGATCACCGACTCGACCCGCTACCGCGCGCCGGTCATGACGCTCACCCACCACGGCGGCATGGACATCGAAGAGCTGGACAAGACCCAAATCGTCGAAGTCCCGTTCGATCCTCTGACCGGACTCACGTCCTTCGTCATCTCCAACGCGCTGTCCGATCTGGGCGCGCCGCGCGAGATCGTGTCGCCGCTGGTGCAGCATCTGCCGAAGCTATGGGAACTGTTCCACCATTACGGCATGTCGACGCTGGAACTCAATCCCATCCGCATGACGGAGAACAGACCGGGCTATTTGTTGCCGGTGGCCTGCGACTTCAAGTGCGGCTTCGACCGCGACGATCCACGCGTTGGCCGCCTGAACCTGCCCGCTGACCTGTTTATCACCGAGGTCAACGATTTCGAGCAGGAGATCAACGAACTGCGCACCTACCAGGGACAGAGCGACGTTTACGTGATCAACGACAAAGGCACCATCCTGGCGCCGACCTTCGGCGGCGGCGCGAATTCCCTGGTCACCGAAGTGCTTGGCAACGATGCCATCATCTCTTCCGATTTCGGCGGCAATCCCCCCTATGAGAAGATGAAAGAGGTGATGCGCATCTGCCTCAAGTACTACCTCAAGCAGTCGAATGTCCTGTTTGTCATCGGCGGCAAAGCCAACAACACCGATATTTTCGTCACCTTCCGGGCGATGGCCGATGCCCTGCGCGATTACTTCAGCGAACACGGTCCCACGCCGATTTACGTGGTGATCGGTCGCGGTGGCCCCAATGTAATTCGCGGCATGGGCGCCTTCAAGGATGTCCTCGACTCGTTGCGGATACCCTATCGGATTTTCGGTTTCGACTCCGCGATGACTGACGTGGTGACTTACGCTCAGGAAGCGGATCGCTGGATGAAGAGCGGCGGGCGCGCCCAAGTGGCAACGTTGCTGGGTTTGCCGCCCGGTGCCTGAGCCTCTGGGGTGGGCACGTTTTTTGTGCCCACCCTACATGACCATTAAATTTTAATAATCCCCTAACGGGCGATGTTTTAGACCATAAAGGTGTAACGATGAGAAAGCCTGGTATCGAGAAATTCAAATACTTCGTCGGCATTCGCTCCCTGGCCGATATTGCGACCAAAGATGATCGCATCTGCGTGCTGAACATCACGGGGAACGAATCCCGTTCCGTAACCCCGGTCAGTCACGCCTATTCGGGCGGCAACGTGGTCTTCGGCACTTCGCCGGGGCGCCGTGGACAAGTCCTGGAGACGCCGCTGGGCAACATCCCGGTCTACAACAACGTGCGCGAAGGCTTGGAGGCCGGGCTCAAATTCAACGTCGGCGTCGTCTATCTGCCGCCTGCTGCCGTGCGCGACGGCGTCGCCGAGCTGATTCGGATCAATCCCGATATCGAGAAGGTCATCATCCTCACCGAGAAGACCTCGGTGCATGATGCCCGCGAGATCAGAGCGCTCGGCCAGCAGCGCGGAGTGGACATCTTCGGCGCCAACTGCCTGGGCGTGGCGGATTCGTGGAACCATGTGCGAATAGGCGGCGCGTTGGGCGGCGATAATCCCGCAGAAACCTTGCGCAAAGGTTCGATCGCCATTTATTCCAACTCCGGCAACTTCACCACCACCATCGCCAACTACCTGTCGATTGGCGGCTGGGGGACGACAACGCTGGTTTCCAGCGGCAAAGACGTCTATATCCACTATGCCACCCCGGAGTTCGCCTACGCCATGGCCAACGACGTGCGCACCAAGGCAGCGGTCATGTACGCCGAGCCGGGCGGTTATTATGAGGAAGAGGTGACGTTTGAAAAGCCGGTGGTGGCCTGCGTGGTGGGTCGCTGGAAGGCGAAGCTGACGCGGGCTGTCGGCCACGCTGGCGCCATCGCCGGATCGGGCGATGATGCCTTGGCCAAAGAGCGTTGGTTCATGGAAAAGTTCGGCGTGACCGACCTCTTCACCCCCGAGAACCCAGTGTGTACGAAACTGGGCGCGGTGGTCACCAACATCGCCCACATCCCGCTGGCGCTTACCGCAGTGATGCGCCTCAACGGCATCGAGCGGGATTTCCCGCCAGAAGGCAATCTGGAGCTGAAGCCGTGGTTCGGCGACGACCAGGGCCTGAAGCTTCCGCCCGAGCTGGATATTCCCGTGGTCAAGGCAATGCCGCCCTACGACGAGCAGATCGCCGAACTGCTCAAGAATGTGGGCGCCATCTTCCCGCGCCAGTCGATGAAAGACTGCTCGGGAAGCTCGGTGATGGATCCAAAGACACAGATCACCAAGGTCAACGGCATCTCTATTCTGGACACCGCCAAGCAGCCGCTGGAGTCCAACCTCTGCCTGGCACTGGTGCGCGAACTCAACGACGCCAACGATAATGCCCTGTTCAACCTGGCGGTGGCGGCGCGGGTCAACCTGCACAATGAACCCATGCTGGCAGCCGCCGACGCGGCGCGTGAGGCCGGCAACGCCCCCAACACGGCGGTCGGCGCGGCGGTCGCGCTGCTCGGTCCGAAGCGTGTCGACGGGGCGCGCCAGGCCGCCGACACTCTGATCGACCTGTTCGCCCATTCCGGTCTGACCACGGGCGACGACGAGCAGGCCACGATCGCCCCCGCACAAGCCAGTGCCGAGCAACTCGCCACCCTGTTGGGCAACGAGCCGGATCCATTGGCCGAAGCGATGCTCAAGGCCTTCGATAAACGCCAGGGCAAATCGGTCTTCGTGCGCTACCTGCGCACACTGAAGGGTCACCCGACAACGGACGCGGTAATCGCCGCGCTCACTACAACCATTGCCTGGGAACCCCTGATGCGCAAGCGCATTCCCCGCCTGACAGTGCGTAACATGCCCTGGTATGCCCATCTGTTCGCGGTCATTATCGGTGCCGCGGCCAATGGCAAACATCACCAGCCCGGCAAATTCTGCGGTGTCACCACCGAAGAAATCCTGGAATCCTGGAGCATCACCGAGTTAGCCTATCTCTCCTTGCTCGGCGAGCGGCCAACGCCGGCCAGCCTGTTCCCGTTCCAGGTCATGCTGGGACTGATTATCTCGAACGGTGTCGGCACCATCTCGGCACAGGGCTGCAAAGGCGCGGTATCGGCCGACGGACCGGAATCACCGGAACGGGTGCAGATCAACAAGGCCATGCTCGGCTTCCTCACCCACACCGGCTTCGCCCACGGCGGCAACGGTTACGAGGGCATCCAGTTCCTGATCGAAAGCTTTGGCAGCACCCCGCTGGCCGATGCCGGCGCCGCCAACCACGGGCTCGACCTCCAGGCGATGGCGACGGCCTACGCCAAAGCTTTCGGCGAGGAAAAGAAGTCCAGCAAGGCGCTCGGCCGACCGATACGCAACATTCCCGGCGTCAACCACCCGGTGTTCAAGGGCCATGTGGTCAATCATGACCCGCGCGAAGTTTACATCGCAGAGTTGTTCGCGGAGCGTGGCGAAAAGAACGTCTTCCACGATTTCTACAAGGCGCTGGTTCAGGCACTATTCGACAACGGCGTAACCAAAAACGTCTTCTGCGTCAATATCGACGCCGTCATCGCCACGCTGCTCCTGAAACTCCTCTGGCCGCGCTACCGCAATGGCGACCTCGGCGAAGGCTCGATGGAGATGGCGGCATTTACCGCGTTCCTGTTCGGCCGCATGGTGGGATGTGCCGGTGAAATCGATGACCATATCAACCGTGGCCGCAACATGGATACCCGCACCCCGGCTTCGCAATGCAGCCATGTTTCGTAGGATGGGTGGAGCGTAGCGATACCCATCAATTTGTCACCTTCTACGTGGGCTTAATCGGAGAGTTTTGACAGGTTTTTTGGGGGGTGGACATGCCGGTGTGTTAAAAAATACTTAATGTCCCGATAAAAACCGAATCACCTTGATTTTAAATTAGGTTTAGAGTTATTGCCATGTTTATAAACCAACCCGATAAAAGTATAGGTATTTTATTGGTGTCTACTTTACGTTGAACTAAACCGCTATCGCGGTGGCCCCCCTCTCCACCTATTTCTCTTCCTCTCCCCATCCCCTTGCTGCAATTGACTTAGAAATCTCCGATCCTTAGATCACGGGGGATGTCCCCGTTTGACCAAGGAGACGAAGATGACTGAACTACGCAAGCGGATGGATGACGCCATGGTGCTACGCGGATTTGCGCTGCGCACACGCGAGAGCTACCTGGCCGCGGTCGCTGCGCTAGCCAAACACTATTGGCGCTCGCCGGATTTGCTGACCGCGGAAGAAGTGCAAGCCTGGCTCCTGCACCTGATCGTCCAGCGCAAGCTGGCCTACGCCAGCGTGAACCAGATGAACTGCGCCTGCCGGTTCCTGTTCGAGAAGGTGTTGAAGCGACCGGAAATCCGGTTCGACCTCCCGATGGCCAAGGTGCCCAAATCCCTGCCGCGCATCTTGTCGCGGGAGGAGGTGCGTCGCCTGTTCGCGCACGCCGCAAACCTGCGCGCACGCACCCTGCTGATGGTGACCTATGCCGCAGGACTCCGTGTTTCCGAAGTCTGTGCGCTGCAACTGACGGACATCGAGAGCGCGCCCGACCGGATGTGCATCAAGGTCCGCCAGGGCAAGGGAATAATCAAAGGGAATCAAAGGGGCCAGGCTCGATTAAAATAGGTTATACTCGACCGCATCATGCCCCGCCGCCCCCGAATACACTTGCCCGGTGTGCCGCTGCACATTGT
>Ga0210012_1000604_pt1 | contig 40144 bp, 44 predicted proteins | sample CryGeymeta201504_FD_183974 | JGI IMG/M metagenome (GOLD analysis project Ga0210012, IMG submission 183974) | Groundwater microbial communities from Crystal Geyser aquifers in Utah, USA - Crystal Geyser metaG 2015-04 (SPAdes) (version 2) | ecosystem: Environmental > Aquatic > Deep subsurface >... | reverse complement strand
AGGCATCAGAGATACCAAGTATTTTATCCTGAAAATATTCCAGATATCCTCGCCACCCGATGCTGGCGCTTTGCTATCAGCAGGCTCAATGGCAGGGTTAATTACCGTATGAAAGCGTTGAAGAGCCCACAAATCACAAAGCCGCCTCCTGTATGGGGGGCGGCTTTTTTTGTAAATAACGACAGCTATTGCCTTCAGCTGCGTCAGGTGGTTGAATACACATACACACCACTGCATATCAGCCATGAGGCCCGTTCACACTTAAGAGGAGGAGGTATGGCAACAGATACAGACGTGGCAAACACACATCGTCATACCGCCCTGATTGCGACACTGCTGATGACAGCCCTTGTCTCCGGGCTTATTTTCTACCTCTGGCACCTGCTGCAGACCCGGCAGCAACTGCGTCTTGAGGATGCCTTCCATAATGAGATCGCCGAAATAACCACCGAGATTGAGACTCACATGGGTGCCTACGCGCAAGTTTTCAAGGGTGGCCGCAGTTTTTTCATGAGTTCGGAGTATGTGTCGCGGGAAGAGTGGCACAGCTATGTCACAAACCTCGATCTGAATAAACAGTACCCGGGTATTCAGGGTGTGAGTTACGCATCGCTCGTTGCGCATGATGCTATCGCCGCACATGAACAACAGATTCGCAGTGAAGGCTTTCCCGACTACCATATCTGGCCGACAGGCAAACGTGATACCTACACAGGCATTGTCTACCTGGAACCCTTCGACTGGCGCAATCAGCGCGCTTTCGGTTACGACATGTTCGCGGAACCAACCCGCCATGAAGCCATGGCTCGCGCCCGCGATACAGGCCAGCCTGCACTCAGCGGCAAGGTACTGCTGGTACAGGAGACCGATGAGGCGCCGCAGGCAGGCACCCTGCTCTACGTACCGCTCTACCGCAAAGGAGTGCCGCTTCAAAACGTGCAGCAGCGACAACAGGCGCTGCTCGGTTGGGTATACAGCCCCTTCCGTATGGATAACCTGTTGCAAGGTATGCTGGGAAGCCGCGTGCAGGGATTGCGGCTGCGCATTTACGACCAGACAGCGCAACGCCCTGCAGACAGCAAGACTCTGCTCTTCGATTCACTGGCAACGCAGAGTCCGGCCGGGGACAAGGCCCCTGTTCTGACTCATGATAGCGACAATCTGATCGTGGCGGGGCGTCCGTGGCTGCTGGATTTTGATGCCCTGCCGGAGTTTGCCCAAGCCATCGGTATGCATGCGCTCTATCCGGAAATGGGCGGTATGGGGTTGATTGGCCTGCTGCTGATTATACTGACCTGAAATCTGTTCAATACCCAGCGCAAGGCGATTTTTCTGGCTGATGATCTGACCGCTTCGCTGCGCGAGAGTGAAGAGCGCTGGCACTTTGCCCTGGAAGGCAGCGGCGATGGTGTATGGGACTGGAACATCGAAAACGGCGAAGTCTATTTCTCACCGCGATTCAAACGGATGCTTGGCCTGGAACACGTTGATATGGGCAATGACATCGGGGCCCTTAAAGAACTGATACATCCGGCTGACATTGATCGAATGAACAGGGAGCTTGAGCGCCACCTCTCCGGTGAAACGGACGAATACTGCTGTGAACACCGTATGCAGCATCGCAACGGCAACTATATCTGGGTGCTGGGCCGGGGGCGGGTCATTGCGCGCGCAGCAGATGGCCGCCCGCTACGCCTTGTAGGCACCAAGAGTGACATCACGGCACGCAAGCAGTCGGAAGAGTCATCGCGCAAGCTGGCACAGGCCGTTGAGCAGGCGGGTGAGTCCATTTTGATCGCCGACCGCGAGGGCATCATTGAATATGTCAATCCCGCCTTTTCGAAACTGACGGGCTACAGTGCCGGAGAAGCGATCGGCAAAAAGCCCAATATCATCAGCAGCGCCCGGCAATCCACTTCCTTTTATGAAAAAATGTGGCAAACCATCCTCAGCGGTCATGTCTGGCAAGGCAAGTTGAACGACCGGAAAAAAGACGGCAGTCTGTATCCGACCATGCTGACGGTGTCTCCGATCAAAAGTAAATCTGGTGAAATCACCCACTTCGTCGGCATCCAGCAGGATTTAAGTGAATATGAAGCGCTTGAAAATCGCTTTTATCAGGCGCAGAAGATGGAGGCGATCGGTACACTGGTCGGCGGTATCGCCCATGAGTTCAACAACTCCCTGGCCGCCATGACAGGTAATCTCTACCTGGCAAAAAAACAGACTGCGGATATGCCGGATGTCATCAAACGCCTGAACACCATCGAAACGCTCTCATTCAGAAGCGCCGAACTGATTACGAACATGCTCTCATTTGCCCGACGCGGTATCGTGCAGAAAACAGCGATAAACCTGCCCTCGTTCATAAATGAGATCATCAACATGCACCGTATTTCAATGCCGGAAAACATCGTACTGAACCTCGATATTGAAACCGCACCAATGATGATCAGATGGGATGCAAACCTGTTACAGCAGGTGGTTATGAATCTGCTCAACAATGCACGGGATACACTGACAGGTAACGAAAACCCTTTGATCACCATAAGCCTGCGCCGCTTTGTCGCGGATCAGGCATTTCATGACAAACACCCTGATATCGACACTGAACAGTTCGCGCGCCTCGCCATCACGGATAATGGTGCGGGCATCAAGGCAGAGCATCTGGCACATATTTTTGAACCGTTTTATACGACCAAGGAGGTTGGCAAGGGAACGGGACTCGGCCTCTCCATGGTAACCGGCGCCATCCAGACCCATCACGCCCACATAGAAGTGGAGAGCGAGGAAGGAGAAGGATCCTGCTTCTCTATCTACTTTCCGTTACAGAAAGAGCGCGAAGACAGCGCTGTTTCCCGAACAGATGAGAGCGGCAAAACCGGCAAGGGGGAAATCATCCTGCTGGCAGATGATGAGGCACATATTCTGGATGTCGGAAAAGAGGTATTGGAAGCACTGGGCTATCAGGTACTGGTCGCGACCGATGGTCTGGAGCTGGTTGATCTGTTCAAGGCCCATCAAAATCATATTGCGTTGATTATCACCGATATCATGATGCCTAATCTTGGTGGTGCAGGGGCGGTTGAAATCATCCGCAAGATCCAGCCTGACATCAAAATCATCTTCACCACCGGATATGACAAAGCGGAGGAGCGACTCGACAACATGCAGATGCAGGCAGAAACCGTACTGTACAAGCCTTACAATATTGCTGAGCTCAGTAGTATGATCAGAAAACAGCTAAAGAGTTAGAGACCATCCAGCGATGGCAGACACGCAGATCAATGCAACAGGGTGTCAGCTTACCAGGGGAATGGTGAGCCGTACTTCCAGACCATGCGGATCGAGATTGCTCAATTGAACCGCACCACCATGCGCTTCGCATAGCTCCTTGACGATAGCCAGCCCCAGTCCGTGACCGCCATATTCGCGGCTGCGGGCCTTGTCGACCCGGTAAAAACGCTCGGTCACGCGCTGTAAGTGCATCTCCGGGATACCCGCACCACTATCCTGAACAACAAGCTCTCCCCTGCCCTGTTCCTGCTGCAAAAAGAGGCTTACCCGCCCGCCTGCAGGCGCATACTGCACGGCATTCTCGAGCAGGTTGCGCACAATCCGCTCAAAACTGTCCATATCCATATGCAGATCCGGCAGGTCATCGGCAATATCACAGGTGATCGAGATCTTTTTCTTCTTCACCGGCTCTTTGAGCATGTCAAAGACCTGCCTGATCACATCCTCGGCGTCGCAACTGGCTTCGGGATCGGTGCCGGCAAACTCGATCTGATCAAGCGTCAACATCGATTCAAGCAGACGGTTCACATGCTTGGCCTCATCGGCGATCACCTGTGTCGCTTCCTGGCGGAAATCAGCATCTTCGCCAAAACGCTGCAGGCTGCGCGCATAACCGAGCAAGGAGGTTAGCGGCGTTTTCAGATCATGCATCAGGTTAGCCATAAAGGTCCGGCGCTGCAGCTCCAGACGATGCTTGTCGGTAATATCCAGGCAGAGCATCAACACCTCATTCTGCCCCAAGCGGGCAATTCGGGGCATCAGCACGCGTCCGCCCACCATCATATCGGGCAGAATGCCGTCCAGTGGCAAGCGGTCAAATACCTGCCTGAACGCATCCTGCCAGTCACTGTTGCGATAGAAGGTTAATATCGACTGTGGTAACTCGTCTGTTTTGATATTGAACAGAGACAAGGCAGGGGCATTGGCAGCAATAACGCAGGCATTTCTGTCCAGACGCAGCATCACCTGATCAATCGCAGCCAGCAGCGTATTCAGATGCTGATCCGACAGCTTGCCTGCACTACCGGCAACATCATGCAGGCGCCGGATCTCCTGCTGATAACTGCGAATCTGCTGGCGCATGCTGTAGGCTGAAAAAAACCAGACCGTCGTCACACACAACAGAATCAGCAGCAGAAAACCGCTTGTACTCACAGATTATGTCGCTGTTTCACGGTTTGTCGGAAGGCGGCAGAAAACGATAGCCCATGCCACGTACGGTTTCGACGCAGTTTTTACGCCCGAGCTCCTTCAGTGCCTTGCGCAGCCGTTTGACCGTGACATCCCAGTGCGCGGCTCAACATAGACATCATCATCCCCAGACATGATCCAGCAGATAATCCCGGCTGCGTGTTTTACCCGGCTTTTTCATCAGCATCTGCAGTAACTTATATTCCATCGGTCGCAAATCGACACGCACATTGCCCTCAAACACCACCGGTACATCCGGATCCAGCTGAATACCGTTCTCGACAGCAATACCTGTTTCGACAATGCGGCTGCGACGCAGCAGCGCACGAGCGCGGGCTACCAGTTCATCCGGCTCGAACGGCTTGGGCAGATAATCATCCGCGCCATCATTGAGCCCCTGTACACGCTCGGATGCCATGGCAAGTGCTGTCACCATCAACACAGGGATATGGGCACGCTTCTCCGAAGCCTTCAGCCAGCGCAATACCTGCATGCCACCTGTACCGGGCAACATGCGATCGAGCACCACCAGACGCCACTGCCCGTCACGCAGACAGTTGAGTGCATCATCGCCGTCGGCACAGCGGTATGTCGTGAAGCCGGCCGCACGCAGGTGCAGGCTCATCAGCCGCGCGATGGCATCCTCATCCTCAACAATCAGGATATCCGCACCGTTCTCATTATTCTGTATATTATTCTTCATCAGGTCACGATACTGTAATTCGTTGCCGCTAATCTCAAGCATCAAACCCTTCTCGCTGTCACATAATTGTGCATGGCGGCATATTCGGTCTCCAGTTTCAATGACATGCGCGAAAGCAAGCGGAACATAAAGCGCAGCAGATGGTTGCCCAGCGCCGGATCTTCCAGCGTGATGACATTGAAATATTCCCGGTTGAGCGTCAGCAGTGTCACATCGGTGATTGCCTGCAGACTGGCCGAATGCAGCCGCTCTTCATCAAGGAACGAAAACAGCCCGAAAGTGTCGCCGGCGCCCAGTTCTATATAACCGTCTCTCAACGGGCTGATCACCGATACCCGCCCCTCTATAACCAGACGCATGGTATTATCCGATGCCTCACCTGCCTGATAGATGGTCTCACCACTTGCGATGGCCACGCTATCGAGACAGGAGAAGAGCATCATGCTTTCGCGCGGCCCCAGAGATTCACACACCGGCATACCGCGAAAGCGCATATACACCGGGCTTGCTTCCAGTGTTGCCTCATAGGCAGCTAATAAATTGTCAGTGACATGCATATTCATCACTCCTGTATAACTTCTCTTTGTAATGGGCCTGATTTTACCGCCAAACAAGTCATCCGGATGACAAAGCCCCTACTCACCAAGCATGTCATCTTGGTGTCACATTAAGCGGCTAACGTCCGCCGCGACCCGAGAGGGACCCTATTGCAACACCAAAAGGAGAAACAATTGAAAGCAAGTATCAAATCTATTGCTGCGATCGCCATGTTCGCATTCACTGCACCGGCATTCGCCGGCGGTGTCAACGTATATGACGATGGCGAGAGCAAACTGAAACTCGGTGGCAAGGTCTTCATTGACGGCACCCAGACAACAACCAAGAGCGCTACAGCAACAACAGCCAAAACCACCGGCTTCAACCTTGGCCGTGCATACCTGACTGCCAAATACACATTCAACAGCGACTGGATGATGCGCGTTACTACCGACGCTGCTCTGGAAACCGGTGCTGGCCTTGGCAAACGTACTAACATCTTCCTCAAGTATGCATACCTCCAGGGCAAACTGGCTGGTGATGCAGCTGTATTGCGTTTGGGTGTATCCCATAACCCGTGGATCGATTACGAGCAGGGTCTGTGGAAGCATCGCTACTTCAGCAAGGTCACTTCTGATGAGTTCAAGTATGATGACTCCGCTGATCTTGGTGTCGGCCTGAAAGGCGAACTCGCTGACGGTCTGGTAAAATACTGGGTCACACAGGTTAACGGTGGCGGCTACGGCAACATCGCAAGCTCCAACGGTACCGACAGCAAGGTTCGTGTAGGCGTCTACCCAATCAAGGGTCTGACACTGGACGTTGGCTATAACAATGGCTACCGCGCTTCGAAGACATTTGGTCTGGCTACGCCTGCAGGCAAGCAGAGCATGTTCCAGGTCATGGCTTCCTACGGTATCGGTCATGATTTCCGCGTCGGTGCAAACTATATCGATAACAAAGATAAGGCTTCCAAGCTGGTCAGCGCTAAAACCTTCGCAGTATGGGGCTATGCTAAAGTCACCTCAAACATGGGTCTGGTTGGCCGTTACGAGAAGCAGGATGCATATTCTCTGACTGCTACCGGCGTCAAGGGTACCGTGAAAGAGAAGCGTACGCGTTATATTGTTGGTGTGGACTACTCCCCTACCAAGCATGTTGACATGACTCTGGGTTATATCCTGGATGACACAAAGAACAGCGGCTACACCATCGGCGCAGTCAAGAAAGTGACTCAGGTCGGTCTGTGGTCACAGTTTAAGTACTAAGAAAAAAAGGCCGGGGGAGTCCCCCCGGCCTCATTCTGTTCCATCCTAACAAACCAAGGAGACAAGCATGAAAAAGAAGATCATTCTTACCGCTGCAATGATGCTTTTGGCCGCAGGTACCGCTGAAGCTCGTGACCAGATCAAGATCGTCGGTTCATCCACAGTTTACCCGTTCTCCAGCTATACAGCTGAAGCACTGGGTGCAACCACCAACTTCAAGACTCCTGTTGTGGAGTCCACAGGTTCCGGCGGCGGCATGAAGCTGTTCTGTGCAGGCAACGACCTGGATACACCGGACATTACCAATGCATCGCGTCGCATGAAGGCCAAGGAATTTTCCAAGTGCCAGAAGAACGGCGTTAAATATATCACTGAAATGGTTGTCGGCTATGACGGCATCGCCATCGCCCAGTCCAAAGAAGCGGCTGCAATCGACTTGACCCGTAAGGAACTGCTGCTGGCTGTTGCCTCCAAGGTTCCTAACAAGGATGAGTCAGGCCTGATCGATAACCCGTATCACTACTGGGATGAAATCAACGCCAAGATGCCACACCGCAAGATCACCATCTACGGCCCACCAACATCTTCCGGTACCCGTGACGCGTTCGAGGACATGATCCTCAAGCACAACACCAAGCACTGGAAAGTCTATAACGATGCAGGTTTCAAGAAGTTCCACGAAATCCGTCAGGACGGCGTATATGTACCAAGCGGCGAGAATGACAACCTGATCGTTCAGAAGATGACCAAGGATACCACTGCACTGGGCATCTTCGGCTATAGCTACCTGGCTGAAAACGCTGACAAGATCGGCGCTGCCACCATCGAAGGTATCGCTCCGGCTCCTGTTGCTGTTCAGAATGGTTCATACAAGCTCTCCCGCTCACTCTACTTCTACATCAAGCAGTCACACATCAAGAAAGTGCCTGGTATGCTGGAGTATGCAAACCTCTTCATGAGCGAGCAGATGATTGGCGACAAGGGTGAATGTGCTGAAATCGGCCTGATCCCGCTGCCAACAGCTATGCGTGATGAGTATCGTGCAAGCCTGAAGTCTCTGAAGCGCTTGACCGCTGACGACTTCAAGAAAAAGTAAGCAAGCAAGTAAGAAAATGCTCGGCACCGGCCGGAGTTCGCTCTGGCCGGTTTTTTTTCACCGAACCGGCATCGCTATGCAAGCCATACTTGCATAGCGATGCCCGTCCAAATCCGCAAAGCACTGCATGGTGGTGTTCGTCCGCCGCACTGCTAGCCTTGCGGCCGAAGGGTAAGACTGCAATAAAATAGACGGGGATCTGAATATCTGATGAGTACTGCTGATTTATTCCTCTGGTTCTTTGGTGGCCTGATTCCATTATCCGCCATGGCCTTCTGGCTGGCACGCAGTAAAGCGTTGTCGGTTGAATCCACCGGCAACCGCCTGCATTCGCGTCCGGGCTTTTACGGCCTCTATGCCATGACCTGGATGGCGCTACCCGCACTTGCCGCCTCGCTGATGTTCAGTGCTGCGCATATGTTTAACCTGTTCACCGTACCGGGACCGATGCTGCTGGCCTCTGCCTTTGCACTTGGCGGTGGCGGCTTGTGGTTTGCACTTGGCCGCATCAAAACCGATTTCCGCGCCCGTCAGGCTGTGGAGAAGGTGATGCGTGCCCTGCTGCTGACCGCCGCAACCATTTCGGTTCTGACCACGCTGGGTATCGTGCTGTCGGTCATTTTTGAGTCGATCCGCTTCTTCAAGGTGATCCCGATATGGGACTTCATCACCGGCACACAGTGGCAACCGGATACAGCATTTCTGATCGGCGCAGGTCGCGGCGGTGAGTCGGTCGCCCCGCCGCTGTTCGGTTCCCTGCCGATCTTTGCCGGCACCTTCATGATCACGCTGATCGCCATGCTTGTTGCCATACCGGTCGGTCTGTTTTCGGCCATCTATATGTCCGAATATGCATCGCATAATGCCCGCGGCAGGCTCAAGCCCATGCTGGAGATTCTGGCCGGCATCCCGACCGTGGTATATGGCTTTTTTGCCGCTATCACCATCAGCCCGCTGATCGTCGAGGCGGCCCATGCCTTTGGCCTGCAAGCCGACTACACCAATGCGCTGGCACCGGGACTGATTATGGGCGTGATGATTATCCCGTTCATCTCATCCCTCTCCGACGATGTGATTCGCGCCGTTCCCCAATCATTGCGCGACGGATCCCTCGCACTGGGTACAACCAAGGCTGAAACCATCCGCCACGTCGTACTGCCGGCAGCATTTCCGGGCATCGTCGCCGCCTGCCTGCTGGCGGTATCACGCGCCATTGGCGAAACCATGATTGTGGTCATGGCGGCTGGTCTGCGCCCGAACCTGACAGCCAATCCACTGGAAGGCATGACCACCGTCACCGTGAAAATCGTTGAGGCACTGACCGGCGACCAGGAGTTCGATTCAGCCTTTACCCTGTCGGCCTTTGCACTCGGCCTGGTACTGCTCACCGCTACATTGATACTCAATATTATTTCGACCATTGTGGTCCGGAAATTCAGGCAGCAATATGAATAAACCAATCAATTATATTGCGGGTGCAGCCAATCCCCGCCAGAAACAGCGTGAACGCGCCGATACCCGCTTTCGCCTGTACGGCATGACAGCACTGGCCCTGGCCATGATGTTTCTGGTATTTTTCTTTATCGATATTATCGGCAAGGCAATACCGGCCTTTTACCAGACCGAAGTACACGTCACCATTAACTATGTGGAAGCGGCCAAAACCAACTATAACAAGGCCATTGATCACAAACTCAGTCATATCGTCAGCCGCGGCTGGCTGCGTGGCCTGCCGCAATATCTGCAAGCGCATCCGGAAATGATCGGCAGCAGCAGCGAAGAGTGGGTGGCTGCCGACAGCCGTGTGGATCAGTACATCAAGCAACACGACGGACACGGCCTGAAAAGCCGATATCAGAAGATCGTTGATGAGATGAGCGCCGATGGCCGCGTGCGTCAGGTGTTCAACAGCGGCTTCTTCACCACGGGCGACTCCAAGCTGCCCGAGCAGGCCGGTATTATGGCTGCAGCCGTAGGCTCGGTCTTCACGCTGTTGCTGACCATGCTGGTGGCTGTGCCCATCGGCGTCATGACCGCCATCTATCTGGAAGAGTTTGCCGATGATAACACCGTGACACGTGCGATTGAGGTGAATATCAATAATCTGGCTGCCATTCCATCGATCCTGTACGGCCTGCTGGGACTGGCGATATTTATTAACTTCATGGGTGTACCGCGCTCCTCGGCACTGGCCGGCGGGCTGACACTGGCGCTGATGACGCTGCCTATTATCATTATTGCCACGCGTGCATCACTGCGTGCCGTACCGGAAACCATCCGTGAAGCGGCCTACGGCCTCGGTGCCTCCAGCCTGCAGACGGTCTGGCATCATGTATTGCCACTGGCCATGCCCGGTATCCTGACCGGCTCCATTATCGGTCTGGCACAGGCCATGGGTGAAACCGCCCCGCTGATCATTGTCGGTATGATGGCTTATATTCCCGAGCCATCCTCTTCGATACTGGATGCCACAACCGTACTGCCGGCACAGGTCTATACCTGGTCTACCGAATCGATGGGCGGGTATGCCGAGCGCACTTCCGCAGGTATTCTGGTGCTGCTGACGGTACTGTTGAGCCTGAACGCAGTGGCTGTAAAATTGAGAAATCGTTCTCAACAAACCTGGTGAGGAAACAATGAGCACTGAATTGACAAACAAAATCACCGTACGCGATCTGAAGCTGTGGTATGGCGATTTTCAGGCCATCAACGGCATTGATCTGGATATTTACAGCGGCAAGGTAACGGCCTTTATCGGCCCGTCCGGTTGCGGCAAGTCCACCTTCCTGCGTACCATGAACCGCATGAATGATCGTATCGCCTCCTGCCGCGTAGAGGGCCAGATCCTGCTCGAAGGACAGGATATCTATGCACCAGAGGTGGATGTGGTACAACTGCGCACCCATGTCGGCATGGTCTTTCAGAAGCCCAATCCGTTTCCGAAAAGCATCTATGAAAACATCGCTTATGCACCGCGCATTCACGGCATCGTGCATGACGGCCCGGAGATGGATGAGCTGGTCGAAAAATCCCTGCGTAAGGCCAGTATCTGGGAAGAGGTGAAAGACAAGCTGCAACAGCCGGGCACTGCCCTCTCCGGCGGCCAGCAGCAGCGCCTCTGCATTGCCCGCACCATTGCCGTAGAGCCCGATGTTATCCTGATGGATGAGCCGTGCTCGGCACTCGATCCGATTGCCACGGCCAAGATCGAAGAGCTGATGGATGAGCTGAAACAGGAATATACGATTGTCATCGTGACACATAATATGCAGCAGGCTGCACGCGTATCCGACTATACCGCCTATTTTTATCTGGGCGATCTGGTCGAGTTCGGAGAAACGACACAGATTTTCACCGCACCGCGGCATCAAAAAACTGAAGATTATATCACCGGCCGATTCGGCTGATGGTCAGACAGATGGAGAACAAGATGAGTGAGCATACAATCAAGCGCTTTGAAGATGAGTTGAACCTGCTCAAGGAGAAGGTACTCTCCATGGGCGGTCTGGTGGAAAAAGCCGTGCGCCGCTCCATGAAATCACTGCTGGAACAGGATACCAAACGTGCACGCAAGGTGATCGAGCGTGATAATGCCATCAATACGCTGGAACTGCAGATCGATGAGATGACACGTACTATCCTCGCCCTGCGCCAGCCTGCGGCCAGCGACCTGCGCTTTATTATGACCACCATCAAGATCGTGACCGATCTGGAGCGCTCAGGCGATATGGCAGAAGCCATTGCCGGTGCCCTGCTGCAAAGCGAAGATCATCCGCTGATTCACCTGGAATCCCTGCAAAACCTGGCCGAAAAAGCCATCCTGCAGCTGCAGCAGGCACTGGACAGCTTTGCCCGTGGCGATGTTGATCTGGCCTTGAGCATCATCCAGAGTGAAAACAAGATCAACAGCATGTTTAAAGCCGTCCAACGGGAAAACCTGACCTATATGCTGGAAGATCATCACCAGATCAGTGCAGGCCTGATGGCCTACTCCATCGGTAAGAATCTTGAGCGCATTGGTGATCATGCCGTCAATATCGCCGAGATGGTGATCTATATGGTTCGCGGCCATGATGTTCGCCATGTCGATTACCAAACGGCAGTAGCTCTGGTCAACACCCCCAACTAGGCCTCTGCGAAATAAGTCAACAGGTGACCGCCTGATAACAATGTTCTAACATAAAGCCCTCGCATTTTGGAGGGCTTTATGGTTAGAAAAAGTTCAATTACCAGTATGTTCGCCGGGTCGCCGGTAAAACCATTGCAGCAGCATATGGATAAGGTATGTGAATGCGCCGACCAGCTGCCGCTCTTCTTCAGGGCGTCGGTGGAAAAAGATTACAGTAGCTGCAAACGACTGCATAAATCGATCTCCGGCATGGAGGCTGCAGCCGATGCCATCAAAATCGACCTGCGCACACACCTGCCCAACAGCCTGTTCATGCCGATGCCGCGCGAACAGATTCTCGATATCGTTCGTCTGCAGGATAAAATCGCCAATATTTCCCAGGATATTTCCGGCATTATGACCGGTCGTAAAACCGAGATCCCCGAAGCGGTTGTCGAGCTGTTCATTGCCTTTGTCCAGCGCGCCGTCGATGCCGCCCATCAGGCGCAGAGTGCCATCAATGAACTGGACGAACTGGTTGAGACCGGCTTTCGCGGTCGCCAGGTGGATGTCGTGCAAAACATGATTGCCAAGCTGGAAGAGATTGAAAAAGAGACCGACAAGCAGGAAAGAAAGCTGCGTCATGCGATGTTCAAGATCGAGAAAGGCTACGACCCGCTGGATATGATGTTTCTCTACCGCATGATCGACTGGATCGGAAAACTGGCCGATGTCGCGCATCAGGTCGGCGGACGCATTCAACTGCTGATGGCCCGGTAGGAGGAGCGATATGGAATCCATCCTCGTCCAGCACGCAACGCTATTCATCGCCCTTGCCGCAATATTCGGCCTGTTTATGGCCTGGGGTATCGGTGCCAACGATGTCGCCAATGCCATGGGTACCTCGATCGGTTCCGGCGCACTCACCTTCAAACAGGCGGTGATGATTGCCGCTGTCTTCGAGCTTGCCGGTGCCATTCTTGCCGGTGGTGAAGTCACCAAAACCATCCGCAAAGGCATTATCGATGTATCATCACTCGGCGATACACCCGAACTGCTGGTTTACGGCATGCTGGCCTCACTGCTGGCTGCCGGCATCTGGCTGCTGATAGCCACACGTCAGGGCTGGCCTGTATCCACCACTCACTCAATAGTCGGTGCCATTGTCGGCTTCGGCGCAGTAGGTATAGGCATTGATGCAGTGCACTGGGGCAAGGTTGGCACCATTGCCGCCAGCTGGGTCACCTCACCGGTGCTGGCCGGCGCCATCTCTTTCTTCCTGTTCCGCAGCATTCAGAAGCTGATTATCAACACCGAAAATCCGGTGGCGAGCGCAAAAAAATATGTGCCTTACTATATCTTTGTTGTCGGTTTTATTATCGCCATGGTCACCATGGTCAAAGGACTCAAGCATGTGGGGGTAAAACTGCCGCTGGATCAGAGCGCACTGGTTGCCGTCGGCATCGGGGTAATCATCATGGTCATCGGCTCGATCATGATCAAGCGCATCAAATTTGACCCTGAGGCAGATCGCGACTTCCACTTTGCCAGCATGGAAAAAATATTCGGCGTGCTGATGATCTTTACCGCCATGGCCATTGCCTTTGCCCACGGCTCCAATGATGTCGCCAATGCCATCGGCCCTGTAGCCGCCATTGTCGGCATTGTGCAGAGCGCCGGTGAAATCGCCGCCAAGTCGGCCACACCGTTGTGGATTCTGATTATCGGCGGCGGCGGCATTGTCTTCGGCCTGGTGACCTACGGTCACAAGGTGATCGCCACCGTTGGCACAGGTATTACCGAGCTGACCCCTTCTCGCGGCTTTGCCGCTACGCTCGGAGCCGCTGTCACCATTGTATTCGCCTCAGGCACGGGGCTGCCGATCTCAACCACACACACGCTCGTTGGCGGCGTACTCGGTGTAGGTCTTGCGCGCGGCATCGGCGCACTCAATGGTGATGTAATCAGAACCATCTTCATGTCGTGGATTGTCACCCTGCCCGCCGGCGCCGGCCTCTCCATCCTCTTCTTCTTCGTCCTGAAAGGGTTGTTTTCCTGACAGACCCATCTCTCAGAAATCAACCACAAGTGGCCGTAGTAAGCTGACTGCGGTCAATCCGCGTCCGGTTGATCACGGCCAGTTCTCGCCGTTCGCGAAGGGCAGTTGTCGGCCATAAACGGCCCTTCGGAGAATTACTTCAGGGCCCAAAAATGATTACACCTCAGTCTGCTCGGAAAGCTCTAAGGCATCATCTACTTCTATCCCTAAATATCTGACAGTGCTTTCCAGCTTTGTATGTCCGAGCAGTAACTGTATGGCTCGGAGATTCTTTGTTCTTCGGTAAATCAATGTAACTTTGGTGCGTCTCAGTGAATGGGTGCCATATTCGGTTGGGTCTAAACCAGCGAGCACGGCCCACGCTTTTACGATTCTTGCGTACTGTCGAGTTGAGATATGGGGCGAAAGTCGGATTCTGCTGGGGAAGAGAAAATCATTCTGGGATAGTTGGGCCTTTTCTATCCATACTTTCAATGCATCTCTTGTCTGCTGCGTAAGCTCAAACCTTACTGGCTGCCTTGTCTTTTGTTGAATGACAGTTGCCCTTGATATGATTCGTCCTTCATGGGCAATATCAGTAACGCGCAGCTTGATGAGATCACACCCTCGAAGTTTACTGTCGATTGCTAAATTAAACAGAGCAATTCCTCTGTTGTCATTTTCCAACTGAAGACGGATTCTAATTACCCAGACTTCTTGAAGTTTAAATGGGGGTTTCGGGCCACGTATTGATTTTCCGACATCAGCCCTGGGGCTTGGGATATTGGACATGATTCATTTCCTCCTGCTTGGTATGGAAACAGGATTCTGGATCATATACAGGTTCGATGTATTACGGCCACTTTCCGACATTCAGGGTATTCTGTGAATACCCAATTTGGAACGAAATTAGTGTCTACTGGTTTGTCAGTAGTCCAATAAGCTAGTGCACGTGGTAAGAAAGAGTTTCATATTCAAGCCAAAAACGCAAACGCAGTGGACACCAAATACCATGCTGAGAATGTGCAGAAGTTAGGGCAACGCTGTCACCGGAGAACTGATTTTCGTGTGTCACCTGCTATTAAATTGGCTGTGAACATTGCCACGAATCATTGGCTGGATTGTTTACGAATCTCGAAACCGGACGGGCGACAAGCAGGTCGTCCGGCGGGGCTTTCAGTAAATGCGCTACATCCTGCGCGGTGTAATCCCTGCAGTTTAGCCATGGCTCATAATCGTCCGCCTGAACGATCACCGGTATACGCTCATGAACGGGCAGCATGAAGTTATTGGCACGAGTGGTAATAATGGTGAATGACTCGATGCGTTGATCCGGATCTTCCCAATAGTCCCACAATCCGGCCAGCGCCAACACGCCTTCACCTGATGCGTGAATGTAATACGGTTGTTTTTTTGCGCCCTGCACCTGCCATTCATAAAAGCCTGTGGCTGGAATGATGCAGCGTTGCTTTTGATAGGCGACATTGAACGACTCTTTCTCCGTAAGTGTCTCTGCCCTTGCGTTGATCATGTGATTGCCAATGGATGGGTGGCTTGCCCAAGGCGGGACCAGGCCCCATTGCATCAGCGATATTTCCCTGTGTTTACCATCTTTCTCTGTTACGACAGGAACCATCTGGGAGGGCGCTATATTATAGCGTTTGGGATAGTCCAGACCGGTGGCTGCCTTAAAGTGGCCTGCAACCATTGCCATGGATGCAGTCAATGCTATGCGACCGCACATGGGTTTCCCCCTGCAGCGAAACAAGCGCTGAAAATGGAGGGATTAAATGAGTTGAAGGGTGTCAATATGGGTGCACATGGATTTTACATTGACCGGTTTTTCAAACAGCCTGCCATTGCAGGATGCAATCTCGCTGAGTAGTTCCGGTCTGACTAAATCGGTGATAGCGATGATCGGAATATCCTGATCCCGTTGACGTATTGCATGGACAAGCGCACTTCCACTTGTCTCCGGCATACAGGTGTCCGCGATCAGCAGGTCGAATCGGCCACGTGCATAATCGAACAGCTTCAATGTGCTGTTGCCGCTTTCAGCATAGGTGACATCGAATCCGGCTGAACCCATCACCTTGCCCAATTGCAAACGCAGTGTGTGGTCATCGCCGGCAAGCAGCACCCGCCTTGTTTGAGGCAGTCGCTTTGTTGCTATATATGTCATATTTTCCTCCCATCTGCGTTTATGTAGCTGGGCACGGCAGCGAGGGAGATTCATTGGCTAAATCCACCGCCATGCCGCGGAATGTAGCTACATCCAGGCTGCCATCTACAAAATAGAAGAATCCGTTGCAGCCACCCATATCGCGCGCCAGTTTTTTTCTGTATCCGTCATTGGCAGGAGTTATGGCATAGGTCTCGGTTGATGGATTCTGATGGTGGCAATAGATCAACAAGGCCAAGCCGCCCAGACTGACTGCATCAATATCAGCAATCACCACATCCATGTTTTTCTGTGCAATGCGGTCATATGCCTGCTTGTCGCTGTGAACGACATACATCAGCCATCCGAACGGCTCCAGTCGCTCAGCCATCTGACGTGCTGTAGAATCATTCTCTGCCAGCAGCAGGCATGTTTTCCGGGGCTTACGCATCATGCTTTGGTGGTTGCCCGGTGAAGCATGCATGGGACTCAGGCTTGATTGAGCAGCAGGCGGTCAATCTCATCCTCGGCCGCCAGCCAGTCCTGCAACTCATCGCCCGCCATGAAGCCACGCCCGCGGGCGCGATAATAGGCCGATTCGGCAATCATCTGCTCACGCATTTCCGGTTGTAATATTCTTTTGCGCACACGTGTTCTGCTGCCTGCTTTTTTTGTGCTGTTGCTCATGATTGCTCCCTGCGGATATTTTTCGTGACGATAGGTGGGCCGTGACTGCGTCTGCACGCTTTATTTATCAATGGTGATCTTGCGCCGTTCGGTTTTTTCCGTTTTTGGAATGGTCAACTCCAGCATGCCGTTGTTGAATGACGCCTTGACGTTGTCGGTGTCGACATTGTCCGGCAAAGCGATCGTGCGACTGAAGGAGCCGTGCGAACATTCGCGACGGTAATAGTCGCCCTTCTCCTCTTTCTCCTCGTGGCTGGTTGAGCCCTTGATGGTGACCGTATTGTCGGCCACCGAAGCATCCAGATCATCTTTTTTGACACCCGGAATCTGCGCGCGTAATACCAGCTCATGGTCCCGATTAATCACATCCACTCGCGGCAGCAGTTTGCGCTCCAGCGGAGCCTCCCAGTCGCCGAGCAGGGAGTGCGGCCAGCGTAGCGGTGGCATCCAGCCGCGCGAAAAGAACGATTCAACCATGCGGTCCATCTCTTCAAACGGACTTAATCCACGCGCGCTCTCTCCCTCTTTTACCTTGACTGAGCCCTGATCTTTCTTTTCCTCTTTTGATAATAAGGATATCTGCTGCCTCCTTTTTTAGCATCTGTTTCAAATACCATCTGGAATCAGATGATTCCAGATGGTGAAATGGTTATAGATGGTGAAATGGTTATAGATGGTGAACTTCTGTTCCGGTATCAGAATAATTCTGATATTTTGGATATTCACTCTGATCGCACGGCATTATTGGCGGGTGTGGTATTCGGCTGCAGGCATTTTATTGCAGGGGATGATTGAGTGGTGCTTGGGAGCAGAGAAGGGGGTGCGAGGCGCAGTTGCTTTTCACCTGCGGTCATTCAGGAAGCCGGGTCAGATTGCAGTTGTGATACATGTTAAGGCGCGGATAAGCGGTGATACTTAATGTCTGCTTTTGATGTCTGGCGCATGATGTCGGTTGCCGCGCAGAGTGATTTTGATTCACCTGAGGACAGGTGGCGCTACTGCCGGTGCGTGGCGGGGTGAGTCGGCTAACATGCAGAGGAATGCCCCGTGCCATTTTGGGACCTTGTGCATGATGGGGGGGGGAGATGCGGCAGCCAAAACCGTGGATTTGGCAACTGCTAAAGCTCAGGAGAAGGAGTCTGCAAGGACATCAGCATTACTGGAAGCCTTAAAGGAAAACCCGGAAGCCACTGGCTTGCTAATAGCCAGTGCGGCAGATGCAGCCATGGATGCAGCAAATTCAGCAACGAGTGCATCGGAGATGGTAGCCATAGTGGCAAAAAAGCTTGCAGAAGCAGAAGCACTTACAGTAGTGCTCGCGGAAACTCTGGCCGAAGTAGAAAAAAAGGAATCAGTAGAAGCGGAAAAAGAAGCAAGGATCTAAGTTACAGTATCACTGATTTTCCGGGTGAATTAGGAACAGCCGCCGCGCCGCGCCATGCATGCGATGTGCGGGCTGCAGCGGAACTCAGTTCGTTGTAGCCTTTCTGTGTTGCCGCCTATGCCGGAAGAATCTCTTCAGCAGAGCGCCGCACGCATCGGCCATGACACCGGATGTGACTGCCGGCTGATGATTCAGCCGGCTATCGCTAAGGACCTGATAGAGTGATGTGACGGCCCCGGTTTTGGGATCATCAGCGCCGTAGACCACGCGCCCGATGCGCGCATGGACAATGGCGCCGGCACACATCGTGCACGGCTCCAGCGTGACATAGAGGGTGGCACCACTCAGCCGGTAATTGCCGGTAGCGGCACAGGCTGCCCGCATGGCGCGCATCTCCGCATGGGCCGAAGGATCGTGCAGCGTGATCGGGGCATTGTGGCCGGTAAATTCCTGGCCGTCGGCCAGAACCACCACTGCCCCGACAGGCACTTCGCCGTTTGCCGCTGCCGTTTCAGCCAGTAGCAGCGCTTTTTGCATATATCCAATGTCATCCATATCTCAAACCACCAAAATCATTCACCACGAAGTACACGAAGAGAAAGATATTCTATGTATGCTTTTACGCTTCGGATCCGGTGGCAATGTCATGTTAACTGGATAAAGACATTTGTCCGAAAATTTTACGCGTGCACGCAAACTGCTCCCCTGATTTTCCTTTGCGTCCTCTGCGGTGCATGCCGTTGACTCTGTTTATGATCTTAGTTTGGGGTCGAAGTAGTCGCGCAGCCCTTCACCGAGCAGGTTGTAGCCCAGCACGGTGATCAGGATAGCCAGCCCCGGAAACATCGACATCCACCAGGCGATCTGAATATTGTCCTTGCCTTCGGTCAGAATATTGCCCCATGAAGGATCCGGCGGTTGTACGCCAAGGCCGAGAAAGGAGAGGCCGGATTCAACCAGTACCGCGCCGGCAATGCCGAGCACGGCGGAAACCAGTACCGGCCCCATGGCATTGGGCAGCAGGTAGCGCCACATCATGCGAATCGGCGACACACCCAGCCCCTGGGCGGCATGGATAAATTCGCGCTGGCGCAGGCTGAGAAACTCCGCCCGCACGAGGCGTGCCACACCCATCCATGAGGTCAGTCCGATAACAATCATGATATTCCAGATCGAGGGCTCGAGAAAAGCGATAACGGCCAGAATCAGGAAGAAGGTGGGGAAGCAGAGTACCATATCGGTAGCGCGCATCAGCATGGCATCGGTGCGGCCGCCGGCGTAACCGGCTACGGCACCCAGCATCAGCCCGATCAGCAGTGAAATACCAACGGCAACAAAACCGACAGCCAGCGATACGCGTGCGCCATAGAGCATGCGGGAGAAGATATCGCGGCCGAGCGTGTCGGTGCCGCACCAGTGCTGCCAGGAGGGGGGCATCAGGATGACGCTGACATCGATATTAGTCGGGTCATAGGGTGCAATCCACGGGGCCAGCACAGCGAGCAGGGCAACTGTCGCGACAATGGTGCCGCCGATCAGGATCAGCGGATGCGCCAGCAGTCGCTGCAACGAACCCGGAGCATTGGCTGTGGCCGGAATCATGCCGGCGCTCATGACGTGGCACCGTGGCGGATGCGCGGATCAGCCCAGGCATAAGCGATATCGGCAATCAGATTGCCTAGCAGGGTAAGTACCGCGCCAATGACGGTAATGCCCATGACCAGCGGGTAGTCGCGCGCCATCACCGCTTCAAAAAAGAGCAGGCCCATGCCGGGCAGGGAGAAGAGTTGCTCGACAATGACCGAGCCGCCGATCAGGCCGGGGATAGAGAGGCCGAGCAGGGTGATAATGGGCAGTACCGCATTTTTCAGCGCCAGACGGTAGCGTATAGTACCTTCGGGCACGCCCATGGCGCGTGCGGTGGTGATGTAGTCGGCCCGGATGACATCGAGCATACCGGTGCGCATAAAACGTGACATGCCGGCGAGCCCGCCGATGGCTGAAACAAAGACCGGCAGCAGCAGGTGTTCGAGCAGGTCGAGTTGCTGTTGCCAGAAGCCCATCTGTTGCCAGCTGTAGTCGTGCAGGCCGGAAACGGGCAACCAGTTCAGGTTGACGCCGAGTCCGATCATTAGCAGCAGTCCCAGCCAGAAGGAGGGGATGGCAAATCCGATAAAGACAAACAGCGTCATACCCTTGTCGAACCAGGAGTCGCGCCGCACGGCACTGGCAACACCGATAGGGATGGCAATCAGGATAATAAACAGCATGGCCAGGATATTGATCGACAGCGTGACCGGGATACGTTCAGCTACCTTGTCCAGTACCGCACGCCCGTCTGCAGAAAAGGATTGGCCGAAATCCAGTACGGCCAGTCGCGAGAGCCACTGCCAGTATTGCTCGTACAGTGGCTTGTCCAGACCGTAGTAGGAGCGCAGGCGTTCGATATCTTCTACCGAGACCTTGGGGTTGAACTCCTGACCGACCACGGAGGGCTCTCCCGGTGCCAGGTGCATCATGCCAAAGGAGATAATGGTAATGCCGAACAGCAACGGAATCATGCCGATCAGGCGCTTGCTTATGTATGCAGTCACGCCGTCACTCTATGAATCTGATGCCCGAAGGGGAAGCCGGCGTGCAGCAGGGCTGATCCGGGGTCTTATCCCTGAAAGAATTGAGCACTGTCTGAATTGAATTAATGGCTTGTTCCGCTGCTTTATGGCCGGTTTCAGACATGGGTAATAGGGCCATATTTTCTTGACACTTCCGGCTTTTACTGATTCTATACCGGCCTTGTTACCATGCGGGAATCGGGGGGTTGTCTTGAAAAAAGGGATTTTAACACTAGTGCTGGCGCTGGTTGTAGCAGTATCTGCACCGGTGAGCACATCTTCTAACTATGCGGTCGGATTTCAGCAGGCATATGCAGCCGATACTGCAGACGGCATGAAGCGGCTGAATCTGGTACTGAAAAAATTACGCGATGCCATGGGCAGTATGAAAGATTTTGATGAGCTTGAAAAAGCCGGTCTGGCCAAAAAAGATGTCGACAGAATGCGTCGCGCCATGGGTGATAAGATCAACCAGATGATGGAGGATGCCATCTATGCGATTCGTGCGCTTTAACCTGCTGATTCTGCTGGGTCTGCTCGCGGCTCTGCCGTCACAATCTGCTGCAGCCGAGCTGAGAAACGTTAACTTTGCCGTGTTTCAGAAGGTTGATAGCAACTTTGAGTTCGAGGCTATCGTACTGGGCAAATTCAGCAATTTTATCACGGCTATGGAAGGCGCGCAGGTACTGCTGTTATCCCATACACGCAACTCGGTGGATGGCGATGTGATCAATATTCAACAGGATGTACTGCGGGACTCGTCTGAAGGTCTGAATGATATTGGCATCAACTGCAGCCTCAGCTTCCGTGACCATAGTACCGATGTGGATACCATTTTCGAACTCGGTGGCATGTGCAAAATTCTGGATTCACTGAACACCAATGTGACGGCCATCATTCCCATGGCCAGTCTGCCTGATACGGAACAGGGAATAGATGCCTGGGTAGAACTGTATGAGGATGAAGCCAGTGGCACAGCATTTTATGCCAATGTCAGCTCTGGCGACTAAACGCGTATAAACGTTACCCGGAGAGTTTGCCGCTGCGCAATCCCGGGGTGTCAAAACCGAAACAGGCCTGTAGCCCGGGCCGGGTGGTTGTGAAACACTGTAATGTGAAGTGCTTTCTGCGCACGCCTTTGTGTTATAAACAGTTGGAAGATAATGTTATGGTTCTGACAATGATGAACGGGAGCAGGCGAAGGGTGTAATGCAGCTAAAATATCAACGGCAACTGATTCAATCCGGCGTACTGACAGAAGCTCAGCTAACTGAAGCCGAAGCTTTGGCCTTGGCCCGGAAAAAGAGTCTGTTTGCAGCCCTGCTGGAGATGGATAGCGTCGATGATGATCTCCTGCTCACGGCCCTGTCCAGGCTCTATAAGACATCCTATATTGATATTTCGAAGACCGTTATTGATCCGAAGCTGATGGAGATATGCCCGGAAAAATTGTGTCTTAAATACGCATTTGTGCCGGTCGGTCAAAATGAGACGGATATCGTTATCGCTACCGCCTCACCGCTGGATGTCTCCATGCTTGATGCACTGGGTTTCAAGCTGGGGCGGCGCATTGTGCCCCGTCTGGCCCGGCCGGATCTGATTCTGCGCAAGATCTCTGAATCCTATCAGGATAGCGAGTCGGCATTTTCTGCTGCGATGGATGATCTGGATGATGAGCACGCACTCACCCAGGAGATGGAAGACACACAGCAGACTGCCAATCTGGATGAACTAAAGCGGGGCGCGGAAGACTCTCCCATTATCAAGCTGGTTAATGGCGTAATTGTGCAGGCGATGAAGATCGGCTCATCCGACATCCATATCGAGCCGGGTGATAAGCAGAGCGTAGTGCGCCTGCGTGTGGACGGCCGCTTGCGACCAATGATCCGCTTTCCCTCCAAGGCTCACCCTCTGGTCGTTTCCAGAATAAAAATTATGTCCCGGCTGGATATCTCTAATACGCGCACCCCGCAGGATGGGCGCGCGCGCGTTAAAATGCTGGGAACTAGTTACGACATGCGCATATCCACGTTACCGGCCATGCACGGTGAAAAAGTGGTGATGCGTATCCTGGATCAGGGGGGGCTGGCGCTGAGTCTGGATGTCCTCTGTTTTGAATCGACGGCCTACAAGCACATTCGTCAGTGTATTGAGCAGCCTACCGGTGCCGTGCTGGTCACTGGCCCCACAGGTAGTGGTAAAACAACAACACTCTACTCATTTTTACACCATATCAAAAACGAAGAGATGAACCTGATTACGATTGAGGATCCGGTTGAGTTCCAGATTGAGGGCATCAATCAGGTGCAGGTTAACCCGAAATCGGGTATGACTTTTTCGGCCGTTTTGCGTTCGATTCTGCGTCAGGATCCGGATGTGGTCATGGTGGGCGAAATCCGCGATGAAGAAACGGCCGAGATAGCCCTGCATGCGGCACAGACAGGGCATCTGGTTCTCTCCACGCTGCATACCAATGATGCACCTTCAACGGTGACACGTTTGCTGGATATGGGGATAGAGCCAACCATGCTGGCCTCCTCGCTGAACCTCATTGTCGCCCAGCGACTGGTGCGACGTCTGTGTCCGAAATGTCGTGTGGAAACAAAGCCATCTGCTGACATGATAGCACGGCTGGGTATTCCCGAAGGCGTTGTCTTCTATGACAAGGCAGGTTGCAAACACTGCCTGAATATCGGTTACAAGGGTCGCATGGGCGTACATGAAGTGCTCTATGTCAGTGAGCGCATTCGCAAGCTGATTGCGCGCGGGGCGACTGATCGGGAGCTGATGCAGGCTGCGCGCGAGGAAGACATGTTGACGCTGTTTGAGGACGGGCTGTCCAAGGCTCTGTCCGGACAGACAAGCCTGCCGGAGATTCTGCGTGTCTGTACCTTCCCGGAAGGGTTCGTGCTGGCAGATCATCTGGATGAGAATCAGCAGTTACTCAGTTTTGGTGAAGTGCAACGGCGCCGGGACAAGGCGCATGCCCGCTATACGATCGCCAGTGATCAGCAGACCGTACTGGTGGTCGATGACTCCAGCAGTGTACGTAATCTGGTTGAATTTGTGCTTGATGCTGATGGTTATAAGGTCATGCAGGCGGAAGACGGGCAGCAGGCCTGGAACATGCTGCAGCGGATGAAGCCCAATCTGGTGCTTACCGATTGTGAAATGCCGAATATGAGCGGTATGGAGCTGTTGAAACAGATGCGTGAACATGATCGTTTTGATGATGTGCCGGTGATTCTGCTGACAGCCAGACGTAGTGAGGAAGATGAGGTGGCAGGGCTCAAGGCCGGGGCGGCCGATTACATCGGTAAACCGGTAGAGCCGTTGAAGTTGCAGGCGCGCGTGCGCAAAACGCTTGCCCTCTACGAGCATATCTATCGCAGAGGAATGACCGATGGACAGTGATGTAGCAGTGCTGCCAGCGGCAAAAAAAGCTGATGGCGAGGCAAGTCTGGTTGATTTTCTGCATACGCTGGTCGGTGGTGCGAATGTGCTGATCCGCTCATCCCAGATCAGGGAGATCCTGCGTCCCCAGGCCCTGACACCGGTGCCTGTCGGGCCTGACCATTTGCTGGGGCTGGCCAATATTCACGGTCAAATTGTATGTATGATTGATCTTGTCAGGGTCACACCGTTGCCGGTTAAGGCTACAGATCCCGGCGGCCGCACACGTTTTCTGACCCTGCGCCACCCCTCCATGCATGCCGGCGTACGCGTTGATGATGTGCTCGGTATCAAGCGGGTTCCGGAAGATGCGTTATTGATGGACGGTCTTGTCACAGAGATTGTCGTGGATGCTGAGTCGCTGTTCGTGCTCGATTGCAAGCTGTTGCTGCACGGCTAGCCGGACCGGGCTTTTGGTGGGTAGGTGCAGGCGTTTGTAACGGCAGGCTGTTTTTTTTGTTTCGTTGCCAAAGTTGTAACGATATTCAGTATGGGTTTTTTAGAGGGGATTGAATATGAATAAACGAGCTGACGCGGGGGCGTCCAGGCAAACATCATTACGTGCTCTGGCCAGACGTAACTTTATTTTGTCATTGCTGCTGTTTCTGGTGCTGATCGGCATTGTGTTTGCTTCGTCGTGGCGGGATGGGCAGGCCATGCAGCACCTGGAAAATGAGTATAAGGACCAGTTTCATATTGAGCAGTTCAAGGCATCACTGTCTAATATCATGGTGCCGTTAAACGATTTTACGCTGACCGCGGATGAGAAGAATTTTATCATGCTCAGAGCATCTGTGCGTGAATATCAGCTCAGTTATAACAGCGTCAAGTCGATTCCTGATCTGAATGAGCAGGATCAACAGGCGCTGGAGCAGGTTGCGGGTCTGATGTCCGAGGTGATGACCATTGCCAATGATGTGGCCGACAAGAAGATACCGGCCAGGCAGGCGGCACAAATCACGCTGCTCGCCCAGAATCTGGTGTTGGCGGCGCAGAAAAAGCTGACAGTCATCGTCAACGGTCTGGAAGAGCGTTTGAGTCAGCGCTCGCTGCAACATAAGCAGGATGCAGAACTGCAGATGTATGTGTTGTTGGGCTTCATTATCCTGATTGTACTGATGCTGGAATTTCTCAATCGCAGGCTGCTGGCACGGGCGGTGGTTGTCTCCAGAGCATCCAGCAGTGTTGCGGAAAGTGTCGGTGATATTCTCGAAGTCAGCGAGATGCAGTCGGGTGCCAGTGAGCAGCAGTCGCGCTTTATGGAACGTGTGACCAAGGGGCTGCAACTGATTGCCGATGCGGGCAAGAAAATAGATGCGAACATCAAAACACTGGAAAAAAATGCACAGGTTGCAGCTAACTTTGCCAAAGGCGGAGCGGCTGAAGCGGCACAGACGGCAGCAGGCCTGAATGATGTGCGGGTAGCGATGGCGACTATCCCGCAACGGGTGGTTGATCTGGAAAGCCGGCTGGAGCAGCTGGCCAGCGGGCTGGACCGCATTCAGGATATTACCGATGAAAGCCAGTTGATGGTACTCAATGCATCGATTGACGGCAGCGATAGCGTACCGTCCAGCTTTACCGGTGAAGTGCAGCGCATGGCCGGCCAGACACGTGAATATCTGGATGGCATCCGCGCAGATTTAAGGCTGGCAGTTGATGCAGCCGGCAGCGTTGCCGGTTGCAGCGAAGATGTGAAACGTATCGAGGGTTACCTGGAGAGTTGCGGCCAGTCTGCAGATGTGTTGAAACGGCTGGAGCAAATGTCGCAGAAAAATGCACAGGGGGCATCCATTCTGTTGCAGGCTTCGGAACGACAGAGTGATCGCAATGGCAAGATCCTGCAGGCACTTCAGCATATTTCCGAGTTGCTGCATATCTCCGGAGACAAGATGCGGGCGCATAAAGAGGCTTCGGCGCGTTTGAGTGAAGCGTCAGAAAGCCTGCAGAATATGTCCTGAGCGCATGGCTGAATTTGATGTGTCGGGTTTTCTGGCATCGTTTTTTGATGAAGCCAGAGAACGGCTGTTGTCGATCAATCGCAGACTGGTATTGCTGGAAGCAGGGACCCTTGATAACGAGGGGTTGAATCTGATGCGCCGCGATGCGCATACCATCAAGGGCTCGGCTCAGATGCTCGGTGTGCAGGATATCAGTGAGCTGGGACATCTGTTTGAAGATGCCATGGAATACACCATAAAGCATGCACTGTCCGGTTCAGAAGAGATGATCCAGTTTCTCTATGATCTGCATGACGCATTGCAGGAGCGTGTTAAACAGCCGGATGACAAACGCAGGCTGGATACAGCACCTTTGTATGAGCGTTTTGCACTGCTGTGTGCCGCAGCTGACAAAACAGCGGTGAGCAAAGAGGGTAGTGAAGAGGGTAGTGAAGAGGGTAGTGAAGAGGGTAGTGATCAGACAACCGGTCAGGTACAACGGAAAGCGCGACCGTTGACCGGCAGCAAACGGCGGGGAAACAGGGTTTCCAGTAATGTACTCGCGGCAATCAAGGGCTCGCTGCAAAATTCCCTGCAACCGACAGCGCCGGCTGTCCTGCCGGTAGTGCCGGTAGTGCCGGGCGCGCCTGATGATGCAGAGCCAGCGAGCGCTTCCGTACCGGAACCGGAGACTGCCGCACCTGGGCAGAAAAGCTTATCCCGCAGCGATAAAGCCAGCAAACGCAAGGGCAATGTGCCTAGCAGAGTGCTTGCTGCAATCAAGGGCTCGATTGAACATTCGCTCGAGCCGGACAGGTCTGCTCAACCCGCCCGGGAGAGAGCCGAACAGGTCGATTTCAGACCGGTGGATGAAGCCGTGGCTGCACAATTGCAACAGGACTCGGGTAATTTTCTGCGCGTAGACAGAGCCCGCCTGTCACATCTGTCCAACCAGATTATCGAGCTTGGTTCGGATCGTTATCGGCCAAATAACTCGGAAGAGAGTCTGCGCAAGCTGGCGACTGATATTGCGGCAATGAAAGAGCGCATGCAGGCTCTTCTCGGCGCTGATGGCGGGCATGATGCCAGAATGCTGACTGCGGACCTTGAGCGGCAGGCCAGACAGGCACAGATCCTTGCCGGAGAGTTGCGTCATCACCATCAGCGCTCTGCGGCCATGCTGGATGATTTGCGCGATCAGGTATTCGGCCTGATGCTCAGGCCGCTGGCCAATGTCTTCTCGGTATTTCCTCGTACGGTCCGGGATGTGGCCGGTCGTTGCGGTAAAAAGGTGCAATTGCTGATTGCCGGCGAAGCCATCGAAATGGATCAGCTTGCTGCTGAATCACTGAATGAGCCACTGGTTCATCTGATCAATAATGCCATTGCTCACGGTGTTGAGAGTCGTGATCAACGGTTGCTCTCCGGTAAGCCCGAGGAGGCCCAGATTACCATCGCAGCCCACCAGAAGGGGAATCTTGTTTCTATTGATGTGATGGATGATGGTCACGGCATGGATGTCGATGACATCCGGGAAAAGGCTGTTGCCAAAGGGCTTCTCAGTGCGGTGGAAGCCGCGGATATGGATGACAAGGAAGTGCTTGAGCTTATTTTCCACCCCGGTTTTTCAACCCGCAGCGTCATTGATGATCTGGCCGGCAGAGGCATGGGCATGAACGTTGTGCAGGATGTTATGCGCAAGTTAAGGGGCACGATTCATATTCATAGTGAAAAGGGCAGGGGCACGCGCTTTCGCCTGACACTGCCGGTTGCAATCGGCTTGCAGCAGGTGGTGATATTCCGGATTGCCAGCCAGCGTTTCGGCATGATCGAAAATCTGGTTGAGAAGGTGTTACCACTGCATGAGCAGACTATCCGGCAGGGGCATGGTCCCTATGCACGCGGTTATATCGACTATGAGCAGCACCGGGTGCCGGTGATTGATCTGCGCGAGTCGCTGTTGAGTGGCGATAAGGTCAAGCCGGATGCACAGTCGGGCATACTGATTGTTGAGCATCTCGAAGGCCATCTGGGGCTGGTTGTCGATGAGTTGTTCGAGAATCAGCAGTTAATGGTGCGCGAAGTCGATCCTTATCTGAAACATTATCACCCGGCTGGCCTGATGGGCTGTGCGATTATTGATGATGGTTCAGTACTGCTGTTGATCGAGCCGGACGGGCTGAAGCTGATGTGGCGGACTGCACCCGATGTGGATCTGGTTAAAATACGCGCCGCAGGATCAGCAGATCTGAACAGGCGCATACTGCTGGTGGATGATTCAAGCATTGCCTTGCAGGTAGAAAAATCGATGTTTGAGGCGCTTGGTTGTCGGGTTGATACGGCTATTGGTGCAGCCGATATGCTCGAAAAGGTCGGTCTGCATGATTATGACCTGCTGGTCTCGGATATCGAGATGCCGAATATGGACGGCATTAGCCTGATTAAACGTTTGCGCGCACAGGAAGAATTCAGCCGTATTCCCATTCTGATCATTGCCTCGCGTGAGAGTAAGGTTGATCAGAAGCGTGCGCTGGATGCCGGTGCCAACGCCTATCTGGTCAAGCGACACATTAAAGGCCGGGAAAAAACGCTGCATGAAATGGTGTCGAATTTGTTTAACGTTGACGAAGGGACCAAATAACAGTACAAATCGCATCCCGCAAAACATGCTCCCATCGTCTAGCGGTTAGGACGCTGGCCTCTCACGCCGGTAACAGGGGTTCGATTCCCCTTGGGAGTACCAATCAAATCAAGCACTTACGCGAAAGCGTGGGTGCTTTTTTTTTGCCTTGTCACTGGCCGGGAAGCTTCACACCTGTGTGGATTACTGACACATGATTGCTGATTAGCTGCAGATGCCCGCTACATGCCGCTGCAAAGCGAGTGCATGGTCGACGCTGAGATCAGCTTACTTCGGCTCGGCTGCATCATGACGATCACCGGCTGTCACAAAGACGACAATTGCGTTGTTCATGACAGCTTCTCACGCATCAATCCCTTTGTATTTCAACAATACACACTTGGAACGATTCTTGCGCTGAAGAATGATAAACAACACCTTCAGGAGTCTGTTCATGGATGCACAACTAAAGCAGAAGATCATTCAAGGCATAAGCAGCGGCAGCATCATTCCCTATCTGGGGTCGGGAGCACTGGCCGGTTCTGTATCGGTAGCCGACGGCACGCCGATCCCCGCGGATAGCGACAGCCTGATCTATGCCATGAACAATGGCTCAGCCATGGCGCCGAAGTTGATGTATGAGTTTCCACGAGCCGCAATGAACCTGGAGTTGAAAAAGGGACGCAACTTTATCACCCGCACGCTGAACCGGATCTATGCGGAAACCAAGTGGACCCGCTCACCGCTACATCAGTGGCTGGCTACCATTCAGCCGCATTACATTGTCGATATCAATCGCGATACCCAGCTGCAGGGGAGCTACAGCAATAGGCCGCATACACTGATTGTAGGGCTGGCACGCATCGGCGGTACCGACTACCGTTTCAAGCTCTTCAGCTATGCCGATGGCAGCTATACGGAAACCACGCCTGAAGCGGTGGATGCCAGCCTGCCGATCCTGTTCAAGCCCATGGGTACACCGGCACCCGAAGCGAACTATGTTGCTTCCGATGCCGATTATGTTGATTACATCACTGAGCTGATGGGGGGCTTCGGCATCCCCGCATTCCTCAAGGAGTACCGTATCGGCAAACAGTACCTGTTTATCGGCCTGCGCATGACCCGCGATACCGAGCGCATGGTATTATCCGATATCATCTATGCGGCAGACAAGCCGACAACCGGCTGGGCCCTGATTCCCGAGCCCAATGACAAAGAGCGCCGTTTCTGTAAAAAAATGGGTATCGAGATTATCGAGGCGGATGCAACGGCGCTGTTTGCATCGGATGCCGCACTGGTTGATGCATATCCAGAACTGCAGGTCGGTTGCTAGCAACGGGGTGGTGTGATGTGCGGTGAAGAGGTGAGGGCGGCGCATGATCTGCATGCCTGCAGCTGTCAGGCGTTGTGCATGAAGTTGAAATGATGTCTATACTAAAGCAGAAGAACAAATCACCCGGAACAGGAGCCTCTCATGAAATTTGAATTATCCCCGCTTCCCTATGCCCGTGATGCACTGGCGCCACTGATCTCGCAGGAGACACTGGATTACCACTACGGCAAGCACCACAACAGCTACGTCACCAACCTGAATAATCTGATTGTCGGTACCATTTTCGAAGAGAGTACGCTGGACGAGATCATCGTAAAGGCTGACGGCGTGCTGTTTAACAATGCAGCACAGGTGTGGAATCATAGTTTTTACTGGCGCTGTCTGTCGCCGGATGGCGGCGGTGAACCGGCAGGCGAGTTGCTGGCTGCAATCGATGCGGCCTTCGGCTCTTTTGACGCATTCAAACAGCAGTTCTCCGCCTCTGCCGCCGGCAACTTCGGCTCCGGCTGGACCTGGCTGGTGAAGCAGAAAGGTGACGAGTTGGCCATCATCAACACCGCCAATGCCGGCAATCCTTTGACAGACGAGCTCACGCCGCTGCTTACCTGCGATGTATGGGAACACGCCTATTACATCGATTATCGTAATGCCCGACCGGCCTATATCGAAGCCTTCTGGAAGCTGGCCAACTGGGATTTTGTAGCGACAAACTTCGCGGCCTGATTGCCTGCATGAAATGCGACAATGTACACTATCCGACACATGTCGGATGCTTGGAATATGAAATAAACACATGTAGAACAACAAGATAAGTAAAACCAGCCAATGGCACGGCAATTGCAATGATATTGTTATGCCTTACGACGATATCAGAGCCGATGAGCTGAATGAATTCCTGCAGCGGGTAAGCCCGCTCATCCTCGACATGCGCGATGCCGCCGCCTTTAACAACGGTCATATCGAAGGCGCTGTCCCGGCCGATGAGGCGCAGATCAGGCGACTGATGAAGCAGAAGCATCAGCCCGTTCTGGTCTGCTGTTACCATGGCCACTCCAGTCGCGATCTGGCCACATTCCTCAGCCAGATGGGGGTGAAGGATGTATACAACCTGGAAGGCGGCTGGCATGCACTGAGCCTGCATATGGAGCGTCAGCCGCAGCCTGCGTCCGTCGCGCTGGGGCAGTGGCTTGAACAGCATGGTTTTCGCGGCCACTCCGTTCACGCCCGCATTGACCGCGCCATGACTACATTGATGGTCGCAGCTCTTGATGGCAATGCCGACATTGTTATTGAGCTGCTTGAGCGTGGCGCCGGGCTGCATGCAGAAAACAGCGACGGCAATCAGGCGCTCTGGTTTGCCGCTGTTGCCAACCAGATGCCCATACTTGAGCTGCTGCTCAATGCCGGGGCCGATAGCGATCACATCAACCACAACGGTTATACCTGCCTGATGTATGCAGCTTCTAGCGGAAAGCTGGAGGTTGTAGAAACATTGATAGCGGCGGGTGCCGATGCCCTGATCGTCAACCCCGAGGGGTTGGGTGCCCTGGAGTGTGCCGCCACCATGCCGGTACTCAAGCGATTACGCGCCGAGTGCCAGACCCATTAGCCCGGATTCATACATCAATACAATATACGGAGTGTAACCATGACTACAGAAGAGAAAATTAAAGCCCAACTGGCTGACAATCCCATCATCCTCTACATGAAGGGGATACCGGAAGCACCTGAGTGCGGCTTCTCGGCCAAGACAGTGGCTGCGATCAAATCGACCGGTTTCGATTTTGCCTACGTTAACATACTGGCCGCCCCCTTCATCCGTGAGAAGCTGCCGCAGATCTCCGACTGGCCCACCTTTCCGCAACTCTTCGTCAAAGGCGAACTGGTCGGCGGCTGCGATATCGTCGTCGACATGGCCGAGGCGGGTGAGCTTAAAGCGTTGCTCGCAACTGCGACGGCCTGATCATGGCAGAAGCAATACTCGCAACCGAAGCCATTATTGAGAAAGTTCAAAGCCTCTACGCCGATGCCAGGGTTGAGGTGGCCGGTGAAGGATGCAATCTGGAGCTGCTGGTCATCTCCGATGGTTTTCAAAGTATGCCGGTCATGAAGCGGCAGCAGTCGCTGCTCAAACTCTTTGCCGACGATCTCACCAGCGGTCGTCTGCATGCCATTAGCATCAAGGCCAAAAGCCCTGCGGAGATGAATGCGGCAAACACACATCTTGTGCAACTGGAAGGGATGTAACAGGGGTCAATCAAACAGTCGGTCAACTGGCGGTTTCTGCTAATTGGGGAGCCGCCGGTTTTTGCCGGCTGCGGATGGTCATCAGCTGCTGGGCTGGTCTTCCGGCGCAAAACAGAGCGCATAATCAGCGCATGCGGCGCAGGTTGGGGCAGGGCAGGCATAAATGCCTTCGCGCTCGCATAGTTGCTTGTAAATAAACTTTTTCCATTTCATATCGTGCTCATTTTTCAATGCCAGGGCCGGGAAGTTATCTTGCAACATGGCACTCAGATCAAGGCGGCTGAACAGCCCCAGATCCTCCCACAGATGTCTGCGGCCAGCGCAGCCGGCAATCAGTATCGAGGCAATCCATTGGCGTGATATGTCATCATCCGGCCGGTTTTCGGCAAACAGCGCTTCCAGTTCCGGCTTTTCAGGCATCTGGCTGAGCCAGGCATCCGAGCGTGCCGGTGCTTGCGGTAGTACTGCGGCGGGAAAAAAGCGCTCAATCATCGCTGTGAAGGATTCAGGAGTGAGCCCCATGCAAGCGGGCAACACCCCCTCTTCCGTATACCAGGATGCAAGCATAGAGGCCAGATACCTGACATTTACCCCATCCCCGGCATTCGCCATAAGCATGGCGAACAGTCGTTTCCGGGAGAGCGGAATCGACTCAGTATTCGACAAGGATATCTTCATCCCGCACGATCATCTGGCAGGCCAGACGCCATGGTGATGGCAGGTCGTCCACCAGCATCTGCTCGATTTCTGGCTTGGTCAGTTTGCCGAGCTGAACCAGAACCGTCTTCTCTTTCTCGGTCAGCGGGCCGCCCATGCGTGCTTTGTCGGAGAGTGGTGAGACCTTGATCAGGCAGGTCGCGCATTCGCCGTCGCCGCAGCTGAAATCGATTGGAATCTGATTTGTCTTGGCAATTTTCAGAATCGTTTCGGTATGGCTGCCGGCCGTGGCATAGACTGTTTTGTCCTTATAGTCGGGACTGCTGAAGGTAATATTAGCCATGCTACTCTCCTTATGCCGGCCGCACGACGATATCGCCAAGCACCTGTGCCTGGCAGGCCAGACGGCAGTGTTTGCCGGCCATATTCTCGCGCAGCACCTTTTCTTCCACGACAGATGGTTCTGTCAGGTTATTCCAGCCATCTTCCACCTTCATCAAACAGGTGCCGCAATCACCCTCGCGGCAGCCGTAAATCAGGCCGGCTCCTACTTTTTCAGATATTTCAATCACCCGTGTGCCGACAGGCACGCTGACGGTGACGCCAATATCAAGAAATGTAACTTTTGCTTTTGCCATTTTTTCCTCCTTTATATTCAACCCTGCCAAAGCAGGGCAGTGCTACGGGAACAAGCTCAACTGGTTTTCAATCAAGCCATATCCACAACTGTTTGCTCATCCTCGCCGATCAATGCCCGACCAATGGCAGTACCAAAGCCCCGGCATGCATCCAGCTCTTCATCGCTGGGAATCAGTTTGATACGTAGACCTGCAACCGGCACTTCCATTTTCAGCCCCTTGAGACGATCTTCGACCATACGCACAGCCTCTCCACTCCAGCCGAAAGATCCGAATGCGGCAGCGATCTTTCCGCGCGTATGCACAACAGCCAGTGACGAGAGCAGATCCCACACCGGTTTGACGGCATCACCGTTGATTGTGGGGGTGCCGAACATGATGCCGTCAGCCTCTTCGATCAGGTCAACAAAAGGGGCGATCTCGCCACCTTCCAGGTCATAGAGCGAGGCGCGTACGCCTTCAACCTCACTGGCAGATCCGTAAATGGCCTCGGCCATACGGGCCGTGTTGCCGTAAGAGCTGATATAAAAGATCAGCAGGCTCTTCTCACCACCGATCTCACTGCTCAGTGCAGGTGTTGCCAGTCGCCGGTAATGGGCCGGATACTGAGCCGGTTGATCGCGCAGGATCGGGCCATGACTCGGGGCAATGGTCTTCAGCGCCAGCGGCTCAATCAGCGCCAGCGCCTTGAACACATATTCACGGAACGGGCGCATGATATGGGCATAGTAATATTCGAATGAGAAGCGGAAATCACCGACCCGGTCATTAAACAGCCGTGCATCGCAATAGTGACAACCGAATACATCACCGGAGAAGAGGGTCTGCTCCTCTTCCAGCCAGGTGCACTGGGTATCGGGCCAGTGCAGGTAGGGTGTATTGAGAAAGCTCAGGGTTCGATCTCCGAGGCTGATCGAGTCTCCTGTATTAACTGCTGTGTATTCATATTGATCGTGTTTGAGCAGCGCCTTGAGCATGGCCTGTGCGCGCACGGAGATATAGAGATGCGCCTGCGGCGCACGCCGCATCAATTCGGGCAGTGCACCGGTATGATCGGGCTCCAGATGGTTGAGCACGATATAGCGAATCTCGCTGTAGTCGGCCACACTCTCCAGACGGGTGAAAAACTCTCCGGCAAAGGCTTCCTTTACCGTGTCGATCACCGCCACGCCGTCGCTACCGCGCACCAGATAGGCGTTGTAACTGGTGCCATTGGCTGTCTTGAGAATAATATCAAACGTTCGCAACGTCGGATCCAGTGCGCCAATCCAGTGCACGCGCTCGGAGAGCGCCACTGCATCGGGCTGAGCCGCAGCGTAAGCGCTTCTGGTCACGCCTGTTTTACCTCGGCTACCCGGCAAGTGTGATCAGAAATCTGCACACACCTCTCCAGATCGCCTGCAGCGACAAGCTCCTCGGCTGCCATGCCGAGCATGGATGCAACCTCATCGGGATCAAAGCCCGAGAGATAGAGTGAACCGGATATCATCAATGGACGCCGGATCAGTAGCGGATCTTCTACCATCAGTTTCAGTGCGCTGTCCGCATCGATACTCTCTGGAATGATTTCACCGCTCTTGATGCGCGGAGAAGATCGGTTGAACCATTCGGCGACCCGCAGTGATTTGAAAAATGGCCGTAACCGACCGGCACTCCATGGTTCATTCAGCAGGTCACGTTCGATCAGCTGATGACCGGCGTTCTTCAGCATCTTTTTCTGCCGGGCATTATTGATGCAACCCGGCTTCTCAAAAAAGGTAATTACAGCCATATCATGGCCTGCCTGAGCGCATCATGGCTATCTGGCCTGAATCTCAGCCATCGCTTCATCCATCTTTTCAGGTGGAATACCGGTCAGTGAGCCGGGTGGATTCAGCGCTTCGCCCAGATGATCGAGAATCGCACCCTCAATCGGGCAGATGCTGGCGCACTGCGGCGTGGCATGGTCGCCCTCGCATTCGGTACATTTTGCCGCATCGATGAGGAAATGCGGGCTGGCTTCATAGATTGCATTGCTCGGGCAGACCGGCAGGCAGGCCCAGCAATTTACACAGGATTCAATAATTGAAAGTGACATAAAACCTCCTTATGCCGCAGCTGCAACAGCAGTGCTATCCAGTTTTCCGGCCTCGGCCATCTCCTGATAAACAGCGGCTACAGCCTCTTCAATCGCTTCCATGGCATGCTCGCCATTGGGCTGAATACCGGCCTTCTCCAGCTCGTCCCACGGCTCGAAACCGATCTTTGAGCAGAGCACCACTTCACACCCCTGCAATGAGCGGATCGTCGTGGTCAGCGCACTCTCTTTTTCGCCACAGGTATCATCGCCGATGCAGTACTGGTCAGCCTTGCGATGGCTGATAAAACGTACGCCGGCGGGGGAGGCCTCATAGACCAGAAATTCGCGTGCATGACCGAAGTGCTGATTGATCACGCCGCTGCCGCTGGTGGCCACTGCCATCAGTACCGGACGCGAGTCGACAGCTACCTGAATATCGCTGTTGGCCGCCGCTTCATCGGCAGCCAGGGTTTTGGCAATCGCCTCGTGTACCTTGGCCCGTTTGACCATCGCTTCGGCATAATCGATATCCATCATCTCGATCTTGTCCATGGTGAACTCATCACCGCGATCCTCGCCCAGCAGGCCGACAGCATCGGCACGGCACTGGCGACAATGACGCATCATGTTCATATCGCCGGAGCATGCGTCCTGCAGCGTCGTCAGCTCCTCCGGCGTCGGACCGCGCTGGCCCATGATGCCGTAGAATGTGCCGTGCTCGGCTTCGGAGATCAGCGGCATCACATTGTGCAGGAATGCACCCTTTGATTTTACAATGCGGGATACCTCCTGCAGGTGCTCATCGTTTACACCGGGAATCAGTACCGAATTGACCTTCACCAGGATGCCGCGCTCTACCAGCATCTCCAGTCCTTTCTGCTGTTGATCGATGAGAATTTTAGCGGCCTTCTTGCCGCGAATACGGCGGTTGTTCCAGAAGATCCACGGATAGATCTTGGCGCCCACTTCCGGGTCCACGCAGTTGATGGTGATGGTGACGTGATCGATATTGTGCTTGGCCAGCTCATCGACGGCAGCAGGCAACGCCAGGCCGTTGGTGGAGACGCAGAGCTTGATATCGGGCGCCTTCTCGGAGAGTTCGCGGAAGGTGTGGAAGGTGTGGAAGGTGCGCTCGGGGTTGGCCAGCGGGTCACCGGGACCGGCAATGCCCAGCACGGTCATCTGCGGGATATTGGCCGCTACGGCCATGGTTTTCTTTACTGCCTGTTCAGGGGTGAGCAGCTCGGAGACCACACCGGGGCGCGATTCATTGGCACAGTCGTATTTACGGTTGCAGTAGTGGCACTGTATATTACAGGCTGGTGCAACGGCCACATGCATACGGGCAAAATAGTGATGTGCTTTTTCGGAATAACAGGGATGATTATGTACTTTCTCGCGTATATGTTCGGGCAGCAGATCAACCTGATCATCGGTTGAGCCGCAGGAGCCGGCCGAACAGCCTCCGCCAGCCTGTTCCTCTTCTTCTGCATTCTGTCCTAGTACCATTAAATCCATAACCAACCTCCAAAATTATTACCGGTCAGCTATGCCATCGCAAATCCTGTGCCTCACACCGCGTAGAGGCTAAATTACTGTTTTTATATGGTTTATGTATATTTGTCGTATGCGCATGTAGTGAATGCGACAGACAATAACGACTGCTTTGTGCGATAGTGAACAGTACGGGTGCGGATCATCGGGGAGGGGTAGTATTTAGATGACATGTAGCGTACACTGGTTTAATTCTGATGGGATATGCAGCACTCAGGCCTGAAATGTCTATGTATCTCGAGCAGAACTGTGACAGGAGCCCGCATATGAATAATCAATACATCCGCAATGCTCAATCGTGCGCAGCAGAAGCCCGCCGAGCGGTGCAGGAGTTTCACGCAGGCGTGGATCAGCCCGATATGGAGTTGGTGCTTTTTTTCTGCTCAAGTGAATACAACCTGGATGAGCTGGCAGATGAGATGCAGCGTTTATTTGCAGGGATTCAGGTGGTCGGCTGCACTACCGCCGGAGAGATCGGTACGGAGGGTTATCGAACCCACAGCCTGTCGGGTGTAAGTTTTGCGACAAACGATTGTGTGGCCGTCAGCGATGTGCTGAATGACTTGTGCCACTTCAATATGACGAAAGGCTATGCATTTTGCCAGTCACTGATACAGAAACTGGAAAACAGGGTGCCGCAAGCCGGGCCAGGTAACACTTTTGCGCTGCTGCTGATTGATGGTCTGTCGGTGCGCGAAGAACAGGTGGCACACACATTTCAGGATGGCCTGAACAATATTCTTCTGGTTGGCGGCTCGGCGGGGGATGATGGAAAATTCTCCAAAACCTTTATATACAGCAATGGTCGGTTCGAAACTGACTGTGCGGCCCTGATCCTGATAAACACCACACTGCCTTTCCGCCCCGTTATGACGCATCACTTTATTGGCACTGACGAGCGTCTGGTGGTTACAGAAGCCGATACGGCCAAACGTATTGTCAGTGAGATTAACGGGCTACCGGCAGCCCAAGAGTATGCCCGACTGCTGGGTGTTAGCGTACGTGATCTCAGTCCGGAGCATTTTGCCGCTTCGCCCGTTGTCATAAAAATAGGCGGCATGGATTATGTGCGCTCTATACAGACAGCGAATCAGGATGGCTCCCTGACTTTCTATTGTGCGATTGAAAAAGGCATGGTGCTACGGGTGGCTTATGGTATTGATCTGGTGAAAAATCTGGAGCTGGTTTTTGAGGATATTGAGACTGATATCGGGATACCACAACTGATTGCATCCTGCGTAATCAGGAAATCACCCAGAATCATTTAACCGGGCGCATCTCAGAAATTTTTCAGCGTAACAACACCGTCGGATTTAACAGTTACGGCGAACAATTCCGCGGTGTGCACGTCAACCAGACTTTTACCGGCATCGCTATAGGTAGTGGTGCAGACTCAAGCAGCAAGCGGCATCATGACTGAGCACTCAGATCAGGCCTCCGGCGCGAAGGAGCAGGCAGCGCAGGCCGAGATAACACGCCTGAATAAAATCATTCAGGTTTTGATGGATCGCGCCGAAAACAGTGCGAGTATGCAGAATTCGGACTTCGGCCTGTTTCAGACGGCGGTTATACTTGAAGACCGGGTTCGCCGCCGCACCGGCGAGCTGGAAGCTGCCCTGCGGGAAAACGAAAAGATCACACGCGCCTTGCGGGAAAGTGAAAAACACAACCGCTTGCTCATCGAAAACTCTCCCATGTGCATCCACGAAATCGACATGAACGGCAGGATTCTCTCCATGAACCGGGCGGGACTGGAGATGCTGGGACTCGCCAATGAGTGCGAAGTACTAGGGTATCTGTATCTGGACACCGTTAGCCCAGCAGATCGGGAGCGCATAGCCGATCTGCTGAGCCATGCATATGCAGGAAAAGCCAGTCACTTCGAATTTCAGGCCAGTGGATCACCGTCGAAAATATATAAATCGTGTTTTGTTCCCATCATCAATAAACAGAGCCGCGTTGAAAAACTGATGGGCATCACTGAGGATATTACCGAGCGCAAACGTGCGGAAGAAGCCCTGGGTATCACCGCCAGCGTGTTCGACAGCAGCCAGGAAGGCATTGTTATCACCGATGTGAACAATACTTTCCTCGACGTCAATCCGGCCTTCACCCGTATCACCGGCTATTCTCGCGAAGAGGTGATCGGTAAAAACCCCAGAATACTTACTTCGGGACGACAGGATAATGCATTTTATGCAGCGATGTGGCAATCGCTGGCGCTGAATAAAGTCTGGCGTGGAGAGATGTGGAACCGGCGCAAATCAGGTGAGATTTATGCCGAACTGCTCTCGGTTACGGTCATTTGTGACGAGAATGGCAAGGTGCAACGCTATGTTGGCGTATTTTCCGATATCAGTTATATCAAGGCACATGAAATAGCACTGAATAAGGCTGCCAATTACGATGCACTTACAGGCATACCCAACCGGCGCTTGTTCTCTGACCCACTGCTGTCCGGTTAAACATTGATCAGGCTCAGTTGGTTTAAATTTTCAGTTGGTTGTCGTTTTGGTGGAGGCGATTGTTTCATCACTAATTCGAGGATATCTCTCCGCTGC
>Ga0210012_1000591_pt1 | contig 40576 bp, 29 predicted proteins | sample CryGeymeta201504_FD_183974 | JGI IMG/M metagenome (GOLD analysis project Ga0210012, IMG submission 183974) | Groundwater microbial communities from Crystal Geyser aquifers in Utah, USA - Crystal Geyser metaG 2015-04 (SPAdes) (version 2) | ecosystem: Environmental > Aquatic > Deep subsurface >... | reverse complement strand
TTTTCATGGTAAAATCCTGAGATAGGCTAGGGTGATGGATTAGTTACAAGTGTAATATAATTCACTAAAGTGCCAGATTTAGTCACCATAATTTGAGTAATTTCTGAGCTTAAATCTCGAACAGTCAATATATCAATCTCCATTTCACGATAAGCTGTCCCATTACCATTTATAAACTCCCCAAGCCTTATTCATCTTGATTTAAAGTATTAACCTGAGTTCAGATTAAGGATTTGTAGAATAATTTTAATCTAATCCTAGAATAAACAATGAGAATGTTACTATGCTTCATAGTGGAATTTCGAATTTAATTCCAAATTAGGCAGAGATTCTGGGTCAAGCCCAGAATGACGAAATTTATTTTAACCTGTTTTTATTTTAATTTCTTATCCCGAACTCAGGTTATTATCCTGAGTTCTAATTTTTTCTAAACATTTTAAACTCTCCCATTGGATATTTATCTGAACTTCCTAATCGTAACTCTGCCCGCAATGTGTCACTTTGTGTTATTGGAATCAGCCAAAGTTGTAAAGGTTTCTTTTCTTCTGGATCATTATAGAATAATTTACCGACTTCACCACAATCGATGATATATGCTATTCCTGCACCATTATTCTTTTTTATTTTAGCCTCAGTTAATTCACTATTCCCAATTTTTCCCGATGCTGTATTGTCTTCGTTTATTTGAAGTGCCATTTCAACTCGCCCTTTAGTGAACTTGTAACATAAGAATCCTGTTTTAGTTCTAACGTTTATTGTAGTAAATAATCCAACCCATGTTCCAACATATTCCTTATTAATTGGAGCTTTGTCGGCAGTTTTATTATAGCCATTTCCACAATTTAGAAGAGTCAAAAAAAACCAATACATTCAATTTTAACATACTCGTTTCCATCTTAATTACTTTTATAAGGATGAAACAACCTGATAAACCATCATCGGTTCTCGCTTGTTTTTCAAATTTACTTCACCAACTTCAATACATTTAAACTCAACTGATAGTTGTTGTTTACAGGTTTCATTTAATATAATTTGGCCTGGTTCGGCTTTACTTTGCAATCGTTGAGCGGTATTCACTACATCACCGATTACGGTATAAACTAAACGTTTAAGTGTAGCAGAGCCAATATTTCCAGAAATCATTTCACCTTTATTTATTCCGATCGAAACTTCGGGTTTAAAAGAATTCAACTCTTCAATTATTGGTAACTCTATCATCTTTTTCTGAATGTTTACAGATGCTTTTGCTGCTCTATTCAAGGAGTCATTTCCTCTAAATACAGCCATAACCGCATCGCCAATAAATTTATCTATGTAGCCTTCTTCTGCAATAATTTCTTTAACTATAATATCGAAATAGTCATTAAGGAGGCGAACAACTTTATCGGCAGGCGCCATTTCACTAAGCGCAGTAAAGCTACAAATATCAACAAAAACAATACTTGCTTCTATTTCTTCATTCGACATTAAGGATTCTTCGAACTCTTTGCTTCCCATAAAATGTAGGACATTTTCATCGACATACATTTTTAAAATGTTGTTTTCTTTAACGGCTTTTAACGTTTCTTTTATGTGAAGAGCATGCTTTAATGTTTTTTCCATAGTAATGGTCAAATCATCAAAATTGATTGGCTTGGTGACAAAATCGTAAGCGCCACGATTCATTGCAATACGAATATTTTCCATATCTCCGTACGCTGAAACGATAACTGATTTCAATAAAGGATTCGATTCTGCCAATTTGCCTAACAAGGTTAATCCATCCATTTCAGGCATGTTAATATCACTTAACACAATATCAACATTTGGATTTTCCGCTAATTTGACCAATGCATCATTTCCGTTTATTGCAAAAACAAATTCATATTCCTTATCGCGAATTTTTCTTCTAAAACGTTGTGTAATAAGATCTTGGAGATCAATTTCGTCATCAACTACTAAAATTTTTGCCATTAGTTTCCTATGTTTAATTTACTTTTTAAAAGGGCAAAGTCAACGGGTTTGGTTAAGAAGTCATCTGCACCAAGAAATTCGGCTTGTTTCTTGTTCTCTTCGTCTCCATAAGCTGTTATCATCATTACAATCGGAGGTGGCTTACGAAATTTATCTTTCACCTTTTCAAGTAGCTGAAATCCACTCATTCCAGGCATATTGATATCTGATAAAATTAATATAGCTTCATGATCATTAGCATCCAGATACTTAATTGCATCTTCACCCGAAAATGCAAAAACTAATTCAACTTGTTTATTTCGTATTCTTTTCTAAATCTCTGTTCGAACAATGGCTAAACATCAGTTTCATCGTCTACAATAAGTATTTTCATGTAGTTCTCGGTAGTTTAATGGTGAATGTTGTTCCACTTCCCTCTAAGGTTTCTACGTTAAGTTCACCTTGATGAGAGTTTTTATTGATATCATAACTCATGGAAAGTCCCAAACCTGTTCCTTGTCCAGAAGGTTTGGTAGTGAAGGTGCAACCTACACCTAGTGTGGGTACTATTTTTTCACACATAATATCAATTCTTAACAAGTGGTATTTTAAACTTGAAGCAACTACCTTTACCAACTTCACTTTCTACCCAAATTTTACCTTGATGCTTTTCTATAAAGTCTTGACACAATTTTAATCCAAGACCAGATCCCGATTCATCTTGAGTTCCCGATGTAGTTTCAAAGCTGTTTTTTTGAAATATTTTTTCAATTCTATTGGTTGAAATACCAACTCCGTTATCCTCAATAGAACAAATTATGGCGTCAGGTGCAGTTTCTGCCTTAATAGTAATGATTCCGTTTTCGTAAGTGAATTTGATGGCGTTTGCAATCAAGTTCCTGAAAACCGTTGAAATCATATTCAAATCAAATGTAGCATGCAAATCTCTAGGAATCGAATTGATGATTCTGATTTGTTTTTTACTCGCAGAATCTTCCAACAATTCAAGATTCTCTTCTATTGCCTTATACAGAGGTGCTTGTTGAAGGTTGATTGAAACGTTCTCTTTCTGGTTAGTTGCCCAAAGCAATAAGTTTTCAAGAATGGCATAAATGCTTCTGCTTTGTTTTCCAATGATGTCTATAAACTCAAGAATCTGCACTTGACTGTAGTTTTCATAATCCATTTTTATTAAATCGGTGAAACCTTCGATACTACCGATGGAACCTCTTAAATCATGGGAGATTATCGAAAACAAAGTGTCTTTAGATTCATTTAGTAGTTTGATTTTTCTATACTGTTCAGATAGATGCAAATTGGCTTTAACTCTCGCTATTAGTTCTACTTCATCAACTGGTTTTCTGATATAGTCAGCTGCGCCTGCGGCTAAAGATGTTTCCAAGTTTTTCGCACTAGTCATGATGCCTGTACACATAATGATGGGGATATCTTTCGTGGCAGGATTCGCTTTTAAGGTTGTAATAAATTCAATCCCATTGATATCAGGCATTTCCCAATCTGTAATAATCAAATCAGGTAATTCATGTTCAATAACTTTATAAGCCTGATTGGCGCTGCTTGCCAACGAGATTTCTTCCGAGATGGCGGATTTTTCAAGTATCTGATAGATGGCTTGCAAGTTTTCGATTTGATCGTCAACAATTAAGATTCGTCTTTGAGGATTATCCACGTGAGGCTATGTCTAAAAGGTGTTTGTAGTGTTCTTCGTTCAGTATTAAGATACTCTTATTCACTTCTTCGCACCATTTTTTGATTCCTTGTGTTGGCTGATCCAAATTCTTAAGAATGGCTTTTACTTTTCCTACTTCAAAGACCAATGTGTGACTTAGTACAGCAATAATAGGCTCAAGTGTTTCTTTTTCAACAGGACTTAGGCAAATGTCGATTTCATGCTTTGGAGTTTCAAACGAGGGTGTTTGTTCTGCTTGTTGGTCAAAATGAGAAATTGGAAGCGTAAAGATGAAGGTCGTTCCTTTTCCAACCTCACTTTCGACTCTGATCTCGCCCTTATGCGCTTCTACAGCCATTTTACAGAAGGTGAGTCCTAGTCCGGTGGAGCGCATGCTACCGGACTTTTTAGCATCCAATTGGATAAATTTATTGAAGATGTTCTCCAACTGATCGGGAGGAATCCCTTTCCCAGAGTCAGCAACGCGGATACTCACCATTCCTTCGTTTTCAACAGCAGCAGATATTTGAATGGTGCCATACTGAGGAGTGTATTTCAGGGCGTTCGTGAGAAGATTGGCAAATACTCTCAGTAACACTTCTTGGTCGGCTTTTACCTGAATATCTGACGGAATGATACTTGTTAAAGCAATAGATTTGTTGCTCACCAGTAAGCTAGTGTCCTCCATTGACTTTTGAACAAATTCAGATAAAGATACTTCGGACTGTTCCACATTCATTTGGCTGTTTTCGTATTTGTACACATCCAATATGTTCAGCACTAGGTTGTGCAATTGATGTCCAGCCTGTTTTATTTTTTGATTATTTTCGGGAGTGTAATTCTCTACCGAATGGACAATGGTATTTAAAGGATTTTTAAGATCGTGTACCAACATGCCCGTTAAATCTTCTTTAAAACTGTCTAGGGCGACTAATTTTTCATTTGTTGATTGGAGTTCTTTGGACTGATGTTGGATTTCTTCTTTTTGCTCGAAAATTTGGGCGTTCATAGTCGTTAACTGCTGATTTGCCCTTTGTTTGATGCGAAAACTGCGATAGCTGATTGCGGCCAATACAAACATGAAAAACAAGCCTGCTGAAGTCCCGATCAGAATGTACCGCTGCTCTTTCAGTTGCTGCTCTTTTTCGAGCTGCTGTTGTTGGTTTTCAAGTTCAATGACGGCCTTCTCCTTATCAAATTCATACTGCTTTTCGAGGGCGGTGATTTCCCGAATATTCCGTTCGTTGAGCAGGCTGTCGCTGGTAGCTTTATACGCTATGTGAGCTTTTAGGGCTTCTTTATATCGTCCTTGGGTCTGGTACAGTTGAGAAATAGAAGCATAACCTCTATTCAAATCGATGTAGGCATCTACTTCATTTGCTTTTTTAAGACCGCTGCTCAGATACAATTCAGCCTTTTCCAGGTTACCTTGTTTTAAGTATGCTCTACCCAACAAAATTTCAGTTTCGGCTAAGGCTCCATCACTTTTGATTTCTTTTCGCAACTTCAATACTGCAGTTGCCAACTCAATAGCTTTAGTCGGGTTCCCTTCCAAAAGTTCTAGCCCAGCCAACCCAAATTGACTACTCCCAATTCCACTCTTATTATTCATTTTCTGCGCAGCATCGAGTGCTTTTTGGTAAAAATATTTAGCCGAATCAAGGGCATTAATATTTTGGTAAGCTTCTGCAAGGTTGATATCGACCCCCAAAAGGCCGCTTATATTTCCGACTTGATTATAGATATTTGCAGACTCTTTGAGCGTACGGATTGCATTTGGGTACTCTTCCAGTGCTATATACACTTTTCCTATTGTGATTAATATCGAAGCTTTTATGGTTTGGTAGTCGTTCTCTTCAGCCACTTTCAATGCTTTTTGTTGAAACTCTAAGGCGGTCAGAAAATTTCCTAAGCTATTGTAAAGTACCCCCAAATTGTGGTAAATACTGGCTTCTGCCCATGTTTGACCAGCCTCAATGATATATTGAAGAGCGGTTTGGTAGTACTCAATAGCTTTATCATAATTACCATGAAACTCATATAAAGTAGCTAGTCGGTTATAGTATTCACCATGAATTCCTGAATGGCCAGATTTTTCAGCATAAGGCAGCCCTTTTAAGTAAAGATTTTTGCCTTTTTCCCGATCCCCCATTTTTACATAGATGGCTGCTATTTCCATATAGCTCACAGCAATACGCATCGGTATGCCTTTTTGTAAAGCCAACTCCAGAGCTATCTCGTTGTGCGGAATCGCTTTCTTATATTCACCTTGGTAGTAATAGAGTCTTCCCAAAAGGTAGTTTGAGCTACCTATACCCGTGATGAACTTTTCTTTTTCAGAAATGACTAAGGCCTCTTTTGCATAGATAAAAGCCGTGTCTACAGATTTACGCCTGTAAGCAAAGCCCAGATCAAGCAATATTTTTGCCCGTAGGGTATCTGTTGATAAGTGATTGGAAAGTTCATTTTTAAGGCTGTCGATGTTAGAAGACTGCCCTATGGAACTGCTCGTTAAACAGGAAAAAACAAGTAACAGAAGTAAAAAATGCCGCATCAATTTTAGTTTTAAAACATTGTTAAAGAAAGGTAGTTAACAAGAGAAGGATTTTAAGTAGTTCTCAAGCGATTTGGAATAACTTCCTTGTGTAAGTCTATCGATGTTGAGTAATATTCTATGGCTTTTGGAAAATCACGCTTGCATCTGACAAGCCATCCCATTTGATTATAGACATCAGATTTTTCCTTCACAGTGATATCCGTATTCAGTAAGAAGTAAAAAGAGTCCAACACTTTCTGGATTTGCCACTTGCATTTTGTGCGGTAATTAAAAGGGTAATAGCTGCGAGAAGAAAAAGAGTGAATTTGGTCATGATAAAAAATGATTTATTCTAATAAGCTTTTACATGCTAAGTGAATAAAACCTGTGCAGGCTTCATTTAATCAGTACAGATTCAAGTTATTGAATCCTTTATAAAACCCGCTGATGTTTTATTTTTTTTTACATATCGTACTTTAGTTAATTACACAATATTTATTAAAAAAAAGCGACATCAGAGCCAATATAAATTAATGCTCACTATGAGTTTTCATAGTATGGCTTAAACTCAATAAATTGATTTTCCTGACTGATTCCTTCGACAGAAAGAATAAATAAGGAAGCAATGAGAGAAAGAGTCTTTTCATGTAGTTGGAATGCTAATTGTGAATACTGAGCCAACTTTTTTCTGGCTTTCCACCATGATTGTTCCACCATGAGCTTTCACAATATCGTAGCTCAACGATAAGCCTAAGCCAGTTCCTTGTCCCGTTGGCTTTGTAGTAAATAACGGTTGAAAAATCTTGTCTTTGATGTTGTCTGGGATGCCAGAACCATTATCAGAAACGCTAATCTCAATTCTGGCTTCAGTTCTTCTTGTGCAAATCTGAGCGATTGGTTTTTCAACAGTAGCACAAGCCTGAAAAGCATTATTAATCAGGTTCAATAACACCCGACCAATGTCTTGTGAAATCACGTTCACTTTTGGCAAATCCGTATCAAAATCTGTTTTTAATTCTGCATTAAACGATTTGTCTTTTGCTCGTAATCCGTGATAAGACAATCGAAGATATTCATCGCACAGTGCATTTATATCTGTTAACTCTTTAACACCCGATCCACTTCTCGAATGCTGGAGCATTCCTTTTACAATGGATTCGGCACGTTTTTCACCAGATTTTTCTTCACATCCTCAGAAATAAATTTTACTTCTTCCAAATCCCCTTTTTCAATTTCTTCTTTCATTTCATCTAACAATTCTGAACTTAATTCAGCAAAATTATTTACGAAGTTTAGAGGATTTTGGATTTCGTGAGCAATTCCTGCGGTAAGTTCACCAAGCGATGCCATTTTTTCGGCATGTATTAACTGATTTTGAGTTGCTTTGAGTTCTTTATGAGATTTTTCTAAATCACGATAGGCTTTTTCGATTTCTTTTGCATGTTCCAAAGCGGCTGCTTTTCGATCATTTTCTGCTTTCTCACGCTCTTTTAAGAGCACTCTTCTATTTTGATTATGAATGACTGCATTTAGAAAGAAACCAAAAATTAAGGCATAAAAAAGATACGCCCACCAGGTTCTGTACCAAGGCGGTAAAATTTCAAAAGTGAATCTATCCGTGCTACTTTCAACATTTGAAAGATTTATTGCACGAACGAAAAACGTGTATTTGCCAGGAGAAAGATTAGTGAATTCTCGTTTGGTTTCATACGACCATGCTGATTCTCGTTCATCAAAACCCTGAAGCAATGTTTTGAAACGAGTACTTTTATTCTCTTCAAAACTTGTTGCTGAATAACGGAAACTTAGTGAATTATGTACATAATCAATTTGAAATGCTTTAAGCTTCTTGTTTTTCGCACCAAAATAAATCGTTGAATCTTCCCCGATGTTCACATTCCGAATTAATGCTGAATACGACTTATCTGACTTTTCATCTTCTTCATATTTAACGATTGTATTTACTTTACTTATCCAAACACTACCATTTTGCTCTTTGTAAATTTTAAACACACCATCTTCAACAAAACGATTTAATGGTACATTTCCCCATTGTATTGTTTCCGAATTCAAAATCTTACTGTGAACAACGGCATTTTTGTCTCCAAGCCAAATATTTCCATCCGCATCTTGTTGAAAAACACCTGTTCCACTATTGTTTACATAGTTACTATATGCTGAAATAACCTGATCGGTAGTGTCAGTGACAAATCTTTTTTCGTTTTTATCTAGCGTGTATAAATTAGCAGCTGTTAGAATATAAATCTTATCCCCAATCGAATACACATCTGTTAATCCTGAATCAAATCCATCATTTTCGCCTAATTGAGTTATTTCAGGTTTTGATAAATCAATCTTTCCCTCCTTATTTATAGTGAAATTCACTTTGTAAACGCCCAAAGAATACGTCGCCACCCAAACCGAACCCTTAGCGTCTTCTGCTATTGTAGTTACCTGATCAGAAAAATCAACGATTTTTCCTTCATTTATCCACGTTTTACCATTTTTACGAACCGACCATAAGCCATTCGTTGAGCCTATAAAAATGCGACTCGGTTCCAATTTTGAACGCTTCAAATAGGTAATATCATGTTCTGTTTCTTGCGTTGCCACGATAGGATTCAAACTATTATTTTCTAACACATAAAGCCCCAATTGAGTTCCGACCAATAAATCATCGTCAATTTCGGTAAATGCCCAAGGACCAATATCACTATTTTTTATTTTTCCAAATTGCGAGTTAATGGGATTTAAAACATACACTCCCGAATAATCTGAAAAATAGAGAACGCCCTTATGTCTAATACAATCATATATTTTTAAACCTAAATCGGATTCATAATAGGTAAATGGCGAACTATAATCGATTCTTGAAATACCATTTTCGGTAGCCAGCCAAATTGCACCGTCTTTATCTTTAAATGTGTTTAGAATACTATTATTACTAATTCCATTTTTAACTGTATATGAGCGAACTTGGCGTCCTAAAGTATCAATAATTATTGCCCCAGCATTTGTTGTACCTAGAAAAAAAGTATCATCAGAAAGTACGACTCCAGTATTGATAGCATTCTTTAAAAAATAGGATTTCAGTTCTGTTTTAAATGGCTCAAAGGATTTCCCATCATAAATAAATAATCCTTGTTTTCGGGCCCCAATTAGATAGGTGTTTTTCCTTGCTGGAAATGGATGCATTATATAAACTCTATCTTTCGCAAATAAATCCCCACCTTTTATGGGCTCAAGTCTATTATTTTTTATTTCTTGGAGCCCTTTTTCTTCTTCTCTGATGTACAAAACATCATTTAAATCAAAAATTTTATGAAAACCCAACTCCGATCGAATCGTTTCCATTTTCTCTGATTTTATGTCCCAAACAAATATCACATACGAAGATCTATAATAAACTTTATCCTCAGTAACTACCGTTTGCCAAACATTTGAAAAATCTTGATCATTTTCTGAAACAAAATTAACTAATGATTGATAAGTTAAATTCCCAATGGAATCCGATTGAAAAAATCCAAATTCATTTTGAGCCCCAACGTAAATACGATTATCATTTCCAATCGCCAATGAATACACAATTGAAAAATTTGAGACCGAATACATTCTCCATGTATTTCCATCATATTCTAGTAAACCATCACTGTTACCAAAATAGATGAGCCCCTCTTTATTCTGAGCAATGTCCCAGTTTTGAGGATTAGCTTTATAATCTTGGTAGGAAAAGTTTTGAATGTGTTTCGAACCCATTTCAATATAGTCCTGAGATTGCACTAAGAACGGAAATAAATAAAGGGAAAAAAATAGGATTCCGTTTTTAATCACTTTATGTGATCTTCTTTTAAATACTTTGGACATCGCAAAAATTATTTCTCAAAAATTAGACAAACCCAATATAAATGAAAAATTCAGAGTCACCACTTGTTTAAAACAACGAAAATTTTAAATTCGTACAAAATATTAAATCTTGATTTATGTAAACGCAATGTAATCAGTTACATGCTGATTCAATATTGAAACTTGAACAAGCAATTGAATTACCAATCAATACTTTATGAGTTAACATACTTATATTCATCGAAACGTTTCCTTTACAAAAAAATACTCTTTCTTAAGACATAAGCTTCGGACTCTATCTGAAAGTTGAATAATCCTAAATTAATTCACCCCTTATTAATTCAAGGTTCTTTAAAACTATTAATTAAAATAAAAACAGTTACATAGATCATATTTTACTAGTGATTGCCTAAAATTTAATAGTAAATGATTCCATTTTTGGAAATACGAAAGTTGATTGCAAAATACAACTCACCACACACACAAAAAAAAGGCTGTCCCAATTGGAACAGCCTTTATCAATTTATTTGAAAAGAAAATCTACGCTTAGTAGTTGCTTCTTCTTTCGCGTGGTTGATAACCCCCACCACCTGCAGGACGATCACCACCACGGTATCCACCGCCGCCATTGCCACCACGATTTCCGCCGCCGCCGAAGCTACGACGAGGTCCGCGATCACCTTCAGTTTTTGGGCGAGCAACTGCTACAGAAATAACTTTCCCGTCATACTCAGCTTGGTTTAACTCATCTATAGCTTTTTGACCTTCTTCGTCGTTAGCCATTTCAACAAAACCAAAACCACGTGAGCGGCCTGTTTCGCGATCTGTGATTACTTTTGCGGATGTAACTTGTCCGTATTCTTCGAATAACTCAGATAAGTCATTGCTTTCAATGCTGTAACTGAGATTTGAGATGTAAATGTTCATGAAATAAAAGAAAGATAATTATTTGGTTGTTTTGAGAGAAGACAGACAGACAAAAGATGCTAAAAAGTAAAGGCCATTTAACGTTGAAGTAAGAAGGACAACCAAGTAGAATTTTGTGGAGTGCTGAAATCTTCAATTAAATGTAAGAAGAATTCTGAAAAATGCAATAATATTTTAATGAATTTCACTTGTATTAATCATCGATTTCAAATTTTGGACACTTAGATTTGAGTTCATAATTAAAGATTTAGACGAATTTTCGGGGATATTCTTTTTAACCCGAATTCAGGATAAAAAATTAAAAATAAAAACAGGAAAAAAAATTCGCCATTCTTGGCTTTACACAGAATCTCTGCCTAATTTAATTCTAAATGTTCACGATTACACTAAGAATCCAGATGAAGATCTATATTGTACGTTTGGGGTTTTAACTAAAATTAGTGTAACACTTATTATACCGAATTCAGATTTTTAACTAATGAGCATACTCCGAAAAGTAGTTTTTAGCAAACTATTCGTCGAATTCGTAGTATTTGGAAGGGTGTAAGCCGAAAGAATCGACTTTTTAGAGTGGACTCATTAAATAAAATTGGGATATTCTTTTTCTCTAAGTTTTCGTTGTAAATTCTCAGAAACTTCTTCATAATAGTTTTCATACTGAGAAATAATATGACTTATTTCGAAGGTTTCAGCGTGTTTTCGAGCATTTTTAGATAGTCGAGTTCGTAACTCTTCATTATTTAAAATTTGAACCGTATAATTTGCCATAGCCTCCGCATCACCTAAATTGCACAAATAACCTGTTTCATCATGTACATTTAATTCTGGAATACCACCAATGTTTGAACTCACAACAGGAACTTTACAACTCATAGCTTCCAAAGCCGCTAAACCAAACGTTTCAGAAGCAGAAGGCAACAAGAAAACATCAGCAATCGACAGTATCTCTTCAATTTTTTCTTGTTTACCCAACATTAAGGTGTGTTGACAGGTTCCTAATTCGCGACAAAATGCTTCGACAGATTCACGTTCAGGTCCATCACCAACTAATAATAGTTTTGCTTTTATACCAGAATCTAAGACTTTACGAAAAACTCGCACACAGTCTTCAACACGTTTTACTTTTCTGAAGTTTGACACGTGAGCAATTATAAATTCTCCATTTGGGCAAATTGCTTTTTTGAAATGATTTTTATCTGAATGTTGAAAACGCTCAATATCTACAAAATTTGGAACAACTCTTATTTCATTATTAATTTCAAAACGTGAATACGTCTCTTCTTTTAAGTATTCAGAAACAGCAGTTACCCCATCACTTTGATTGATACTAAAGTTTACAACAGGTAAATAACTAGGCGAACTGCCTACCACGGTAATATCTGTACCATGCAAAGTGGTAATCAATGGTATGTGTCTGCCACGCTCACCCAAAATTTGTTTGGCTAAATACGCTGAAGTGGCGTGTGGAATTGCATAATGTACATGAATTAAATCTAGGTTTTCATACTTTACTAAATCTACAATATTGGATGCTAAGGCTAAATCGTAAGGTGGATACTCAAATAATGGATAGGCATTTACAGAGACCTCATGATACATAATGTTTGCCTGAAACTCATTGAGTCGCATCGGTTTTGCGTAACTCATAAAATGAACTTTATGTCCTTTCTCTGCCAATCCTTTTCCTAATTCTGTAGCAACAACACCGCTACCTCCATAGGTGGGGTAACATACCATTCCAATATTCATTATTTCTATCTCTTAAACGTTAAACTATTTGTAGACCAAGATACCATTTTATTCATTACCTCAGGCTACAATAACTCATTGAAATTCTATATAAACAATATTTTAATATTTTATCTGAAACGCTTTATCCATCTATTTAGTGCCATTTTGCAAAGAATAGACGCTAACTCCTATTTAAATTTGCTAAACCATTATAATGCAAGAGTCTAGCAGAACTTAAATTACAATAAATTACTTGCCAAATTCGCTAATTCAGAACGTTCGCCTTTTTTTAGATTTATATGTGCATGCAAAGGATGATCTAAAATTCTTGAAATTAGGTGTGATAATCCATTTGATTGAGAGTCTAAATAAGGTGTATCTATTTGAAATATATCTCCAGTAAATACAATTTTAGTGTTATCACCAGCCCTAGTTATTATAGTTTTAATTTCATGGGGCGTTAAATTTTGAGCTTCATCAACTATAAATAATACATTAGATATGGTTCTACCTCGTATATATGCAAGTGGAGCAATTTGAATTTTATCTTGAGCAACCATATCGCGAATACGCTTATACTCTTTATCTGATTCTTTAAATTGACTTTTAATGAATTCAAGATTATCCCAAAGTGGTTGCATGTAAGGGTTAATTTTTTGTTTTACATCACCTGGCAAGAATCCTATGTCTCTGTTACTCAACGGAATTATAGGTCTTGAAATAAATATCTGCCTATATACGGTTCTGTTTTGCAAAGCACCAGCCAAAGCCAATAATGTCTTTCCAGTACCTGCAGAACCTGACAAACTAACTAAGCGAATATCTTCGTGAAGAATTGCATGCAAAGCAAAGGTTTGTTCGGCATTTTTGGGCGTAATTCCGTAAGCTGTCGATTTTGTAATAAGCTCTAAATGCGTTGTTTTTTTATTGTAAAAGGCCAAAGCTGATTTACTCCCACTTTGAAATATAAAGTATTGATTTGCTTTGGGTATCTCTTCCATATAGTTTTGCGCTAGAACCGTATTTTCCGCATAAAGCGCATCTATTAATTCGGAAGATTTTAGTTTTAACTCTTTGTATCCAATATCGAGGTGATCTGGATTTTTAACTTTTCCCGTTTCATAATCTTCGGCTTCAATTTCAAGAGCTCTTCCTTTCACTCGCAAATTGATGTCTTTTGTTATTAAAACTACCTTTCTACTTTTAAACTCTTCTTTAAGATTCATTACTGCATTCAGAATTCGATTATCATTTTTATCGGATTCATAAGCATCTGAAGCACTCTTTTCAGGTTTTGTGTCTCGAATTACCTTTATTTTTCCTTTTTTTGATCCATTTAATGGAACCCACTTATTCAACATATTATGATTGGATAGTTTATCCATTTGGCGAATAAATTCTCTTGCGTGCATGTTTACAAGTGTGTTTCCTTTTTTAAAATTATCGATTTCTTCTAAAACCACTATCGGTATAGCAACATCATGTTCTTGAAAATTTAAAATGGAATTATAGTCGTGTAATAGTACTGATGTATCAAGAACAAAGATTTTTCTTACTTTTCTAGGCATTCGAGATTATTGTTTTGGTTGAGTGTTTTTTTTTGGTGTTGATTTCTATATTCATGTAAAGCTATACCTGATGCCACCGATGCGTTTAAACTTTCTGTCTTTCCTTTTGAAAAATCAGGAATGATGACCGATGTGCGCCCAGGTTTAACTAAAGATTCTTGTATCCCATTGCCTTCATTACCTATAACTAGTAGTGCTTTTTCTGTAAACTCAATTTTATTTAATTCAACTGAATCTGATGTTAGTCTAAATAAATAGGTTTGAAATCCAAGAGATTCGGCAATTTCAAAAAATGAATTTAAATTAAGTTGACGTATTGAAATCGAAATCAGTGAACTCATGCAACTTCGAATCGTTTTGGGGTTGTATAAATCAACTGTTCCTTCTCCCAAGATAAGGGCATCAGCACCAAACCAAAGTGCATTTCTAACAATTGTTCCTAAATTACCAGGATCTTGAACGGCATCACAAACGACAATTAACTTTGCATTTTGAAGTATTTCTGCAATTTCACGAACTTTTGGCATCTTCACAACAGCAATTATTCCTTGTGAATGCTGTGTTTCTGCAAATTCTTTAATTTCTGTAGTGCTTAAATGGAAAACAAAGTCATGTTTTAATTCATATTTTGAGTTTTCTTCAACAATGATAAATTCTATCGACTCAGGTGATGTAACGAGAAACTCTGATACCAATCGAAAACCTTCTGCCATATAGAGCTGGAACTCATATCGGTATTTTTTCTGTTGGATTTTTCGTAAGAGTGTAAGTTTAGCTTTTGGTAAGGCTGAGAAGTGCATACTTTTAGTATATTGATTCAAACGGATTCAACAAAGCGTTTTCTTGAAAATTAATCTCTTTCTATTACTTTTTTTATGTATTCAGCCTGCAATTTTTAATAAAAGTTCAGCACAGGCTCTTGGATATGGTATTGAGTCCTTTACCGATTTCAAACGGGAGTTAGATAATTTTAATTCTTCTTACCGATCTTCATGGGATTTAAAAAAATCGAATTTTAATTTTGGCTATACTGCTCAATTATCAAACCGATTATTTTTATTCAATGGAAACCCTCAAAATGTTCAAGATGAAATAACTACCCAATCTTGGTATGAATTTATGCTTAGTCCCACGTTAAATTTTACATCACTTGCTAATTATTATTCTTTTACAAATACAAAAGTGACCACATTTGATGTTAAAAGTGGCATTCGATGGCAACAGAAAAATTTTACGATTCAACCATCAATTGGGTGGAGTTCTGATACTCGAAGTAGCCGTACAGATAATGGCGTAACAGGTTCTTTAAATGCTAGTGTTCAACAATTAAAATTGAGCGATGATTTTATATCCGATTTTTCAGCAGGAATCCATTTTGCTGATTTGGCTCCACGATCTTTTCAACATCATTTTATAAAAACTCAAACAAGTTATTTAAATCCTCAACTTCGCCTAACGTTAAATGGCGGTTATTCATTTAATCAGCGCGATAGTTATCAACCTAATAGTTTTTTTAATCGAGATATCACCAATATTATTGAAAAAGTTTTAAGCGACAGCACCAATTTTGGTCTCCAATTAGAAACTAAATTATCGAAGTCGTTACAATTTTCATTTTTTGTCAATTCTCTTCTCAATGTAAGAAATTTCAAAAATATACCCTTAACCGAGGAAACCGAAAATACCTTAATTGATACAGAATATTCACGCCAAGAATTTGAAAGTACCGCTCAAATAAACTACTCAGGAGACGAAATGAATGGCCAATTCGGTTCTCGTTTTTCAGTTTCAGCCCTAGACGCTCAAATCACAAATACCCTTAATATTACGGATGAGATTTTAACACGCAGAAATGAACAATTACGGAATACTTTTTTTGACCAAAGTTTACTTGAAGCTTTTTCTAAACACGAACAGCAAATTTCCGACTCACAACGTTTAAATCTCAATTCTTCGGCATCTATTCTACGTTTCGACACTCCTGAAACCAATTTTGATGATCGTGATGAATTATATTTAGCAGCTGAAATTCAACATGTTTATCAACGTTCTAATGCCTTTCAGACATCTTTACTTCTTTCTGGGGAAGCTTATCATCGTGTGTTTTTATTCAGCCAACGTAGTTTAGAAAATAACTGGCGAAGATCGATTCGTTTACAACCTAGCTTAACGTGGCTTCCGAATGAATCAATCAGGTTTACGAATCAATTTTTAGTACGAGCGAATTACACTGTCTTTGATTTTGAAAATCGTGATGGAACAATTAGAGATCAGTCTTCGAGAGAATGGGGTTTATCACATGAAATTCGCTGGGAATTTTCAAAAAACTGGGTTACTAATTTTCAATTTTCTCGAAATCAATTGGTAATTGGACAATTATTTTGGGATGAGTTCTCAGAAACTCCAATTGACACCTTAACAACAACACGTTTGGAAACTTCGATTGAATTCATAAAAAAACAATCGTTTATAATTTTAGGTTTTCGAGTTTTTGTGAAAGATGATTACATTCCAGCAACGATTGTTCGCTTAGGTTTAGAAACAGCTACTATCCCCTTTTCTCGGTTTACAACTGGAACCCAACAAACGCTACAATGGGGCCCAACTATCAATATTAAATGGCTTTCTTCGAAATACGGGGAAATCAGCTTAGATGGATGGTTGCAAATGCAGTATTTAAGAAACCAATGGTATATTGATGTTCCTGATGAATTTAGAGCAGAATTAAATAATCAAACTATGTTTAAAAGAACCCGCATTTTCCCTAATCTTTTTCTCCGAACAAAATTGTATTTATAAAGGTTATTAGTTTTTTCAATTTAAAAAACATCATCCCGTGCTTTGACCCGGAATCTCAGCCTTGTGATGAGTCAATCTAAGTAATCCGTTTTCGTATAAATCAAGCTAGTTTAAATTTTTTGAAAGAAATCCAAATTTACATAAATCCATTTATAAAGAATCTTTCTAAAACAAATGCAACCAAACGATAATTACACAATCTGAAAGCGTTTTTTTGTATCTTTGAGCAGTATTTTTAGTTCAAATTGAATTCAATTTGACTCGTTTTTTTCACCAAATTTATCCATTTATATGAATTATCTTGAAGAACTTGGCTTAGAAAAAGTCAATCCAGGAACTTTTACTGGCGTTCAATCTTCTCCAACAAACAATCAGTTAATCCATTCTTACTCACCCGTTGACGGATCTTTAATCGGTAGCGTGAGCATAACAACAAAGGAAGAATATGAACAAGTTGTTGATAAAGCTCAAGAAGCATTTAAAACATGGCGAATGATGCCTGCGCCACAACGCGGTGAAATTGTTCGTCAAATTGGGAACGAACTTAGAAACCACAAAGAAGCTTTAGGTTATTTAGTTTCTTTTGAAATGGGTAAAATCTATCAAGAAGGCTTGGGCGAAGTTCAAGAAATGATTGATATTTGTGATTTTGCCGTTGGTTTATCACGTCAATTATATGGCTTAACTATGCATTCTGAACGCCCAATGCACCGCATGTACGAACAATATCATCCTCTTGGAATTGTAGGAGTTATCTCCGCTTTCAATTTCCCTGTTGCTGTTTGGAGCTGGAATGCCATGCTTGCTGCTGTCTGTGGTGATGTGGTTATCTGGAAACCATCCGAAAAAGTTCCTCTATGTTCCGTTGCTTGTGCTAATATCATCAAAAACGTACTTAAAGAAAATAACGTACCCGAAGGTGTATTTTCTGTAGTTAATGGCGACAGATCTGTTGGTGAATGGATGACTTCAGATTCAAGAGTTCCTTTAATTTCAGCAACTGGTTCAATTAGAATGGGTAAGCAAGTGGCTCAAGTTGTTGGTTCACGTTTAGGAAAAACCATTTTAGAATTAGGTGGAAATAATGCCATAATTATTACCGAACAGGCAGATATTGATATGGCTTTACTTGCAACCGTTTTTGGAGCTATTGGAACGTGTGGACAGCGTTGCACAAGTACTCGCCGTTTAATTATTCATGAAAGTAAATTCGAAGAGGTAAAAGATCGATTAACCAAAATTTATAAAAGTGCAACTATTGGAAGTCCTTTGAAACAAGGAAATTTAGTCGGGCCACTTATCGATAAAGACGCTGTTACAATGATGCAAAATGCACTAAAAAAATTAGTTGAAGAAGGTGGCGAAATTGTAACAGGAGGCGAAGTTCTTACAGGAGCAGGTTATGAAAGCGGAACGTATGTAAAACCAGCCATTTGTATTGCAAAAAATGAATACGAAATGGTTCAGAACGAAACATTCGCACCAATCTTATATTTATTGAGCTATTCAAGCTTAGAAGAGGCCCTTGCTATTCAAAACGGCGTAGTTCAAGGTTTAAGTTCATCTATGTTTACATTAAACATGCGCGAAGCTGAACAATTCTTATCTCACTTCGGCTCTGATTGTGGTATTGCAAATATCAACATCGGAACAAGTGGTGCAGAAATCGGCGGAGCATTCGGTGGAGAAAAAGAAACCGGTGGCGGAAGAGAATCTGGTTCTGATGCTTGGAAAGCCTACATGAGAAGACAAACAAATACCATAAATTGGGGAACAAATCTTCCTCTAGCCCAAGGTATTCATTTCGATATTTAATTTTTTAAATTTATTGCAACTTAGCACATTTAGCGCGAGAGTAAACTCTCGTGCTAAAATGCAAAGAAAGAGACTTAAGTCTCTAATTTTGACTTGCAGAATTCAAACGCCGAACTAATTCAGGTATAAACTCCAGCTGTTCAGGTTTCATAAATACTGAACGCAAAACAACTGTTTGATTCGTATCACAAACAAAATCAACACTTTGAGCTTTAATTAAAGCAGAATCAATCGTAAACAAACTAAGATGAAAACCTTCATCAGCAGGCAATTTCATTCCATAATTAAACAATTTTCGGCTTAAATCACTTAATTCCGAAGCCGATTTTGCACTCAAAGGGTAATAAACAACAATATCGAGCTCAGGATCACATACTAATCCATAATTATTTTCTTCCTGAATTTCAGTTGCAAATTTCAAGGCTGCTTGTCTACAAAGCTGAATTATAGAACCCAATCCTGATTTTGTTAACTCGAAAAGTTCAAGTGTAGCCCAAAAAGCTGCAGCAGATGCTCCAGCTCTTGAACATTCTAAACTAATTTCACCAAGATGTAACTCATCCGATGAAAAATAAGTGTAAGGTGAATCATGCTTGTATAGGTAACCAACTTTGGGATCTTTGAATAGCACACAACCGCAACCATAAGATTGTAATCCATGTTTATGAGGATCGATAACTATACTATCAGCCTCAGACATCAATTCCCAGTGATTTTTAGAAGGTAAATCATCCTGAATGAGCTTAAAAAATCCTCCATACGCTGCATCAATATGAATTTTTACGAATTGTTTTTCCTTGAATTTTAACACTTTTTCCAAGGGCTCAATAATCCCCATTCCCGTAGTTCCCATTGTTACTACAAAAGCGCCAATTTCCTCTTTGTGCAAATCAATAAACTCCCAATCCCACTCTCCATTTTGTATCACAGGTATTTTAATAGTAGGAATATGAAGAACATTACAAATTCGCTCATGAGTATAATGCGCTTGACTTGAATAGGCTATTCTTTTCCCTTTGGGTAAGGTTTGTGATAAAACCCAAAGTGCCTCAAGATTTGCAAACGTCCCTGATGAACTCAAATGACCCAAATATTTGGCATATCCAACCATTTTTGCCATTTTTGCTGTTACTTCTTTTTCCATTATTGAAGTTGGCGGTCCTCCGTCTAAAGCATGATTATTCGGATTTACTGTTGCAGCTAAACTATAAGCAATCCAAGCTATAGGATGTGGAGGTTTGAGCATCTGCCCTGCGTAAGAAGGATGATGAAATGGATAATTTCCTTTGAGCCGATTTGTTAAATCATGGATAATCTGACTCATTTTATCCATATTTGTAACTTCTGATTGAAACTCACCAAAAGAAGAACGCCATTTGTCTAAATCATGTAATGCGTTTTGTAAAAGATCATTATAAGCTGAATACTTCATTTTCTCTGTATTACTTTTTTCAGACGAATATACAAAACTAAACGTTTTTCGAGCTGAACGAAGATTTTACATTTCAAGTACTATTGCCTACTAACCAGAATTCGGGATGTGAAATAAATAAAAATGGTAAAAAAACTGTTCCCATGCTACTAATCCCAAACTCAATATGTCAACCAACTTTCAACTCGATTTTAGGTTTACACTGTTTCTTTTTTTCAATAAGATGAGTCCACTCCAAAAAGTCGATTCTGTCGATTTACACCCCTCTAAATACTAAGAATCTGCCGAATAGTTTGCTAAACACAACTTTTCGGAATGTACTCATAAGATTAAACTTTGCATAGAAACGATTTGTCAACTAAATGAGTTTTTTTTTGATTTAAACCCTTTCTATAACAGAAAATCAGAAATCAAGGGTGAATCAAGAATTAGACTCATTCTTTTTAAAACCTAGAAATAGAAAGCTAAATCTTTAAAAAAAATTACAATAATACTACATTTATTCCTAATGCAAGAACTTGTTTAATCTGCAATTTATTATTGAAATCTCGATCATACATTACAGCAAATTGAATATTCGCACTTAAGAAATCATTGATTTTACCATTAATCTCATTTGAAAACAAAAAGTCACTACGATTAATTAAATGAGTTTGAACATTCGTAAAAGTTTCTAAACTACCTGCATACGTTGTATTCTCCATAATAGGTGTTTTATACTTTAATGCAAGACTAATACCCCCTTCATTTCTGAAAGACTTACCCGTATCAACACCATAATAGTTACTTAAGCTTGTATCAGAAACAATAGTTTGTTTTAAGGCTAAGCCAGCTTCAGCACTAAATTTTTCGGTAGGTTTGTATGAAATTCCCAGCCCTTCTTGAAAAAAAGCTGGAGCAAAGAAATTTGAAACAAGAACATTATCATTGTTAAAACCCTGATCGAATTGCGTTTTAAAATCAAGCTCAGCAAACGATGACCATGCTTCATTAGCGAAAAAATATTCCGCTTTATTAGTAAAACGGATTAAATCGTCTGTCTTTTGAACAGAATTCCAATCTATTCTAGTTTGACCATATTTTAAATTCACATCTGTTTTATAGCCAAATTTATCTTTTTTATAATGAGCACTAAAAACAGTAGAAGCGGTTGCTGCAACAGAGTTAACTCCACCACCACTCCAGTTAGAATACTGAGCCTGACTTCCATTTAAATTTGCTACCCAGCTTTTTTTCCAAATCGATACTGAAGGTGTCTCAGTAGAATCTTGAGCTAGGGCAAATTGTGCAGTACAAACCACAAATAATATTAGTGAAATACGTTTGATTGATGCTTTCATTCGATACATTTATTTAATAAAAAAAATTGAAGCAGCAAAATACTTGTCTGCACAAGAAAGTGCAATTAGAATTAATAAACTATAACAGTACTAAAAAAAAATTAATGAGCATCAGATGCATCTTCATATAAAATTACACGATCTAAACCATCTGAATCAGGCAAATAGACTTCAACGTGTTCGTTTAATTTTGTGGGGTGAACCATTCCCGCAAATTCAGGTTCAAAAGGGAATTTTCTATGTCCTCTATCCACTAAAACAGCAATTTTAATAGTTCTTGGTTTCCCTAAAGGTTCAATTAAATCCAAAGCTTTTTTTAAGGTCTCACCAGAGAAAATAACGTCATCAACAAGAATTACAAACGATTGATCAAGATTTACAGAAGTATCTGCAACTGTTCCTTTACGAACATCAACCCTAATGGGGGTTCTATTTATTCTAGTAAAAGCTTTTATAATTGCAGCAATTTTTTTAGCCAGTTTATACCCACGATCATTTATGCCAAAAATGTAAATACTACCTTTTCCAGCATGTTTTTCGATAATTTCGAGAGTCATGCGCTTTAAAGTACGCTCAACCCTCATTGGGCTCATTAATTCAATAGTAGGTGATGCCATTCGTATTATTGAAACATAGCTTTAATACTACCCCAAGTTCTTCTAACGGTAGTTGTAGTATAATTCACATCAACTTGAGCTACGAATTTCGAGCTTCCGCCCTCAATAGCATACAATGCATAAATAACAGGTTCCGCTGTTGAAGTAGTTTTAAACACATTTTTGTCAGTGTATTGATAAATTCGACCATCTAGATTATCCACTCCCTCATTCAATTGAATGTCAGCTAATTCTTGAAAATCAGTTTGATGTGACATTTTTCTTCTAACTGAGTAAAAATCAACATCTTTTTCTTGAGAGACAACCCAATTTAATTGAATTTCGCTAGGTCCTGTAGATTGAACAGTCGCATTAAACCGAACCAAAACCACATCAGTAGCTACAATTGTGATGAAACCCATTAATAATAGTAAAAATTTGTAAGAAAAAATCCGCATAAGACAGTTTAGTTTGTAAGCGTGTTCAAAATATATAAAAAAGATGAATTAAATTCTAATGAGTCTTTTTCTTTGTTAAACAGTATTTTATAGAAAATATTCGCCAAAAATGAGGTGTTAAACCACCTATTTCAGGAAAAAAAGGTATATTAACCAATAAGTTAAAAAAGGAGATTTAGCATGAGTACTACTAAAACAGTCATAACGGTTACATTAGCAACTGCTGGTGCATTTTTCACCGGTCTTGCAGTTGGCTTACTAATCTCACCAAAATCGGGTAGAGAAAATAGGGGTTGGTTAAAAAAACAAGCAGATGAAATTGGCGATTGGGTTGAGGAGCAATCTAAAGAGGCAATTCATGAAACCGAAGAAAAGATAAAACATCTTCAACAGGATGTTAGAAAAAAAATAAAGGATTCTATTCCTGATTTATACGAAGCAACTGCCGATATTCACTTAAGCGAAGAAGAACTCATTGAAAGAGAATATAACAGAGGCTAGTTTTCAGCTATTCTGGAAACTTCAAGCTTTTGAAGAAAAAGAACTTTATACATTAAGTGGCAAGCCTGTTCACATTCTTTCATGTGGTAGGTTAAACTATGGGCCAGGACCAGATTTTCTAGAAGCTTGCATTCGAATTGGAACGACCTTGCACTCTGGCAATATCGAGCTTCATCTACGACCAAAAGATTGGTACACACACAATCACCATCTAGATAGTTCTTATGATTCTGTTATTCTGCATATTTTTCCTTCACAACCGTTCGAATCAAACTTAAAAACTCTAAATAGTAGTGAAAATACTGTAGAAATGATGATGATTAAGTTCACAGAGGAGCATTCATTTGCGACAAAATCATCGAATTCAAAACCCTGTTCCACGTCTTTCTTAAATAACGAGATACTTATAAAACAAGCTAAAACAGCTAGTAACTATTATTTGACAAATTCGACTCAACATTTATTGAATTTAGGGGATTCATCACTTGGTCTTGAAATGAGCTTTAAACAAAGCGTAATTTTAAGACTTTTTGAACTCTTAGGCTCTCCATATCAAAAAGAATCAGGTGTACGAACTGGAGAATTACTTTTCAAATCTCTAGTTGTTGGTAAAAAAATTAATTCAAAAGAACTAATTGACATTTCAAACCTGAAGAAATGGGGTCTTGGAAAATCAATTGAAACTAAAATTAACGAAGCAATTATGCTTTCAGAATGCATTTACTCAACAACACTTCCTATAAGTTTACAAGAGTTTCAACACTATTACTCTCTTTTACGAAGTAATATAAACAACGATGTTTCAGGATTGTTTTGGCAACAAACCTTAACTCGAAATATTGCTTGTCTTTCTTCATTTACTTGGGCAAGTCTTATTTATCAAGTTAAAGCTATGGATTATTTTAGCAGTTTATGGGAAAAACTTCCAACAAAACTACCAAATTCTGTTAATAAACAAGTGCCGGAAGCTCTAAGAAAGCCATATAATTCCTATAAAGTACATACACTTTATCCTAATTTTCTTTTAGATCAACACAAATCTTTTTGTAGTAAAGGAAATTGTTTGGCATGTAATTTTTTTGATAATGCATCAAGTTCTTGACATGTCAAAAAAACCTCAGTATCTTTGCGGTCTGTCAAAATCTTTGACATAAAATTGCCCGGTCGTCTAATGGCAGGACAGCGGTTTTTGGTACCGTTTGTGGGGGTTCGAGTCCTCCCCGGGCAACAAAAGGATGTCCAACAAACATCCTTTTTTTTTGAGGATCCACCTAATTAACGTTAACATTGGAAAAACAAATAGCTTTATTTGCTGGACGAAGCAATATGGCTCTGTCAAGAGCTATTGCCGAGCAATGTGGAACCTCATTGGGAGGTTTGATTATTCAAAATTTTTCTGATGGTGAACTCTATGTAAAGTATCAGGAAAGTATTCGCGGTAAAGATATCTTTATTATTCAGTCAACACCTCCTCCTGGAGATAATATTTTAGAGTTATTACTACTGATTGATGCAGCCAAAAGAGCCTCAGCGAATAGAATTACCGCTGTTATTCCGTACTTTGGGTATGCACGTCAAGATCGAAAAGATCAACCAAGAGTATCCATCGCATCTAAGCTGATGGCTAACATCCTAACTGAAGCGGGAGCAGATCGTGTATTAACCATGGATCTTCATGCGCCTCAGATACAGGGTTTTTTTGACGTTCCATTAGATCACCTGTATGCAAGCAGAGTGTATATCGATTACTTCCGTGAAAATCCGATTGACAATCTTGTGGTAGTGGCACCGGATGTCGGAAGTTTAAAAATGGCTCGTTCATATTCCAAAATGCTTCAAGCCGGATTGGCGTTTATAGACAAAAGACGTCCGAAGCAAAATGTGGCAGAAGTCATGAACATTATCGGAGAAATAGAAGGTAAAAATATTCTGATAATGGATGATTTAATTGACACAGCAGGAACAATTACTAATGCTGCGGTTGCATTAAGACAACGTGGTGCATTAAATATAGTTTGTGCTTGCACGCATCCCATATTATCTGGTCCTGCATATCAACGAATTGAAGATTCACCAATTGATATGCTATTAGTAACTGATACAGTACCTCTGAAAAAACCTTCAGACAAAGTGAAAGTGTTGTCGGTAGCTGGCATTTTTGCCGAAGCGATAAAACGCATTCACACAGAGGAAACCATCAGTTCCTTATTTGATGATTAACACAATCACAAGCAACCTCTTATACAAAAACAATGCAAAAACCAAACGTAGTAGAAATTAGCGCAAAAGCAAGACCCGTAGGATCAGCTTTAGCAAACGCTCTTCGTCGCGATAGCGAAGTACCGGGTATTATCTACGGCCCAAAACTCGAGGCTAATATCGCAGTAGCCGTAAATGAAATTAAATTGGACAAAATCCTTGCCGATCCGAATGTACAAATCATTCGATTGGTGCTCGATAACGGTGAAACACATGATACTCTACTCAAAAAAGTTGATTTCCACCCAGTAACAGATCGCCCAATACATGTAGATTTCCTCGTATTAGATGCTGAAATCTCTGTAGAGGTTGTTCTTCCTCTAAAAACAATTGGTGTACCTGTTGGTGCAACTGTTGGTGGTCGTATTTTCCAACCATTGCGTAAATTAAAAATTCGTGCCTTACCTCTTAACATCCCTGCTTTAGTTACCGTAAATGTAAGCAAAATGAAGATTGGTAGTAATTTACGAGTTCGTCACTTAATCTTAGAGAATGTGACCATTTTAGATGATCCACGTAAAACAATTGCAACTGTGAAACCACCACGTGGTGGAAAAGCAGGTCTTGCAGCAGAAATGTTCGCAAGTTCAGACGAAGATTTATCGAAATCAGTAAATCTTCCATTGTAAGTTGTACGTTAGCGTAAAAACATATCTAACACAAACCATAGATTTTTATCTATGTTGATACTTGCAGGTCTTGGCAACATTGGTGCTGAATATGAAGGAACCCGACATAATATCGGGTTCCGTGTTTTATATGAATTGGCCGAGCAAAACAAAATGAGTTTTAAAACAGGTAAGGGTCCGTATTACCTGTCTAATGGAGTGATAGAAGGGAAGAAGTGTATTCTTGTGTTACCAACAACATTTATGAATAGGAGTGGAAGTGCAATCACACATGCCATGAATTATTATCAAGTAGTTGCTGAAGAAGTTTTTGTTGTTACCGACGATATAAATCTACCAATCGGAAAAATTCGAATAAAACCAAAGGGTAGTGCCGGAGGTCATAATGGGTTAGCCGATATCATATATCAACTCAAATCTGATGAATTTTCCCGTCTTCGCTTTGGAGTTGGGAATAATTTTTATCGTGGCGAACAGGCAAAATATGTTTTGTCAAGATTTGGAAAAGACGAAGAAGCTAGCGTTGCAGAATCTGTTAACCGTAGCATTGAAGCTATCCGGGTCTATCTTAGAGAAGGGATAACACCTGCCATGAACCAATTTAATTCTTAAATAAAACTAAAAACCATTAAATAAAAAAACAATGGAAAATCTCATTTATGCGATTCCAGTAGCTGGAGTTTTAGGACTTCTTTATACATTTTGGAAATCAGCTTGGGTATCAAAACAAGAAGTTGGTACTGAAAAAATGGCTAAGATTGCAGGACACATTGCTGAAGGAGCTATGGCTTTCTTACGTGCAGAATACCGTGTTTTGACAATATTTGTTCTTGTTATAGCTGCATTACTAGCATTTCAAGGATATCATTTAGGTGCAGCCTCTTCACCACTTGTGGCTGTTTCTTTCATTTTTGGAGCTCTAAGCTCTGCCTTAGCAGGTTTCATAGGAATGAAAGTTGCAACTAAAGCAAACGTTAGAACAACTAATGCTGCGCGTGAAAGCCTAGGCAAAGCACTAGAAGTGGCTTTTGCTGGTGGCTCAGTTATGGGTATGGGAGTTGTAGGTCTTGGCGTTTTAGGCTTAGGTCTTTTATTAATTATTTATGGCAAAATTTACGGATTAACAGGCGAGACAGAGGTAGCTCGTGTATTAACAATAATCACAGGATTTTCCTTTGGTGCCTCATCAATAGCTCTTTTTGCTCGTGTAGGCGGTGGTATTTATACTAAAGCTGCTGATGTAGGTGCAGATTTAGTAGGTAAGGTTGAAGCTGGAATTCCTGAAGATCACCCATTGAATCCTGCAACTATTGCAGATAACGTTGGTGATAATGTCGGAGATGTTGCAGGTATGGGAGCTGACTTATTTGAATCCTATGTAGGGTCAATTATTGGAACAATGGTACTTGGTGTTGCATTTATGGCTAGTACAGAATTTGCATCTGATGGTTTTAATGGTCTATCTGCGGTTTTATTACCTCTTGCACTAGCTGCAGTAGGAATACTAACTTCAATTGGTGGAACATTTTTTGTAAAAGTTAAAGATGCGGGAGATCCACAAACGGCACTCAATATTGGTGAATTTGGATCTTCTGCTGTTATGGCCGTTTTATCTTATTTCATTATTACTGCCATGTTACCTGAATCTTGGTCTTTCCAAGATACGTTATACGGTGGCGCTCCAAAAACAATTACTGCTTTAGGAGTATTTATTGCTACTGTAATTGGTTTAGTTTCAGGTGTTGCGATTGGTGTTATTACTGAGTATTACACAGGTACTGGAAAAGGCCCTGTACTATCTATCGTGCGTCAGTCTTCAACAGGAGCTGCTACGAATATTATTGCTGGTTTAGGTGTTGGTATGTTATCAACAGTAGCTCCAATTTTAATTATTTCTGCTGCCATTATCGGAGCTTTCCACTTTGGTGGTGGTCTTTACGGTATCGCTATTGCTGCTGTTGGCATGTTGTCAAATACAGGTATTCAGTTAGCTGTTGATGCTTACGGCCCTATTTCTGATAACGCTGGTGGTATTGCTGAAATGTCTGAATTGCCAAAAGACGTTCGTAAACGTACTGATAAACTTGATGCTGTTGGAAATACAACTGCAGCTATCGGTAAAGGTTTTGCGATTGGTTCTGCGGCCTTAACAGCTCTTGCATTATTTGGTGCTTTTATGACAACTGCTAACGTTCACAGTATTGACGTTTCTAAAGCAGATGTAATGGCTGGTTTATTTATCGGGTCAATGTTACCATTCTTGTTCTCTGCTTTAGCAATGAACGCTGTTGGTCGTGCTGCAATGGCAATGATTGTTGAAGTTCGTCGTCAGTTTACAACTATTCCTGCATTAACTGTAGCATTAAATTTAATGCGTAAATATGACGGAAAAGAATTATCTGAATGGTCAAAAGCTGACCAAGCTACTTTTGAAGAAGCTGATGGAAAAGCTGAATACGGTAAATGTGTTGAGATTTCTACACAAGCTGCTATTAAAGAAATGGTTGTTCCTGGTTTATTAGCGGTTATTGCACCTGTAGTTGTCGGATTTGCTGGTGGAGCAGAAATGCTTGGTGGTTTATTAGCAGGTGTTACTGCTTCTGGTGTGTTGATGGCTATTTTCCAATCAAACGCTGGTGGTGCATGGGACAATGCTAAAAAAATGTTTGAAGAAGGCGTTGAAATTAACGGCGAGAAATACTTCAAAGGTTCTGATCCACACAAAGCAGCTGTTGTTGGTGATACAGTAGGTGATCCATTCAAAGATACTTCTGGCCCATCATTAAACATATTATTAAAATTAATGTCTGTTGTAGCTCTAGTTATTGCTTCTGCAATTGCTATTCCTTAATAGATTGTAATTATCCTTTTTATAGCTCGTCAATTTAACATTGGCGAGCTTTTTTTTTGCTAATTTATAAGTCTAAGATATACTCAATTTTGAGCTTTCATTAATCACTGTTTTATAGATGGATATTTTTAAACTCATTTTTCATCACGATTTATTAGTCGAACAATTAGAAGGAAACGATCAAAATAGAACTATTGCTAAGGCTTCACTTTCTCTAGAAGATTTCATGAAACCAATGCCACAATATTCTAGGTTTTATCTTTCTGGAACAGAATTGAATGATCAAAAATTTGGGCTATCTGCGCTTGATGCTTTTGAAGAGATAAAAGATGCTCTAGAAACTGTCTTTAAGGTTTATTCTGTCGTATTAAATGGTAAAATTAGTCCAAATACTCTTTTTGACACCATTGAATCTATTCCAATGAATAGTGGATTTTCATTGTCTAAAAAAGATTCCGTCACCTATTCAATTGATCTATCTGGAAAAGAATATATTCGAGAATATGGTTCACATTTACGTAAGATTATTGAATCTGGAGATGTTGCAGTTTTTAAGATTGAGTCTAATGTAGGATATGATTTACAGATTTATTCTATGAATAATTTATACTCTGAATTATTTTATGCTCTTAAACCGCTTGTAAATTCGAATTTTAGATTCTTTAGCATAAATGGGAAAAAGTTAACAAGTGACAGATTGTTCTATTTTGAAATGTATAGTTTAGCTAAACTACCTCATGGCGTTGAAGAAGTTTTTGAGGATACTGTTTATTAAAAAAGTGAGTTTGAAAAAGAGTTGAATTGCTACTTTTTTGAATCATTAAAACGCTACGCTCCTTTCTGTAAAAAACAAAACTTCGCAGAGATATCTATGTTTTAACCAATATTAGACTGCGACCCGAGGTCAAGTCTAATAAACTGAGTTCGGAATAAGTACTCGTTGCGATAAACTTTCTTTTATAACACCTTCGTCTATTAAATTGCTTAATTTTAAAATTTTATAATCTTTATCTATCAAAGTAGGATTGTAGTTTAGTTCAACTTCTAAGGGCATAAAATAAGCTAAGGTTGACCAGCCATAAAAAGGTTTTAAGCCATAACCTTCTCCTGTTTCGGCATTGAAAAATTCACGTGTCGTTTCATTTTTATTCAAAACCATGTCAAAAGATTTATAAGCAATATCCCTTGCTAACTCATTATATCCGTATGAATTAAGACCGTGTATCATCATGTGGTTTGTGGGTATCCAACTAGAACCTCTCCAGTTGCATTCACCAGTTTTTGAGCCTTGATAATAATCAGCTTCATTAATCGCATAAGTTGGCACAGGGTATTTTGTCCAAAATTCTTTGGGGTTTGTTAGATGCTGCATCACCAAAATATTTGCTTGTTTTTTGCTTGCCACTTTACTCCACAATGGGGCAAATCCTGATATAGACTTTACTTTTGTGGTTTCGCCTGTATCTTCATTTCTATCATAATAAAAGCCTGCGGCTTCATCCCATAAAATCTCATTAATCCTACTTGTTAACACTTTAGCCTGTTTTCTAAACTTTTTAGCATCATCTGACTTTTGTAATTGTGCTGCAATAACTGCCATAGCCTCCAATTCTCGAACCAAATAACAATTTAAGTCAACGCCTTCACTGCGACCTATTGTTCTTGAAAACTGATTGTCCATTCCGCTGTGATAGGCTCCGTTTTCTCCTGTTTCAAATTCTCCCCAGTACATCAATCCATTGCCGTCTTTATCATATTCCATCCATCGATGGATGTATTTTTCAAGTTTTGGATACTGATTTTCTGCCCAGCTGAAATCTTCTTTTTGCAGAGAGCCTAGTAAAACTATCTGAGCTATAAATGGCTTGAACATCTCTTTTGCTCCATAATTTTTTGCCCCAAAACTTCTCGGAATGAACCCATTTTCGTGTTGTAGGCTTAGAAAAACATTCAAATTGGAAAAACAATAATCTGAAATACCATAATAAGACAGATAGATGTTTTCATAATATAAATCCCAGTCGTAATACTCTCCATAGCTATATCCTTTTAACAGTTTTTCTTTACTAATTGAATCATATACTATTCCACTTTCTTGAATATCTGTATTAACTTCGTTTAATCGATCTTGTAGTTTGTTAAAAGTATTTTCTGATATTTTCTTTTTAAAACTATTGAGATTATTAACTTTTTCAGTATCACAAGATATTTGAAGTATCAATAGTGAAAGAATGAGTAAAATTTTAACTGGATAATCAATTTTTAACCTAGTTGGATGTATAATCATAGATATATATGTTTGAAATGATTACTACTAATCGTGTAAACCTTTGGATCTAAGGTATTTTAACAGCTCTGCTGGGCGATCTGTCATAATTGCATTTGCACCGTTTTCAATCAACCAGCCCCATGCTGCATCGGGCGATTCAATGAGAGCTTGCTCATCAGAATGTCCTGCAACCAAATCATCCCATAGGGCAATGTTCAAAACCGTTATCTTTTTTGCATTCATCGTTTTGATAGCTGAAAAAACTGGCGATTCAACTTTATCAAATAACATTTCATAAGCTATTGGCTTTAGATCTTTATTAAAGTCATCGATATATGTGTTAATATTTGGTTTGTTGTACCAAACTATAGGCATATAAATTAGGGAGTCTAATAGGGTACCGTATTTTTCTCGCATAAATTGAATCGTATTATTTCCTTTAAAAATAGCTTGATGAACAGTGCCCGTTTTTTTTAGAATTTCAAAAGCTTCTTTAAGGGTTTCTCCTTCAGTTTTATCGAGATTGATAACTATTTTATCTTTTGCAAGAAGCATTACTTCTTCGAGCGTTGGCACCTGCTGACGACTTCCCTGAATACCACAATTATTTTTCAACCGCAGCTCCCTTATATCTTTAAGAGTAAAATCACTCACCTTTCCTGTTCCATTTGTGGTTCTATCAACGGTGTAATCATGCATAAGCACCATTTGTCCATCTTTGGTTTTTTGGACATCAATCTCTACAATATCAATTCCTAATTCAATACAGCGTTTTATAGCTTCCAAGGAATTCTCTGGTGCATAACTCCAATCTCCTCTGTGTGCAACTGTTAATACAAAATCCTTTGACGGATTTCTGAGGTGATATAAAATTTTTTCAACGTTTGATTTAAACGTAGTTTTTTCTACTTCACTAACTTTATGATCAAGATTTTTGTAATGATTAGGTACTATTGATATAGTAAAAAGAAGTATTAATAAGAATTCTTTCATATATTTTTTTATGTATTAAGGTTCAAAAAATTTAATTTTAACACGATATTATTCAACTTTTATTCTTAAAAAAGCCTCATTTAATCCCTCTGACTTTGCCTTGACAGATATAAATCCTTTTTCTCTACCGGATTTTATTACAACTTGGCAACTCCCATTATGTAACTTCCTTTTTGAAGCTTTCATATTTTCGTGACTCAAAATATCGCCACTAGAAAGACCCTCTAATGTTCCGCCCCCAGTAACTTCAAAAGAAATTTCATGATTTGCAGTGTTGACTTTTCTTCCTTTTTTATCTAATACAGCTACCTTTATATATAACAAATCAAGTCCGTTTGGCTTTAATTTACTTTTAGTAGTTTGAAGCTGAATTTCATAAGGTTCTGAAACCGTTGTTAATTTATCTTGCGATACTTTTTTTCCTTTATTCAATCCAACAACTTCAACTGTACCTTCTTTATATGTTAGCTCCCATTCTACAATTTTATTTTTAAAATCAACAGGTTTCTTACGTCCCTGTGATTTTCCATTGAGGAATAATTCTACTTCTTCACAATTAGAAAAAACCGCCATTTTAAGTTGAGTACCATTTTCCCAATTCCAATTTTTGGTCATGAGATACCAACTCCAGGTTTTATTATATCCATACTGTTCTTCGTACAATTTCATAGCCGATTCACTTTCATCATAAACCCAAAGATGACTCATTGGTTGTTGATCGTAGTAGCTTTGGTACATAGAACCTAGATTGGTTAATTCTCCACCTAAATCAAAGAAGGCTAGGCTCCACCCAATCCTTGGCCAAGTGGCTTCACCTAAATAGGCATACCCAGTCCAATAATAATGGGCTATAACATAATTTGTATCTATATAAGACCAAGAAACATCCTTGAAATCCATACCTAAAGAGGTATTAGCTTCAGAATTGATAAACATCATCTGAGGATATTTCTTATGATCTTTGGCAAACATTTGCTCGGTATAATTACCACTTACAACATCGGAATACCACGCCATTTCAGCAGGTAGAGCTTCGTTGAAATTTGCTTGGTGTTTTGGGTCATATCCGTTCCAGACCTTTTCTCTGCTTGGGAATAAACCAACCGTAACCTTTCTTGAGGGGTCCCATTTATTAATTTCATTTTTTATCTTTTTAAAGGTTGATACACCATAATCTATTGCGTCTTTAGGTGTTTCAAATTTTTCATCTTCAATTTGTCCTTGTTGCGATACTTCATTCCCTGCGCTCCAGATATAGAATGATGGATGGTTTCGATCTCTTTTAATCCAATTTTCTATGTCTTTTTTATACTGACTGTCAAAGGACACTTCACCGCCATAAAATTGACTCGTCCATTTATCAAAACCTTCGTTGTAAACCAAAACACCTTGTTCATCACAAACCTCTAAAAGTCGCATTGCATGTGGATTATGACTTAGACGCACTGAATTGCTACCCATAGATTTTAAATCGAGAATGTGTTTCTCAAATCCTGCTTTATATGCAGCGACTCCCAGACTTATTAAATCATGATGTATATTCCCTCCAACAGCGACCACTTTTTCTCCATTAATAAGTAATCCTTTTTCGGGTATCATTCGTATGTCTCGGATTCCAAAACTTGTTTTGAATGCATCTACTAATTTATCTTGATCATAAATTTCTGATTTCAAGGTATATAAATAAGGCGTTTTAGTTGACCACAAATCAGGATTTCTAATTTCTATTTCCTGATTAAATACAAAGGTTTCTCCACTTTTAATTACAACAATGGATTCGCTTTGACTTACCATTTTATTATTCACATCTACAACTTTGCTTATTAACTTGCAATGCTTAGACTCTTTGTAGTTGTTAGTTACTTCTGTTGCTACATTTACTAAACTCAGTGATTTATTTACTTTTGGCGTAGTAATATATGTTCCATATAAAGGGATGTGTAAAGGATCAACAATTTTTAACCAAACATCTCTGTAAATTCCAGCTCCTGTGTACCATCTTGAGGTACCTTTTATTGTATTGTCGTATTTTACAACTATTACATTGTCTTGATTGAAGCGTATATATTCTGATAATTCATATTCAAAGCCAAGATAGCCATTGAGGTGGTTTCCTAAATAATGTCCGTTAATCCAAATTTTTGCATTTCTATAAACACCTTCGAATTCAATAAATATCAATTTACCTTGGTTTTCTGAAGACAAAGAAAAATGCTTGCGATAACTGCCTTTCAAATATGGAAAATATCCGTTGGCCCCATCTGATTTTTCTCGACTTACTTCTTCATATATTGCTACATCATGTGGTAAATCAACCATTTCCCAATCTGTATCTATCAATCCAACTCTATGTGTATCATAAGTATTATCTTTTAGATGTTTCCAACCAAAATTGAAGTTTTTAATGCTTCTAGTTTCTTGCAAATGTTGTGTTGAGAGTTGGGCATTTACTGAATCTACAATAATAAGTATGAGCAGAATAAAAAGGACTATGATTCTATTTTTCATAAATGACACTAGTATTAATGGAATTTAATAACCATAAGTACCCTAATAGGACATGTAAATGTGAAATAACATCATTTATGATTGCTTTTAATGAGCAATGGTCCTTTTGTTTTATAAGATTCTAAATGCAATACCCAAAATTGCACTAATTGAATTTTAGCAAACCCTTAATTAAATGTCGTTTCGTTGTATAATAGTATCATCGTTGAAACCTATTTGACCAAATAAAAATATGAGCTAATTTGATTGTTTACTTTAGGTTTAAATGACGATTTCTATCGAACAATAACCAGTTTTTCAACACTTGTTGAATTATTCACTTTTATCGTTTTTCCGGCGGCTTTGAAATCAACATGATATAAATATACGCCTGTTGCTAGTCGATCTCCATCATCGTCTAATCCATCCCATCGATATACATTCCAGCCAATTCTTAATCTTCCATCGTTAAGTAAAAATGGATTATTTAGTAAATCTACTACTTTTATTGGGCGTCCAGATAGCGTAAACAATTTCAGTTTGAGCTGTTCAATAGTGCTTATATCACTCCCCTGCAATTCAAATGCAAAATTTGTGAAATTTGACATTGGATTTGGATATGGATAAAAAGAAGTCATTCCTTCTTCTTGAGAGACTCTAAAACTTATGATATAGCCATTTTCTTTATCCTCTGCCGCATTTCCAGACAAATCTCGCGAGAAAATTTGTAAAGTAATTGTAGTGTCTCCATAAGCTGAAAAATCGGGAGTGAACTCAACATATGCTTCGTTTAATGCCCCAACTTCGGTTGCAGGTACGAATCGAACTTCAGGATTCAAATAATTATAGATGGTATAATCGGATCTATTTGAAGTAAACATTCGTATTTCAATAGTAGTAGAATCTTGCACTCTCAAATAGGGATTACTGTCTTTCCAATAAATATCTATTACAGGTTTTGAAGAAACAAACGAGAGGTTTGGGTTTTCCTTGTCGGTTATTGGCTGAGTAACAGGTGGTAAAAACCGATTATCTACAAAAACTTCAATTTGGGGTGCGATAGAATCTTTTTGAACATAAAAATCTCTTGAATAGAAATTATTGTAACTAAATTGATCTTGAAAACCAGATTGGAAACGAACTTGAAGTGTATGATCTCCTTGTAATCCCAAGGTGTTTAAGGTTAAATCGGTTTGTTTTGTCGTGATTGGATTTGTAACACCAGTTTTTCTAAATGCATCAAAGTTTAGAAGTGTATCTTTTTTGAGTAAAGTGGTTTGATATAGGCCATTTCGTGGTTTAAAAACATCCAAATAATCAATAATAACCGTGTCTGCATCGATTAAGCCTAAATTTTGAACATTAATATTAAATTTATACGTGTAGCCTTCTTCTAAAGAATCTGTATTCGTTCGTGCAGAAAATCCATCAATTCCAAGTTCGGGTAATGGCTCATATTGAATTCGCCAGCGTTCTAATTGTGGTGTTTTTCTGTCTGGGTTTTCCAATCGAGCAATTAACCGTAAATAAGGATATTGAATCGGATTTATACTAGTTAAATCAGAACTAAAAGAAGTTCCTAATCCATTTGGATTTGATGTTAATAAGCGAACTGGAGAGGACGCCTGAGATTGTTGCCCATAAATATCAATAAATAGTTTACCTGTTGGACTAACTCTATCTCCACCTCCTTCAAAACGTTTCCATGATTTTACAGGACCTATAAGTCCGGTTGTCATAGATCCTTCGCTTGAATTAAACAAATACGTTGTGTCTGCTTCAAAAACATTATTTCTGTCTTTCACAATATATTCTGAGACTTGGCTTGGATCATATTGAGAAGCATTAGCGAATTTTTTACCAAAAAGAATATAACCGTCAGTAGTGGCTAATGCTGCTGGAGATCTGCCATCAACTCCACCTGCCGCCTTAAATGCCCCAACCGAACGTAATGCGCCAATTAAAGGATCATTAAATGAATCGGAAAACAAAGATGAGTTTGGGTTTATTAAATTAAAGTTTCTAACTCTTAGAATGACAATGTCACCAGGATTTATCGCATTTAAGTCTGTAATAAACTGAGCTTTTGACAAAGCCCCTGTATTAGTGAAAATTCCAAAATGAACCGCATAATGTTGTCCCCGTGGAAAACCTTGGGAATCTAAGCCATTTCTGATTTCGCCAGTTAAACCGTTAATCACAATCATATAAAAACTGATTGTTAAACGACCCATTTGTTCCCCATTTACAAAAGTGGATGCTGGGTAATTCTTATAAGCGTCGGAATTAGCCAAGGCATAAGTTAGTGTTGATGTTCGAACACCAAGACTCACAGTATTAAATGAAAACAGACTATCTGAATAACTGAGAGAACTCGAAAGTGTGTTTTCAGGAAATTCTCTTGGTTGTTGAATCCACCAAGTACCAGTTTTTGTTGTATCTACAGTAAAATTTGCTGTTCTCCAATTTTCTTCTTCATCTCGTTTTACTTTAGCCCGCCAAAAATATTCCTTGTTCTGAACAAGTGTTAAATCCGGTTCCCATCTAGCATTTAACTGATTACTTATTAAACTTGTAGAAGCCATCGGAAACTCAAAATTCGGAACAGAATCCACTTCAATATCGAAGGTTTCTCCATTTATTATAGTTGGTGAACTTAATACAAAAAGGGGTTTTACAGAATTATGATTACTATGAGCTGGTGGATAAATTAGATCGGCCCCAGTTGAATAGACCAAGTGTTCAGAACTTAGTATATTATTATTCAAACTGTATTCAACAATTTCATTCTCTGGGTTAATTTCAAAATCAAATCTATGTAAACCTGCATCTTCATCAACAATTTTTACTGGAACTACTAATTCTGAAACAGTATAAACAGGTTGGATTGGAACTGAATTGTCTGAGAGTTTACCAGATGGTGATAAATGACTGATTTTTAAAGAACTTACAGATGATGGTCTTGTTCCTAGGTTTCGAATTCTTGGTAGAATGTAAAAAATACTATCCGACACATTGGTTTGAGTAGGTGAATAGGAAACTGGATTGTAATCGAACCGATAATCTGGTTTTTTGGGATAAGCCAAACGGATACTAGGATCGCCAATTACCGTTGTATTTTGTAATAGTGCTAAATCTAATAATGGAATTGTTGAAAAGCGTTTTATCATATCAATTCTAGCTTTTCTATCCACATCACCTAAAACAGCCGTTGTATCATTGAAAATATATTTATAAAATCCATCCGCATAATTTTGCAATGCTGAAGGATGCCCTTGCCCCGAACCTCCAATAAATGCTATTGCCGCATTTGGAGCCATTACGAATTGTTCAGAAATTACTCGATCACCAGAAGTTGTGAATAAACCAGAATAACAACCCATAGAAAGAATTACAGATAACTTCCCTTTGTTTTGATAAGCAGAGGGATTATCGGTTAATAAATCCCATGAATCTGGAGATGAGTGCCCATAAAAATGCAGAATAAAGGTTCCATTATTTATTATAGTCGATAAATCTCCTCGAATACTTGCATCTAAAGGTTGATTTGATTGTTTACCAATAATAGTTGTATCAGCAGCAATAATGGAATTTGCCGTTAATGCACCAATTTTTTTATTATATAAATACAAGAGTTGTCGTTCTGAGTCATCAAAGCCCCCACTCAGCAGTGTTACTCTTTTTTGCCATAAATCATATTCTGCTTTATCTGATTCATACTGGCTTACTTTGCTTAAATATGCGATAGCTTCTGCTTGAGTTTTAGCGGTTAACCGACCCACAGAAACCCTTGGGGTCCAATCTGTTGCCGATACTTGATTCATTCCAAACCATGTATCGGATGAAGGGAATCCAAAAGAAGGAATTTCATTTGCAGCAATTCTAGAATTTCGCAATTGAAGCGAGGCATCTGCTAGAATAAACAGATATTCTGGTTTTGTTTTCCAAGTCTGTCTGGCATAATGAATAAAATCTTGAATAGCTTTTGGAGTTTGAATCCCATGGCCAAAAACCTGCCAGACATCATCAGCAATGACCAATTTTACAGGTACTTTTGAGCGTGCAGCTCTATAATTTGCATAGATTTGAGCTTGAGCCTTAAAAAAAGGTCGAGTTAAAATAATCACTGTAGCCTCATTATTTGCTGAAAGTAAATCTGCAGATAGGGTGACTTTTCGAATGGAAACTGGTAATGGATAGGATTTATTTTTAACAGCTACATATAAATGAGAAGTAGATTGTGCTTCCTTATCAAAAAAAGTGGCCGTTTGCGTACTTGAATTTTTATTGGTTTCAAAATAAACTCCACGAGAAGGAGAAAAGACCACAACCGTATCCGATTCTGCAATATTTTTTAAAGTAACCGATTTTTGCCCATCTGCTTTTAGGCGAAAACTAAATTGATGGGTAGCTGAACGAATAGAAAATCCTCTGTAATAAGAAAACCTATACCAATCGAAATACATTAAATGTGGAGTAGAAAGTGATGCATTATCGTTTATGATATTAAAATAAAAATCTAACTCTCCATAATTTATCAAACGAACGGGGGAAATAGATCCCGTAACAATCCCCTCACCTTTGCCAGACCACGTTTTTGACCCAATTGTATGATAAGCAATAGTTCCGTTTAAAAGATGATTTAGCTGTAAGCGAACAGTTCTAGAACCATTTGATGCACTGGCTAATCTACCTTGAAAATAAATTGTTGAGTCAACTCTTTGAATATCATAAAGTGCATTTTTGAAAGTAACATTTTTAGATGCTAAACTCGTCATATCAATATCGCAATAATATTGCCCCTCGCTTTCACCATAGGTTGAAAGTTCTGCAAAAGAGTCATAACCTTGATAAAACCCTGTTTCTTCAGCTTCATTATGAAGCGTGTCTCTAAAGCCAGTAAAAAAAGTATCCGAAATGGGTTCATTTTTTAATTGATATCTCTTCCCAGGAGTTTCTGACCAAGTAAGCCAATAATAGGAGGTATCAGAATACAACGAATAAAACGTACTTTTTTGGTCGGATCCATTACTACCATAAGCCCAATTTTCATTTTTTCCAGTATTTCGTTCACCAAAGAAATAAAAAGCATCTCCTGAAGTTAGATTTCCTGTTTCATTTTTATCGATTAAAATGGGAATTTCAATTCCTTTGAGATAGACTTTTAATTGCTTTTCAGGTACAGACTGATCAGGAAATCCTTCGTTAATCAAATTTGAAACATTCACTTTGTACATAGCTCCAAAATTTGAACTCCCTTCCTGAACAAGCGCAGAATGAGTTTGCGTTACATTGGCAACAACTAATTGAAACCAAGTTTGAGATTCATTGAACCAAGTGTTGGGATTTATGACTTGCCCATGAACTGAATTTAATGGTAAAAGTAAGGTAACTAGTATCCATATAAAGAACTGCTTGGAGGAGTGAAAGCGCCAAGTGTTAATAACGGAAATTAAATATAGTGAAATATGAGAATTCATGGATAAAAACAGAGATTATCGAACAAAGATAGGGCAATAAGAACAAAAAGGTAAACGAAATCAAACGGTCATAACGTATAAAAACCATCAAAACTGACCAGAGAATGACTCAGTTACTAAAAAAATTAAAAATAAACGTTTTTTTTAGGGTATTCATTTCATAGAAGTCAATAATTACAGTATTTTGTAAAATTGAAAGCGGTTTCATAAACTACCGACAATAAAAAAAAACAAACAACATTCAACATTAGGAGCCATTATTATGCGCCTTAGACTACTATGCCTTGGCTTATTCCTGATTACTTCAACACAAGCATTTGCTGGCGGTTTTGCCATTTTTGAGACAAGTGTTCGTGTGAGCGGTATGATGGGAGCCTATGTCGCTGACGGACGCGATGTATCAACTATATTTTTTAACCCTGCTGGGATTGCTCAACTAT
>Ga0210012_1000587_pt1 | contig 40983 bp, 34 predicted proteins | sample CryGeymeta201504_FD_183974 | JGI IMG/M metagenome (GOLD analysis project Ga0210012, IMG submission 183974) | Groundwater microbial communities from Crystal Geyser aquifers in Utah, USA - Crystal Geyser metaG 2015-04 (SPAdes) (version 2) | ecosystem: Environmental > Aquatic > Deep subsurface >... | reverse complement strand
TTTTATTTATCATGTTAAATTTTAAGTTATGTTTAAATTTTCAGCAATCTTTTATGTTTTATTTATCATGTTAAATTTTAAGTTATGTTTAAATTTTCAGCAATCTTTTATGTTTTATTTTAATTTATTATTAACAAAGAGAATTATGTTTTTGGAATTAAGTATTTAAATAATAAAAAGAATAAAAGTTGAAATTTTATTTATCATGTTAAATTTTAAGTTATGTTTAAATTTTCAGCAATCTTTTATGTTTTATTTTAATTTATTATTAACAAAGAGAATTATGTTTTTGGAATTAAGTATTTAAATAATAAAAAGAATAAAAGTTGAAATTAATAAATTATCAAAAAGTTATTATCAAAAAGTTAATTTATTTTTTACAATGGATTTAGAAAAAGAAACAAAACGGACTGATTTAAACGCAAAATTTTTTGGAATTGACACCGTACTTTTAATGGAAAATGCTGGAAGAAGCATTGCAGACGAATGCATAAATTTCAACAAATTTTTAATATTCTGCGGAACCGGCAATAACGGCGGAGATGGTTTGTGTGCTGCAAGACATTTACTCGCCGAAGGAAAGGAAATTCTGGTTTATTCTTTAAAAGGAGACAGAACCCTTCAAAATCAGAAAAATCTTGACATTTTGAAAAATTTTGCCAACATAAAAATAATAAAAGACAGCAAAGAAATTGAAGAATACAAAAAAGAAATTTTAAAATTTAACCCAGATGTTGTTGTTGATGCTCTAATCGGTGTCGGAAGTAAAGGAAGGTTAAGAGAGCCAATCAAGTCAATTGTCCATTTAGCAAACGAATTGAGCAACGAAATTAACTGCTACAAAATTGCCGTTGATGTTCCGACAGGAGACGACGAAATCCAGTTTAACGCTGACAAAGTTATTTCTTTTGAAATTCAAAAGACAAAAAATGCAATAATCAAGGGCATAGGAGTTCCAAAAAAAATTCGCAATATGTGTGGTGTCGGGGACTTTTTAACTGCAATGAAGGAGTACAAAGGAGACGAACATAAAGGATACTTTGGAAAGACACTGGTTATCGGGGGAAGCAGGGATTATGTCGGAGCTCCTTATCTGACTGCAAAGGCATCACAAAAATTTAATGATCTGACTTACCTTGCAGCCCCTAAATTTGTCCAGAAGCGGATTTTTGACCCGACTTTAATATTTTTGCCGTGTGAGGATGAAGAATATCTGCAAAATTTGACTGTTGATTGCACAAAATTTGAATGTGTAGCAATTGGAAACGGGATTTCATTAAAAGCAGGCAATGACCTGATAAATAATGTGATTGAAAAGGCAAAGAAGGCAGTTATTGACGCAGATGCATTGAAGTTAATAAAGCCGGAAATTTTAAATGAAAAATGTATTGTAACTCCGCATCTGGGGGAATTTAAGGCATTATTTGGCGTTGATTTGTATAACGAAGACACAGAAAACAAAGCAATGGCTGTCCAAAATTTTGCAGAAAAATACAACACAACAATAGTGCTTAAAGGAAAGACAGATATTATCGCGGATGCAAAAAGATTAAAATTTAATGAAAAGGACTGCATACGGTTAACTGTCGGGGGAACAGGTGATGTTCTTGCGGGAATTATTGCGGGAATTTACGCTCAGAATGATGATGTGTTTGAAAGTGCGTGCGCTGGGACGTTCTTAAACGGATTGGCGGGAGAAATTTTATTCGGGAAGAATTCAAATTTTGATGCGATGGAATTAGTTGATGCAATTCCTGAGGCGATAAAATTTTGCAGAGAATTTGAATAAATTTATGAGAACGAGAAATTATTTTATAATACAGGGGCGCCTGGGGCAATAATAATTCTGAATAAAAATAAGGAATGTGAAAGGAAAGGCAAAATTTTATTTATAAATGCAAGTAATGAATTTGAAAAACGCCCGGAAGTCAGGAAGCTGGACATTCTCGCAGAGAAAAATATGAAAACCATGGGCGAAATTTATAAAAATTTTAAGTAACTACTCGGGGTAGGAAATTTACCTGCGATTTTAAAATCTCAAAGATTTTAAAATATCCGAACGAAGTGAGGTTATTTTCAAAACGCAAAGTTTTGAAAATATGAGAGCGAAGCGAACTTATTTTAAAATCTCAAAGATTTGAAAATATCCGAACGAAGTGAGCGTATTTTAAAAACGCAAAGTTTTGAAAATATACTGAAACCTTCGGTTTCAATCTTTAAAAAATCTATGAGATTTTTTAAATACTGAAAATCTTTGAGATTTTCAATAAAATTGCATAACGTCTTATTAATGCTATTACAGACAATGTTTTAGGATTTATAGAGGAAATATTAGAAATATTAGTAAAAAAACAAATATATAATTATCCCAATTTTAGAGGGTCAGCACATTATTTTGCCTCATCTCCTTGAATATTTAACTCCCATAATTATTTCACAAAAGGATATTTATACTAAGGAATACTTGCATAAACTTGGTCTGAACGATAGACAGATTAAATCTGTGGTTTATGTAAAAGAGAAAGGGAAAATAACGAACATAGAGTATCAAAAGGTGTGCAACACATCAGAGAGAACCGCCAGTCGTGATTTATCCTATATAGTATCCAGAGGAATATTTGAGCAAATCAGCATCACCGGTAGAAGGCAGGATATATTATAAGAACGACATGAAGGCGACAAAGACTCCATAAAGACGCCATAAAGACTCCATCAAAACACCATCAAAAAATTAAAGGAATTTATAAAAATAATTCATAGATTGTTAAATGTATAAAAAACAGGTAGTCAGGCGGAAACCCGCTTAATCAAATTTTATAAATTTATCTTATGGACAAATACGATGCAATAATTATAGGTGCAGGTCCCGCAGGAATGTTTGCCGCTTATGAATTATGCAAAAACAGGAACGATTTAAAAATTTTAATTATTGACAAAGGAAAAACCGTTGAAAAAAGAATATGCCAGATGAAAGAAACCGAAAAATGCATAAACTGCGAAACCTGCGATATTATGTGCGGTGTCGGAGGTGCAGGAACATTTTCCGATGGTTTGTTAAATTTAAGGCCTGACATAGGGGGAAATTTAGAGGAATTTACAAAAAATAAAAGCGATGCATGGGAACTCGTGAATTATGTTGATGAGGTTTATGTCAAATTTGGGGCGCCGAAAGAAAAGCTCGGAACCTGCCAGGAAAAAATTGACGAACTGAAGAAAAAATCTGCGAGTGTAGGCGTCCATTTTGTTGACATTCAGCAGAGACATATGGGCAGTGATGGAGCAACCAGGGTTATAAAAAATTTTGTGGATTATCTGAAAAGCAGGAATGTTGAAATTTTAACAGAGGAAGAAGTAGAGGATTTGATCGTTGAAAATAATATCTGCAAAGGCATTGTTTTGAAAAATCATCCCAACAGAAAAATTTTTTCTGACCAGACAATTTTATGTCCAGGAAGGATAGGTGTTGGATTGACTTCAAAAGTAATAAATAAACACAAAATTTCTGCTAGATACAAAGCAATAGATATCGGAGTCAGAGTTGAGATACCTGCAATTATTATGGATGATATTATAAGTATTAACAGGGACCCGAAATTTCAGTTATGGACACAGCAATACGGGGACTTTGTTAGGACATTTTGCACAAATCATCATGGCTTTGTTGTTAAAGAGAGATATAAAAATTTTGTCTGTGTTAACGGGCATTCTTTACTAAATGAAAAATCAGAAAACACAAATTTTGCCTTTCTAGTTAAAATAAATTTAACAGAGCCGCTGGAAAATACAACGCTTTACGGTGAATTATGTGCTCATACGGCAACCTTGCTTGGCGGAGGAAAACCGTTAATTCAGCGATTAGGTGATTTGAGGTGGGGAAGAAGGTCAACACCGGAACGGTTAAAGAGAAGTTTTGTTGAGCCGACACTTAAAGATGTTACACCAAGCAATCTGGCAATGGTTTTTTCACACAGAATCCTTGCGGATATTTTAGAGGGGCTGGAAAAACTGAATGCTGTAATTCCGGGCGTGGCAAGTGATTCAACATTAATTTATGCCCCTGAGATTAAATTTTATGCGATGCGTGTTGAAGTTGATAAAGCAATGCAGACATCTGTTAAAAATTTATTTGCAGCAGGAGACGGGGCGGGATTAAGCAGAGATATAATTAATGCATCGGCAACAGGAGTGCTTGCGGGAAGAGGAATATTAAATTTTTTGAAATGAAAATTTATATCCTTTAAATTTAATAAAAAATAAGTGGTTTATGGATGAACACCCCTCACTAATTATCTCTGAAAATAAATTTTTAATGTTAAAATTTTTAAAATTTAATCCTCAAATTGTAATAAACTATTGGTATTTGAAAAATGGTATTTGAAATTTAGCAGATACGGTATATCGTTAGCAAACAAATAATTAATATAACTATAACTAAATATGCAGAACATGTCAAAAGATTTAGAAATCATCAAACAATTAGGAAAACTACTCAAGATAGAATCAAAGCAATTAGAGAAAATTGATTTTCATGAATTTCCGCATGAAGAGGGTTATGTACTTGATGAAAATAAAAATATAACTGGACTATGTATCCGCGGCATCAATATTTCTAATATTTCAGTTCTTGGGGATTTAAAGAATCTAACCCGACTGGATTTAAGCATTAATAATATTTCTGATATTTCAGTTCTTGGGGATTTAAAGAATCTAACCCGACTGGGTACTCATCCCTTTAAATTGGGATAATTAATTTGTGAGATATTTTTTAAAAATCTGCTTAAAAATTATATTTTTAAGCAAATAAATTTTTTGAAATATCAAAATTAAATATTATAATATTTATAAATTTAATTTTAAACATTACTGGACCTACACAAAACAAATATGAATTCTTGACTTTTTATGTTCATTTACAAAATAATATAAGTAAGTCCTATAACTTATAAAAATATTAGTAAAAAAAAAACAAATATAATAATTATCCCAATTTTAGTGGGTCAGCACCATAATGAAATACCCATAAACAAATAAAAAATACAAGAATATGAAACTTTTTGAAATTTCTTATGAGGTTTGTAACAAGGTTGGCGGAATTTATACAGTACTGAAAACAAAGGCACCATACATTGTTGAACATTACGGAAGGGAAAATTACATGATGCTCGGATTTTATAATCCGAAATCAGCGATAGCAGAATTTGACGAAAAAGAACCAGATCCGGAATTAAGTAAAATTTTTGCAGGATTAAAAAATAAAGGGATTGAATGTCATTACGGGGAATGGCTGATAAACGGTTATCCGCAGGTAATTTTGCTTGATATAAAAAATTTCTGGAAAGAAAAGGACAAAATAAAGACATTGATATGGAAATTTTATGGTGTTGATTCGCTTTTTTCTTCTTACGAATTTGACGAGCCATTATTGTGGGGATTTGCGTGCGGAGTCCTGATAGAAAATTTAATGAAAGATATGAAAGATTTTGATCTGACAAGACCAAAAATTGCACATTTTCACGAATGGCTTTCGGGAGCAGGCCTACTTTATCTGAAAATGCAAAATTTACCTGTTGCGACCGTCTTTACCACGCATGCGACAATCATAGGAAGAACAATAGCAAACAGCGGAATTGATTTATACAGTAAAATTTATGATGGACTGTCAAAAGCCCTGACATTTCCAGTTGAAGAAAGTAAAAAATTCGGAATTGCAGATAAGCATACGATGGAAATTGCGAGTGCTACTAATGCAGATGTATTTTCAACTGTAAGCAAAGTAACAGGTAAGGAAGCAGAGTATTTCTTGCATAAAAAGCCAGATATCATTCTTCCAAACGGAATTGACATTGAGCAAGGCATAACCATAGATGAAATTACAATAAGGCGAAGAGAAAACAGAAAAATAATGAGAAGTTTCCTTAATGCCTATTTTCTGAGATATTACAACATCAACACAAACAGAATACGAAGCATTTTTATTTCCGGCAGATATGAATTCAGAAACAAGGGGATTGACCTGTTTATTAAGGTATTGGGAAATTTAAACCGAAAACTTAAGGAAGCGAAAGAAAAAAACGATCAGTTAAATTTTGATTCAGTTATTGCCTTTTTGTTCATTCCGTCGGATGTTAAAGGTGAAAATTTAAGAGTTATGAGAAATGTGATGATTTATGAAAATATTGAAGGTATAGTGGATAATGAAATTTTTAATATAAAGAACAGAGTAGTGACAGACATAGTAAGCGGAAAGATAAATAAAACATCAAGTAAAGGTAATGGATACGAAAATTTTTTTTCAAATGAATTCACAAAGGCCTGCAGAGATATATTTGCTCATTTTGATGAATTAAAAGGACAAAATCCTCCTGTAAGTGCGTTTGATTTAAGGTCTGAAAATGATGAAATTTTAAAGTCATTAAAGGCAGAGAACCTGGAAAATAAAGAAGAAGATATTGTTAAAGTCATAAATTATCCTGTTTATCTTTCACCAAGGGATATGTTTATAAATCTTGACTACAACCATACAATTTCTGCTTATGACATGGGTGTTTTTCCTTCATATTATGAACCGTGGGGATACACTCCTCTTGAAGCGGCAAAATATGGGGTAATTACAATAACAACTGATTTATCTGGTTTTGGAAATTTTATAGAAAAGAAAGACGGAGGTGGAATCTATGTTATCAGTAGAAAGGGTAAAGAAGATAACGAGGTTGTTGAAAATTTAACAAAGAAAATTTTGGAAATTTTAAATTTCTCTGATGATGAAAGGGTAAAGGCAAGAATGAGGGCAAGAGAACTGGCAACATTTTGTAACTGGAAAATTTTGGTAAATAATTATTTTGAGGCACATAGAATCGCAACAGAAAAGATGGCAATGGAAAAGATGAATAAATGAAGGTAAAAAAACAATAATGTGTTCAGGAAAAATGAAGAAACATAAAGATGCAATTGAAGTAAACACCTAACAATTGCGAATTGAAAAACTATCAGAGGATAATTTTAAGTTTACCAGAGATTTTGATTGCGGAGATTGCGACCTTAATGAATTTTTAAATGAAGATGCAGTTTTATATTGTTAAAATTTCCCTGCCCAAAGATGTTATTTTTTCATTCTCGGGCAATGATGTCATATAAAGATATATTGCTTCTTTTACATTGGACATCACTTCATCTAATGTGTCCCCTGTGTTTGACGGCCCATGCTATGAGTTCCGGACAATATGCACAATATTTGTATTATTATCTTATTACTTATTTTCCAATTAAATTTATTAGTTCATTCTTCAAAATTTCCATCCCGTTTTGTGTTAAAATTGATTCCGGATGAAACTGAAAGCCGGCAAAATTTCTTCCGCGCAGTGCGTGTATCTCCTTTGTTTGTTTATCATAACTAATCTGAACATCATTAAATTTTAATCCCTTTAAATTTTCTGATACTTCTTCATACCTTCCCACAAAAGTATTATAAAACCCAACAATTTCTTTTTTGCCAAATAAGTTAACTGTTTCCTGCACTCCCTGAAATGGTTTTTCCTTTCTCACAATTTGTATTCCCAATGCCTTGCACAGAAACTGATGCCCCAGACACACGCCCATAAATTTTTTGTCTGATTTAATAAATTTTTGAGTAATGTCAGCAATAATTTTCATTTTTTCGTTTTTTGTGTCATTAGGATTTCCTGGACCTGGTCCTATTATTGTTATGTCGCTTTGAGCATCATCAAAATTGTATTTGTTGTATCTGGTGATATTTACATTTGCTCCGATGTTTGATAATATATGTTTTAACATATAACAAAAATCATCTTCATTGTCTATAATTGTGATACTTTTGCCATTTATCTGCCCAGCAATATTGTCTTCGCCCTCCTGACTGAAAAACCAGAATTTGGATAATTTTTGATTCCTTTGTTGTAGCAACTCAAGCACCTCATCGTCTTCTCCAACATAAGGCAAAATTTTTAAAGGTGTGCTTTTTGCATGACTTTGAACACCATCTATTATCTCTTTGATTTTTGCTTTTGTCTCAGCAACTTCTTCAGATGGAATGGAATTCCTTACAAAAGTTGAACCAACCCTTGTTAAAATGCCCCCATAATTATCAATTTCCACAGTTCTTATCAGAATAGGGCTATCCAAAAATTCCCGGCCTTCTTCATTCCTTCCTATAAGAACTATCGGACTTCCGTAATATCTCCTGTCTTCTCCTTCATATTTATAAATTACTCTGCAGGCACTTTCAAGAGGACTTCCCGTAACAGTTGCAGCATGCATTGAGTCCCTTAAAATTTCAATTATATCTTTATCGCTTTTACCGCTCAATAAATATTCTGTATGAATAACTGTTGACATCTCTTTTAACAAGGGACCTATTATCATTCCGCCTTTATTACAAATCTTCGCCATCATTTTTAATTCTTCATCCAGCACCATAAATAACTCATTAATCTCTTTTTCATCCGAAAGAAAATTCAGAAGGTCCTTTTTAACCTTATTTAAATTTATTCTCTCTCCGGCGTCTTTTCTGAATGTCCCGCTGATTGGAAGCATTTTTACCCTGCCATCTTTTATGAAAATATGTGTTTCCGGACTTGCACCAATCAGAAATCTGTTGCCATCGTAAAATATAAAATTCCAGTGACTGTCGGACTTATTCATCAGAATATTTTTATAAATACTTAGTGCCTTATTAACTGACATATTTTTAATTTTGGCAGTTCCTTTTCTGGGAATAACAAAATTGGCACCTTCTCCGTTACCAATTTCATCTTTTATAATACCTTCTATTATCCTTTCATATTCCTCCTCAGAATAATTATATTTCCATTCGTTTTCTAATTCAATTTTTTCATCAGGAAGAAATTTAAAGAGTTCTTCCAAGGATACATTTAATTGTCTTTCAATATTAATACATAAAATTTTTGTTCCATCGTAGTGTGCCTTAAAATTTCTCTCTTTTATCTGTGAGAAAGGAACCGCACTGATTGTGTCAAATATTTCGTTTTTTATAATTTCGTTTTTTATAATTCCTTTTTTTCTTGGAATATCATCAAGGTTATTTAATTCCATTGCTTTTCCTTCAAATACCAATGCGTCCATGTCTCCTTTTCTTTTGACTATAGCAAACGGTTCTTTGTCTTTGGATAATCCTTCTATTAATCCTTTTAAATCTGTTTCCATCGTCAGGTCGCATAAATTTTAAAATCTATTTACAATTAGTATTCTGAAAATATTAATTCCTAAGCATTCCCACGTGATTCGCCTGAAACAATTCCGCTCGCAATTATATGTGCAAGCCGTATCGGTTCCGGAATTAATCCGCGGGTTGTTGAAATTTTAACTATTGCCTTTGCATCGCTTAAATTTATTCCACATTTCTGGATATAAACAAAACCCTTTCTTCCGTCAATACTTTCAACCTTAACTTTTTTTGGCTTTCCCGCAATTTCAATCACTTTCCATCTTTCTTCAAAATCGTCAAGATGTTTTAACGCATTTCTTATTCTTTCAAAATCCGGAAATTTCCTGACAACGACAATTACCGGAATATGCGTTTCCTTAAAAATTTCTCTAATATTTACTATGTTGAATCCTGCATAAGTAATTCCGTCAAGCATTACTATTCTCAAATCTTTGTGTCTCGTCTTTTTTAGCATGTCAATTATTGTCCGGGTTATATCCATTCCGTCAACATCAGATTCTCTTTTCATAACTCCATCCATAAACGAACCGCCTCTAAACATAACTCCGATAATGACTGTTTTCTTATCTTTTCTAAAATCAAATGGTCCGTCATCTATTCCAAGAATTCTGATTTCTTTCTTTATTTTCCTGAATTTTATATTATTCATTTACATACCATAAAGAACATTGGCTCTTATTTTTAATAGCGTAGTGTCACTACAAAATTTCAAAAGATCTACCACTCATTTCAAAAATTTATTTTTGAAATATACTAAAAACTATACTGAAAATCTACAAGATTTTCAATCTTTCAAAATGCTACAAGCATTTTTAAATAAGGTATTTGTTTAGTAGATAATTGGATTTTACCTCGCCATATTTGATTTTGTAGTTATTTTTTCACACTTTCCACAGTGGAAAAGATGGGATTTATCCCGAGTTTCCCATCCCAGCGTAAAACTTTGGGCGTAATTTTTAAATCCCAAAGATTTAAAAAGATACGAACGAAGTGAGCGTATTTTTGTTGTTAAGCATAATTAATTTTGTAAATTTGTAACTATTCAGCCACCCAAAAAAATTAAAGGTAAATTTTAGAGTTTTACGCTCACTCCGTTTGTGTATTTTAAAATTTCATAAATTTAAAATCGCATTTTTTGAATTTTTACGGGTAAATTTTTGTATCATTTGAATAGTTACGTAAATTTTTAAAATTACCCGTAAATTTTTTGATGGTGGAAAAAATGGGATTTATCTAAATTTATCTAAATTTTTCCACAATTAATATATATCCATCCATTCCTTTGATTTTTACTTTATTACCTTTTAAAATTTTCTTATTCTCGCTTTCACCTTCACCTTCACCTTCACCTTCACCTTCACCTTCATCACTCAAAATTTTTGCCTTCCATAATTCACCTTTATACATAACAAACCCGGTCTTATTTTCGAAGTCCTCTGTTGATTCCGCTGTTTCTCCGATTATGCTTTCTCCGATTACCGGCTTCTTTTTCCACGATTTGAAAATTTTTGTGGCTGCAAAAATCAAAAATACGGCAAAAATAATTGAAGGAAAAATTATTGAATACAGCAATGTATTGAAGAATTCCCTGGATACATAGAAATTTGGAGATGATAACGGTCCGATAAAAATTATTCCTGTAACCAGTGCAATGACCCCTGCTCCTCCGACAATTCCGAAACTATGCGAACTCATTTCATAAATTATCAATGCAATTCCTAAAATTAGCAAAGCAATTCCTGCCAAATTTACATCAAATCCCAGTCCGATTAATCCTAGCGATATACACAATACCCCTAAAATTTCCGCACCCATTCCGGGACTTGAAAATCCGAATATTAAGGCATAAATTCCGAGCATAAGTAAAAGAGATGCTATTAAAGGATTTGAAAGGACTGACATAAATTTTGTTTTAATGCTTGGTTCGTAATGCAATATTTCAGCATTTTTTGTAATTATTGTCTTTTCCCCGGATGCAACACGGACATTCATTCCATCTATCTTCTCAACCAGGTCATGTTCATTATCTGCAATTAATTCAATCGCATTAAATTTCTTTGCCTCGTCTGCATTTAAATTTAAATTTTCAACGATAAATTTTTCAGTAAGCGAGAAATTTCTGTCATACATCTTCATTCTTTCCTTCATTATCGCAATTACGGCATTTAAAATTTTTGATTCGTTTATTAAAGTATATTCATTTGCACCGATATAAACCGGCTGACAGGAACCGATTATACTATTTGGAGACATTGCTGCAATATGTGTTGAGAGTAAAATGAATGTTCCTGCACTCCACGCATACGCGCCTTTTGGTCCTACATATCCGACAAAAGGAATTTCGGAATTATCAATAATCTGTATTATTTCTAATGTGGAGCCCAAATCCCCACCAGGGGTATTCAGTCGCAAAATTATAACATCTGGCTTTTCGTTAACTGCTTCTTTTATCATTTCTACTGTTGCTGAGGTTATTGTATCGTCAATATCTATTACATAAATTTTCTTCGCATGAATTTCCTCTGCCTGGATGTTAACTAATCCAAACAACAAAGCCAATACACATATAAATCCAACGAGTAAAAATTTTTTCACTTTAAGTTATAAATTTAATCATAAATTTTTATAAATTTAATTAGTTGTTTGCTCAAATAAATTATTTAATTAACAAATTATAAAAACATTATTATGAATGTTTGTGAAGTAGATTGCGGGGCGTTTATAAATCGAATGAATGATGGATATTTTGCAATGAGATATTTGCCATTCAGGTTAACAGGGAACATATATAGAGGCTGTACACATGGTTGTGTATATTGCTACGCTGCCTGTACTCACTATTATATGAACGCAAGTCCGAATGATTTTTCTAAAAATATTTTTGTTAAAATAAATTCACCTGAAATATTTCAAAAAGAATTAAAGAAATATGACGATGTAAAAAAAAAGAAAAGTGTCTTAATAATTGGTAATATATCTGATGTATATCAACCGATTGAAATGAAATATAGATTGACTAGAAAAATTCTGCAGTTATGTTTGGAATATCACTTTCCATGTTTCATTGAAACAAAATCACCACTGGTCCTTGAAGATTTAGATTTAATTAAAGGATTGGCTAATCAGAACTTAATTGGTATTGGAATGACTGTAACATCTTATAATAATGAATTTACAAAACTTATTGAACCTTTTATAGGAAAACATAATCTTATTCATTCTGAGATATATCAAAAAGAACGAATTTCTACCTTAAAAGTGCTATCTTCAATTGGTGCTGATACATATCTACATATTACACCATATTTCCCAGAGATGACAGACAGAGATATAGAGAAGATCATATCTGATGCTTCTGATGCGAAAATAGGTAACGTGATTATGGCTCCGTTGGAGTTATCTCCTTATATCTGGAACCGTTTTTCGAAAGTTTTAGAGGATAATGGAAAGTTTAATGAGATAATATCTATTTATAAAAATCTGTACTTTAATCAAGGACGCAGATTAGGAGCAAGAATTACGACATCTGAAAATCATCATTATCATCTTGAAGAAAAAGTCTCGTTACTCTGTAAAAAATATGGTATAGGATATTGGGCATTTACAAATCCACAATTTAACACCGATAAGGCATCCGGAGCTTATCGATTAAGATATCCTATACTACTTGATTATTGGAATTATGCAAAAAGAAACGGGGAAATAAGATATAAAGACGCTATCGATTTAGCGAATAATTTCCCTATTGATAACAAATATATCAAAACATTTAAAGAATATTGGAATAGTGGTAAATTATTTGAAGGAATTTATGGCATAAAAAAAGTAACCATTGAAAATGAAACATATTATATCTATGGTGAAAATACGGATAATTTAATTAACAAAGATAAATTTTAAAAAAATTAAAAAGTAAAATGAGTCATGAAGAACACCTGAAACATGCTTCAAAAGAAGTTAAAAAAGCATTTAATTTTGCTGTCTTAACAGTCAGTGATACAAGAACAAATGACACAGATGAATCGGGAAAAATTTTGTGTGAAATACTGAAAAACAATAAACATAACATCATTTATTATGAAATTGTCAAAGATGATGGAAAAGAGATAGAATATTTTATAAAGAAGGCGATTTCTGATGAAAATGTTGAGGTATTGATAACAAACGGAGGTACAGGAATTTCCAAAAGAGATGTAACAATTGAAACAGTTAAAAATTTTTTTGAAAAAACATTGGACGGATTTGGAGAAATTTTCAGATATTTAAGTTATACAGAAATCGGAAGCGGGGCAATTATGTCAAGGGCAACAGCAGGGGTGTGCAGAGGCAAAATAGTATTTTCAATTCCCGGCTCGCCAAATGCAGTCCGACTCGCTATGGACAAAATTATAATTCCAGAAATTTCCCATATAATCTGGGAGGTAAGGTGATAAAGGTAACAAAGGCATACCTGCGTAACAGCACATATTCAAAAGTTGTACATAAAAAAAGTCAGATGCAAAAGGTTGACTTATGTGGAACAACATCGCCTGACACAGCATAAAAGGTTCGTGTCTTATGGCACTCGCCCAAATTTTTACTTTGCAAAAACTTCTTTTATGCTGAAACCGTTATATGAAATTGTGGACTTCTGGTGAATTGAAAAAAAACACTTTGTTGGTCAAATAATATGTTTCAATTTTTCAAATTTCCTGTTTTTAATTTCAATTTTGCATAAACATCCTTTTTTCAAATCAACACATTCTTCATCACTTTTTATAAATACTGCTATCATCCTTCCAAGAAACGGCTGATGCCCGACAAGCAAAAATTTATCTTTATCTTCTCTGCTTTTATATTGAAGGTGATCTAAAATTTCATCTGGATTTGACAAAGGATTAAGCAATTCAGTTGTTTTTATTTCGCTCTTGAAATTGAGCTCTTTTGCAATGATTTCTGCTGTCTGAACTGCCCGCTTCAGATGGCTTGAAAATATTTCTGAAATGTCAATATTTGAATTTTTCAGACATTTGCCTGCCCTTTTTGCCTGTTTTTTTCCTTTTTCAGATAACTCTCTTGATTCATCAATATATCCTTCCAGTGCTTTGCCGTGTCTGACAATATAAATTTCCATTTTTAAAGTTTATTAAATGGGTGCTGACCCACTAAAATTGGGATAAGTATATATTTGTTTTTTTAACAAAAGTTTCCCATTTCAATTTATATTTCTTGTTATCAATTTTGTTTGATAATTTATATCTTTTTTAAATGCACATTAGGAGGATGTCCAATAATTAAAATCTTTTGGATTTTTAAATGATATTTCAAAAAATTTATTTACTAAAAATATAATTTTTACGCAGATTTTTAAAAAATATCTTACAAATGAGGTTAATTTAAAGGGGTGATCACCAATTTATAATAATAGAATTAAATCTGACATTCTCAAGTTACAATTTTAAATCCGGTTTTCTTACAGGTACATCACACATAAAACAAACAATACTTTGTCAGATTAAATCTTATTCTTTCAATTATTCCCAATCCTGATTTATAAAATTTTCCGGAGAGGTATTTGCCATAAAATTATAAAATTTAGTGAGAAAAACAAAATTTATAGATGCAAGACAATATATTAAATTTTAAAATTTAAAACAATACCAAAATGCACGAAATTGAGAGCATAGAAAAATTTGACCCTGAAATTGCAGATGCAATAAAAAACGAATTAGACAGGCAAAAAAATTATTTGCAGATGATCGCATCTGAAAATTACGCAAGCAAAGCGGTTTTGGAGGCACAGGGAAGCATAATGACAAACAAATATGCGGAGGGCTATCCTCATAAAAGATATTATGGAGGGTGTGAATTCGTTGATGTTGCAGAGGACTTAGCAATAGAAAGGGCAAAAAAGTTATTTGGTGCGGAACACGCAAATGTCCAGCCAAATTCAGGAACAAATGCAAATTTTGCCGTTTATAACGCCGTTCTTGGGCACGGAGATACAATAATGGGGATGAGTTTGGCACACGGAGGACATTTATCACACGGAGCAAAGGTCAGTGTAACCGGAAAAATTTTTAATCCCGTTCAGTATGGGGTAAATAAATATACAGAACAAATTGATTTTGCAGAAATTTCGGACATCGCAAAAAAGGCAAAACCAAAGCTCATTATAGCCGGTGCAAGTTCCTATTCAAGAGAGATTGATTTTAAGGCATTCCGGGAAATTGCAGATGAGGTTAATGCTTATGTAATGGCAGATATTGCCCACATTGCCGGACTCGTGGCAGCCAAATTTCACAATTCCCCGGTTCCTTATGCGGATTTCGTAACATCAACAACACAAAAAACATTACAGGGACCAAGAGGAGCATTTATCCTTTCAAAGGAAAAATATAAAAAGGAAACTGATAAGTCGGTCTTTCCCGGAACACAAGGAGGTCCTTTTATGCATGTAATTGCAGCCAAGGCAATTTGTTTTAAATATGCAATGACAGAAGAGTTTAAGGACTATATCTTTAATGTTATCAAAAATTCAAAAAGGATAGCGAAGATATTTATGGATGAGAACTATAGGGTCGTCTCGGGAGGAACAGATAATCATCTTTGTTTAATTGACCTGTCCTCCCACAAAATTACTGGCAGGGATGCGGAGGCATCGTTATACAAAGCAGGAATTGTTATAAACAAAAATGTTATTCCTTTTGAGACCCTACCCCCAACAATAGCAAGCGGAATAAGGATAGGAACACCGTCTGTTACCGCAAGGGGGATGAAAGAAAAAGAAATGGATAGAATTGCAATGATGATAATAGATGTCCTGAAAAATTTAAATAACCGGGAGACAGAAGAAAATGTCCAAAAGGAGGTTATAAATTTATGTAATGAGTTTCCGGTATATGAAAATTTATAAATTTAAATTTAAGGAAAAATTTTACATGAGACCCGATGAAACCGGATAGTTGTTTTTTAATACAAATGGCACAACTACTATCGTCATTCGTTTTAGTCTTTTTTTAAATCTTATTGCATTTATCTCCTGTGCCCTCGGAAGTGTTTCTTCACTTACGACAATAGCATTTAGGCATTCCTCAAGTGTTGCAATTCCATACATATCATCAATTTTTAAAATTTCATAATTGCTGTGTAAATTTAAAGCGGAAATTTTCTTTTTAAGATTGTCTTTTCGTTTTTTATACACCAAAACCTTTTCTGCCCTGAATAAATTTGCAAATTTGTCAGATGTTAATCCGATGTACACATATTCTCCTACATTAAAGGTGGTTTTAAGCAGGTCATCATGCCCTTTGTGAATTTTGTTGAAGGTTCCTCCTACCACTACTTTTTTAAACATTTTACCAAGTTATAAATTTTTACAGAGTTATAAATTTTTACAGAGTTATAAATTTTTACCAAATTATAAAACTATAAATTTATTAATAAATTTATTATTGAACATAAAGACAATGGAAAATATAAATTACGACGCCACACTTTTAAATTTAAAAAATTTGTTATCTCAGTCAGTTGGGCAGGCAACTAACAAATTGCAGAAAACTGGAGTTGTATTTTCCGCTGGGATTGATTCAACAGTTATTGCTTTTTTGGCAAAGAAATTTTGTAATGTTTGTGCTTATACTGTAGGAACATGCAAAGGGGAAGATATCATTTTTGCCCGAAAATTTGAAAAGTTAAACATATTAGATACAAAGATAATAGAGATTACAGAAGGTGATGTTGAAAATGAAAAAGGAAACATATTAAAAATTTTAAATAACAATAACATCCCGGTAACAAAATTAAATTTATCAACAGCAGTTCCGCTTTACTTTGCTTCAAAAAAGGCATATAGAGACGGCATAAAGGTTATGCTTTCCGGACAGGGTGCAGACGAAATTTTTGGCGGTTATGTGAGATATTTAAAAATGAACGAATATCAAAGAATCATTGCAATGAAAAATGACATAAACCTTGCTTATAAAGATAATTTGAACAGAGACATCGCAATGTGTGCATTTAACAAAATTTCTCTGAAATTTCCTTATATGGATAAAAATTTTTCTGACTATGCGATGAACATTCCGATGAAATTTAAAATTTATGAGGTAAAAAACGATCAATACCCGGATGATTTTGGCGAGACAATTGACATTGTTGATGGGAAGAAATTTATCAGAAAATTTATATTAAGAAAGTTGGGCAGGGAAGCAAGTGTTCCGGAATTTATAGTTAAGCGAAAAAAGAAGGCGATGCAGTATGGTTCAATGTCAGAGAAGATTATTGAAAAAATTTTGAAAAATCATTCCATTCAGATAAAATTTTGAAAAGGGAAATTTTTGGGGGTTGTGTGCCATATGAAAGTAGGCCACTTATATTTTTGTAAATTATCAATTGAATTTTGAAGATTAAATAAAAATTTCAATAAATAATATTTTTGATTATAAAATTTATAACTTAAAATTTTTTGTTTTAAATTTATATTTGTATTTTAAATTTATTTATGAAAAATTTAATATAAAAGAGGTGGCTCATTAGTCTAAGTACAGCGGTAGCTTTTAAAAAAGCTCCATAAGATTTATATAGATGTAGCCACCACTTATACACAGATTATTACACAAGAATACGATCTACTTTGTAGGTAGGTTATTATAGCAGTCTAATTAAACCAATGGCCTACCTCTATTTGGCACTCAACCATTAAACAAATTTTAAAATGTTAAAAATGAGCCAAAAAAATTTAAATTTGAAAGGACTGTTTGTAATTGGCGGGATTGGAATTGTTTTAATGATGGTCATGATTTCCGGATGCACGGAAAATGATAAAAACAAAGAGGTAAATGATACAACCGACTATAAAAGTATAGTGAAGAACAACATTAAGGCAGAGTATGACTGGAAAATTATTGAATTAAAGACAACTACTCTCAAAGCAGCAAGTGAAAACGATGAGCTGATTGAAAACGAAACAGAAAAAATTTTGAAAAATATTACAAAAGAGGGTTTGCTAAAGGATGCAGAGGAATACGGACTTGACGAGGAAAAAATTTCGTACATAAAAAATTTAAATGCGGAAGAATTTGAAAATTTTAAAAACGAAGAACTGAAACAGTACGCTGTTGATGCGGCAAGGGAATATATAAAGGACGCATTAAAGAAGGTAGTTGATGAATATAACTGGACAATACTGGAGATTAAATCAAAGGATGAAATAAAGGACATTGATGTATACCTTGATGCCTACTCAATCGGTGAAGATATGAAGGAAGATGTAAAGAAAAAGATAAATAATGGAACTTATATCGCTGTTGTTGAAATGGATGTTGCCACAAAATTTAATGTTGTTGAAATTTGTGATGAAAAAGGGAAGATAATCAAATGAAAACGGGTAAAGAGAAATTCAGACAAAAAGGAGGAAACAGCATACATTTCGATTGATGTCGCTTATTTCTGGATCACAGAATTAAATTTGCACGGAGATATAATCATGTAGTCCTGGGTATGCCTCCGTTGCTTTGTGTTGCACTATATCACCAGGATATAATTCCCGGATGAAAAGATATACCTTTTTCAAGTAGTGTGTCAAAAAAAGAGAGCGGCAGGTATCTCCTGGAAAAAATCAGTTATTATGGTGAAGAATAAATTGTTTTATTGCTGAAAAAAATTGAAGAAGCCAAAATAATAAGTGACTATTCAGCCATCCAAAAAATACGCTCGCTTCGTTTGTGTCTTTTCAAATTCTCTACGAATTTGAAAATAACCTTACTTCGTTCGGAGATTTTAAAATGGACACAATTTGAAAATAACCTCATTAGCATTCGGAGATTTACAAAATATTCAGAACATTTTGTCACATCACTTCGTTCGGAGATTTAAAATTTCTAACAAAATTTAAAATAAGATTGAAAATCTCACAGATTTTTAGTATTTCAAAAATCTCACAGATTTTTTAAAGATTGAAACCAAAGGTTTCAGTATTTCAAAAATTCATTTTGAAAATACGCTCACTTCGCTCGTGTCTTTTCAAATTCTCTACGAATTTGAAAATCACCTCGCTGTTGCTCGGAGATTTTAAAATCCTTTTGGATTTTAAAATAAGTTCGCTTCGCTCTCATTTAAAAATTCCGTAAATTTTTAAAGATTGAAAATCTTGTAGATTTTTAGTATTTAAAAAATCCCAAGATTTTTTAAAGATTGAAACCGAATGTTTCAGTATTTAAAAATCTCAAAGATTTTTAAAGATTGAAAATCTCAAAGATTTTCAGTATATTTTCAAAAATCTGCGTTTTGAAAATCACCTCACTATCGTTCGGAGATTTACAAAATGTTCGGAACATTTTGAAAATCACCTCTGAATAGTTACAATAATAAAAAATCAAAATACATAAGAAATTTGAAATGGTTCCAACACACAACATTGAGGAATTAAAAAAAATTTATCCCTTTGTTGAAAAAAATGTGGTTATGGGAATGGGAAAAAGCGGAAAATTTTATTCGGCAGATTTAGACGGGCTTGAAAGTTATATTCTGACAAAATCCGGAACTGTATTGATTGTAGATGGAGATAGAGAAATAATGGTTCCGTCTTATCCTAAACTTGAAGCGCCTGAAATTGTTCGTGATATTCCTGTACTTAATGAGAAATTTATTGCCGAATATAAGGTTGATGGATATAATGTGCGATTGTTCTATCTAAAGTCCCTTAATAATTTTGTTGCTTTACAGAGGGGTGGATTTATATGCGCCCAGACAACGGCTATTTTGAGGGAATCATACAGCAAACAATTTATGAATTTCTTTTTAAAATATCCCAATACTGTTTTATGTATGGAGGTGGTTGGAAAGAAAAGTTTGAATGCAACAAACTATGAATTTAATGAAAAAAACTGGGGTTTTGGGAATATAGGATACTTTATTTTTGATGTATTTGACATAAGTGAAAATGACAAACTCGGAAAGTGGTATGATAACGATTTTTTAAACGAACTAAAAAAGATGGATTTGTCTGTAATTCCGCAGGTGGGGATATACAACGATGGAAATTTACTCGTTGAAAAGATGGCTGAAATTGACCCGCACTTTGACGGAGTTGTTTTAAAATCGCTGAATCAGAGAGACAGAGAACATATATATAAACTCCGCTGGGAATACTTTGTTAATAAATTTCAGAACAAAATAAAAATCAAGGATAAAGGAGGAGAAAAAAGCGAAAAAGGCGAACAAATAATATTAAGTCATTTCTTTCAGGGATATTCTCAACCCGAACTCGGACTTAACGAAGGTATATCGGTGGAAGAATTGAAAAATTTTGAAGAATACATTGATGAACTGGATGTTGTTGTGAAAACAGATAAGGCAAACATCAAAAATAAGGTTGGTGAAATTACTGATTATCTCATGAAAATTTTGGTCTCAAAGGGAAATTTTGACGAAGACATGCAGAACAAACTGCTCAAGGGGATAAAGAACCGTCTTGGGGGGTTTGTTGGCAGGGGAATGAGTAAAGAAGACAGAGAAAATAAAGAAAAGTAAAATTTAAGTAACTATTCAGCATCCCAAAAAATTATGGGTAAATTTTTGATTTTTCGTATTTTTTTTGAAATTTTGTGCTCACTTCGTTTGTGTATTTACAAAAATGCAACTCATTTTTGTAAGATTGAAAATATTACAGATTTTCAGTATTCAAAAATCTCGTAGATTTTTAAAGATTGAAAACTTGCAGGTTTCAGTATTCAAAAAATTCCAAGATTTTTTAAAGATTGAAACCAAAGGTTTCAGTATTCAAAATAAATTTTGAAATAAGTTACGATCACTATTGTTCGTGTATTTTCAAACAAGTTTTAAAATAAGTTCGTTTCACTCTCATTTAAAAATTCCGTAAATTTTTAAAGATTGAAACCAAAGATTTTAGTATTTAAAAAATCCCACAGATTTTTAAAGATTGAAACCAACGGTTTTAGTATTTTAAAATCCCACAGATTTTTTAAAGATTGAAACCAAAGGTTTCAGTATCTTTTCAAAACTTTGCGTTTTGAAAATACGCTCACTTCGTTCGTGTCTTTTCAAATTCTCTGCGAATTTGAAAACCACCTCACTATCGTTCGGATATTTACAAAATTTTTGGATGCTGCCCTACTAAAATTGGGATAATTATATATTTGTTTTTTTTACTAATATTTTTACAAGTTATAGGACTTACTTAGATTATTTTGTAAATGAACATAAAAAGTCAAGAATTCATATTTGTTTTGTGTATGTCCTATAATGTTTAAAATTAAATTTATAATATCCAATTTTATTTTTAAGCAGATTTTTAAAAAATATCTCACAAATTAATTATCCCAACTTAAAGGGATGAGCACCAATTTTTGAGATTTTAAAATCGCAGGTAAATTTTATCACCTCACTATCGTTCGGAGATTTACAAAATGTTCGGAACATTTTGAAAATACCCTCTGAATAGTTAAATTTAATTTATTTATAGTGAATCTATCAACATTTTACACCCAATATACGATTCATTAATCTACTTCAAGAGTGTAAAAAATTAGTATATTGACTATAAAAGAATATTCGGGATTGAATCTTTTATAATATTCTCTTATGTGTCTTAATTCATAAGCGTCTTAATTCATAAGCGTCTTAATTCATAAGCGTCTTAAAAATGGAAGATAAATTTTCCCTGATTTCACAGATATTCAAGGACGTATTATCAAAAATAAAGCCGTCGGCTGACTTAAAGGCACAAAGGCAACACATCGTAAAAAACATAATTGCAGAGATTAAGAAATTTAATTATAATGCAGATATTGTCGGTTCACTTGCCAAAGAGACAGACCTTGCTTATGATGCAGATATTGACATTTTCGTTAAATTTTCTCCCTCAATCAGGAAAGACGAGCTTGGAAAAACAGTTATTGAAATAGGGGAAAAAATTTTAAGCGACACAGAGATTGACTATGCAGAACATCCTTATCTTAGGGGAAAATTTAAAGGTCTCACGATAGAACTTGTGCCGTGCTACGACTTTGGGGAAGGAATATTCGGTGACTTTAAAAAGAGCGCAACATCTGTTGATAGAACATTATATCATACAAGGTATGTAAGAGAAAAGATAAAAAAAGCGAGCGATAAAATTTCTTTAAACGATGAAATACGGCTTTTAAAGCAATTTATGAGTAGCTGTAATGTTTACGGAGCAGAGGCGAGTATTAAGGGCTTCAGTGGTTATCTTGCCGAACTGTTGTGTATTTATTATGGTTGTTTTATAGATGTTGTGAAGCATGCATCGGAATGGAAATTAAACACATTTATAGATGTTGAAAACCTTTGGGAAGGACATGGAAAAATTTTATTCGGTGAGCCGCTGATAGTCATTGACCCAGTGGATAAGAACCGGAATGTCGCCTCGGCAGTGAGCGAGGAAAATATGGCTAAATTTATCTATGCATGCAGAAAGTTCCTGTTAAGCCCGTCAATTGACTTCTTCTTTAATGCCGGGAAAAAGGAAAAAATCACAGTGGAAGAATTGATAAGAATTATAAATGAACGGGGAACAAAATTTATTGCTGTATTTTATGAGCATCCTTATATAAACATAAACAACCTGTATCCCCAGTTGGAAAAGACAAGAAAAACACTGACAAAGCAGATAGAAAATTTTAAATTTGGAATTATGAATTCAAAATCATGGACAAACGGAAAGAACAAAAGCGCGATAATATTTGAATTTGAAATTTTTGAATTGCCGAATGTTGAAACAATTAACGGCCCTCCGATAGACACACCTATAAGTTATCAGGAAACATTTTTAAACATGCACAAAAATGCAAAACTGGGTGGGTGGAAGTGGATTGCCAGCAGTAAGAGAAAATTCACAAAAGCAGAAGATTGCCTGAAATTTTTAATTACGCAAAAACACGGCTTCGGAAAGGAATTTATAAATTTAGAGGGAAAGATTGAGCAGGATGAAAAAATTTTGAATGATGAAATAATGGATGTCTTTGCAGAAATTTTATAAATTTTCTACCTTTTCAGTGTCTTGCACTTATCCAGCGCCGCTAAAAATTTATCACATTCCTTCTTCGTGATTATTAATGGAGGAAGCAATCTTAATGTGTTCTCGGTGTAGATTGCCAAAACACTGTTTTCAATTAATTCCATAACAGCACTTTTTGCATCCTGAACATCAATTCCAAGTATTAATCCCCTGCCCCTTACATTTAAATTTCTTTCTTTTAAATTTTTCAGTAAATATTCTCCCATAATGCGCGCATTCTCAGGCAGGTTGTTGCTGATTATATAATCAATTGATGCATTTGCCGCTGCACACGCAAGAGGATTTCCTATGTATGTTCCACCGTGTTCTCCCGGACTGAAATCAATTCCTCTGCATAACATTGCACCTATTGGAAATCCGCTGCCCATTGCCTTGGCAATACATATACTATCAGGCATTATGTCTTCATGTTGAAAACAAAACATCTTTCCGGTTCTTCCAAAGCCCAGGGCAACCTCATCAACAATCATGTAAATTTTTTTCTCATCACACAATTGCCTTACTGCTTTTAGATACCCGGCATCCGGAATTATTGTTCCTGATTCCGACTGAATCGGTTCAAGTATTACTGCACAGGTATTTTCAGTAATTGCTTCTTTCAAGGCATCAATGTCGTTATATCTGACAAATTTTGTGTAAGGAATCAGCGGTTCAAACGGTTTTCTGAAATTTTCCTTCCATGTCAAACTTAATGAGCCGAGAGTTCTACCGTGAAAATCATGTTCCATGGCGATAATTTCCTTCTTTTTTCCCCTCCTGACTAATTTTATTGCCGCTTCAACTGCTTCTGTTCCGTCATTTGTAAAGAATACCTTTTCCATTCCGCTGATTTTTGCCAGTTTTTCTGCGAGTTCAACCTGTGGAATAGTGTAAAGCCAGTTTGAAGTATGCATTAAAATTTCTGCCTGTTTTTTTATCGCTTTAACAACCTCTTTATTACAATGACCAACGCTGTTTACTCCGATGCCTGCAAACATGTCCAGGTATTTTTTTCCGTCAACATCCCACAAATACATCCCTTTGCCTCTTTCAATTACAACAGGCAGTCGCGAGAATGTATGCGTGTAAAATTTTGCTTCCTTTTCAGTTATTTTAAGGCTTGCCTTTGAAATATGAGAGCGAAGCGAACTTATTTCCTTTGCCGAATGCTCCATTTGAAATTTTTAAATTTATATAAATTTTATGTAACATTAAATATTAAGAAAGCGTAAAAATTTATCTGTAATACCTGAATGATTAGTAATTTCTTTGAAGTTTCTTAAATCTCTGTTACCGCCATCGTTATATTTCATTTTTTTCTTTTACATAATCAAAATTTTTAATTTATAATCTTACTGTTCTTATTTATATAATGTATTCTAATATTATGATAAATTTAAATTTTAACCTGATAGTTGCAATACATTTGAGGATGTGATTTCAGGGAGAATAGACACAATGTATGTTCTATAAAATTTGAACATGCAAAACTTACGAAATTATGGGTTTTAAAGAAATCACTACCTACCGACTCGCCGGGTAAAATTTTAATTAATTCTAAACAGTCTCCACACAATATTTTATTTGTGAAGTTATCTGATGTTTCCATGATTAACTTTATTTTTATTTGGTTGTTTTTTATGTATTAAGTTTAGATGGATAAAATTTAATAAAATTTAATAAAATTTAGGATAGCAATATAAATTTAATACAAGTTTTATATTTAATACAAGTTTTATATTTAATACAAGTTTTATATTTAATACAAGTTTTATAAATTTAACATAAGTTTTATAAATTTAATAAGTCAGACAAAATGATAGGCAGGATTGTAAATTTCCGGGGGGGAAGAAGAACACATCATACAAATCAGATGGTATTGGAGATTTCAGATGAAATTTCATCAAAGAAGGAAAATTTAGTAAAGTTAATGGGTAAAAAAGTAACCTACAAAGCAAAAACCCACGATATTATCGGAACAGTTACAAGAATACACGGAAAGAGGGGAGTTGTGGCGAGATTTAATAGAGGTATGCCAGGACAGGCAATTGGAAGTGTGGTTGAGATTGCTGCGGATGTATCTGTAGCTGTAACATCTGTAAATCCACAGCCAGAACCCTCAAAGCAGGATAATATTTAAATCGCACAATGTTGTATTGAAATAAACAATGAAAGTTGCTTTAATTCCAGGAGACGGGATCGGAAAGGAGGTAATGGCAGAAGGAAAGAAGGTTATTGATGCAGTTAGTGAGAAATTAAATTTTGAAATTTCATGGAATGAATATAATTTCGGAGCAGAAAGATATCTGAAAGAAGGGAAAACTTTGACAGAGGACGACTTAAAGGAATTAAGCAAAAATAATGCAATTTATTTCAGTGCTATCGGAGACACGAGAGTAAAGCCGGGAATTCTTGAAAAAGGTATTTTGCTCGCGATGAGATTTTACTTTGATGAATATATAAATTTAAGACCGATAAAATTTTTTGAAGGCGTGCAGGAAATTTTAAAGAATAAAAAAAACATTGACTTTTATGCCGTCAGGGAAAATACCGAGGACTTTTATATCGGAATCGGAAGTAATGAGGCAAAGAAAAAACATAAAGATGAATTTGAAATTTTAAGAACCATATACAATGTTAAATTTAATCTGGATATTGAAAGCGACAAAGATGAGATTGCTTACCAGATAGGAATTTTAAGCAGGAAGGGCTGCGAGAGAATCATAAGGTATGCGTTTGAGCTGGCGAAGAGAAAAAATTTTGATCTGGTAACAGGCGTTGATAAGGCAAATGTGTTAAATTTTTATGCTGTCTGGAGAAAAATTTTTGATGAAATTTCAAAGGACTATATAAATGACAAAATTAAGAGCGAATATCTTTATGTTGATGCTGCGGCGATGTTTTTTGTTTTAAAGCCGGAAAGGTTTAAAGTTCTTGCCATTCCTAATATGTTCGGCGACATACTCACCGATTTAGGTGCGGGAATTTGCGGCAGTCTGGGAACTGCTGCAAGTGGAAATATTAATCCGAAGGGCGTATCCATGTTTGAACCAATTCACGGAAGTGCTCCTGATATTGCGGGAAAAGGAATTGCAAATCCTGTTGGTCAGATTTTGGCAGGTGCGATGATGCTTGACGAATTAAAGAAAAGTGATGCGGCAAATTTAATGATAAAAGCAGTTGAATATGTCCTGAAAGAAGGCAAAGTGAGAACACCTGATTTGGGAGGGAGTGCAAAAACCGCTGATGTGGGAAATGAGGTCATTAAGAAGATAAAGGAAATGTAAAGAAACAGCTTCCTTTTTGAACAAAATTTTAAAATCAGATTTTTGTGGGGCTTATTCTACCTGTTTGAAAGGCACTATTGAGAGTGATATTTTTAACCAGACACATCTGACTTACCTGCTAATTTTCCCTTCTTTTCCTCCAGCAATGCAGCATCTATTGCCTCTTTATCATCATCCTACAGGAAATAGTCCTCAAACTTATTTTTCACCATAGCCATAGAATTTAAAAATCAACGTTCTCTTATTTGTTTTTTGGAGAACAATTAAATTTTAAATTTAAGGCATAACTACTCTGATTGGAAATTCAGGGTTTAAAATAAATTAAAAAATTTTGCGAATAAAATCAAAGCAATAATCACAACAATCGCCATTATAGTCAATTTAATTATTGGTTTAATGACAAGTTTCCACAATATTAACAATATTAACAACACAACAATTCCAATTCCGATAACGGGTTCTATCATTTTGAAATTTTTTAATATTTATTTTTATTTGTTTATAAATTTATAATTTACAGAAATAAGATTAAATTTATACTCAACAACGGCAAAAGATGCACTTTTTTATAGCACATTCTCAAAATCACAGAGATTTAAAATATATAAATGCAGGGAAACAAAATGAGCGTATTTTAAAAATTTGAAAAACGCAATTTATAAAGTTGCGCAGTATAACAATCCCGGGATTAATCAACATCAATTTATTATTACTATGGAACATCCAATCAAAAAAACAAAATTTTGCATACGGACCAACATTAAACACGGTGCTTCTGGTAGAGGATACCTTAAAGAATATAGATAAAATTGTTATAACTCTTGCAGAACTTAAAAAAATATTGCCAAAAAAGATAAATCACAACACATTAAAAATTATTTTTGAATATTTGGAGGACAACAACAAAATTATTGCAGGTACGAAAGAGATAACATGGATCCATAACCGGAACCTAAATTTAAGAAAAGCAATTGATAACGGATTAGAATTGTGAGGATGAAAATTGTGGGGGTAATTTTTTCACAGAATCTGGGGAAGTTTATAATTATTTAAACGCAAATTTATCATCAAAGACCGAACGAACAATATAAAAAGCAGTACGATATAAATTACGGACGGAGAAAGTGAAATAGAAATAATTGCGTTTGTTCTTGATGTGATTGATCACAAAAAATATGATAAAAAATTCGGATACCGAAAAAAATGAAAAAACAAATCATCAGTGATTTGTCGTCCAAACAGAATAATCCTTAATGGTTGAGTGCCAAATAAAAGTCAGACATTAATTTAATTAAAATTTTAATTTTTTATTTCTTGAGATTAACCTCGCCACAGTTATAAATCCCGTATGTGCTATCATCCTTGAACACGGCCTTACTACTTTCATATCCCAGTTCCTTAATACACATTCAAAGGTCTCCTGAAGGAAGTTCATATTTAACGCACCATGAAATTTTTTTGACTGCTCAATGCTCGGGCTGAATGAAATTAAAATCCCTCCGATCTTTAATTTCTCTGCTGCAAAATTTATAACTAACCACGGCTCCGGCAGGTCCAGAATTACAGCATCCAAATTTTCCTCATCAATGCCTTCATATATATTTTTTATCTTTATTTCAACATTGCCAATTCCAAATCTCTCAAAATTTTTACCTGCAATTTTTGCAAAGTCGTCCCTGATTTCATAAGTGAGCACCTTTTCAGGATAAACAATGCCTGCCAGAAAAATATCCAGAATTCCCGATCCGGTTCCTGAATTCACAACCCTGCTTCCTGAATGTAAATTTGCGTATCCTGCAATTAATGCAGCATCTTTCAGTGTGATTGCCTGAGGTCCTCTTTTTGCCTTTTGTAGCATGTCTGTAATATTCGGATAAATAACCGTATATTCTGTTCCAATGTGTGTTTTAACTGTCTCTCCAACTTCACATTTATTAATTTCATCTGCTTTAATCATTCCGTCTTTTGTATGCAGGTCATCATTCTTAAAGATGTATTTCCTTCCCTTCTGATCTATCAAAATTTTTGTATATTTCACTTTATAATTATTGGTAAATTGTAACTATTCAGCCACTCAAAAAACAAGTTCGCTTCGCTCCCTTGAATATTTAAAAATTTTGGTTCTGATTTACCTGTTTCACTGGAGCATAATGTTTATGCGTCGATTAATCCAGGTAGTTCCAGTAACTCCCTGGTATTCAATACCTTTGCATTATGTTGTTCTCTGATTAGTTTGTCTTCGGACCAGATAGGACAATTTAATTTCAATGCCAATGCGAAATATTCCACATCTTTCATGTGTGGGCAAACATCCTTTGCCCCGGGCAGATTACTACGATATTCGTCCAGGGGAATAACATTTACCTGTTTTCTTATGAGTGAAAAGGATGACTCAAGATCTTCATCTGAAAGTTCGGATTTATCGCGGATTTCTTTCCAATGCTTTCCAACCTCCAGTAACAGCCGGCCAGGAAATATTACATCCCATTTAGACGAGAATAATAATTTCCGTTTGCTTCCACTGGCAGAAATCAATATGGAAATGAGCACACTGGCGTCCATTACAACCATCATTGTTTATACAAGCCCCATTGCTTTAAGTTCTTTTAATCTATCTTCTTTAATCTTATTTCCAAGTTCTATTGCGACCCTGTCTGCTTCTTTTTCGGACAACGCACTCTTTGATGAAATCGCCTCAACGAAGATATGTCTCATCCTTGCAGACCGCTTTAGTTCTAATTCAAATGCTCTGGACCTGATGGCTTCTAATGCAACTCTCTGCCAGTCCACTCATAGCAACCCTTCAATTTTCGCTTCCTTGTCTTTCGGAATCTTAATTAATATTTCAGTCATTTTTGATTTATACGAAAAAATATTTGAACAAAGTGAAATTATTTTAGATTTTAATTTAAAAGATTTGAATGACAATGAAAAGATTTTTGATAATAATTATAATTGTAATAATTTAAATAAATAAAAGTTTTTCAGACATTTGAGAATGTTAACCTTTCTTCGTTTGGATATTTACCAGCTTTGCTTATAAATGCCATAAAAAGCGCGGTTTTCGCCGTTGTTGAGTTATGGTATTTCCTTTCCTTTGGGTCCGTTAAAATTTCCACATCTTTCACTTTATAGGTAAATTTTTAAATTTTTCCGAAACGTTTTCGCTTTTGCTGATTCTCACTTTTCATCTTTCATAAATTACTTTCCCTTCTTTTAGAATTTCTTTAACGAAAAAGTCACCCAAATTCATTCGTTGTTCTATCTAGACAGGAGTATAAACCAATGGCGAAAACGGAATTCTTCGTTTTATATAAAAAGGCAAAGAAAACCGACCAATTTTACTAGTCGGATGAATTTGCCTGTATGTTTAAAACAGGAACCAGCAGGTCCTGTATCCTCCTGCCAGAGTATTAATTCTCATTGGGATTGTTACAAGTCATTTCCATATCATCCACAATAAGAGTTTTCTCTCTGTTTAAAGCAGAATTTACAGGGCTACAGACCATAGAAGCATCTGTAGGTGCGTTTTTAAAATCAGCAGATTTTAAAATATACTGAAAATCTTTGAGATTTCCAATCTTTAAAAATCTTTGAGATTTTAAAATACTGAAAATCTTTGAGATTTCCAATCTTTAAAAATCTTTGAGATTTTAAAATACTGAAAATCTTTGAGATTTTAAAATACTGAAACCGTTGGTTTCAATCTTTAAAAAATCCTGGTATTTTTTAAATACATGACTATCGGCTATTTTCAAAATATGGTTAAAATAAATGATTTATTTATTTGTTTTACCTATTGTCATATATAATTAAAATAAAGTATTTGTTTCAATTGGTTTAGATATTTAATTTGGTCAAAATTTAATTTAGCCGATAGTCATGAAATACTGAAACCGTTGGTTTCAATCTTTAAAAAATCATGGTATTTTTTAAATACTAAAAACTGCAAGTTTTCAATCTTTAAAAATTTACGAAATTTTTAAATGTGAGCGAAGCGAACTTATCTTCAACTCTCATTGTAACTGCTGCATATTACTATGCTCCCTAATCAACCAGTTGCCCTTATCCCTCACGGAACAAGCTCATCAATTTATTGATTGGTGATTGACTCTTTTAAACATATCCTGTATTTTCATCTTTTTTATTCTGGTTTAAATTTTCCTGTTCAATAATTATGTTCCTGTCAATTTTCTTTTCGTTAAAAAACATAAAGTCCTGCCTCAGTAATCTGACAAAAATTTTATCAGGAAGAATCTCCAATGCAATTACTCCTTCTCTTTCTAACTTTTTTATTTCTTTTTGCACTACATCCTTTCTCATTCCGAATTCATTTACAATTTCATCAGTGGTTATCGGATACCTTTTCATTAAAATTTTTATAATTAGTTCCTGTAATTTGTTAAAGACCCCTTTCATTTTACCGAAGGCAGTTCAAATTTTGGCTTAAATTTTAAATTATTTTTTTAAATTATTTGTTTTTTATTCCATTATTTTTATTCCATTATTTTTATTCCATTATTTTTATTCCATTCTAATTTTATTTTATGAAATCTGTATCCATAATCTCTGATTTAGAGGACTTTTATGTTGTGCAAATTTTTGGAAAAATTTTTGAGCGTTGCAAGAAACACATAAACACTTTTAATGTTCGGGTTAAAAATTTCTCAATCATAGAAGCGTGCTTTAAAATTTATTCCCTTTCAGGTTTAAAAGATGTGGTTTTTGTATGTGTTGTTGACCCAGGTGTTGGAACCAAAAGAAAGATAAAGATAATAAAAACAAAGAAAAATTTTTTCATTGGTCCAGACAATGGAATTTTTTCTTTAATTGATGAAAATTTAATTGAGAAAATTATTGAAGTAAGTAATGAACAATTTTCGCCTTCACCAACATTTCATGGAAGGGATATTTTTGCTGTAATTGCGGGAAAAATTTTAAATGGACATAAGATTGAAAGTTTTGGAAAAGAAGTTAAGGAAATTAAACGCGTTGATTTGAAAAACAAAATTTTATATATTGATGAATTTGGAGACATAATTACCGCTATAAACAACAAAAAAATTATGGCAAAATTTGGAGAAATTTTAAAAGTAAAAATTATGTGCAAGGATAAAAAAGTAAAAATTATTGAGTCAAAATTTGTAAGAACTTATGCCGATGAAAAGGAAAAATTTGTTATTTATAAAGGAAGTTCAGGATTCTTGGAAATTGCAAAATTTAAAGATAACGCAGCAAAAATTTTAAATGTGAAAATTGGGGATGGAATTAAAATTTTGGATTAATGTGTTATTAAAGTTTCCTCTGTAAAGACATAAAATTTTTATGCTTTTAATAATTAAATTATTTCATAATAGTTTATTGATGAATCATTAACTTTTATCAACAATTTTCATCTCCAAAATTCTATCCACCCTAAACATTCTATCCTCTTTTCTCTTGAAACAATACCCTTCTACTCCATCAAATTTCCTCCCTAAATATTCCTTCTTTCCAACAGCATAAGGCTTGATTATGCGGCGGGATTTTTCGTCGTTTGCCTTTAAATATGTCATTTCTAAATATAATTTTTCCTTTATCGCTTTCTTGATCATTTTAATTTTTCCTTCCATTGACATTTCATTTTCAGATAATTTGTACTGATATGATGTCATAAATTTAACAATTCTCCAATCCATAAATATGTGTCCCTTTTTAATTGGTTTTGTTAAAGAAATGCCTTCAAGCGTTCTGCACCTGCTCAACGCGACATAAATTTGTCCCGGCGCAAATGCTGCCCTTCGTAAATCAACAACCACTTTGTCAAATGTCTTTCCCTGGCTTTTATGTATTGTAATCGCCCATGCAAGCTTTAAAGGATATTGCACAAATTTTCCCAATATTTCTGTGGCGATGGTCTTTTTTTCATTGTCATAATAAAAATGAAAAATTTCCCATTTGTGAGGAACGACATCAACGAGATTTCCATTTGAAAGTTTAACAAAGATAACATCTCTATCATTTTCTCCATCATATCCAAATTTTTTAATTTTTCCAATACTTCCATTGACCCATCTTCCATTGGCCTCGTTATTCAATAGCATAACCTGCGCCCCAACAGAAATTTTTAAGTCAACATCAGCAGGATATGATTCCTTATCAAAGTCCCCGGAAATTCTCGCGCTATAAGTGTAAATTTTTTCGTTCAAATTTTCAAGTTTATCTTCATTAATTTCATAAGCTAGCTTATTTACAGTCGTTAAATGAACTGCATAAATGTCTTTATTATCTTTATCGTTATTCTTATTATCTTTCTTGTCTTTTCTGCCTTTAGCATATTCATCATCCTTTTTACCTTTATTGTCTCCTTTATCTTTTCTGCCTTTAGCATATTCATCATCCTTTCTGCTTTTATCATCTCCTTTATCTTTTATGCCTTTATCATTTTCATCATCCTTTCTGCCTTTCTCGTCTCCTTTATCTTTTATGCCTTTATCATATTCATCATCCTTTCTATCGTCATTATCTTCATCATCCCTTTTTCTTATATCCTTACCTTCATCATATTCCTTAACTCTCGCATTTAAAATTTCTAAGTTATCATTGGTTACTGTATTATTTCTTATCGCATTCAACGATTTAATAAATTTCTCATCTTTTTGCCTGTAAATTTTTTCCAATTCTATAAATTCCATACAAAAATTTTTGTCTTTAAACACATTTGCGCTGAATAAATATGGGCTTTCATAATGTTTCTTAAAAATTTCTCTTTCCTCTGATTTAACAACCGGAGGTAATTGGTATAAGTCGCCAAAGAAAAGCATCTGCAAATTTCCAAAAGGTCTTTTTGAATTCCTATACAATCTTAAAAAATTATCCACGCAATCTAACAAATCAGCCCTGACCATTGAGATTTCATCAATAATAATTGCATCTAATTTCCCATAAACTTCATCACGATCATTTATTTCATATCTTTTTTTATATTTTTCTTTTTCATAGTCCTCTTCAATTTTTTCTATCGTAATGTTCGGTTTGAATCTAAAAAAGGAATGAATTGTTTCTCCTGAAATATTAACTGCTGCAACTCCTGTTGGCGCTAAAACAACTATATTCTTTCTTGTTATATCTCTAAAATAACTTAAAAGTGTTGATTTTCCAGTCCCTGCCTTTCCCGTAATAAATATATTTTTCTTTGTGTTTTCCATTAAATCAATACCTTTTTTAAATTGCTCGTTAAGTTCTATTTCCATTCTTTAAAAATTTTGAGAATGTATAATTTTATTAATAATTTTTTTGCTCCATTTCCTTTAAAATTTCCCGATTGCCATAAGGTGAATCCTTGACTGTATTTTTATTATGTTTCTTCTGGATCAATAAACAATATGTTTCTCTTAACCAAATATATTCTCTCCGCTCTGCTTATTTTTATGTCCTCTATTTCTTCATTATCTTTGAATTTTTCCAATAGCAGTAGCTCCGAATGAAATGTTTTCATTTCTTCATTAACAAATTTTGATATTTTAAGATTATGTTTAAGCTTATGGTTAGCCGTGACAATGCGTGGTTTAACTTTTCAGCAGTAATAATATTGATATTGCTTACCATTGATTTCCACCGCAACAAAATAATTTTCAATAACATTTTCAATAACATTTTAATAATATCTTCATTACCATCAACACAATTGTTTATTAAATTTTGGTTTTGTGGAAATTTATCTAAATTAAGGATTTTAATGATCATGATTGCTAAATAATTTTTAACCCACCAGCACGATGAAATTGTTGTTTCTGTTTACCTTTAATTCACCCATAATTTTTTGCAAATGATTCTTTAAACTAACCTTCATTCTGTAAGTTAAAAAATTTATATTTAATATTTTTAAATTATTATTAACTTACTAACAAATATGCTCAACCTTGCGCCTAAATTCACAAACAACAAATATATTTGCTATTAAAAGGAAAATAAATCTTTTTAAAAATTTTTGAAATTTTGTTTAACTTTAAGATATCAAAACAATAATGACAAGAAAGTGAAGCGTTTGGATTGTCATATTTCAGTGATTTTTAACTTACACTTTTAAAGGTAAAACTTAAGTTACTGATTGCAATTTTAATCTTTCCATCGTGCTAATGAGTTATGATTAATAAAAATTTATTTTTTGGAAATTGCATTTAAACATTTTTCAACATATTTATCCTGATTTTTATATTTATTTATGATCGTAATTATTTTTATTATATTTGTTTACAATCTTAATTTATTATAATTTATTTAAAATTAAATTTTTAACAAAAATATTAAAAAACTATCTAAAATGACAAAAACAACCAAAAATACGGGAAAAAATAAAAACAACGTGAATGAAAATATGGGAGAGAGATATATATATATACCAAAATTGGAACATTGAGTTTAATGGGGTTAATAATATTGATGTTTGCTTTACCGTCTGTTTCCGCCAGCATATATTCTGATATTAGATATCTTTCTGTATCTCCAGATCCAGTTGCAGCAGGAGGAACTTTAACAGTTAGTTATCAAGTGCTTGGAACTGGTGGAAGTTATCCTTACGAAACACAAACACTTTATATTGACGGTGTTCAAAAAGCGTGCTATCATGATAATATAGCAGACAATTCATGGTCATCAAAGACACGATATATTACAGCACCAACGAGTTCTATGCAACATAATGTTAAGGTTATGGTTTACGGTTGCGAAAGTTCTACAGGATGTTGTGGATCTTGGGATGATTATGAGATTAAAAGTTTTACTGTTTCAGGAGGAACTACAACTACATGTAATTCCAGATCAACAAGTACTGATACCTCAACTATTTATCCAACAACGAACTGGCAGACTGTTAGTGGCTCTTTAAGTTCTGGCACAGATACAAAAAGATATAAAGTAACTGTTTCAACTTCTGGACAGCATGAATTTTCTCTTTGCTCATCAGACGGTGGAAGTTGCAATTATGATTCCTATCTTTGTTTGTTTGACAGTAATGGAAATCCAGCTACATCTAATGACGACTATTGCGGACTTGCTTCAAAAATAACATATAATTTGGCTATAGGAACATATTATGTTCAGGTCTCTGGATATAGTAGTAATTATGGAACATATACATTGAGTTATAGAAGAACACCCTCTGGCACTACAACTACATGTAATTCCAGATCAACAAGTACTGATACCTCAACTATTTATCCAACAACGAACTGGCAGACTGTTAGTGGCTCTTTAAGTTCTGGCACAGATACAAAAAGATATAAAGTAACTGTTTCAACTTCTGGACAGCATGAATTTTCTCTTTGCTCATCAGACGGTGGAAGTTGCAATTATGATTCCTATCTTTGTTTGTTTGACAGTAATGGAAATCCAGCTACATCTAATGACGACTATTGCGGACTTGCTTCAAAAATAACATATAATTTGGCTATAGGAACATATTATGTTCAGGTCTCTGGATATAGTAGTAATTATGGAACATATACATTAGCTTATAAAAAAACCTGCCCAAATGCATTTTTTGATGATTTTAATTTTCTAAACACAACTAGATGGAAAGAAGACAATAACATAGACTGTTCTAATCCAGATACTACTAAAACCTATTGTAAGATTGAGTCACCAGGTGTTAAATTTACAGTTCCGCAAGGTTATGCAGGGCTCAGGGTCGAGATAATATCTCCTCCTTTAGATGAACTAATTTACTATTATGGCAATTATGAAGCGCGATTTAAAGCTGCTACAGGCAATGCTGATGAGCACTTAATATCTGCATTTTGGACATCTAATCGTAATACAGATAACCCATACAGTGAAATAGATTTTGAATTCCTGGGTGAGGAAATAGACACGGTACATATGGCCATACATAAAAGTGCAGATGAAAATGCAAAAGACACTATTTTTAGAGTGTTTAATATGCGTACTGGGACACAAGAAACATGTATATACAATCCTCTTTTGAATTGTACTAAATATGTCAACTGTGAGCAACACTGCAAACCGTATCAAATCCCCCAAAACATTCCTTGTGATCAAGCATTTAGAATAGATAACTATCACAATTATAAATTTGAATGGCGTTCAAATTATGTGGACTTTTTTGTCGACAACATAAGAGTGTGGAATATGAATGATAACCAATATGTTCCGGCCAGTTCTGTAAGATATAAATATATATTTAACTTATGGCAGCATAATTGGGGAGGAAACGCGCCTCAACCTGTGGACTATGATAGATCTATGGTAGTAGATTGGGCTAAATATGAATGTTGATAAAATGATAAAAAAATTTTTAGTACTAATAGGATTTTTATTTATGATACTTGCTATTCAAGAAATAAACGCAGAAATATGTGAATGTAATTCCTGTGAAGATTGTACCAAAAAGTTAAATGATGCTTCCTGTACAGAAGTTTATCTTTCAAAGAATATTTCTGCTGAAAGAGGTTGTATTAGCAGTAAAGGCATTAGTAATAAGATTCTTGATTGTAAAGGCCATATCGTTGATGCGACAATTCATGCTCCAGGAATTTATTTAAATAATCTTATAAATGTTACCGTAACTAATTGTGTGCTCAACTCATCCTATATATTCTTATATAATTCTCATTACTGTGTTATTAAAAATAATACGATTTATGGATATATTGACGTCTATGAAAGCTCAAACAATAAAATAAAGTATAATTATATCCTTAATAGTGATGGAGAAGGTATTACAATCAAGCAAGGTTCAAGCAAAAATTTTATAAGTGATAATAAAATTCACAACCATTCTGGTTATGGAGTACATATAGGATTAGAACCCGAATGGAGGGGGGGTGGATATTCGTCTACTGAAAATATATTATTTAATAATGAAATAACTATGAACCAAGTAGGCATTTTAGTCAGACCAGATGCAAATAACACTGTGATAGATTCAAATAAAATATGTTGGAATCTTGAGGGGGATATAATAGTTAAATCTAATTATTCCATCGTAAATTTAAAAGATAACATTTGTGGTGATTCAAAAAAGTGTAAAAAATGCGATGAACAAATATTAAATTGCAACTGTTCATCTTGTATTGAATGTAAAATAAAGCTAATTGATCCAAGATGTAAGGAAGTTACATTAATATCTAATATAACTCAGTATGTGCCTGCATTCAGGCAATGTATTTCTTTCAATGGCAGTAACAAAATATTTAATTGCGATATGCATTCCATAATACAATCTGATGTTCATAGAGGAGGGACAGGAATTGTATACAATAACAAAAATAACACCATAATGAATTGTATTGTCAAGAACTTTTCAGATGGAATAGTTATAGAAGGAGATAATTGTAAGTTGATTAATAATATTATTGAGAACAACAGATATGGAATTATGGTCCGTGGCAATGGGTTTATAATTAACAATACTATTCTTTCAAATAGTCATGGAATAGAAATAGAAGGAAATGCAACAATTTTGAATAACAAAATTTTGTCAAGTGAAGAGGAGGGAATCCATCTCGCTCGTTCAACTTCAGTTATATCAAAAAATTTTATTACTAATTCAATAGTAGGAATTAACTCTACGCTATCTAACATAGAAATGAATTCAAATGTTGTTTGCAACAACAAGGAAATTGATCTCTATTCTGAAAATTGGCAGAATTCAACAGGAGTAAATAATACTTGTGACAACCCAGATGGATGGGACGATGAGGAAAAAGAAGGATGCACATACAAATGTGGCGAACAAAAACTAACAGAAAAGCCATCAAAACTCCCAGAAAAACCTCCATATCAAGAACCAAACTACAACAATTACATAATCATAACAATAATTTTAATTACAATTCTACTAACTGTATTTGTAATTTGGTATAAAAAATTTAAAAAATAAAATATAAACTGTCACTATGAAAAGTAAAATTTTAATATTTGTGGCTGTTCTTATATCTTTAACGATTATAGGGACAATCCAAGCAGAACCCATTCATGACTATGGAAATTATTCTGTAAAAGATAATATTACAATATCAGCATGCATTAGTGTAAATGTAGATATTCTTTATGCGAACATAACAAAACCTGACAACATAAGCAAAATTATGACACTTTCTTGCAGTGGTACAGGTTATTGTCCTCAATCTTGGATTTACTGTATAGGGATATTTACAAATTCAAATGTTTCTGGAATTTATAATGTGAGTTTTTATAGTGATCGGTATGAATTGAGCACTTCATTTAGAGGATTCTTTACTGTTTTTGAAGGAACATTTTTGAATGTTTCTTATCCTTTAAACAATACGATAAAAAATAATAGAACTATAATAATCAAAGGATTGACAAATGGAACAAATGTTAGCATAATTAAAGGCAATGTGAATTTTTATGTGAAGGTAATAAATGAAACATTTACATTTCCTTTAAATCTAACAGAAGGAGAAAATAAAATTAATGTCACCTCTTATGGGCAATATAAATATGTAAATTCAACTATCTTAAAAATAATTTTAGATACAATTCCACCAGAAATTAAATGGATAAATTACAGCAACAGTATTAGAATTTCAAGAGAATTTAAGTTTGCTTTAAATGTAAGTGATAATATAAACATTTCTTCTGTTTCTGTAAAGAAAATTCATAACAATGAAGAAATTAACAATGCAATTTATTTTGAAAATGGTTTTTATGTGATTCCAATACAGGAATATGGAATAGGAGATTATTTATTAAAGGTTAAAGCATGTGATTTAGCAGGAAATTGTAATGAAAGTTCTTTTAGTTATTATGTTTATAAAGAGTATGAAGAAGAACCTAAAGATAAAGAAAATTTGCCATCAGTTAATGTTACAAATGAAACAAATGAAACAAGCATTAGCGAATTTTCATTGAAGATCATAGGTGATGAAGGAAACACCATCGGTGTTGTGAATTTTAATACAACTGACAAATCCTTTAATGCAACGCATTTGAGATTTATAAATGGAATAATATTCTATGAATCTGAAAGTGGTGGAAGAAAATTGCTTAATGGAAGTGTAATTATAAAATTTTGGAACAATAATGGGAGGGGTTGGACAAAAAATGAAACGAAATTTGATGTTAGCAATGGAAAAGTAGAAGAGAATATTAAAGAAATATTAGAAGGAGTTTCTGAGGAAAGAAAAAAAGAATTAAAAAGAGATGAAAATGTTGGAACAATCGAACCGCCAATAAATCAACCAGAAAAATTAAAAATAAAAATTCCTGAAAATTTGATAAAAAATGAAAATTATGAAACAGAAGTTAGGGATAAAGATGGAAATTTGATAAAGAACGGAATTGCAGAAATAACATTACCTAATGGAGAGAAAATTAAAGTTAAGACAGATGAAGAAGGAAGGGTAAAGCTAACAATGAGTAATGGAAAAATTGAACAAATAAAAGAAGCAAAAGTAAAAATTCCCGAAAAAACCAATGAATGGAAAGTTTTTGAATTAGAAGTTAGAGACAATGATGGAAATTTGATAAAGAACGGAATTGCAGAAATAACATTACCTAATGGAGAGAAAATTAAAGTTAAGACAGATGAAGAAGGAAGGGTAAAGCTAACAATGAGCAATGGAAAAATTGAACAAATAAAAGAAACAAAGGTAAAAATTCCTGAAAAAATTGAGGACGGAAAAATATATGAATTAGAGGTCAGGGATGAAAATGGAGAATTAATTAAAAATAAGACAGTAAATATTAAGCTATCAAATGGTCAATTTTTAATTGCAAAAACAGATGAAAATGGAAAAGTAAAATTGGAATATAAAAACGGAATCTTTGTGGTTGTTAGAACGCAAAAGCAGGAATTTCAATTGAAGTGGTATTATTTCTTACCTTTATTGTTAATTCCATTGATTTTATTTTTTACATTAAAAAAAGAAGATGTTATTTTAAGTTATGAATTCTATAAAAAACTTGAAAAGGAAAATAATCTAAAAGAATTGCAAAAATATGGAAAGATTTACATGCTTGAAAAGCATAAAAATGATGTAAAAATTAAAGTTATTTTTGTTGATGAAGAAAGTGAGGAAAAGTTGATTAAAAAGTTGAAATTAAAAGTTTTGAAAATAGGACAATGATTCCTCAATGGTTTTCAGAGCAATTGCCCTTATCTTTTGGATTATCTTTGGAAATTACAAACAATTAACATCAAAAATTTTGTTAAGTTTTGTAAAAAATATCGTAAACCCATCACCCTTTGCCTTCAATTTAGCCCAACTTCCCCTCACAAATTAACTTTTTCACGATCAGTTTTTTGAATCTCACGAAGGATTTGTAGTTTGTAGTTTTTGTGGGATTTTTTAACGATTTAGACCGCACATAGTTTTATCATCCACAAATTCAAATACTATGTCAAATGCTTTCTTGAGAAGTTCCTTTATTGGGTTATTATTCTGAACCTGAAATATCTCTTTTCCGATAATGACAAATTTACCTATTTTTATTGATGAGAGCTCAATAAT
>Ga0210012_1000582_pt1 | contig 41160 bp, 29 predicted proteins | sample CryGeymeta201504_FD_183974 | JGI IMG/M metagenome (GOLD analysis project Ga0210012, IMG submission 183974) | Groundwater microbial communities from Crystal Geyser aquifers in Utah, USA - Crystal Geyser metaG 2015-04 (SPAdes) (version 2) | ecosystem: Environmental > Aquatic > Deep subsurface >... | reverse complement strand
CACGGTGTCGCACGCCCGCGCGCCCGCGATCGCTTCGCTGATGGCCCGGGCACGGTCTTCGATCACCTGGTATTCCCCCGCCATGCCGGCGGCGATCTCGTCGATGATGGCAGCGGGCGCTTCGCTGCGCGGATTGTCGTTGGTGAGGATGCGCACATCGGCAAAACGGTCGGCGACCTTGCCCATCATCGGACGCTTGCCGCGATCGCGGTCGCCGCCGCAGCCGAACACGCAGATCAGACGCCCGTCCGCCGCGCACACTTCGCGCAGGGTGCCCAGCACGTTCTCCAGCGCATCCGGGGTGTGGGCGTAATCGACCACCACCGTCGGCGCTTCCTTGCCGCCCATGGCCTGCATGCGCCCCGCCACTGCTCTCTGCAGGCCAAGTTCACGCACGGCAGCGTCGATCGGTATTTCGTTGACCAGCAACACTGCAAGCGCACCGAGCAGATTGGAGGCGTTGAAGCGACCAAGCAGACGGCTATCCAGTTCAGCTTCGCCCCAGCTGGTATGCAACAAAATTTCCAACCCTTGCGCATCCGCCCGCCGCACCTCCCCGTGCACCCCACGCAGGCCCAGATTCCGCGCCAGTTCCAGCGATTCTTGCCGCAGGCCGTAGCCAACCACTTCCGCACTGCCCGCGCGCAACTGCCCGGCGAGTTCCGCCCCGAATGGATCATCCAGATTGAGGACGGCATGGCCGAGTTGATCCCAGTCGAACAGCCGCCGCTTCGCGGTTGCGTAGTGCTGCATGTCGCCGTGGTAATCCAGATGGTCGCGCGTCAGATTGGTGAGCAGCGCCACATCGAAGTGCACCCCGTTGACCCGCCCCTGCGCCAGCGCGTGCGAGGAAACCTCCATCACCGTCGCCTGCGCATCCTGTCGGGCGAATTGCGCCAGCAGTTCATGCACCTTCAGCGCATCAGGCGTGGTGTTCGCGCCCGCCTGCAGAGCATCGGGGAAACCGTTGCCGAGGGTGCCGATCAGCGCGCATTTCTGATCCAGTGCGGAAACGGATTTTGCCAGCCAGTGGCTGATCGAGGTCTTGCCGTTGGTGCCGGTCACGCCGACCATCCGTAGCCGGCGCGACGGTTGGCCATAGATACGGTCGGCGATGAATCCGGCCTGCTGGCGCAGATCGTGCAAAGCCAGATGAGGCACGCGCCAGGTCGCATCCCATTGCAGATCGCGCGCCTCGCACAACACCGCATTGGCGCCGCGCGCGATGGCCTGCGCGATGTGGCGGCGTCCGTCGGACTGCTCTCCCGGATAAGCCACAAAGGTGTCGCCCGCCCGCACGTCGCGACTGTCCGCCACCAGCCGGTTGATTTCAACACCAAGGCTGATCAACTCATCGAGTCGCCGCGCGTTCATATTTCTTCTCCCGCCACCGGCCCGGGGTTCGGCATTACATTGTCCAGCGGCGCATCGTAGGGCACATCCAGCGCTTGCAGCGCGGCTCCCGTCACCCCGGCAAACACCGGAGCCGCCAGTTGCCCGCCGTAGTATTCCTTGCCGCCCGGCTCATCCAGCATCACCGCCACAATCAGGCGCGGATTGCTGGCCGGCGCCATGCCGACGAAGGAGGCGATGTAGCGATCGACATATTTGCCGTTCATCAGTTTGTGCGCGGTGCCGGTCTTGCCCGCCACGCGATAACCGGGAATCTGCGCCAGCGGCGCGGTGCCGCCCGGTTGCACCACCAGCTCCAGCATGGCGCGCACCGCGCGCGCGGTTTTTGCGGAATAGACGCGGCTTCCATCCGGCGGCGCATCCTGCCTGAGCAAACTGACCGGTTTCAGTTCGCCATCGTTGGCAAACACGGTGTAAGCGCGCGCCAACTGCAGCAGATTGACCGAAATCCCGTAGCCGTAGGAAATGGTGGCCTGCTCGATCGGGCGCCAACTTTGGTAACTGCGCAGCTTGCCGTTCGCTTCACCGGGAAAGCCGCAGCCGGTTTCGCCGCCAAAACCGGACTGGCGCAGATGGTTCCAGAACACTTGCGGCGACAGCGACAATGCCAGCCTGGCCGCGCCGACATTGCTCGATTTCTGCAACACTTCGGACACCGACATAAACGCGGCGGGATGCGTGTCATGGATGGTACGGTTGCTCAGGACCAGCGTCCCGTTGCCGGTATCAACCCTCGACTCCGGCTTGAATTTCCCCTCTTCCAGCACGGTCGCCACGACAAACGGCTTCATAGTCGAACCCGGCTCGAACAAATCGGTCACCGCGCGGTTGCGCATCGCGGCACTGGCCGGCCGGGTGCGGTTGTTCGGGTTAAATGCCGGCCAGTTGGCCAGCGCCAGCACTTCGCCGCTTTTGGCGTCGAGCACCGCGATAGAACCGGCTTTGGCTGCATGTTCGATGACGGCCCGCTTGATCTCGCGGAAAGCGATGAACTGCAATTTGCTGTCGATGCTCAACGCCACATCGCGCCCCTTCTTGGGCGCGCGCAAACTGGCCACGTCTTCCACGATGCGCCCGCGCCGATCCTTGATCACGCGCTGGCTGCCCGGCTTGCCGCGCAGCACGTCATGCAATGCCAGCTCCAACCCCTCGCGCCCGTTGTCGTCCACATCGGTAAACCCGAGCAGATGCGCGGCAACTTCTCCACCGGGATAATAACGGCGATATTCGTGCTGCAGCGACACGCCCGGAATACCCAGCGCCATCACCCGGCGCGCCTGATCGGGCGGCAGTTGCCGTTGCAGATAGACGAATTCGCGCGAGGTATCGGCCAAACGCACTTTCAGATTGCCCGCACTCGTGTCGAGCAGGCGCGCCAATTGGCGCAGTTGCGCGATATCGGCGACCACATCGGGCGGACTGGCCCAGACCGAGTCGACCGGCGTGCTGATCGCCAGCGGCTCGCCGTTGCGGTCGGTAATCATACCGCGATGCGCCGGCACCTCGACCACACGCGCATAACGCGCATCACCTTTTTGCTGCAAAAAGTCGGTGTGCATTCCCTGCAAAAAGAAAGCGCGCGCCATCAGCGCAATCATCCCCAGCAAAAGCAGGAAGAATAGGGTGCGGGCGCGCCAGGCGGGCAACGCAATCTGCGCGGAAGTCTGCGGCAGGCAGGCGTAATTCACGGTCTCACCCCGGACACGGCATTGTCGCGCACACGGCGAATCTGCTCATCGGAAGGCCACTGCATCTGCAATTGTTCGCGCGCAATTTTCTCCACCCGTGCCGGTGCCACCAGGGTGCTTTGCTCCAACTGCAATTTGCCCCATTCCACTTCCATTTGCTGCGCACGCTCCTTCTCGTTTTGCCATGCCACAAACAGCTTGCGCGCCTTGTGTTGTGAGGTCACAACACCCAACGCGCAAGCGATTGCCAGGAACAGAAGCAACGCATCCAGCCTAGCCACTGGCGCCTCCCATCGCTATGCTCTCCCCCGCCCGTGCGTGTGTTGTTGGGGCTTCAGCCCCGTACAACCACGGCCTACCCCCTGCGGGTGGAACCCTCCCCCGGAGGGAGAGGGGCCAAACGAATCGCTGTGCGAAATTTTTCATGACAAGCGTTCTGCCACCCGCAACACCGCACTGCGCGCACGCGGATTGGCCGCCACCTCGGCCGCCGAGGCGCGGATCGCCTTGCCGACCAATCGCAAGCTCCCCTGCGGCACATCGGCGGCGCGGATTGGCACGCTCTTTGGCAGCTTGTCGCCCTGCGCCATGTCACGCATAAAGCGCTTCACGATACGATCCTCCAGCGAGTGAAAACTGATGACCGCCATGCGCCCGCCCGCTTTCAGATGGCCCACGCATTGCGGCAACACGTTCTCGAGTTCCTCGAGTTCGCGATTGAGATAAATCCGTATAGCCTGAAAGGTGCGGGTGGCCGGGTTTTTCCCCGGTTCACGCGTGCGCACGCGGCGCGCGACGACATCAACCAGCTGGAGCGTGGTAAGGAGCGCCCGTTCCTGGCGCGCAGCAACAATCGCCCTTGCAATCTGCCTAGCAAACCGTTCTTCGCCGTAATCACGTATCACCTCCGCCAGTTCGCTCTCATCCACTGCAGCCAGCCACTCCGCCGCCGTCTGCCCCCGACTTGTATCCATGCGCATGTCCAATGGCGCATCAAAACGGAAACTGAAACCGCGTTGCTCATCGTCCAGTTGCGGCGACGACACCCCCAAATCCAGCAACACCCCATCGACGCTTTCGACACCCAGTTCGTGCAACACTGCACCCAGATGTTCGAAGCCGCTGTGCACCATCTGAAAACGTGCATCGGCTATCGTCTTGCCCGCCGCGACGGCCATCGGGTCTTTATCCAGCGCAATCAACCTGCCGTGCTCGTCCAACTTTTCCAATATCAGGCGACTGTGCCCGCCGCGCCCGAACGTGCCATCCACATACACGCCGTCCGGCTTCACCTGCAACGCTTCGACCGCTTCGTTCAACAAGACGGTCGCATGCGCGAACATCTCGCTCACAAGGTAAAGCCCTCAAGCTCCGGCGGCAGATCGTCCAGCGAAAAACTGGTCATCTTTTCGTATTGCGCCTGCCAGCGCTCTTCATCCCACAGTTCGAATTTGTTGCCCTGGCCGACCAGCATCACGCGCTTGTCCAGCTTGGCGTAATCGCGCAGGGTCGCGGAAATCAACACGCGCCCCGCCCCGTCCATTGCCACCTCTTCCGCATGACCGACAAGGAAGCGCTGCAGGGCGCGAATCTTTGGATTGAGCGCGGAAAGCTTCATCAGCTTTTCGCGGATAGGTTGCCATTCAGGCTGGGGATAGAGCAGCAGGCAGCCGTCCGCATCGGCAGTCAGCACCAACTGACCCGCGCAATGGACCTGCAGCATGTCGCGATACCGCGCCGGTATCGTCAGCCTGCCTTTGCCATCCAGATTGAATTGTGCCGCCCCTTGGAACATGGAACCCCTTTGCCTCCCATTTTTTCCCACTTTTTACCACTTGAACCCACTATATGGAAAATATTAGGAAGGGTCAAGCGGAAAAACGGGATTTTTCTTTTCAGGACAAGGAGTTAGCGTAGGAAGTTAATGCGATATAAATATACTTAAAAAGCAATGAATTGCACAAACAAGCTAAAGTTGTTTGTAACGGAAGGTCTATATATTTTGTGAAGGGATGAAGCGGGATGCTTGATGGAGTCAAGTCATTTCAGTGCAGGTTCAGTGCCTTTGGGGAACAGCACCCATAGCTTTCCACTTTGTTTCATGCGCCCCGCCTGATGCCCGGCCAGTTCGCCGAAGCCCCAGAAGAAATCCGCACGCACCGCGCCCTTGATCGCGCCACCGGTGTCCTGCGCAAAGACCAGCCGATTGAGCGGCTTGGAGGTGTTTGGTCGGGTAGTAGCGAGAAACACCGGCACCCCGAGCGGGATGCTGCGCCGATCGACTGCAATACTGTATTCATTGGTCAACGGCACGCCCAGTGCGCCGAGCGGGCCGGAAATGCCGTCCGGCAGTTCGCGGAAAAAAATGTAGCTGGGATTGTGCCCGAGAAGGATTTCGAGCTGCGCCGGATTCTTCTCCACCCAGTTCTTGATGCCCTGCATCGAAGCCTGCTCCGGCAGCAATTCGCCCATGTCGATCAGCCGCCTGCCGATGGAAGCGTACGGATGCCCGTTCTGCGCGGCATAGCCAACCTTGGCATGGCTGCCATCTTCCAGTTGAATGCGGCCCGATCCCTGTATCTGCAGAAAGAACAATTCGACCGGATCATCCACCCAGAACAGCTCCTGTCCGCGCAAGGAGGCGGCCTGCCCGGCTTCGATCTCGGCGCGGTTGAAATACGGCACCACGCGTTTGCCTTGCAGGCGGGCGCGCACGATGCGGCCGCGAAATTCCGGATAAAGCTCGCCCATATCGACTTCCAGCATGTCGTCCGGCGGCGCGTAGAGCGGATAGGCAAAACGCGTGCTGCGTTTGCGGCTGCCGTGCAACAGCGGTTCGTAATAACCGGTAATCAGGCCGCTGTCGCTGCCGTCCGGATTGAGGACTTTATAGGGCGTGAACCAGGTTTCGTAAAACGTGCGCTGCGCCATCGCGTCGTCGGGCGCGATGTCCTTTGCGGCGGCGCAGATTGGCAGCCAGTTGGTTTTCAGGCGCAGGGCGCTGCAGCTCTGCTGCAACGCAGGCCACGAAGCGGGCAATTCCTGTGCCATCCAGTCGGGCAGATCAGCCCAGTCGGCTGGCAAAAAATCGAGAGAGGGTTTGCCCGCAGGCGGGGGCGGTTCCTGCGGCGGTACGGTCTGGCAGGCGGCAAGCCATACCGCGGCAACCACGACGATCAGGGCGGAACGAATGCGGTGCAGATTCATGCTCAATGCAGGGTGCGCGGCACGCTCAACACGAATTGCGGAATGGGCACGTCAAACTCGCCCCCGTCGGTCTCCCGCATCCGGTAACTACCGGACATGGTGCCCACCTGCGTCGCCAATACCGAGCCGCTGGAGTATTCAAAACTTTGCCCCGGCTTGATCACAGGCTGTTCGCCGACCACGCCCTTGCCTTTCACTTCCTGCACATGACGGTTCGCATCGGTGATGATCCAGTGGCGGCTGAGCAGTTGCACCGGACGGTCGCCCTGATTGCTGATGGTAATGGTGTAGGCGAACACATAACGGTTGTCGGCCTCGTCCGATTGGTCGGCCAGATAGCGCACCTGGACGGCGATGCGGACGCGATAGAGGGAAGAATTTTGCACCGCGCCATTTCACCGTATTTTGGCCGGCATGACAAGGACGCATCGAATAAAAAAGTCAACTTTCGGTTAGAATGCGGGTTCACTTTTCCAACCCACGAGGATCAAACCATGGACTACCAGATCGCCCCTTCGATTCTTTCCGCCAACTTTGCCCGCCTTGGCGAGGAAGTCGATAACGTGCTCGCCTCCGGCGCGGACATCGTGCACTTTGACGTGATGGACAATCATTATGTGCCCAACCTGACCATCGGACCCTTGGTGTGCGAAGCGCTGCGCAAGCACGGCGTGACCGCGCCGATCGACGTGCACCTGATGGTCAAGCCGGTTGATCGCATCATCCCCGACTTCGCCAAGGCGGGCGCGACCTACATTACTTTCCACCCGGAAGCCTCCGAGCACATCGACCGCACCATCGGCCTGATCAAGGAAAGCGGCTGCAAGGCCGGCCTGGTGTTCAACCCGGCCACACCGCTGGACGTGCTGGAATACATGCTACCCAAGCTGGACATGGTGCTGCTGATGTCGGTCAACCCCGGTTTCGGCGGGCAAAAGTTCATCCCTTACGTGCTGGACAAGGCGCGCGCCGTGCGCAAGATGATCGATGCGGGGAAATTCAACTGCCGCCTGGAAATCGACGGCGGCGTCGGCCCGGCCAACATCAGGGAAGTGGCCGAAGCCGGCGTCAACACTTTCGTCGCCGGTTCGGCCGTGTTCAGCAAGCGCAACGAGAACGACAAGAACCGCTACGACACCGTCATCGGCGAACTGCGTGCGGAGCTGGCCAAAGCCGGGAAGTGATTTTGCCGTCACACCGGCGCAGGCCGGTGTCCAGTTAATTTAAAGCACTGGATTCCGGCCTGCGCCGGAATGACAAAGTGTTAGAGGCATATCCAATGTTGTTCAAGCAGTTTCCGCTATCCGTCTCAGCCATCGTCATCGATCTCGACGGCACGCTGTTGCATACCGCGCCGGAATTGGCGGAAGCAGCCAACCGCATGTTGCGCGACATGGGACGCCCGCCCGTGTCGCAGGATCTGCTGATGAGTTACATCGGCAACGGTATCCACTGGTTGGTGAAGCGCGCGCTCACCGGCGACATGCATGCCGAGCCGGACGCAGCCTTGTTCGACCCTGCGCTGCCTATCTTCGAGAAGCATTACAGCGGGTTATTGCTCGAAAGCAAACCGTTCCCGCATGTGCTCAAGGGACTCGATGCAATGAAGGCGGCGGGCTTCCGCCTGGGCTGTATCACCAACAAGGTCGAACGCTACACCCAGCCACTGCTCAAAGGCATCGGCATGGCCCGGTATTTCGATATCGTGCTGGCGGGCGACACGCTGCCGGAGAAAAAACCGCACCCGCTGCCCCTGCTGCATGCGGCGAAGTACTTCGATTGCCCGATCGAACAACTGTTGCTGGTCGGCGATTCGCTCAGCGACGCGCAGGCTGCGCGTGCCGCAGGCTGCCCCGTCTTTTGTGTGACTTACGGTTACAATCACGGCGAGCCGGTGGAGACACTCAACGCGGATGCCGTGATTCCCGATCTGACCGGCGTTTTGCCGCTGATTCAACGAGCATGAACATGACACTGAAAAATCTTCCTGATCGGCGATGGTGCTGATATGTAGGTCGGGATTCATCCCGACATAACCCGCTGTCGGGATGAATCCCGACCTACAAATTCACAGGAGATTTTCATGTTGCATCCCATCACCGAACAAGCGTTTCACGCTTTAGCCAACCAAGGCTACAACCGCATTCCGCTGGTTGCCGAGACTTTCGCCGATCTCGATACGCCGCTGTCGCTCTATTTGAAGCTCGCCAACCGTCCCTTCTCTTACTTGCTGGAATCGGTACAAGGCGGCGAGCGTTTCGGGCGTTACTCATTCATCGGCCTGCCTGCCACCACCCGCATCAGCGTGCGCGGCAACCAGGTCACACTGACCACCGCAGCGGGCGAGACCATACAGGAAGTAGCAAATCCGCTGGACTACATCAGCGAATACCAGGCGCGCTTCAAGGTCGCGCCGCTGCCCGATCTGCCGCGCTTCACCGGCGGTCTGGCGGGTTACTTCGGCTACGACACCGTGCGTTACATCGAACCGCGCCTGGCCGCCACGCAGAAGCCAGACACGCTGGGCACGCCGGATATTCTGCTCATGCTCACCGAGCAACTGGCGGTCGTCGATAATTTATCAGGCAAGCTGACCTTCATCGTGTATGCCGATCCGGCGCGGGACGATGCCTACACCGTGGCGCGCGAACGCCTGCGCGAATTGGTCGGCCTGCTGCGCCTGCCCGTCGATATTCCGTTTGCGCCGCCCGTGCCGCGCACCGCAGCGCAATCGGAATTCGGCGAGGCCGCCTTCAAGGCCGCGGTGGAAAAATCCAGGCGCTATATCTTCGACGGCGACATCATGCAGGTGGTGCTGTCGCAACGCATGGCGCAACCCTTCCTGGCCCCGCCCTTGTCGCTTTATCGGGCGCTGCGCAGCATCAACCCGTCACCCTACATGTTCTATTACAACATGGGCGATCACCACGTCGTCGGCTCCTCGCCGGAAATATTGGTGCGGCTGGAAAACGACACCGTCACGGTGCGCCCCATCGCCGGCACCCGTCCGCGCGGCAAGACACCGCAACAGGATGCCGGCCTCGCGGAAGAATTGCTGGCCGACCCGAAAGAGCTGGCGGAACACCTGATGCTGATCGATCTCGGGCGCAACGACATCGGCCGCGTGGCCGAACACGGCACAATCAAACTCACCGACAAAATGGTAATCGAGCGCTACTCGCACGTAATGCACATCGTCTCCAACGTCGAGGCGAAACTGAAACCGGGCTTGAGCGCGATGGACGTGCTCAAGGCCACCTTCCCCGCCGGCACTGTTTCCGGTGCGGCCAAGGTGCGCGCGATGGAGATCATCGACGAACTGGAACCCTCCAAGCGCGGCATCTACGCGGGCGCGGTCGGCTATCTCGGCTTCAACGGCGACATGGATGTCGCCATCGCGCTGCGCACCGCCGTGGTGAAAGACAACATGCTGTACGTGCAGGCGGGCGCCGGCATCGTCGCCGATTCCAATCCCGACAGCGAATGGACGGAAACGCAGAACAAGGCACGCGCGGTACTGCGCGCGGCGGAAATGGTGCTGGACGGGCTGGATGCACAAGCGCATCGCTGACCCCCGCTTTCGCCACTCCGGATAAGTGCGCGAAGGTATATAGGTCGATCGGATATGTCAGAAGACAGGAAACTCCGCACATCGATGATGTACACAAAAGGTGGGTGCAAATGCAAAATATGGCAACCAATTGAATGAATCCAATTAAAACTCATGGCACAAATATAGGGCGACATATAGGCCAAATGGCATATAGGCCAACAAGCGGTCTTCATAGATAATGCCGCTCCATGGCTGCGCCTGAATTTTGCCGGAAGGTTCAGACACTTCAGTGTCTCTCTAAAGAATCGGCAGAATCAGCCGAAATATTTACCCAATGCGCGCAACCGGATAGTTGATCAAGCCTGCAATGCGCGTCGGGGGCTTACCCTTTAAAAAAGGACAGTGAAAATGCTTGTACTGGTAACGGGCGGGGCCGGCTTTATCGGGTCCCACAGTGTGGACGGATTGCTGGCTGACGGCGCGAAAGTGCGCGTGCTGGACAATTTCTCTACCGGCAAAAAAAGCAATTTACCCGATCATCCGCGGCTGGAAATCATCCAGGGGGATATTCGCGACACGGAAACGGTCGCCGGTGCGATGAAGGACATCACTCACGTGCTACATCTGGCGGCGCAAGTTTCTGTGCCCGCCTCGGTGGCCGATCCCATCACCTCCAGCCAGCACAACATTCAGGGATTTCTCAACGTCTTCGATAGTGCGCGACGCGCGGGAGTCAAAAGATTCGTGTACGCCTCCAGCGCGGCAGTCTATGGCTCACCGGAACAATTGCCCTTGAGCGAGACCTCACCGGTGGCGCCGTTATCGCCTTACGGGCTGGAAAAAAGCATCAACGACCAGTATGCCGCGCTGTATCGCGGGCTGTTCCAAACTTCATCGCTGGGGCAGCGTTACTTCAACGTTTACGGACCGCGCCAGGATCCATCGTCTTCTTACGCGGGGGTCATCAGCAAATTTGCTGCCGCGCTCCGCCAAGACGAAAACCTGAGGGTATTCGGTGACGGCGGCCAGACGCGCGATTTCATTTTCGTCAAGGATGTTGCACAAATGAATCTGCGCGCGCTGAAGAGCTCGCTGAACGGCGTATGCAACATCGCAACCGGCCACAGCGTGACGCTTTTGGAACTGATCGCAACCCTGGCAGAATGCGCCGGCCGCACGCCCGTCATCCGGCATGAACCGCCCGCATCAGGCGACATTCGTCACTCCGCTACCCTGCCACATAAAATGTTCGAACAACTCGATCCGCCGGAGATGACCTCCTTGCGGGACGGATTGAAACAGTTGCTGGATTCGACCGCTTGAATTCCCTGCAATCTTTTTTTGTGCGACTTCATCTGTTCGCTTTCATCGGACTGTTGCAGTTCTCTTCCTTCGCGTTGGCTGAGCAAACCAGCGTGGCGCTGTTCTACGGCAGCAATCCGCCGTGGGACGAGTTGCACGCGTTCGATGTGGTCGTGGTGGAGCCGTTGCATGTGCCTGACCCGAAGCCTTTTGCCAACCGGCGCACTGCATTGTTTGCCTATGTTTCCCTGGGCGAGGTTGACTCCGATCGACCCTATGCCGCCGACATTCCTGCCGCCTGGCAACTGGGAAAAAATGCCGCCTGGGGTAGTATTGTGCTTGACCAGGCACAGCGCGAATGGCCGGATTTTTTTGTTGATCGCGTGATTAAACCGTTATGGGATGCCGGCTATCGGGATTTTTTTCTGGATACGCTCGATTCCTATCAGATTTATGCCCAAACGACCGAGGAAAGAACTCGACAGGAAGCCGGTCTGGTTGCTGCGATCCGCGCAGTGAAACGGCGCTATCCGCAGTCCCGGTTGATTTTCAATCGCGGCTTCGAAATTTTGCCGCAGGTACATGATCTGGCTTTTGCAGTTGCCGCCGAGTCCTTGTTCCAGAGATGGAATCTGCCGCATAAAAAATATCAAACCGTATCGAACAAAGATCGCGATTGGTTGCTGGAGCAACTCAATCTCGTGCGCCAGGAATACCGGTTGCCCGTGTTGGTGATCGACTACGTTGCCCCCGAGCAGCGTGAACTTGCGCGCGAAACTGCGGGCCGCATTCGCGAGCTTGGGTTCATTCCATGGGTATCCAACCCGGAACTGAATCTGCTGGGAGTAGGCGGGATAGAAGTGATGCCGCGCAAGATTTTGATGATCCATAACAGTGCCGACACTGAATTTGATCTGGAAGGCGCCAAAGTTTTGCGGTTTGCAACCATGCCGCTCAATTACCTGGGCTATGGCGCCGAATATCTGGATGCGCGCCAACCCTTGCCCGACTTCCCACTCAAGGGCCGTTATGCAGGGATTGTCGTGTGGCTGGACAAATTGCCCGGCAAGGAGAGTCGTCCCTTGGCAAGGTGGCTCATCCGGCAAATCAAATCCGGCGTTCCTGTCGCCCTGCTGGGTGAAACCGGTTTTTTGTTCAACCCGGCCTATACCGCGGCACTGGGCCTGAAAATTTCCGGGACGACACCTGCCCGGTCACCCTTGCGCGTCGCACTGCAAGCGAAAATGGTCGGCTTCGAAGCACGGCCCATGCCGGATCGTAGTGCCTTTTTTCCTTTGTCCACCATAGAAGGCACTCCGCTTCTTACCCTGACCAATGCGGCTGGTGAAGAACAGACGGCCATCAGCCTGACTACCTGGGGTGGTTATGCCATGGAGCCTTACGTTCTGATTGAATTGCCCGGCATCGAGAAACGCAATGCCGGCAAAAACCTGCGCTGGATCATCGATCCCGTTAATTTTCTGCGCAATGCCCTCAAACTGCCTGACATGCCTGTGCCGGACGTAACCACGGAAAGCGGCCGTCGCATGCTGATGGTGCACATGGACGGTGACGGCTTTGCGAGCAAGGCGGAATTTCCCGGCTCCCCTTATGCCGCTGAAGTGCTGATCGAGCGTATCCTGAAAAAATATCACCTGCCTTCGACGATATCGATCATTCAGGGAGAGATCGCCCCGAACGGCCTGTATCCCGCACAATCCGACATCCTCGAACTGCATGCGCGCAATATTTTTGCCTTGCCGCATGTCGAGATTGCCAGCCATTCCTTTTCCCATCCTTTTGTCTGGCAAAAAGCCGAAGGAAAATCGGAAAACAACGGCTATCACCTGGCCATCCCCGGCTACACATTCGACTTGAATGCGGAGATCACAGGCTCGATCCGCTATATCGAATCCAGGCTGGCGCCGCCCGGCAAACCGGTTAAAACCTTCCTGTGGACCGGCGATACCAACCCGGGGTTTGATGCCATGGCGCTCGCCAATAAGGCCGGCGTAATCAACATGAACGGCGGCGATACCCTGATCACCCGTGCCTTTCCGACACTAACCATGGTTGCGCCACTGGGTTTACCGAAGGGGAAATATTTTCAGGTGTACGCACCCAACCAGAATGAAAATGTCTATACCAACGACTGGCTGGGGCCGTTCTATGGCTATGAACGGGTCATCGAAACCTTTCAACTGACCGAATCACCTTTGCGCCTGAAGCCGATTGATATCTATTACCACACCTATTCCGCCAGCAAGCCTGCCTCGCTCAGGGCGCTTGACAAGGTGTATGCCTGGGCACTGACCCAGGAAACAACGCCCGTGCATGTTTCCGCCTATGTGCAAAAGGTGCTCGATTTCAACCGCATCGTGGTCGCCCGCACCCGCGATGGCTGGCGCGTGCGCGGTGCTGAAAATTTGCGCGAGTTGCGCGCGCCGGTATCGCTGGGCCAGCCAACGATTGATCCGCAGTCGGGGACAGCCGGTTTCAACCGCCACGGCAAAAGCCATTATCTGCACTTGGTCGACGATGAAGCCAGCGTCCGTTTCAACCCGTCTGTCAATACACGCCACGCAACCCCGTATCTGGTCTCTGCCAATGCGCGCGTGACATCGGCCAGTTCCGGCGACAAGCAAACGTTCAACCTGGCCTTGGCCGGAGAAGTCCCCCTGAAATTTTCCCTGGCGATGGGGCCGCATTGTTCAGTGAGTGCGGATGGCCGGGCTATCCGGGCAGAATCCGGAATCGGCAACATCAGCCATTTTTCGGTACCTCAGCATGCAATCGGCGAGCTACGCGTTCATTGCGCGCAGTAAACCCGGCGCGGGTAGGCCGCGCCTGATGTCAACCTGGACGTTGGCAGGGTTCGCCGTGCTCGTCATTATTTTACTGATCCTGATTTTCCCCAAGCCGATGGAGTTGAGACGGGCCTCCCAAACCCGGCTGGACGATCCGCTGGCGGCCAATTATCTGGCCAATCTGCTGAAGTCGGATCCCGCCAATCTGGCGTTGCGCCTCCTGCTCGCCCGGCACAAACTGCATCTGCACGAAACCGATGGCTTGGTGGAACTGCTGGAACCGGTCATGCGCAACGGTAATTCCGACCAGCGAGCGGAGGCCATGCTGGCCCAATACCAATTGCTGACTGAGCAATCTTCGAGCGAGCGACTCAGTACCGAACAGGTTGAGTCCTTACGGCAACAGCGTATCCATACGCTGGAAACCCTGCACAAGATGCCATTACCGCTGCAATCACTGATATATCTCGCCAAAGAGGCGGAGCACCTGCAACAGCCTTCCATCTCTGCCGCGCTGTACCGGAAAATCAGCACTTTGTCAGGCGCAATGCCTGCGCAGCAACTCGCCGACTCGGCTGCGGATGCGCTTGTGGAAAACAATCCTGAACTGGCGGCGCATTTGTATTTCATTGCACGGCACCGGGCGCAATCGTTGACCAGCCAACGCACCTGGTTCCTGGCCGGTGTGCGCGCGCTGATTGCGGGGGGTCATCCCGCCGAAGCCATGCACGCCATCGATCTGCATCTCGGCACGCTGGCAGACGACCCCGAAACCCTTTACTTCCTGATTCAAATTGCCCGGTCGGCGAATGATCAGGCGCGCGCCGTCGAATATGCCAAACGCATGCTGCGCCTTTCATGGAGTTCTTCCTTTGCAACATGGATCGCAGGGCTGGATTTGAGTCTGATCGGAATCGCCAATGCGAATGCCGGCGACGAGATCGTGCCATCCTCCCCCGGCACCATTCAGCCCTACAACAAAAAGAAGTATGAGCTCGCCTATCAGGTGTTCGTCGAAAACGGCAAGTTGAATGAGGCCTTTCGCGTGGCCGAGGCGGCGGTAAAACAGGCGCCTGACGAAGCGGTCTGGCATCAGCGGCTGGCGCAAATCGCGGAATGGACCGCACAGCCCGTGATCGCTTTGCGCGAATGGCGCTGGCTGCTTGGCCATCATGGAAACAATGCCGCCCTGCAAAAAGTCCTGGGGCTGGCCACGTCCCTGAATGATTTTGATGTCGCGCTCGATGTCTGGAAAAAACTGGCCGCAAGGGAAAGCCTGAACGCCGCGCAATGGCGCCATCTTGCCGATCTGTTCGAATTGACCGGACAACCACAGGAAGGAGTCCGCTTTTTCGAGGCACGCCATGCAGACGAACACGAGCCTCTGTATCTGGAAATTGCGGCGCAACTGGCCGAACGCATCGGCGACGATGAGCATGCCATGGCCGTGTATGCGCGCTTGCTTGATCACCACGGCAAACACGCAGACTGGCTGTTGAAGCTGGCCAACCTGCATTTGCGCAAGGGACACTACCGCGCGGCTTATGACTTGCTGCAAGCCCACCGCCATGAGGCCAAGGACGAGGATGCCGCCTACTGGAAATCGCTGGCCGATTTATCCTGGGCGCTGCAACAGGATGTCGAGGCCGAGCAGAATTTGCGCCGCCTGCAAGCGACCGGACAACTGGCGCAGGAAGATTTCAGCCGCCTGATTTATTTGCTCGGCGATACGCGACAAACTGAAAAAGCGGAGTTGGCGGAGTTGGCGTATCAGCGCTTCGGTGACTGGGAGATGTTGCTGCTGGCACTGGAACTGCGCACGGCAACCCGCGATGTTTTGGCACAGAAACGGCTGATCGAACGCGCGGTTTTGCACCACCAGACAGAGCTGTCAGGCAGTGCGCGTTTTTACCGGTTGCGCGCGCAATATTTTCAGACCGCGGGCCGCCATGAAGCGGCGCGCATGGATTTTGGCCGTGCCATCGTCCTCGCGCCGGACGATGCAGACACCCTCAATGCCGCGCTATGGTTCTGGATCGACGCCCACGACCTGCCCGCCCTGCGCGCGATGACCGCACGGCTGGCGGCGCGCGGCGTGCAGGACAACCCCGCGTACTGGCAAGCGCTGGGGGCCGCCTATCAGGTATTGGATCAACCGCGCCGCGCAGTGGCTTACTATCGCCGCCAGTTCAAACAGGGCAAGCGTGATGTGCTGTGGCTGGCCAACTTCGCCGATGCGCTGGACCAGGCGCGCCAGCCGGCCAGTGCACTGCGCCTGCGCAAACATGTTTGGCAGCAACTGCGTGCCGGCCCGGCTGACACGCCGGCCAAGCCGCCCTATTCGCGCGACATGCTGCTGGCAGCGCGACTGGTACTGATGCAGCACCCCGACGATCCCGGCCTCGCGCTGGTGCGCTCGGTGGTGCGACAGGAACGGCGGATGCGGCAGGAAAATACGGTTCGCTCCAAGGTCAATGGCCTGTCGCTGGCATGGGCAACCACGCTGGGCGCGGTTGAGGCAAAAAATGCCGTCGATGAACTGGTGCTGGGCTGGGCAATCTCCACCGAACAATCCGCGAATGCCAAAGCCTGGTTATGGCGGCGTTATGGACAACGCCTGGCCGGTCCGCAATGGGCGGTCGTTCCTGTCGCCATGGCTGGAAATGACAGCCCGGTGTTGGCTGAACGCCTCGCCAATGAGCCCGGCGGCATGTCCATGCTGATGCGCCATGATGTCGCCCGCGCGATCGGACAGGAACGCCATGCGCAAGCCACCGTGTTTGCCGGGCTGGCCGACGATCCGGACAACGATGAAGCGCATCAACGTCTGGTCGAAGATGCATTGGCGGCAGCTTCGCATATCGGCCTCGAACTGAAAAAAACCGAACTGGGCAACCTGCACGGCACTGCAAGAAGCGCCAAGGTGGCACTCGCGCTCAGCACGCATTTGAAGGTGGGCGCGGAATTCCGCCAAACGCATCAGGCGAGTGACGTGCCATTAAACTTTGGCAGCACCCCGCCGATAGAGACTGTCATGGGCATCCGGCTCGAAAATCATGGGGAAATGGGCAATAGCGAAATCCTGCTGCGACGCCGGCAAGAGTTTGCCCGGACTATGACCGTGCAGGCTCGTCATGCCATGGATATCCTGCCGCGCCTCAATCTGCAACTGGGCGCGGAAGTGAATGCGGAGGCGCCCGAATCGGAAGAATTGGGGGTATTCGGCATGCGCGACCAGGCCGAGGCGGGCCTGCTTTACCGGCCCAGCAACCGCGAATATGCGCAAATGCATGTTGCGGGAGGGCGTTACTATATCCAGAATGGCGATTTTCTGGGAAGCGGACAGACACTGTCTTGGGAGCTCGGACATCTGTTCCGCACACAGAACCCCGACCTGAAAATGCGCCTGAACGGCGTTCATGCCCGCTTCAACAGTAACGCCAACGCCGCGATTGCGTTGCCTGAAGATGTGAACATTTACAGTTTATGTCTGGGCACCGGCGAGCTTCCGCGTCCCTTTTATTCGCGTGCATGGCGGCTTGCCGCAGATGCCTGTGCCACCCGCAATGATATCGGGGGTTCCGGCTACAGCCTGGCGTTTGGACTGGCAGGATCAGTGATCGGTCGCGATCAGCTTTCCCTCTCCGCCATGCAGGGAAGCGTCGGCTCCAATCTGACCGACGCATTGATCCGCGAATTCACACTGAACTACCGCTATTTTTATTAACGATGGGCTATTTACTCTGGAGGCAAGAATGAAAACGATTAAATTGGGTATTCTGGGTTTACTGCTGGCATTGAGCTCCTGCGCGGTGCTGGATCACGATACCGGCGCACAGAGGCTGGATCGCAATGCACGCTGGGCACTGTTGCCCATCGTCAATCACACCGATGTGGCACAGGCAGGATTGCGCGCCGAAGCCATCACCGAAGTGCTGTTGCGCGCACGCGGCATTGCCGATTTGCGCCGCTATCCCGCGGCCCTCAACCAGGATACATTGTTCGAGCCCGCCGAACGCGGCATGCTGACCGCAGCGACGAACTGGGCACGCGAGCAGGGCGTGCGTTATGCGGTAACCGGCGTGGTCGATGAATGGCACTACAAGGTGGGCATCGATGGCGAGCCGGCGGCAGGTATGACCTTGCAGGTGATCGACTTGCAGGCCGGTGAAAAGGTGGTGTGGAGTGCGGTTGGCGGCAAAAGTGGATGGAGCCGCGAGGCGCTGAGCGCGGTGGCGCAAAAACTGATCAAAGATCTGCTCTCCGATGCGCCGCTTGAGTAAACATGCCATGTCCAACCTGACCGACACGCTCCTGGCCAACATCCATCAGTTGCTGGTGCCCCCGCGCCGCAACCGTTCGATGTGGCTGGAAACCGTGGTGATCACGCTGGTCGCCCTTGCTCTGGGCGCTTTGACCCAGCCTGACGATCCGCTGCAGGCGGGGGCGGCATTTCCATGGATTTGGCTGGCGCCGATTTTGATCGCCCTGCGCTATGGCATGGCGGCAGGGACAATGTCCTCCCTTATTCTGGTGATTGCCTGGGTGATGAACGACTATATGTCCGGCCGCCACGCCGACTTTCCCGAACAATTCTTTTTGGGCGGCCTGATCACGGTCATGCTGTGCGGCGAATTCAGCGATCTCTGGGAAACACGTTTGCGCCGAGCGACAGAAACCAACCATTACCTGGACGAACGATTGAGCCGCATCACCGATCGCCATCTGTTGCTGCGCTTGTCGCATGACCGGATGGAGCAGGAAATCCTGACCAAACCGGTCACCTTGCGCGACGCCTTGCGCGAGTTGCGCCAACTGGCCGCCGCCCCCAATCACCCCCACCTGCCGGCAGCCGATGCGTTGCTGCAATTGTTGATGCACTATTCCCAACTGGAATCCGCCGCAATCTTTACCGCTTCGGCAAAAGGCGGCCACGAACGTGTCAGCCAAATCGGCTCGCCGCCGGACTTGCACGTCAACGACCGCATGCTGGCCTACGCGATGAAACACAAATCCCTGTCGCACCTGCTCATTGATGAGCTGTCCGATACCGAACTGCCGTCGCCGTTCCTGGTCATCGCGCCCATTCTGACCAGTACAAAACATTTGTTGGGCGTACTGGCAGTCGAGCGCATGCCGTTCCTGGCGCTCAATGAAGAAAACCTGCAAATGCTTTCCGTGCTGCTGAGTTATTACGCCGATTGCGTGAACGAGGCCGAAGGCGCAAAACGATTTCTCGAGATTTTTCCCGCCGCTCCGCCCGACTTTTCCGCGGAGTTTCCGCGCGTGCTGCAATTGCAGCGCACGCACGACATCAACAGCCATGTCGTCGTGCTGGCCTTCGAGGATGACGAGAGCGGCCGCCAATCCATCGCCCGCATCCTGCAAAGCCGGCGCGGGCAGGACATTCCATGGTCGATCAAACTTGGGCATCGATTATTGTTGGCCAATTTGATGCCATTGGCCAACAATGCCGCCGTGGAAGGCTATCTGTTGCGCACAGAAGCGCTGTTGAAAGGATTAAGTGGATTCAATCTCGACGCCAGGCCGCTTTCATCCTTCAGGATCAGCATGGCCGACAGCGATCCCATGGCCAGTTTCAAACGTTTATTCGAGATGCGCCATGATTAAAACAACGCTGAACAGCACGGCCAGAATCTCCCGGATGCTGCTCGCCGGATTGGCGCTGATACTGGTATCCGCGCTGGAAATATTCGACATCATCATGCTCTGGGGACATGCCAGCAGCAACCATGCGTTGCTGATGCAGCTGTTGCAACGGGCGGCGACCAGTCTGTTGCTCGCCATGATCGGTCATTACTTTATATGTAACGGACAAGACAGACATAAGCGCTGGCTCATCACGCTGCTCCTGTTTAATTTCATTTTTTTCATTCCCTTGCTAGGCGCCTTCAGCGTGTTGCTGGTCGCCCTGACTGCCGCCTACCCGCGCGCTCCGCAGATTATTCACTCGCCTTTTGCCGGTCTGGTCATGCCGGAATTTGCATTGTCCATGCGCGAAGCCGTAATCCGCTTCAGCCAGGGCGGCATCCGCTCCACCCTGACCCAGCCATCCATTGGAGCGCCGAAACGCCTGCAATCGCTTCTTGCCCTGCAGGGTATGCCTTCCAGGATTTCCAGCCCCTTGCTGCACGAACGTCTGGAAGACGAATCGGATGACATTCGCCTGATCGCTTACGGCCTGCTGGATAGCCGCGAAAAGGCCATCAACGCAGAGATACACCGCGAGATGCTTTCCTTGCGCCAAACCGAAAGCGGCGAGATCCGCCTGATCACACTGCGACATCTGGCGGAACTGTATTGGGAAATGATTCATGCCAGGCTGGCGCAGGGCGATCTGCGCATCCACGCCTTGAATCAGGCGCTTTTCTACGCGGAAGAAGCCCTGAAGCTGTCCGGGAAAAACGCGGGGCTGCAGTTTCTCAAGGCCCGCATCCTGTTTGAACTGAAAGACTTTAAGGAGGCGACATTGGCATTTGAATCTTCGGCAAATCTGGGCTTGCACGAGTCCCGCATTCTGCCCTACCTGGCTGAAATCGCCTTCTACCGCAAGCAATACGGGACAGCGCGAAACTTGCTGGAGCGCCTGTCCGCGTACCAACCGTCCCCGATCATGCAGGACATCATCAAGCTCTGGACGGTGCGCGCCCGCGTTCTTTCCGGACGGCTGGCAGCATAAGGCGCATCATGAATTTTCCACGCGCCCAACATGCCGATATCGGACTCCTGCTGGAAGGAACTTTCCCCTTTGTTTCCGGCGGGGTATCGAGCTGGGTCAACCAGATCATCCGCGCCTTTCCGCAATACACTTTTGCCATCATTTTCATCGGTAGCCAGCGGGAAGACTATGGCGAACAAAAATACGCGCTGCCCGACAATGTCGTGCATCTGGAAACCCATTATTTGCGCACGGGGCGGAATATTCCGGAAATACGCCCGGTCATAACAGACCCCAAAGTGTTCGGCTGCATCCGCCATTTGCACCAGTGTTTCCGTGCACCGGAAATACATACCGACGGCTCGGATATTTTCCGCGCACTAATTCCGGAAATGGCAGAGGGCGGCGGCGCCAGCCTGGATACATTTCTGTATAGCCATGAATCATGGGAATACATCAAGGAAAATTACCGGAATAATTGTTCTGATCCCTCGTTCGTCGATTATTTTTGGACCGTCCGATCGATGCATGCACCGGTCTGGATGCTGGCGGAAATTGCGCGGAATTTCATTCCGGTGCGCGCTTACCATACTGTTTCGACCGGCTATGCCGGCTTGCTCGGGGCGCTGCTGAAAGAAAAAAATCATCGCCCGCTCGTGCTTTCCGAGCACGGGATTTACACCAAAGAACGCAAGATCGACCTGTTCCAGGCTGAATGGGTGAAGGACAACCGCAACATCTTTCAGCGCGACCCGACGGAGATCAGTCATTTTCGCCAGCTATGGATCCGTTTTTTCCAGGCGCTGGGCAAACGCTGCTACGACAGCGCCGACCATATCGTTGCGCTGTTTGAAGCGAATCGCCTGCGCCAGATGGAAGACGGCGCACCGGGAGAGCGCACTTGCAACATCCCGAACGGAGTCAACGTGGCGCGCTTTGCGCCGCTGCGCGCCTTGCAGCCGCCCTCGCCGCCACCGATTTTGTGTCTCATCGGTCGCGTCGTGCCGATCAAGGACATCAAGACTTATCTCCGCGCCATGCGCATCGTGGCCAACCGCATGCCGGACGCGGAGGGCTGGATCGCCGGTCCGGAAGACGAGGATCCGGATTACGTTAACGAATGCCGCGACCTGGTCAGCGGGCTGGATCTGGAAAACAACATCAAGTTTCTCGGCTTTCAGCAAATGACCGAATTGCTGCCAAAAATCGGCCTGGTGATATTGAGCTCGATCAGCGAAGGACTGCCGCTGGTTTTGCTGGAAGGTTTTGCCGCCGGGGTGCCCGCGGTCAGCACCGATGTCGGATCATGCCGGCAATTGATCGAAGGGCTGGATGAGCAGGACAAGGCATTGGGCGCTGCCGGACGCATTGTCGGCATCGCCGATCCGCAGGCGCTGGCCGAAGCCGCCCTGGCATTGCTGACCGACCCCGGCGCTTGGCAGGCCGCCCGTGAAGCCGGCATTCGGCGCGTCGAAACCTACTACACGCAGGAGCGCATGATCGCCAGTTATCAATCCATTTATGAAGAGGCGCTGGCATGGCAGGCATAGGCTTTGAGCTGCGCAAGCTACTGGAAAAAGACAATTACCTTGGCCTGTGCCAAGCCTACGCCTATGCCGGCATCATCAGCTCCGGCCCCTGGGTATTGTCGATTATCGGGATTCTTCTCGTCGGCTTCTTCAGCCTCGGCGTGGTGTATCCGCAAATGGTCATCGTCCAGTTTCAGGTGTCCGTTACCTATCTCATCCTCAGCTCGCTGATACTTACCGGTTTCATCCAGCTGGGTTTCACCCGCTTCATCGCGGACACCCTGTTCAGGAAACAGGATGATCTGGTCGTGCCGAATTTCAACGGTTTGCTGCTGCTGGTAACCGGGGTCGGCGGTCTGTGCGGCATACTTGCCCTGTTCTTCCTGTTTTCCGGCATGAGCATGTCCTACCGGATGCTCATGCTCTCGGGGTTTGTCATCCTGTGCGCGATCTGGGTGGCGACCATTTTTCTGTCCGGCATGAAGCAATACAAACAGATCGTGGCGCTGTTCGGCATCGGCTATGCGGTAACCGTGGCTGGCGCATTGCTGCTGCGCCCGCTCGGCATGGAAGGTTTGCTGCTCGGATTCGTGTTCGGCCACCTGGTCTTGCTGGGCGGCATGGTTGGCCTGATTTTGCGCACCTTCCCGTTGCAGGGCGAGATCATCGCCTTTGATTTTCTGCGCCCGGGCGCCATGTACCTCACGCTGATCTGGTCCGGTTTTTTGTATAACCTGGCGGTATGGACGGACAAACTGATGTTCTGGTTCAATCCCGACACCAGCCAGCACATCATCGGGCCGCTGCGCGCCTCGCTGCTCTATGACCTGCCGATTTTTCTTGCCTACCTGGCGATCATTCCCGGCATGGCAGTCTTTCTGGTGCGGATCGAAACCGATTTCGTCGAGTATTACGAAAAGTTCTACGACTCCGTGCGCGGCGGCGGCTCGCTCGAACAGATCGAAAACCTGCGCGACAACATGCTGTTCACCGTGCGCCAGGGACTGTTTGAAATTTTCAAGATTCAGGCGATCACCGTCATTCTGATTTTCGTGCTGGGCGAAAAGCTCCTTGTCTGGATAGGCATTTCCACCCTGTACCTGCCGTTGCTGTATGTGGACGCGGTCGCGGTCGGTCTGCAGGTGGTTTTGCTGGGGATACTGAACATATTTTTCTATCTCGACAAACGCGTCATTGTGACCTGGCTATGTCTGCTGTTTCTCGTCGCCAATGCCGGACTCACCTGGCTGAGCCTGCAACTGGGCGTGAGTTTTTACGGCTACGGCTTCGCCGTCGCGCTGCTGCTTACCGTGCTGACCGGCATGCACCTGCTCACGCGAAAACTCGACGTACTGGAGTATGAAACCTTCATGTTGCAGTAAAATCACCGGCGCCGGGCACGGAAGAAACGGCGGACTGGAAAATTATGCTGCTAATGATCGACAACTACGACTCCTTCACCTACAACCTGGTGCAGTATTTTGCCGAACTCGGCGCTGATGTGGTGGTGTACCGCAACGACGAGATCACCGTCGAGCAGATCGGGAAACTGAATCCGCAACACCTCGTCATTTCTCCCGGCCCCTGCACGCCGAACGAGGCGGGCATCTCGGTCGCCGCAATCAAACAGTTCGCCGGCAGGATCCCCTTGCTCGGCGTGTGCCTCGGCCACCAGAGCATCGGTCAGGCCTTTGGCGGCAGGATTATCCATGCCAAGACGCTGATGCACGGCAAGACCTCGCTGATCCATCACCACGGCAACAGCGTGTTCACCGGCCTGCCCGACCCTTTCACCGCGACGCGCTATCACTCGCTGGTGATCGAGCGCGAGACGCTGCCGGATTGTCTGGAGATCACGGCGTGGAGCGACGATGGCGAGATCATGGGCGTGCGCCACAAGACGCTTCCGGTGCACGGCGTGCAGTTTCATCCCGAGTCCATCCTCACCGAACACGGTCACGCGATGCTGCAAAATTTTCTGGAGGGAAAACCATGATCACGCCGCAACAAGCCTTGGCGCGCCTGGTTGATCAGCGCGAGATTTCTTACGACGAGATGCTGTCGCTGATGCGCCAGATCATGCGCGGCGAAGTCACGCCGACCATGATCTCCGCGATCCTGGTCGGCCTGCGCGTGAAGAAGGAAACCATCGGCGAGATCTCCGCCGCCGCCTTTGTCATGCGCGAATTTTCCAGCAAGGTGCCGGTCGAGCAGCGCGACCATCTGGTCGATACCTGCGGCACCGGTGGCGATGCGGCGCACACCTTCAACATCTCCACCGCCAGCGCCTTTGTCGCGGCGGCAGCGGGCGCGCGCGTGGCCAAGCACGGGGGGCGCTCGGTGTCATCCACCTGCGGCTCGGCGGATGTGCTGGAAGCGATCGGGGTGAATCTCAACCTCACGCCGGAACAGGTCGGCCACAGCATCGACGAGATCGGCATCGGCTTTATGTTCGCGCCCAATTTCCACGGCGCGATGAAGTATGCCGCGCCGGTGCGGCGCGAGCTGGGCGTGCGCACGATTTTCAACATCCTCGGCCCGCTGACCAACCCGGCCGGGGCGGACAACCAGGTACTCGGCGTATTCCATCCCGATCTGGTCGGCATTCAGGCGCGCGTGCTGCAGCGCCTCGGCAGCACCCATGTGCTGGTGGTGAACGGCAGCGACGGGCTGGACGAGATCACCCTGAATGGCGAGACGAATGTGGCCGAACTGAAGGACGGACAGGTGAGCGAATACCGCATCAGCCCGGAGGATTTCGGCTTGCCGCGCGCGCCGCTGGACGCGATCAAGGTCGGCACGACAGAGGAAGCGAAAGCCATGCTGCTCGGCGTGCTGCAAAACCAGGCCGGGCCGGCGCGCGACATCGTGCAACTCAACGCGGGCGCGGCAATTTACGCTGCGGGCGTGGCCGACACGCTGGCATTGGGTATGAAAAAAGCGGCCGAGGCAATCGCTACCGGTGCGGCGAAGAACAAGCTGGCGCAGTTGGTCCAGGTCAGCAACGCTTGAAAAGCTAAAAACCTTTGCCCGCAGATTGATCGTTTTAAAGCAAAAACAAATCTGCGTAATCTGTGTAATCTGCGGGGAAAGTTTTTGTTTCTTACTTACGCCTAACCCATGGTTTCCATCCAGCATCCCTTCCCGCCGCTTGCCGGCACCGACAGCACCGACATCCAGACCTGGCTGAGCGCGCTGGCCGGCATATTTTCGCCGGACGAGGTCGAACTGATCCGCCGGGCGTGCGAATTTGCCGCCCCGCTTTACCACGACAAGAGCGACCTCAGCGGCACGCCGCTGTTGCAGCACGCGCTTGGCTCGGCCGCCATCCTGCTCAACCTCAAGCTCGATCACGAGACGATCGCCGCCGCCGTATTGCATGCGGTGCCGGATTGGCTGGAGGACTGGAAGCGGGTGCTGACCGAGCGCTTCGGACACAACGTGGCAATGCTGGTGGACGGCATCGCCAAAATGGAACACGTGCGCCAGTTCAGCGAGATGCGCGGCACGGAGGCCGCCCAGCAGGCTGAAAGCCTGCGCAAGATGCTGCTGGCGATGGTCGAAGACATCCGCGTGGTGCTGATCAAACTGGCCGAACGCACCCAGACCCTGCGCAATCTCCCGCGCGCCGATGCCGCACAGCAACAGCAGGTCGCGCGGGAAACGCAGAGCCTGTTCGCGCCGCTGGCCAACCGCCTCGGCATCTGGCAGATCAAGTGGGAACTGGAAGACCTGTCGATGCGCACCCTGGAGCCGGCGCTGTACAAACAGATCGCGCAACATCTGGACGAGCGCCGCGTCGATCGCGAGCGCTACATCGCCGATCTCATCGCGCAGCTCGAACAGGCGCTGGCGCGCGCTGGCATCCAGGGCGAAGTGAGCGGGCGGCCGAAGCACATTTACAGCATCATCAACAAGATGAAGCGCAAGCAGCTCGACTTCGATCAACTCTACGATGTGCGCGCAGTAAGAGTCCTCGTCGAAAATATCGAGCAGTGCTATGCCGCGCTGTCCATCGTGCACGAACTGTGGCTGCCGATCCAGAAGGAGTTTGACGACTACATCGCCAAGCCAAAACCAAACGGCTACCGCTCGCTGCACACCGCCGTGCTCGGCCCGCGCCGCCTGCCGGTGGAAGTGCAGATTCGCACGCGCCAGATGCACCATGATTCCGAACTGGGCGTCGCCGCGCACTGGCGCTACAAGGAAAACCGCCAGGCGGAAAGCGCGCTGGACCAAAAGGTGGCGTGGCTGCGCCAGGTGCTGGCGTGGAAGGCCGAATTGGCGGACAGCGGCGAATTGCAACAGCCGCTGCGCGAAGAACTGCAGCAGAACCGCGTGTATGTGCTGACTCCGCAAGGCAAGGTGATCGACCTGCCGCAGGGCGCCACGCCGGTGGATTTTGCCTACGTGCTACATACCGACCTCGGCCACCGCACGCGCGGCGCGAAAGTGGACGGCAACATTGTGCCGCTCAAACACAAACTGCAGACCGGCCAGCGCGTGGAGATACTCACCGTCAAACAGGGCGGACCCAGCCGCGACTGGATCAACCCGCAGCTCGGCTATCTGCAAAGCGCGCGCGCCCGCGCCAAGGTGCGCCACTGGTTCGCCGAACAGAATCTCGACGACAGCCTCGCGCAGGGTCGCGCCCTGCTCGAACGCGAACTGCACCGCATCGGTGTGAGCGACGTCAATCAGGAAAAACTGGCGCAGAAACTGCACTACAACAAACCGGACGACCTGCTCGCCGCCCTCGGCCGCGGCGACATCACGCCGCGCCGCGTCAGCCTTGCCATCACACCGGAGGTGCCCGCACCGCGCAGGATTTCCGCCGGCCAGCAGCCTGCGCAGGCGCCACGCATCGTCATCGAGGGCGTGAACAACCTGACCTATAAACTCGCCCTGTGCTGCCATCCGCAGCCCGCCGACGCCATCGTCGCCTACGTCACCCGCGACCGCGGCATCACCATCCACCGCCGCGACTGTTCGTTCATGCAGCGCGTGCCGGAAGAACGGGAAGACCGGCTGCTGGACGCGCGGTGGTCGGCCTGACCGTTCGTCTGCGCAGGCTGAATTTGGCCGATACCGGCAAAGCCCCTATACTTCGCCGGACGGATGCGGTGCAATTCCGTCGCCGGATATTTTCTGAAAATAAGCGAAGCGAATTTCGCCAATAGGAGCAAGACGATGAAAACCCTGATGACAAGTTTGCTGGTCGCCGCAGGCATGCTGCTGGGCAGTACCGCGCAGGCGGAGGACACTGCGGCGGCGTCCGCACCTGTCGTTCAAAATGAAACTGCCACACCAACACCAGCGCCCACTCAGCAAACACCCGAGGCCAAGCCCGTGAAGCCATTGAAACTCCGCCCCGGCGCTCCCCGCCCCAGGGACATGGATTTGCGCCACTGCCTGGAACTGCCGACCAACGCCGAGATCGCGGCATGCGCCGGTGAGTGAGACGCGCGCGGCCGGGACATGCAAGGGTCTGGTGCGCCCGTAGGATGCAACAGACTTGATGCGCTCAAGGGTACCTCTATAAAATTCATTTTGCAGGCGAATCGCTGCGTTGCGCGGTGCTCGGAATCCTCATGTACCTCTGTGTACACTCCGGTTCCTGCGCTCCGTGCGCCTTGTGCTTCATCCCGCAAAAGTGAATTTCTAGAGGTGCCCTCAAATAATCCTTAACCCGAATGTTTCTTAAATTCGCGTGATGATCGCGCAGGATTTTGTTCTGTAGGGGAATTTTAGTTGCGGCATAACCTGAAGGTTAGCCTGCGCTAAAACTTCGTTTTGTGAGGGAGCGGTCAACTGCGGCTTCCAAGTTTATCATTGCATATTGAAAGATTGTATTTTAATATGCAACCATGCTGATTCGCCGCATCCTTCCACACGTTGAACGTTCCCTGGCCGATTTCCCGGCCGTGGTGCTGCTGGGGCCGCGCCAGGCGGGCAAGACCACGCTGGCGAAGGATATTGCCGCGCGGCGCAGCGACAGCCTGTATCTTGACCTTGAACGCCCCTCCGATCTGGCGAAACTTGCCGACCCGGAGTTGTTTCTGTCGCGCCATGCCGGACGGTTGGTGGTGCTGGACGAAGTGCAACGCAAGCCGGAACTGTTTGCCGTGCTGCGCGCGCTGATCGACGCGCAAAGAACGCCCGGGCGATTCCTGTTGCTGGGCTCGGCCTCGCCGGCGCTGCTGCAGCAGACTTCCGAGTCGCTGGCGGGGCGGATCGCCCTGCACGAACTCGCGCCGTTCGATGTGAGCGAAGTCCGCCCAGGCCACAACGACCTGCAGCGCTTCTGGCTGCGCGGCGGCTATCCGCCCAGCTGGCTGGCGGGGTCTGATGCTTCCTCGTTCGCCTGGCGCGAATCGTTCATCGCCACACATCTGGAGCGCGACATTCCCGCTTTCGGCATACGCGTTCCCGGCACGACGCTGCACCGCTTCTGGCAGATGCTCGCGCATCTGCACGGACAGCTTTGGAACGCTTCGCGTCTCGCGTCCGGGTTTGGCGTCTCCGCCCCCACCGTGCAGCACTATCTGGATATTCTGGAGGCCACTTACATGCTGCGCCGCTTGCCGCCCCTGCAGGCCAATCTCGGCAAGCGGCTGGTCAAGTCGCCCAAGGTATATCTGCGCGACAGCGGTCTGTTGCATGCGCTGCTCGGCATCGCCGATCTTAACGATCTGGCCGGTCATCCCATCGTCGGCCCCTCGTGGGAAGGTTGGGTGCTGGAGCAGATCGCGCAATTGCTCGGCGCGCAATGGCAGCTTTCGTTCTACCGCACAGCCAGCGGCGCGGAGATCGACATCGTGGCCGAGCGCGGAAAACGCAAGCTGGGCTTCGAGATCAAATTCTCCAGCGCACCCGCCCCCGCCAAAGGGTTCTGGGTCGCATTAAATGATTTACAGCTCGAACGCGCCTTCGTCGTCGCGCCAGTCGAGAGCCACTATCCGCTGGCCCCCAACGTCAAAGTCATCCCGGCTGTTAAACTGTCCGAACTGTTGGAAACCCTCCGATGATCAGACTTAAACTGCACTGGCAGATCCTCCTCGCACTTTTACTCGCCGCACTCGCCGGCTCGCTGGCCGGCATCGACGCCACGCTGTTCGGCATGCGTTATTACGCGGCGTTCGATTTCATCGGCACGCTGTTCCTGAATGCGCTGAAGATGCTGATCGTGCCGCTGGTGGTGTCGTCCATCATTGTCGGCATCGCGGGCATCGGCGGTGGCGGCGCGTTCGGGCGGCTGGGGTTGAAGACGCTGGCCTATTACGCGACGACCAGCCTGTTCGCCATCCTGATCGGCCTGACCATCGTGAACCTGACCGCGCCCGGCATCATCGACGGTCAACCCGCAAAAGAACAACTGGGCATGGAACAGGTGAGCGACGAAGTGGTCGCGCGCGTGGAAGGCAAAGGCGCGGGCGATCTGGTCGGCATCTTCCTGCGCATGGTGCCGACCAACATCGTGGCGGCTGCCGCGGACGGGCAGATGCTGGGACTGATCTTCTTCAGTCTGCTGTTCGGCTTTTTCATGACCAGGATCGAGGAACCTTACGCCGAGAGCCAGTACAAGTTATGGAACGGGTTGTTCCAGGTGATCATGAAGATCACCGACTGGGTGATGAAGTTTGCGCCCATCGGCGTGTTCGGTCTGGTGGCGAAAGTGGTGGCGGGCACCGGCTTTGCCGCCATCGTGCCGCTGGCCTGGTTCTTCTTCAGCGTGCTGGCGGGGCTGGCGGTGCACTTTCTGCTGGTGTTGCCTGCCCTGCTGTATTTCGTCGGGCGGGTAAATCCCATGCGCCATTACCGCGCGATGGCGCCCGCCCTGCTCACCGCCTTTTCCACCAGTTCCTCCGCCGCCACCCTGCCGCTGACCATGGAATGCGTGGAGAAGAACGCGGGCGTGTCCAACCGCACCAGCAGCTTCGTGCTGCCGCTGGGCGCGACGGTGAACATGGACGGCACCGCGCTGTATGAATGCGTGGCTGCGATGTTCATTGCGCAGGCTTACGGCATCGAGCTGGGTTTCGTGCAGCAGTTCACCATCGTGCTGCTGGCGCTGGTCACCTCCATCGGGGTAGCCGCCATCCCTTCCGCCAGTCTGGTCGCCATCGCCATCATCCTCGGCGCCATCGGCCTGCCGCTGGAAGCCATCGGCCTGATTCTGGCGGTGGATCGGGTGCTGGACATGTGCCGCACCTCGGTGAATGTGTTCAGCGATTCCTGCGGGGCGGTTATCATCGCGCGCCTGGATGGTGAAGAGAACGTGTTAAAGGCTTAACCCATTCACCACAGAGACGCAGAGAACACCGGGCAAAACCAACCAATATCGCGGTTTTGACTTTCTCCGTGCCTCTGTGGTGAAAACAAAAGTTGTTGTTGAATTTGTCGTCATATTCAGGAGTCTCCGTTGAGCGTCAATTACGATGAATCGTCCTTCAAGGTCCTGCGCGGCCTGGACCCCGTGCGCCAGCGTCCCGGCATGTACACCACGCTGGACAATCCCAATCACATCATCATCGAAGTGGTGGACAACGCCTGCGACGAGGCGCTGGCCGGTTATGCCAAGAATATTTCTGTCACCGCGCACAGCGACGGCTCGGTGACGGTGCAGGACGACGGGCGCGGCATCCCGGTCGGGCTGCATCCGGAAGAACATAAATCCGTGGTCGAAGTGGCGTTCACCGTGCTGCACGCGGGCGGCAAGTTCGACAAGGAAGCGGGCGGCGCCTACCAGTTCTCCGGCGGCCTGCACGGTGTCGGCGTGGCGGTCACCAACGCGCTATCTAACGCGCTGGAGATCAGCGTTTTTCGCGACGGCGGCGAGCATTTTCTGCGCTTCGAGCACGGCGTGGCCAAACAGCCGCTGGCGCGCGTCGGCGATTGCCCCAAGCGCAGGACCGGCACGATGGTGCGCGCCTGGCCGGACACGAAATACTTCGATGTGCCCAACGTCAACCTCGTGCAACTGGAACGCGCCTTGCGCTCCAAGGCGGTGTTGCTGCCGGGCGTGGTCGTCACGCTGCTTATCGAAAAGAGCGGCGAGCGAAAAGAATGGACGTACCCGGACGGCCTGCGCGGTTACCTGACGCAGGCGCTGGATGCACAGGAGGACGGCGGCGCGCTGGTTGCGCCAATCTTTTCGGGCGAGCGCCACATTCCAAAAGGCGACGACAACTACGCCGAGGGCGAAGGCGCGGCCTGGGCGCTGGCCTGGACCGAGGACGGCGTGCTCACGCGCGAATCCTATGTGAACCTGATCCCCACATGGAACGGCGGCACGCACGATTCCGGCCTGCGCGACGCGATGTATAACGCGGTGAAGAGCTTCATCGAACTGCACGGCATGCTGCCCAAGGGCGTGAAGCTGACTTCCGACGATGTGGCCAACCGCGCCAGTTTCGTGCTCTCGGCCAAGGTTCTCGACCCGTCCTTTCAGGGACAAACCAAGGACAGGCTGGTGTCGCGCACCGCGCTCAAACTGGTGTCCAACCTGATCACCGACCCGCTGCTGCTGTGGCTGAACGATCATCTGGATTACGGCAAGCGCATCGCCGAGATCGTGATCAAGCAGGCGCAGAGCCGGATGAAGTCGGCGCAAAAGGTGGAGAAGAAGAAAGGTTCTTCGGTCGCCGTACTGCCCGGCAAGCTGACCGACGCGGCGGACTTCAATCCGGAGCGCAACGAGCTGTTCCTGGTCGAGGGCGATTCCGCCGGCGGCTCGGCCAAGCAGGGACGCAGCAAGGAGTTCCAGGCCATCCTGCCGTTGCGCGGCAAGGTGCTCAATACTTTCGAGGTGGACCGCAACCGCCTGTTCGCCAACGCCGAGGTGCACGACATCGCGGTGGCCATCGGTGTCGATCCGCACGACCTGCACGACAATGTCGACTTGAGCGGCCTGCGTTACAAGGGCATCTACATCATGGCCGATGCCGACGTGGACGGTTCGCACATCGCCACCTTGCTTCTGACGCTGTTCTTCCGCCACTTTCCGCAACTGGTCGCCAACGGTCACATCTTCCTCGCGCAGCCGCCGCTGTTCCGCGTCGATGTGCCGGCGCAGGGCAAGAAGCCGCAGCGCAAGATTTACGCGCTGAACGAGGACGAGCTGACCTCCATCGAAGACCGTCTGCGCAAGGACAAGGTGCGCGAAGGCGCGTGGGGCGTGTCGCGCTTCAAGGGGCTGGGCGAGATGAATCCCGAGCAACTATGGGACACCACCATGAATCCCGACACGCGGCGCGCACTGTGCGTGGCGCTGGATGCTTCGTCCAAGGACGACACGCATCGCGTCATGAACATGCTGATGGGTAAACAGGAGTCGGGCGCGCGGCGCGCCTGGCTGGAATTTCACGGAAACGAGGTAAGCGTCGATGTCTGATCTTCCGCAAAGCGATCTGTTCGAAGGCGTCGAGGGCGGGCAGCCTGTCGATCATGCGCGACAGGAAGCGAACGAACCCGCAGCGGGCAACGGCGGCGGCAATGTCCGCCAGTTCGCGCCGCTGCCGCCGCCGCCCGACGGCGACTCGGTGCCGCTGGCACAGTACGCCGAGCGCGCCTATCTGGAATACGCGGTATCGGTGGTCAAGGGACGCGCGCTGCCCGACGTGTGCGACGGCCAGAAGCCGGTGCAGCGCCGCATCCTCTACGCGATGCGCGAGATGGGGCTTATCCACAACAGCAAGCATGTGAAGTCCGCACGCGTGGTGGGCGAGGTGCTGGGTAAATTCCACCCGCACGGCGATTCGTCCGCGTATGAGGCGATGGTGCGTCTGGCGCAGGGTTTCTCCATGCGTTATCCGCTGGTGGACGGCCAGGGCAACTTCGGTTCGCGCGACGGCGACAACGCTGCCGCGATGCGATACACCGAAGCACGTTTGACGCCGATCGCCGATCTGCTGCTGTCCGAGCTGAACCTGGGCACGGTCGATATGCAGCCGAACTACGATGGCCACTTCGACGAACCGGCGATGCTGCCCGCGCGGTTGCCGATGGTGCTGCTCAACGGCGCGTCCGGCATCGCGGTGGGCATGGCAACCGAGATCCCCGCGCACAACTTGCGCGAAGTCGGCACCGCCGCCGCCATCTGCGTGCGCCACCCGAAATGTTCCGATGAAGAATTGCTGGCTTCGATCAGCGGCCCCGACCTGCCCGGCGGCGGCCAGATCATCTCCTCGCCCGACGAGATTCGCGCGTGCTACCGCACGGGTCGCGGTTCGCTGAAGATGCGCGCGCGCTGGAAGACCGAAGAATTGGCACGCGGCCAGTGGCGTGTGGCGGTGTATGAACTGCCGCACGGCACGTCGGCCAAGAAGATCATGGAAGAGATCGAAGATCTCACCAATCCCAAGGTGCGCGCCAACAAGAAGGCGCTGACGCAGGAACAGGTGCAGAACAAGCAACTGCTGTTGTCGGTGCTGGACAAGGTGGCGGACGAATCGGACAAGGACCAGGCGGTGCGGCTGGTGTTCGAACCCAGGTCCGGCCGCCAGTCGGTGGACGAATTGATGACCATCCTGCTCGCGCACACCAGCCTGGAAAGTTCGCTGCAACTGAACATGGTGATGATCGGCCTCGACGGCCGTCCGCGCCAGAAACCGCTGGCGGAGATATTGCGCGAGTGGGCGCAATTCCGTTTGAGCACCGTGCGCCGCCGCTGCGAGCACCGGCTCGGTCAGGTGAACGACCGCATCCACATCCTCGACGGTCGCATGATCGTGTATCTGAATCTGGACGAGGTGATCGCGCTGATCCGCGAATCGGATGAACCCAAGCCCGCGCTGATCACCCGCTTCGGCCTGTCCGACCGGCAGGCCGAAGATATTTTGGAAATCCGCCTGCGCCAGTTGGCGAAAATGGAAGGCATCAAGATCAAGCGCGAGTTGCAGCAACTGAAGGATGAAGGCGAAGAACTGGGCAAGCTGCTCGGCTCCGACACCATGATGCGCCGCCGCGTGGCGAAGGAAATCGACACCGACATCAAGACCTACGGCGACGAACGCCGCACCCTGATCGAGCAGGCCGAGCGCGTGGCGCTGACCGCGCAGGTGGTAGACGAGCCGGTGACCGTCATCATCTCGAAGAAGCACTGGGGTCGTACGCGTCAAGGCCACGGCCTCGACCTGACAGGCATCTCGTTCAAGGACGGCGACGGCCTGCTGGCCGCGTTCGAATGCCGCACCACCGACCACTGCATCGTGATCTGCAGCAACGGCCGCGTGTGCAGCATCCCGGTGCATCTGCTACCGGGCGGCCGCGGCGACGGCGTGCCGCTGGCGACACTCATCGAAGTGGCGACCGGCGCGCGCATCGTGCATGTGCTGTGTGGCAAGACGGAGCAAAACGTCTTGATAGCAACCGCCGCCGGTTACGGCTTCACCTGCACGCTGGGCAACATGGTGGGCCGAAACAAGGCGGGCAAGCAGTTCATCAGCGTGGAAGGCGAAGCGATATTGGCACCCGCGCTGTTCACGCCCAGCGACAGTGCGCTGGTGGTGGCGGCCTGCCGCAGCAATCGCCTGCTCGCCTTCCTGCTGGCCGAGATGAAACAGCTCGCGGGCGGCGGCAAGGGCGTGGTGGTGATGGGTATGACGGACGGCGACGAATTGGCTGCCGTGACCGTCACCAACCAGCCCAGGGTCACCGTGCTCACCTCCAACGGCAGCAAGGAGCAAACGATGCAGCTGAACGACAAGGACCTGCAAAATCATTTCGGCAAACGCGCGCGCATGGGCAAGGTGCTGGCACTGAAAGGCAAGTCGATGGTGATCGGATTGCAGTCGTAAGCATTTGAGTCGCGAGTGACGACAGCGCCGTCACCCGCCCCCATCCGCGTTAGAATCCCGCCCCTTTTTTCTACACAGCTCAGGTCAACTTATGTGGTTCAAGAATCTCATCGTCTATCGTCTCAATAAATGGGATGTCACGCCCGAACAGCTTGAAGATAAACTCTCCGCATGCGCGCTGCAGCCCTGCTCCGGACTGGAGTTTCAGCGCACGGGGTGGATTGCACCCAAAGAGAACGGGCCCACCTTCGTGCATACATTGGGCAAGCAGATGCTGATCTGCCTCGGCGCGGAGAAGAAACTGCTGCCCGCCTCGGTCATCAACACGATCTGCAAGGCGCGCGCGGTCGAGATGGAGGAACAACAGGGTTACAAGCCCGGCCGCAAACAGATGAAAGAACTCAAGGAAGCGGTCACCGACGAACTGCTGCCGCGCGCCTTCGCCTTGCGCCGCCGCACTTATGCGTGGATAGACACGGCTGCCGGCCTGCTGGTGCTGGACGCGGCCAATCTCGCAAAGGCGGATGAACTGGTCGAGCTGCTGGTGAAATCGGCAGACGACATCGGCTTTGCCCCGCTCAAGACTGTCGTTTCTCCCGCCGCCGCGATGACCGCCTGGCTGGCGGGCAACGATGCGCCATCGGCGTTCACCATCGACCGCGACTGCGAACTACGCGCCTCCGGCGAAGAGAAATCGACCGTGCGTTATGTGCGCCACACGCTGGAAGCGGAAGAGATCGCCAAACATATCAGCGGCGGCAAGGAAGTGACCAAGCTGGCGCTGACCTGGCATGACCACATCTCTTTTGTGTTGCACGAGAACCTGCAACTCAAACGCCTGCAGGCGTTGGACCTGCTCAATGAACAGACCAACAGCGACGCGCAGGACGATGCCTTCGATACCGACTTCGCGCTGATGACAGGCGAACTAAAAAAGCTGCTGCCTGCTTTGGTCAATGCACTAGAAGGCGAGGCGGGCCAATCCCTGGATTGACTCATCATGGGGGGCGGGTTAGGGTGCCGCACATGACTTTCCCGCCCGCCACCGGAGTTTCCGTCTATCGGCCATTGCCCGCGCCAATCCGCGCCTGCCGGGCTTTCCTCGCCGCATTATTTTTGCTGCTGACCGCGCTGGTCGCGCCCGCATCGGCCGCGACGCCGGTGTTACGGGTGCTGGCTTGGCCCGGTTATGCCGAACCTGAAGTGATTGGCCGCTTTGAACAGCAACACGGGGTTCGGGTCGAACTGACGGTGATTACCCAGGACAGCGAGCTGTGGAACAAGATTAGTCACGGCAATGCGGATTACGATGTGTTTGCGGTCAATGCCGCCGAATTGCAGCGCTACATCTCCGCAGAACTGGTGCAGCCGATTGATTCCGGGCGCATCCCCAACACCCTGCGCCAGCTTCCGCGATTCCGCGATCTGGCCGCGATTCCGGGACTGACACGCAACGGCATGGGCTACGGTATTCCCTTCACTTACGCGCAGATGGGCCTGATCTACGACCGTACACAGCTCGCCGTCCCGCCAACCTCGATCACCGCACTTTGGGACCCGCGTTATCGCGGCAAGGTGCTCGCCTACGATGGCGGCACACATAATTTTTCGCTCGCCGCACAGTCGCTCAATGCCAAATCGCCTTTTCATCTGGCCCCTTCCGACTGGCCCCGTGCAGTGGAACGGTTAATTGCATTGCGGCGCAATGTGCTCGGCTTTTATACCCGGCCGGAAGAATCGGTGCGGCTTTTCCTGCGCCACAACGCCGCGCTGATGATTGCCAACTATGGCATGCAGCAGGTTCAGCTTCTGCAAGCGGCGGGCGCGGATATCGGCTACGTCATTCCCGGCGAGGGCGCGCTGGCCTGGCTCGATTGCTGGGTCGTCACCCACGCCGCCCGCGATCCCGCGCTGGCGCACAAGTGGATCGACCATTTGCTCGGCGATGAAGCCAGCCGTTTGCTGAGCGCGCGCCAGGGACTGGCCAACACCCTCAACGACACCGCCAACACGCATGGCGGTCGTTCGGTATGGCTGGAGCCGGTGGAGAACGAAACCAGGCGCGAAACCTTGTGGACGCGCATCCGCTCCGGCGATAGCGCGGCCAGGGTTCTGGCGCAATGAAGCTTTCCATTGCCTGGCGTCTGGGTCTGGTGCTTGCGGGAGTCAGCATGTTGGGAGCTGGCATGACCGGCTATTTTGCCTATCAGGCGAACCGCGACCATCTGGTCAAAGCCTCGGAGGACCGTCTGCTTACCGCCACCCGCGTGCTGATGCGCCAGGTTACGGTTGCCCTTAACGACATCGCGGCGGATGCCAGACTGGTCGCCCGTCATCCGCAAATTAGCCGCATCCTGCAGCGCAGCCTTGCGGATTTTCAGGCGCCGGGCGAGAACAATATGGCGAAATTATTCGAAGGTATGATGCAAGTTCATCCCGAGTATTTCCAGATTCGCCTGATCGAGACCGACCATCACGGGCAGGAGCGCATCCGCGTCGATCGCGATTTAACAAGCCTGCTGCGTATCACCGGCGATGGATTGCAGGAAAAAGGCCACTTCGCCTACGTTTTCGAAACCACTCAACTGCCACCCGGCGCGGTGTTTGTTTCGCGCGCCGCGATCAATCACGAATCCGGTGCCCACGCCGGCGCGGAACAACCATCACTGCAAGTCGCCGCGCCGACCCACGACCGGCAAGGCAAAGCAATCGGGTTGGTGGTGATCAATGTCGATCTGAACAGGCTCTTCGCGCAGCTTGCCTCCGACTTGCCGCCGGAATTCAAACTATATCTGGCCAATAGCCGGGGCGACTTCCTGATTCACCCCGATCCTGCCCGCCGTTTTGCCTTTGACCGCGGGAAGAAAGCCCTCATCCAAACGGAATTCCCCGCCGCCGCCTTGCTCTCCGGCCAACCGTCGCCGCGCGATTTCGCGGTAACGTCAAAGCCTGCCGCAAACGGCGCACCGGACCTGGTGGCCACTTTTGTTCATCAGTCGCTGGCCGGGTTGGCTGCCGAGGAAGACTTCATTCTGGGCCTGTCCCAGCCGCTTGCCAGCGTACTCCAGGACAGCCGCCATCTCGCGCTGCAAATTCTCGGCATCGTTTCTGGCTTCAGCGCGCTGGCAATTTTGCTCGCCGCCTTGCTCGCGCGCGCGCTCAGCCGCCCCCTGCGCCATATCGTTGATGAGATAAGGCGCTTTACCGCGCAGGGGAAAATCGGCGCGTTGCCGGTCGCGCGCAATGACGAGGTCGGCGAACTGGCGCGCAGCATCGAGCAGATGGAAATGCAAATCAATCAGCAAATCGAAAACCTGCACGCGCAACGCGAAGCGCTCGATCATCTGGCCAGCTATGACGCGCTCACCGGCCTGCCCAACCGCCGCCTGTTTCTGGAACGTCTTGATTTGGCGCTGGCGCGCGCCAGGCGGCAGAAAACCCGCTTCGCCCTGTTTTTTATCGATCTCGACGGCTTCAAGGAAACCAACGACAGCCACGGGCATGATGCAGGGGACCGGGTGCTGCAAACCGTGGCAGAACGGTTGGGCATGATCGTGCGCGAGACCGACATTGCCGCACGCCTGGGCGGCGATGAGTTCGTGGTGCTGGTGGAAGATATTGGCGACGAGGCGGCCATTGCACAGATCAGGGACAAGCTAAAAACCTCGCTGTCCCGGCCGGTTCCTTATCGCGACATTGCATTGCAATCCGACGGCAGCATCGGTATCGCCTGTTACCCGCAGGATGGCGACAGCACCGCTGCGCTAATCTCCGCCGCCGATTCCGCGATGTACCGGCACAAGACCGGCAAGCGCTGACGGGCGCGGCGATCCGCCATGTCCGATGGCGAAACTCGCCATCCCCGTTTATCCCGTCCTTCCCCCGGGGGCAAACGAATCGCTGCACAAGTTTCACTCTACTCAGGATTTCCTCAATATCAAACCCAGTTTGCGCCACGCCTGCGCATTGGTTTTGCTGTCCGGCGCCTGCGCGGTGGTGAAACGCGCCGACCCTGCACGCTCTCCGGCGGCAAGCGGTTGCTGCACTGACCGCAATTTTTCCAGCACCGCCACATCCGCTTCCGATGCGTCATGCTGGCGTTGGTTCAGGCGTTGGCGCAGTGCGTTCTCTGGAGCATGCAGGCTGGCAATGGCGAACGGCACGGACAAGTCATGCGCGAGCTGGCGGAATTGCTCGCGCTCGGCGCGCTGCAAAAACGCGGCATCGACGATCACGATATATCCAGCCCGCAACATCTTCCGCGCCAATTCGTGCAAGCGCGCATAGGTTCTTTTTGTCGCCGCCGCGTTATAAATATCACCGGCCTGCGCGCGCTGACGCGGTTGTAGGTCGGGTTTCAACCCGACATGTCGGGTTGAAACCCGACCTACAAACAGCTCCGCGTCGCGACTACTCTCCAATGCTGTGAGTCCATGCAGGCGCTTGCGCTCGACATCTGAGCGGATGCGCACGGCGCCCATCTGCTCGATGAAGTATTGCGAGAACGTGGTCTTGCCCGAGCCGGGCAGGCCGTGGGTGATGATGAGCGCGGCACGACGATCGTTCAGGCAACGTTGCGCCAGCGCGAGGTGATCGCGGCAGGACGCCATTTCCGTCTGTTGCGCGTGCCGGCTGATGCCCGCCTGCCCGGCGCGGATGGCGCTGACCTTGGCGCGCACGGCGGCGCGGTAGACGAGATAAAAACGCAGCACGGCGATGCCGGCATAGTCGCCGGTCGCTTCAAGACAAGCGTTGAGCAAGCGCCACGCATAATCTATCCGCCCGTGATGCAACAGGTCCATCATCACAAAAGCCAGTTCGTCCATCACGTCGATCCAGCGCAGGGCGGGGTCGAACTCGATGCCGTCGAACGGCAGCGGCACATCGTCGATCAGGGCGATGTTGCCCAGATGCAGATCACCGTGGCATTCGCGCACAAAACCCTGCGCGCGGCGCGCGGTAAAAATTTCCGCACAGGCGGCACACTCGGCTTCCGTCGCCTGCGCCAGTGCTGCCAGGTTTTGCACATCGATGCCGGAATGCAACAAGGGGCGCAACTGGTCGAGGTTTTGCCGCGCGATTCGCCCTATCGACTCGGCAGTGCCATGCACCGAATCCGTTTGGGCGGGCGGCAGGCGCGCATGGAAATCGGCGATCGTGGCGGCCAGCGCATCGATGTGGCGCGGCAGGATTTTGTCCCGCGCCAGTAATCTGTCCATCAACGTTGCCGCGCCGAAACGTTTCATCTTTACCGCATATTCGAACACCGGCTCGCCACCGAAGCGCGGCGCGTCCGGTGTGCCGCCGATGGCGACGACATCGAGGTACAAGTCTGGCGCGGTGCGCCGGTTGAGACGGATTTCTTCGGCGCAATAATGCTTGCGTGCGGCCAATTTCGTGTAATCGAGAAAACCGAGATTGACGGCTTTCTTGATCTTGTAGGCAAATGCCCCCGCCAGCACGACCCACGAGATGTGTGTCTCGATCACGCGGATGTTTTTTGCGGCATGCGGATAACACTGCGGATGATGCAGGGCGCGGATGATGCGAAGTTGCATGTCGTTGTCGTTCATCGCGCAAGCCGTTACGGGCCATCTGTTTCTTGTGGGTCGGGTTTGTGCGTGTGTTGTTGGGGCTTTAGCCCCGTACAACCACGGCCTACCCCTTGCGGGTGCAACCCGACAGATTCGAGAGTGGCGGGATGGGTCTGTCGGGTTGAAACCCGACCTACAAAACCTTTTAAAACCCGACCTGCAAAACCGGATGAACGTTGCGCTTTCACTCGAAATCACCCCATGCGCTCTTGCGCGGCGCACGCCCGCCATCCACCATGCGTTCGATCTCGCGCCGGTCGCGCTTGGTCGGCCGCCCCTTGAGATCGGACTGCGGCAGCAGCTTGTTCTGCTCCGCCTGCACCGCGCGCCGCTGTTTGCTCGCGTTGGTCTCGCGATACAGCTTTTGCGCCACCGGCGCCGGGCCGCGCTTGCCCGAGAGACCGAGCACCTCGACCTCGTGCTGGTAAGGCCCGAGGCGGATGACGATGTGATCACCCACGCCAACGGTCTTCGCCTGTTTGACGCGCGCGCCGTCCATCGTCACTTTGCCGCTCTCGATCGCGTCGGCGGCGATGCTGCGCGTCTTGAAAAAGCGCGCCGCCCACAGCCATTTGTCGATGCGCAGTTTGT
>Ga0210012_1000561_pt1 | contig 41715 bp, 43 predicted proteins | sample CryGeymeta201504_FD_183974 | JGI IMG/M metagenome (GOLD analysis project Ga0210012, IMG submission 183974) | Groundwater microbial communities from Crystal Geyser aquifers in Utah, USA - Crystal Geyser metaG 2015-04 (SPAdes) (version 2) | ecosystem: Environmental > Aquatic > Deep subsurface >... | reverse complement strand
TGACCTTTTGCGGGCGTTAGCTGTTTTGGGAATGCTTTATTTCCATTGGTTTTATTTGCTCGATTTCTGGAATTTAAAAAATACGGCTCTATTTGTTGATGGCTGGGAAATTTTTGGCAACACAATTCGAAACACTTTTTTTATGGTGGTGGGTGCGGGTTTAGTTTTGTCTTATCAGCACAGTCAATTAAAAGAACAGTCGTATTTAAGTTACGGAATTAGAACCATGAAAAAGGGTTTTATTCTTTTGGTCATAGGCGGTCTGATTACTTTTTGGAGCACTTTTTTTGCCCCTGACCAGGTGATTCGGTTTGGTGTTTTGTCATTTATTGGTACCGGTATGATTTTGCTGTGGCCCTTGGTGCCAAAATGGTACGCCTTAGCGGCGGTTACGGGTTTGTTGCTTTGGATAGAAAGTCAGTGGGGAGAAGTATGGAACCAGGAATCATTATGGAGTTATATTTTGGGTTTTTATCCGCGTTATTGGCCGAGTTTAGATTACTTTCCCTTAGAACCTTGGTTGGCTTCAATTAGTGGTGGCGCTTTAATCGCCAGCCTAATATTTGAAAAGGCTGAGCGTCGTTACCCTTTTTTTAATCTGCCAAAATTTTTACAGCCCGTTATTTGGGTCGGGCAAAAAGCCCTGTGGATTTATTTGCTCCACATTCCGGTATTTGCCGCGCTCATTTGGGCGCTCGATAAAATTGGGGTTTACTAAATTATTTTGAATCGATTTTCACTTTAGTGGCTTTAGAACCAGTGCTTTCACTCAGCCATTTTTCTTCTAGTTTTTTTATGAATCCGTTATCGCGTAATTCCATAATGTTTTTATCAATACTACGAATAATACGCCAATCAACGCCATAACTAATAGCAATTCCATACAGTTCCTCTGAAAGCCGACCGGGCCGGATTGCCACTGAAATGCCGTCATCATGCGCCCGAGATTTAATATCTAAAAGCAGTGGCTGTTCACCAACAATGGCGTCAATTTCTCGGTTTTTAAGCGCTTCATATAATTCGTCTATACTGGCGGCAGCAAAGAGTTGTTTAAACTCATCCGCCCGTGGCGTCAGTCTAATATCGGCTGAACTTTCACTAATTAATCCCATGCGAACTTCAGAGTAATCGGTGTTTTCTTTAAACAACGCGTTTTCTTTTTTAAGGTCGTATCTTTCTATTACTTGGGCCGTTATAATACTCGAAAATAGCAGCGTTATTACCCAAAGCGGCCACACTAAAATTCGAGAGGCGTGCCCCTGTACACTCCAGGGTTTTTTAAAGGCATGCCATAATCCATCCATAATTCCTGGCCAATAATGATGCTCTATTTCATCGTTATGACCCCTTTCTAGTAGCCAAAAAATGATTCCAAATATGACACAGAAAAACATGTATAAACCAATGGTTTGCAGCAAAATTGGGGAAAGCAGCGTACTGAAATAAGTCAGTAAATTTATATCTTCGTCCCGGACTAAAACGTTAATTCCACTGAGTAAATAGGGCTGACTAAAAGCCATGTTTTCGCTCCGGCTGCTTCGAATGCTTACGGTGGCCAAGGCAAAATCTGCTTGGCGATTTCGCACCATATCGAGTACGTTTTGAAAACTCTCTTCTTCAACAAACGAGTAATTGAGTCCTATTCGTTCGGCGATTTCTTTCCACAATTCAACTTCAAACCCAACGTAGGTTTCGTCATCTACCTTTTCTACCATTCTTGGGAGCGGGCTTACCACCACGGTATAATCCCGATTGGGTACGTCTTGCGCCTGCAGGGTTTGCGTATTTGAAAAGCCTAAAAACAAAGTCAGAAAGCCAAAAAATATATGTTTCATCAAGGTTCATCGTATTGACCGTTGGTTTTTGGTAAATATAAATAAGAAGTTAATTAATAAATGATCTAATGCGATATATAGCGACTCTTTCAGTTTCGGTTTTTTCGGTTTTAGCTTTAACGGCTTGTAATTCGAGTGATGGAGAATCTTCACTAGAATCGGCTTTAAATTCTATCGAGCCGAGTGTTATTGGTGAAAATATCGTTAATAATGGAACTGTAGCGGTGGAGGCGAACGCGGAGACAAACACGGCAACGGTAAATACGGTGGCCAATACGCAAACCGAAGTTATGGGGGACAATAAAGTTATTGGGCAAGAAACGCCAGTAGGCGATAATCCAGTTATGAATCCAGCCGGAGAAACGATTTTTAAAACTTCTCAAGTGCTTTTCCCAAAAGGGGGCGAGCGAATTGAAGTCGGCAAAAGCTATTTAATTCGTTGGGAGAGTGAAGGCATTAAAGCCGTTGATTTAGAATTGCACGAGTTTGGACGCAAAAAATTTACCATCGCTGAACGAGTTTTAGCCGCACCGGGTAATTATTCTTGGACCCCGAGCAGACCGCTTTTAGCGGGTGAAGAATATAAACAGTACACCGTGGTAATGGTTGATAGTGACACAATGGTTGCGCATGGTAAAAGTGAAAACGCTTTTATGTTACTGCCAGCGTCTGAGTAGTGGTTAGGCATTTAATTAAAAGCCTTGTTGTTAAATAATAACGGGGCTTTTTGGTGTTTCTAATGAAAGTTATTTTTTCTTTTTTTGGGCGAACTTCTTTTTGATTTTAAGAATTTTAAGGACCAATTTTATTTGGCTCAGCAGAACTTTAAATACGAGACTTATTTTTTGAAACAGGCCTAAATGTTTAATTTCAATTTTGGCAGCGTGAGCTTTTATATAGGGGCTCGGGGCAAACTTATAGCCCAGCCTTTTGGCATAGTCATGGGTGAATCCAGCCCCTAAAAAGAAAATAATAAAAACATAGTAGAGAAACAAAATTACCAATAATATTCCTGAACCTGCGCTGGCTCCTCCGTTAGCAAAATACCAAGCCAGTCCAAATTTTCCTAAGCCTAGCATTAAACTGGTGATAAAGCCGCCCATCAAGGCCACTTTGAATTTCATGCGGGCATAAGAGATTCCCCAATAGATTAAGGCAAGTAAGAATGAACTCAGCAGCAGCGTGACGGTTTGGTTTATAGCGGCCGCTAATGAACTGGAAAAAGGAATATTCAGAGCGTCAAATAACCACGTTTGAAACACGCTGAAAAGCAGTGAGGCGACGAGTCCGATAGCGCCCACAATAATAACGACGATTCCAAGGAATTTTTTTCCCCAAGCAATGTACCAAGGCGCCGATAGGGAATGGTAATCAAATCCCCAAACTTTACTTAAACCCCATTGAATTTGACCAAACAATCCCATGACAGCAAAAGCCAGCAAAGCAACCCCAAACAAGGCCGTAAGAAAGCTTTCATTGACGGTTTGGTTTTGGCGTGTTTCAACCAAATTTGAAACGGTTTGAGCGGCTTCTGGTCCGAGAACACTTTGAAGCTGTTCTATCACCAGAGAGAACGCGTCATCCGCATATCCCAGCCAGAATAAACCGTACCATAAGGTTATCAACAGAGCCGGAAGAGCAAACAATCCATAGTATGCGGTGGCAGCAGCCACTTTAGTAATTTCACGCTTACCAAAGCTTTTTATCGAATCGGTGAGGGCTAATTTCAAGGCTTTCATTTGGTGTTTTTATTTATTAAATAGGGCCAAGACGTAATCATTAATACGCCTATTGGAGCGGCGACTATCAAGCCCCAGAAACCAAAAATAGCGCCGAGAAAAATTTGAAGTGTGAGCGTAAAGGCCGGTGGTAGAGAGACAGATTCTTGGTTAATAAGCGGTAGTAAAACATAGCTTTCGAGGGTTTGAATCAGTACAAATAATCCCAAAACCCACCAAACTTCATTCCCCCCTGAAAATAAAGCGATTGAGGCAGCTGGAATTAAAGCCATCAGCGGGCCAATATTGGGGATGAAAGAAAACAATCCCGCCAGTAAACCAAGTGTTAGCGCGAATTCAATGCCAATGACCGTGAGTCCTAACCAAGTAGCGAGACTGATAATGAGCATAGCGGCCAGTTTCCCTTTGAGCCAATTACTCAAGCCTTGATACACTTCCTTCTTCCAATCGTTAAAGACGGTCTCGTCTTTTACATTTAAAAACGATTTTAAGCCTTTAACGTAAGTCTTGGGTTGGGTGGCAATAAAAATGCCGGATATAAGAGTGAAAAAGAAAATCCCAAAGGCGCTAAGGGCCTGATTTAAGCTGCTTATGCTTGATAAACTAAAGCTTTCTTGCGCTTTGCCCAGCAGCGCTTGGCTCCATTGATTATTATTTACGTACTGCATGACTACGTCATAACCTTCGACTAATTTTTCGGTGATACCTCCTAACTGCGAATTAATTACCACGGCCGTAACACTTACAAAAGCGATTAAACTAAGCGCTAATATGGTAAATATCAAAAGTAAACTTACGTGTTTAGAGAATTTAGTCTTACGACTTAAAAACTCGGCTCCAATTAAAAAACCTATGGCAATTAGCACCGCCAAAAACGGAGAAAGCACTAAACCCAGTTTAAAAAATTTTATAAAAAAGAGACTCAAAAGTACGAGCCCAAACGTGATAACCGTAGAAGCTTTAAGATTCATATAATAGTTTTAACATATTTTTTTCTTTCTTTTAACCCAATCTAGTTTAAAAAGCCTGTGTTCCGTTGGTAGGCTTTATAATTTACTTTGTCATATATAAATGATCAAAACGTTTACCTAAGTTGGAACTCGTTAAAATTTGTGTTTTAATTTTGTTTTCTTATAAAATGCGTTCGTTAATCCTAATATTAAATGTCTGATAGCCGAAAAATCCTAATTATTGAAGACGATAAACAGTTGTTAGAGTTTTATAACTCTATCAAAGAAACTTTAGACGAGAATGTAGATTGTACGATTGCTAGTAATGGAGATGAAGGTGTTTTAGCCTTAAATGAAAGTGTTTTTGACGCTATTATTTTAGACTTAGTAATGCCTGGGACTGATGGATACGCGGTTTTAGATTATTTGAAAGACTGTGAATTAAATCAAAACACGATGGTAACGGTTCTAACCAACCTTGATACGCAAGAAGATCGAATTAAAACTAAAGCTTTGGGCGTTCGTAATTACTACGTTAAATCTGATTTAACTAATAGCGGTATTAAAGATATTTTAAACGGAAATGCGCCGTTAGTTTAACCCTTTGAGAGTTTAATTTTAAAGCAAATTTCATTTAGATTTTGACTCTCTTCCAAAGAAAGATCCGCCTTCATAGCTTCAAGTAAACGTTTGGCACTATATAAACCAAGCCCCGAACCATCGGGGTTCTTTTTTATACCGGCTGGCAGACGGGCCAGTTTTTCAAACATTTTTTTGCGGTCATCACTTTTAATAATTTCGGCTTGGTTTGAAATTCTTAGCCAGAGATTTTTTTTGTCAGCCGTTAATTTAATTTTAATCGGAGCGCTGTTATCGCTGTAAAGCAGGGCGTTATCGATTAATATCACGAGCGCCTCGTTAAATAACGTAGGATCAATTAGAGCCGCTTTCTTTTTGGCCATATTCGAAGCTTCAATTTCTATGGTTTTGTTTGCGGCCTTTGCCCGAGCGTTAAAAGTGTTGGTGATGCTTTTGGTGACCACAGGTAAATTAACGGTTTTTAAATCTATTTCTAAGGCTTGCCCTTCAATTTTTGCAACTCTTAATAAATCCGTAATTAATTGATTCATGCGTACCACCGAATCATGAATGCTTTGAATCGTGCTTTTAATTTTTTCATTTTCAATAATGCCTTTGTCTCCGTCTAACAACGCTTCTAGGTTCCAACGAATGGCCGACATGGGCGTTCTAAATTGATGTGAAGAAATAGAGATAAAATCAGATTTAATTTCATCGAGTAATTTTTCACGGGTAATGTTTTCGAGTTGCAGCACAAAATAAGACGCTTGGCCTTGAGCGTTTTTAACCAAAGACAAATTTAACCGCGCCCAAATAGTTTCACCGCTTTTGGTAATCAATCTTTTTTGGGCGTTGTAGGTGCGTATTTCACCGGCCAGCAAAGCTTCGAGTTTTAAGGTTTGGGCGGCTTCTTCTGGGTGAAAAGTATCGGTGACATGGTGGTTGATGAGTTCGGATCTTTTGTAACCTAAAATTTCTAACAAAGACCGATTTAGCTTCGTCCATTTAAATTCTAAATCCACTAGAGCCATGCCAATCGCCGCATTGTTAAAGGCTTCTAAGAACTTTGATTCACTTTCGGCTAATGACATTTTGGTGCTTGAAATTAAAGCAGCGGATCTTTTTTGCCATTCGATAATCCAGCCCCCAACCACAATAATAACAAGGGTGAGCAATACTCCATTGAGCAAAATAATATAAGCCACGTACTGCCCGTTAATAATAAATTCAAAAAATTGATTGATTGTGGCATCTGTGGCGTCTATTCCTGAAGCTTGTGATTCTTGTTGGGCGGCCGTTCGGATGGAGTACCAGCTGGCGTTTTGTGTTTTTACCAGCCAAAATAAAACGAGGGTAACACTCATTACGATGGTGCTAAAAAGCGATACGTAGGTCCAACATTTTAATGGATTCTTTCTCATAAGCTGAATTTGTTTTTTTAAATCTATAACCTGTCAAATTCTATTTTTAAAAGAATCGTGTGGCTTTGTAAATTCAATTGCGAATTATAAGCGGATGGTCTTTATTTTCGCTTTGAAATAGTTGTGAAAGCCCGTTAAAACGTTATAGCTTCTGGCGTAATAAAATTTTATGAGCAAACAAGATACCGTTATCAAATTCCAAAACACGTCGTACATGTACTACGAAAGTAAAAAAGTCATTTTAGATGACGTCACTTTCAATGTTCGTCGCGGGAACAAAATTACTTTGATGGGCCAAAATGGGGCGGGTAAAAGTACTATTTTTAAAATGATAACGGGCGATATTAAACCAGATGAAGGTAAGATTCATATTGATTTGGGCGCGAGTATTGCGGTTTCAAAACAAATTATGGAAAAACAATACATGGAAATGACCGTGCGCGAGTTTTTTGGATCGGTGTTCAAAGAAAAAATTTATGATATTGACCGTAAAATTGCGGAAGTGCTGGAAACCGTGAACTTCAAAACGCCCTATGAAAAACAAATCAAAGATTTTTCTGGTGGTCAACAAGCGCGTTTGCTTTTGGCTCAGGCCTTGATTCAAAACCCAGATATTCTGCTTTTGGATGAACCAACCAATAATTTGGATACCGAGGGGATTAACCATTTGATTTCATTTTTGATGATGTACGAAAAAACCGTGATGGTGATTTCGCATGACGCTGACTTTTTGAACTTGTTTACAGATGGGGTGATTTACTTAGACGTGCACACACACAAAATTTCACAGCACGTGGGGGATTACTTTGATGTGGTAGAAGAAATTGAAGCGCTGCGTACCAAAGAAAACCTTAAAAATGCGCGCCTGCAACGTGAGATTCAAAAAAACAAAGATCAAGCCAATGTGTTTGCCAAAAAAGGGGGGAAACTGCGTTTAGTGGCTAAAAAAATGCGTGAGGCCGCCGAGGAAGCCGAAGAAAATATGGTAGAAGTGCGTAAAGAAGATAAAACGATTCGAGAATTTAGAATTCCGGTACAAGATGGGTTAGGAGCGGTTTCGTTGGCGATTGATCATTTAAGCGTTATGATTGACCATAAAGTGGTCGAGAAAAAAATTAAACTTGAACTACGCCACGGTGATCACTTGCGTCTAAAAGGGCCGAATGGAATTGGAAAAACCACCTTGCTCGAACGAATCGCTAAAAACCAATGCGATGGCATTAAAATTAATCCGCTGATTAAAATTGGTTACTACCGTCAAGATTTCTCAAATTTAGATTTCGATAAAACCAGCGAACAAATTTTGCTAGAGGCGATTGAAACCTTTGAAGGTGATAGCCTGGAACAACACATGCGTTCGGCCGCCTCTGGGTTTTTGTTCACGCGCCAATTGCTAGAAGCCAAAGTGGGCTCACTATCTGAAGGACAAAAAGGTTTGTTGGCTTTCTGCCGACTGCGTTTAATGAAACCAGGCCTCATTATTTTTGATGAACCAACTAATCATATTAACTTCCGGCATATTCCGGTGATTGCAAAAGCCATGAAAGAATACAAGGGGACGATGATTGTGGTGTCGCATGTCGATGAGTTTGTAAAACAAATCGATATTGATGAAGTGCTCGATTTAGGGTTGTAGTTTTAAAACACAAATTAGATCCCAGGGTTAACTTTTTTGCCTGTTTTTTGCTTATCAGTTTTGCTGTTTTTTAAGAATATAGAAAAACTTAACATCCACCTTTCTAAATTAGTTATTTGAAACAATTTACTTGAGTTTTCAATCTAAAATGGGACTGCGCTATGTGAATACTTTTCAAATTAAAATGTTTGAGTACTATTTTGGTTCATATGTAGGGCGGATTAAGTAACTTATTACTTTAGTATTGCACTTTTGCGTTTGACGAATGGCGGGCAAATATTTTTTTGCAGTTAAAGTTTTATTTAAAGGCTTGGTCAGAACCCTGTGCAAAATGGGCTTGTGTCAAACTTATTTATGTCAAACTTATTTGACTTTTTTACCTAAATAGTTATAAAATAAAAACGAAATTAAATTTTTGGCAAATGGGAATGAGACAATTTGGTCACGGTGCAGCTTTAGCAGGAGCGTTACTGGCCACAGATGTGGCTAATGCCGATAATAATGGTGGCTTTGAAACTTTGCCAGTAGTGTCGACAACGGAAGTCGTTCCTGAAAATGTAGAAGCTTTAATTGCCCAAATTCAAGCCACGCAAGCTGCCGCATCAGCTGCTTGTATGGAGGATTTTGTGGAAGAACGAACTAGCATGGCTGAATTTGGCCAATGTGACTTAGCGGCGGCACAACAGGCGAGTGCTGATTTAGCCAACCTACAAGCCGCGCTAGACAGACGGTTTGAAGCCATACAATTACAACACGCTAGTTTAAGTCAATTTTTAGATATTTTATACCAATTACAATTAGCCGCTGGTGATAATGACGCAGCCATTGCCCAAATTCAAGACTTACGAGCCGAAGCTTTGGCGACTTTAAGTAGCGCCGAAACGATAGAAGAAATGACAGCTCGTATCGCCGCAGAAGCAGATGCCGCCGCTGCTTCAGCAGACGCTGCCGCTGCCTCGGCAGACGTTACGGCCGCAGAGAATGCCCGTTTACGAGCCGAGACTGAAGCCTTTCGAGCTCAATCGGCTTATTACGAAGCTCGAATTGAAGAAATTTGGAGATATATTGAAACCTCTGATGTTTAATTAAGGGTTTTTCAACTAATTGCAATTAAATTCTTATTGTGGTATAATAATAGGAATTTTTTATTATGCCTGAGCAGTTTGGCCATTACGAAGACGAAGCAGTGAACCCGGGTACGGTTTCACCCGACGCGCCTGCGCCTACGCCTGGTTACCCACCACCGGGTCAAGAGGAACGTTTGCTTGAGATTAGAGCGGCCGAAGCGGCGGCGAGCGTTGATGATGCCGATGCTTTACTTGCCGCACTAGACGATGCACCTGAGGCTTCGGACCGAATCGGTGAGTTGACGACTTGGGTAGCTGAAAATTACCCTGATATACAACCGCCCGATATAGGAGGTGAATCTTGTTTGCGGATGGAGGAGAGACGTCGCATGCGAGAGCCTGATTTTAACATCATGGATAGTTCACCCATGGCAACTATGATGGCGAATACGGCTATTGAACAAGCCCGACTAAATGTTCCAGCCGCAGCAGCTGAGGTTCAAGAAACGGCCACAGCCGTGCTGGCTTTAGAAGCAGAACGTGACGCCACGGTCGCTGAAATTGAGGTAGTGGCGGCGCAGGTGGCACCAGACATGGTGCTGCCTCAAGCCGAAACAGGCGCGCTTGATGTGACGGCTTTGCCCAGCGCTGAAATGCAAGCCCGTTTAGCGGCAGAAACCGAAGCCTTAGCCGCCAATCGGCTCGCCGTAACCCAGGCTGAAGCGGAGGCCGAAGCGGCGCGCGCACGTGTAGCCGAGGCTGAAAGTTTGCAACGTGTACAAATAGAGAGACGCACAGCAGAAACTGCGCGAGATGAAAGAGAGACCGCTAGAGATGAAAGAGAAACCGCCATTCAGCCAGAGTTAGTAGAAACTCGTGATGTGGCTTCAGATAGAGCTGAAACGAATGGCGAACGCTTAGCTGATGCCGCTAAACTACAAGCTGATTACGATGATTTAATCGCACGGGGCTTTTCTAAAAAAGACGCTTTACAGCAACTTTATGACACTTCTGAAAATCCTGAGCACAAAGAAAGATTAGGCAGTGTTCTTGCTACAATTTCGGCGTTAGAAAACGCTTTACCCGGCCGGGCGGACGTGGTGAGCCGTTTGATTGAGAGTTCTAGTTTAGATTTAGGCGCGCCTAATGCGGCGGCGGTGTTTGCGAACTTCCTTACCAATATGGAAGCCAGTGAAGAACTAAGTGAAGAAGAAAAAGCCACTTTACGAGAAGTCTTGGGGCACAACCCAACGGTGCAAAATGCCTCGGATGCACGGGAAGCTTTAGCCGCTGGCCGAGGGACGGAAACCTTACCCGATGGCACGACGCGTACCATTCCTTATACCGCTGAAGAACCTTTAGAATTAGCGAAAGGAGTAGAAGCTTATCCGGATCCGGAAAATCCGGGGAACATGAAAATTAGAGCGCAGTTTGAAGATAGCGTGCTGGGCAGCCGAACGTTTAATTTTACGTGCCCTGAAAGTATGAGTGGCTCGGAAGCGACAGAGCAAATCAACTTTTATTACATTAATGCCATTAAAGAAAGCTGTGGTATTACCGGTGGCACGCAACAAGGTGAATTTGTCACCCAAGCGTCTGCAGAGATTGATTTAAGTACCAATGGGGCGATGACTCAAGCGGCTCGATTTGGACGCATAACGATGGATAATTTAGTGGGTGGGTTTGATAACCAGTCGCAGTTTTTGACTTCTAGCCAAATTGAACAAGTTCGTTGGAGTTTTCAGTGGCTCATGCCGCGCGCTGATATTAGCGGAGATGCCGCCTTTGGCGATAACAGCGAAACGGCACGGGCCGAGGCCTTGGGGGGGCTTGGTCGAGACGGACTTATTTTTGATGCCAATGGTAATTTGAAAGAAGAAAATTACCGTCGCGCCGCGCAGTTTATTAACGGGCAACGAGCGCTCGGTTCAACTGAACCGAGTTACGAAGCGCTACGAGACTTTTTAGAAGGCACAGAAAGCACGAACGTTTCGGCTTAAAAAGGTATTCAGGTTATTATTTTAAATACGCACTCCATTGATCATGGAATTTTTTCATTTTGGGAATAATCACGGCTTGGCAGTAAAGGCTTTCTGGGTTATCGCGGTAAAAGTTTTGGTGTTCATCGTCAGCGGCGTAAAAAGCTTCGTAAGGTTCAAGGGTCGTTACAACTGGGCTGTCGAGTGCGGCTTGAATTTCAGCGATAACGCTTTTGGCCGTTTTTAACTGCGTTTCATTGTGATAAAAAATAGCCGAACGATATTGCGGGCCCGTGTCGGCGCCCTGTTTATTAAGCGTAGTCGGGTTATGGGTGGTTAAATGGACCTTGAGTAAAGTTTCAAAAGAAATAACGGTTGGGTCAAAATCTATTTGAATGGCTTCAGCATGCTTGGTTTGCCCGCTGGCGACGGCATAGTAATCCGCTTTTTCTTGGGTGTCGCCACTAAAACCAGAGACAACTTTTTCAACGCCTTTTAAGTTTTGAAAAACCGCTTCGGTACACCAATAACAGCCACCAGCCAACGTTGCTTGTTCTAAATTATTGTTCATCTGATTCTTTGATTAAAGCCAGTCCGTTAATGCAATAACGCAGCCCCGTATCGCCACCGACATCAGGAAAGACGTGCCCCAAATGGGCATCGCAAACTGCACATTGGGTTTCTATTCGAATCATGCCGTGTGATTCATCGAGAATATAATTAATTACATTCTCTTTTACTGGAGTCGTAAAACTCGGCCAGCCGGTGCCCGAATTGAACTTTGTTTGAGCATCAAATAATAACTCGTTGCAACACGCGCAGTGATAAAGCCCTGGATTTACGGCTTCGCATAACGGTGAAGAAAAAGGGGACTCCGTGCCGTGCTGACGGGTAACTCGGAAAGTCGCTTCATCGAGTAATTTATGCCACTCTTCAGGTTTTTTTTCAACCCGCCGATCGGGTGTTTTATTGCCCTTTTTAGAAAGTTGCATCACGGTGTTCCAGTTGAGTTCTGTCATGGTTTTAAGATTAATCAGCTATGGTTTGGGCTTTGTGAATTTGTTTTAAAAGTACTTTTTTCGGAATTAAGGGTTTGAGTTTAATAAGAATACGTGTCGCTAAATCGACACCAGTAATGACATCAAGGTCTCCATTCATCAGGCCTTTATAGCCCGCTTCTGCTACAGATCGTGAGCTGGCTGGGTGGCTAAACAGGGCGGTTTTATCCATACCAGATCGGCCCCCAAAACCACTTTTGGTAGCGCCTGGCATCAAGTTTGTAACGGTGATGTTGTGCGCTTTAACTTCTTGCCATAACGCGTTGGAAAAAAATTGCATGTAGGCCTTGCTTGCGTAATAGACGGCTTGTCCTGGCCCTGGTAAAAAGCTAGCGGTGGAAGACACATTTAAAATTTTGCCTTGTTTTCGTTTCATCATGTCGGGTAAAAACAAACGACACAAGTAAGAAGGAGTGACCATGTTGACCATCATCATTGATTCATCTTTGGCCCATTCGCGTTTATAAAAATCGCCCACGCCACCAAAGCCAGCATTGTTAAACAAATATTTGATTTCAATGTTTTCGGCTTTTAGTTCGTCGTAAATTTCTTGAGCGGATTGTGGATCTGATAAATCTTTTACGATTACTTTTACTTGAACGTCGTGTTTATCTTCTAGCTCTTTTTTGAGGGATTTAAGTTTATCTTCACTGCGAGCGACTATCACTAAATCCTTTTTAAGTTCAGCGTGAATATGAGCTAAATCTTGCCCTATACCTGAAGAGGCTCCGGTTATAAGGGCTACGTTTTTCATGAAATTTTGTAATTTTAAGTTCAAAAATATTATATATAAAAATATGTATTTAGCGAAATAAATAAATACTTTTTCAATTATTTCTGCAATGTGCTATTCTTGCAATTGTAAAAAAAACTCTGGCTACTTTTACTTAACCCGCTTCTCTTTATGAATGCCAATCCTTCAAATACCGCAGATCCTTTTGCGAAAGCTTTACCAAAAGGTGTTTTTACCCGCATTGCACCTAAACTTAAATACAAGTCTATAAAAAGCGGTGAAAGAATCGATATAACCGGGAAAATTTTTTTTCTGAAATCTGGAGAAATAGAAATTATTGGCCTGCATGAAGGTAAAGAAGTCGTGATTGAGACGCTTTTTTCGGGCGATTTATTTGGGGATTTTTTCCCAGAGAAAGCTAACTTAGTAGAAATTCAAGCGATCTCACGGATGAGTAACAGTTTGTGTTATGTAACGACCCCTAACTTTTGGGAGATTATTGATACGACGCCTTACTTGGCCAAATTATTTATGAAGTACTTAATTGAGAAACAGGAACTCTATCACTATAAAATTTTTACGGCTCCGTTGCCGGCACGTCATAAGATTATGTATGAAATTGAACTGCTTGAAACCAAGCTGAAACAAAGTTTTTGGGGGAAGTTGTTTAATATTCCGCTGAAAATTTCACACGAACAATTAGCCCATAAAACAGGCCTCAACCGGGTTACGGTGACACGAGAATTACAAGCCTTAAAAAAAGAGGGCCGAGTGGTACTCGACCCTAAAACCAAAGGCGTTCATCTGCAAAGAAAGAAGGTTTAGGCTTCGTCTTCGTTTGCGTCTATATCCATGTCTGGGGCTTCAAGAAGTTGAATGTAGTAATCTTCAGAGCCATACAAAGTATAGAAATCAGTGTCTTGTGTTTTAGCGGCGTAAACTTTTACGTCTTCGCCAATGTGTGAACTTAAATCACCAAAGCCCTCGACGCCCATTACTTTACCAACCGTTTCTTGTGACCAGCCCATAATTGCCGTGACGTGTTTTCCGCCAGCCATGATGTAGCATTCTCCGTCAGCAAAACAGCCCGTATTCACTTCTTCTAAAGGGGCGGTAAAGGTGGCCGCTTGATTGGTGTTCGGTGGAGTCGATGAATCTTCTTCTTCCATCATAACAGTATTACTACAAGCCATTAAAGCCATACTGAGAACTAATGTACCTGGCAAAACAATTGTTTTCATGGTGATAAATTTATTTAATAGTTTTATATATACACAATTCAACGACAAGGGAATATTATTTGTGACTCTTCTGCGATTCTTAGTTTTTCTTTTGGCGGTAATAATTCCAAATTAAATAAGCCACTAAGCTAACAAAAATGAGGTGTTCAATAATAGTAAAGGGCAAATTGGTATAAGAAATAGGGGAAATAAAAGGCGTAATATCGAAGGGATAAAAGTGATTGTAAGCCGATTGCTGATGGGTGAGTAAATCTAGCACCGCGTGTGAGGCCATGCCGACAAAAAATGGCGTCCAGCTTTTTTTAAAAATCATGCAGCCCAATAATAGGGGCACTATCAATACAAATGAGTGTAGGGCTTCGGTCACTCCGTGAAGGGGAGATCGGTGAAACACGTAGTGGAGAAAATCGCTCCAGGCGGCTTCACCGGTGTAATGAAAAATAAATCCAATGCCGACCAAAAGGTCTGGAATCATGGCCCCAATAACGGCCAGCTTTCTCTGCTCTGGTGTGCCTTTGATGTAAATTAAGTATCCGACTAAGCCGTGGGTATAGGTTCGCATTTAAATGAAGTGTAAATCAAAATTTATTTATTGGGTAATGCGCTAGGCAAATTATAAAAAATAACGACGATGTTTTGGCATAAATAAAAGACATGCCAAGGCGTATGAAAATGAAAAAAATAGCGATTATTGGCAGTGGAATTGCGGGTATTTCAAGTGCGCATTATTTGCCTGACGATGCTGAAATTACGATTTATGAAAAACTAAATCGACCTGGAGGCCACGTTGATACGCATTACGTAATTGATTCTGTCGGTAATAGTTTAGCGATTGATACCGGTTATATCATGTTTAACCAATCTCAATATCCAACTTTTATGGAGTATTTGAAAGAATTAAGAATTAGCCCCGCTAAAAGTGAAATGTCTTTCCGCATGGATAGCCAGCATTTGAAAGCGGATACCAAGCACCGCAGCATGTTTTTGGCGGTGCTTAAATCTAAATCAATTTTTTCACCACAGTACTGGCAATTACTCAAGAATGGTTTAGCGTTTCATCAGTGTGGCAGCAAGGATTGTGCTTTAATTGACCCAAATTTAACGGTGGTTGAGTACGGTAAAAGCAAGGGTTATAGTGAGGTTTTTATTGAAGAATATTTAGTGGTTATGGCGGCTGGGTTAATGTCGCAGTCTATTGGTTCGGCTCGGGAATTTCCAATGCGTCGCGTTTTAAATTATTTAAAAAATCATGGTTTGATTTGTTTAATGGCTCGTCATCAGTGGCTTTATGTACCGGGCGGCTACCAACGTTATTTAGAACCTGTTTTAGCTAAATCAAATGTGAAGCTTGAACTTTCAACCCCCGTTAGTGCGGTTGAAACTTTAGCCAACGGCAAAGTTGTGGTTACTTCTGGCTTAGGGAATGTACAATATGACGCGGTAATTATGGCTTGTGAAGTGGATACCACTTTGAAGTTATTACAAAACCCAACAGAGCTGGAAACTAAAATCTTAAGCCCGTTTTTGTATCGAACGAACAATGGATTTTTGCATCAAGATGAATCGATTATGCCCGCAAACAAAGAGGGCTGGGGGGCGTTTAGTTTACACGTGAACCCGAGTGGAGCGGCGGGCTGTTTTACTATTTGGCTCAACCCAATTTTGGGGCTGCCAACGGCTGATAATTATTTTATGACCCTCAACCCCTGGATGCCTATTGCCCCCGATAAAGTGGTACAACCGCTGAGTTACCGGCACTTGCAACTCACGACCGAGGTGTTTAAAGCCCAAGGCCATTTGGATGAATTAAATCAGTCGGGGCCGGTGTATTTTGCGGGATCGTATTTTAATTATTTTCACGAAAACGCCGTGGCTTCGGCTAAAAAAGTGGCCCAGTTCATTGCTGAATCGTAAGGTTAAAAATCCTTTGGGCTGTAAGTTAAAGCGGCTGTGTTTTAGCCCTGTGATTATTTGTGATATTATCCGCCTATAAAAATAAAGCGGTATTATGAATGATCAGAATTTCGACGTCATTATTGTTGGGGGGAGTGGCGCGGGCTTATCGGCCGCGATGGTTTTAGGGCGAAGTCGACGTAAAACGTTAGTGATTGATAACGGCCGACCGTGTAACGCGGTGGCGCGTGCGTCGCATAACTTTTTAACCCACGATGGTGATTCACCGGCCTCGATTCGTCAGCAAGCCCTCAAAAAAATAAGGGTTTACCCTGAGGTGAAAATTCATTTTGGCACGGCTATAAAAACGCTTAAAACCGAAACCGGGTTTGTGGTGCAAACCGAAGCCGGTGATGAATTTACCGCTCAAAAACTGGTGTTTGCCAACGGTTTAACCGACGAATTACCCGACATTAAGGGGTTTAAAGCGTGCTGGGGGATTACGGCTTTGCACTGCCCTTATTGCCATGGGTATGAGTTCATTAATCAACCGACGGGCTTAATTTTAGACGGCAGTGATTTTTTAAACACGGCTTCGATTATTCATAATTTGAGCCTTAATTTCGTTGTCATGACCAATGGCATAAAGCCATTAAGCCCCAAACAATTACAAACGCTCGAAAGAAATAAAATAGAAATTATTTATGAACCGATTGCCGAGATTCAGCACCGAAATGGATTCGTGCAGGGGGTTTTATTTGCCGATGGCACCAGTCGAGAATTTAACGTTTTGTATGCCCACACTAATCGGCTGTACCATAGTGCTTTAGCTGAAAGTTTAGGCTTTGAACTAGGCAACAGTGGGTATATTATTCGTAATTCCGACATGAAAACCAATGTGCCAGGGGTTTACGCTTGTGGTGAGGTGTCGGGGGCGGCGCGGTCGGTAGCAGTGGCGGTGGCGGGTGGAAACATTGCCGGCAGCACCGTAAACAACGATTTGTGTCGGGAAGCTTTTTTGGGTTTGTAATTAGACCCTTGTCATGGTGGTTGATCGTGTGACCTTGCGAGGATGTTTTTAGAGGCGTACACTGGCAATCGAAAAAATGGCTTATCCCTTTGGTATGGATTTATTAAATATCGATTTCGCGAAGTTAAAAAAAATTTTAAACCCAGTGCTGCTGAACCGAGTAATGATAGCGGGGGTTATTGGAGCCTGGTTGATTATTTTTTTTATAAACTTTCATAACGGCACTTTTGATTTTGAAGAAGCCGTAAAAAACACAGGGGGACTGGCTTGGTATTTATTACTGTTTGTGATTTTTATTTCACTGGCTCAAAAATTAATGCGTATTTTTTGGCCTAAATTTTGGTTATTAGCTCCGTTTTTGCCTTTACGTAAATGGGCGGGAATATTTGTATTTTTGGTGGTGTGTAGTCACGTGATTTTTAAAATTCTACTCAATAGTCTTGGTACCGATATTTCGGCTATTATCTCGATGACTTTTTCTACCGATCACGCCATGATATTTGGCAGTTTGGCGTTTTTAGTGCTACTTCCCTTATTTTTAACTTCGACTCAATGGGCCGTTAAACGCATGGGGTTCAAGGCTTGGACACGACTGCAGCGTTTCTCTCACCTCGCTTTTGTGTTGGCGGCATTGCATGTGGCGTTGATTGATTTTTTTTCAAGAGGTGAAATTGAAGCCGGGCCGATTTTGTTATTGACCGTTTATTTTGCGGGTTATGGTTATTTATGGTGGCATAAGTTAAAGCAATCAAAAACGATGGCGCATTAAATAGGAAAAGGGTTATTTTCTATTTTAAAATTAAGTAGAGTGAGGTTCCTCGGTTTTAATTTTTTAATTTTCACGCGCTTATGGAACACCATCACCAACCGGCTCCGAAAACGATTAAAACGTACTGGCCACTGATTTTAGTTTTAGCCTTTATTGCGAGCGGAACTTTTTACTTAAGCTGGGTCCGAAACTCATTTGATGCTTCAAACCTGATGCTCGATTTTATGGGTTTGTTTTTTGTGGCCTTTGCTTTTTTTAAACTGCTCGATGTGCCCGCCTTTGCCAGCGCCTATCGCAGTTATGATATTCCCACCAAACTGTGGCCGACTTGGGGGTATGTTTACCCTTTTCTCGAATTAGCGTTTGGGGTGCTGCTGCTGTATCGAATCGAACTTTTTTGGACGAACCTAGCCATCGTGGTAGTACTGGGCGTGAGTATTGTGGGGGTGATTCAAAGTGTTTTGAAAAAACGCGAAATCAAATGTGCGTGTTTAGGGACTGGGTTTAATTTACCTATGTCCCAGGTAACTATTATTGAAGACGGCCTGATGATTTTGATGGCCTTATGGATGCTTTATTAATTATTTAAAAGACGAAACTATGAAAAAATTATTGTTGGTGTTGGTTGGCTTTACCTTGTTTGGATGTGCTGCCTCTGATGTATCTACGCCCCTTGATACGACTGAAATTTCAGGCACGTTAGAGGCTGTGGACGGCTTAACCTATGAATTTGGAGATATTGATATAAATGGCGGTATTGTGTCTCGTGAGTTTGCTTTTGCCAATCAAAGTGATGAGCCTTTGTATATTTACGAAGCGACCACTTCTTGCGGTTGTACTACGGGCGAGATTGTCACAGAGGCCGAAACGTTTGGTCCGTTTGGCATGAGAAACGAAAGTCAGTCGACTATTACGATTGATCCGAATGAAACCTTTAAAGTGCGTATTAGTTATGATCCAATGTTTCACGGGCCAACCGATTTAGGCGTCAGACAACGATCTTTGTTTTTATTCACCAGTGCGGCTTTCGATGGCACCGTGGTTCGACAATACGAAGGCCAACCTAATTTTACTGAGATGAGTGTTTCGGGGACCGTGGTTAGTTCTTAGCTTCTTTACCCCTCTGTCTTACAGAATTTAATTTCATCTATTTCTAACTGGTAACCACCGCCGTTACCATCGTTAAGTATGAGGCCAATTTCACGAGCTTGGTTTTTATTAAAACCGTCGGCTTGAACTTTTCGTCCAAAATAGGTGGGCGCTAAATCGGCTATGTTTATGATGGCGGTTTGCCATCTATCTTCAGACGAAAAATTTAACGGGGCTTGGTATGATATACCTCGGCGGTTATTGTCTCTAAAGGTTAATTGGTAGCCTCGGCCATCACTTTTAGCTTTTATGACAACTTGGTTATAGGGCTCCAAAATGCCGGTTGGCATAAGCGCTCGCACCGACGTAAACCCGCCCCCATTTAAGTTAATACTTCCCTTTAAAATCATTGAATTGTTTTTGATTTCAAAGTCGCCCTCAGATCGTCCACCCATAACGTTATCGTTCACCCGCTGCCATCTTACGGGTGAATTTTGTTCAAAATTATCGAAAATTTCACAGACTTCGGGTTCAATAATTTTTGCAGAAGGCGTCTCAATGGTTTCGGGTTTTGTTTCGTTGAGGCTCATAATTTGATTTGAATTTTCTACTTCAGGGTTAGTACTTTGCGGCTGATTTGTGGTTGCCCCATTGCAGCCAACTAAAAGCAGCAGACTTATCATCGCAAAAATTTTAAGAGGGTTTAAAGTCGCGTTTTTTGTTTCCATAGCTTTTTGGGCTTTAACCGCTGTGCTAAATTCAATCATTAATCAGTGGCTTCTAAAGCTTTATCCCAGGCGTTTTTTCCGCCTTGCAGTTCGACTACGTTTTGAAATCCGGCTTCGCGCATCATCGACAGCGCTTGTGAACTGCGGTTGCCACTGCGGCAGTAGATTAAATAATTTTGCGTTTTATCGAGGGCGTTTATTTGCGCTGCAAAATCGTCGTCGTAAAAATTAATACTCAAAGCGTCCGCTTCAATTTTGCCGCCGTTTTTAGGCTGTTGTTCTTCGGGCGATCGTACATCTATTAAGGTGTAGTCATTGGTTTCGAGTAAAGTTTTAAACTCGGCGAGCGACACGGTCCTTAAGTTTTGGGTTGAGGCTTCAGGGCTATTACAACCCGTAACCATTAAAAACGATGCCAAAACCGCTAAATATTTTTTCATGATTGGTTTGAGCATAGCTTAATTTAAAATTGAGTAATAGTTCTCGCCAAGTTAAAATTATTTAAAATGAAAATTTTTAAAAATTGGCTTTTGTTCACGGTTTGGACTTTGGCGCCTGTTACCAGTGTTTTTGCTTTAATGTATAATCCTGAGAGAACCGCCATTAGTAATAAAATAAATAAATATATAGAAATAAGAAAACTCGTTGATCCTAATGTAAACTTATCTGAAACTAGAGCTGGGAGTGGTATTGTTTTGAGCGTGAGTGAATACGTAGGCCCTTTAAAAGAATTTCCTCAAGATATGGATTATAGAAAAAACATGGAAGATTTTAGAGTCATACCCATGGAAGAAATTGAGGCCGCTTTAGCGAATCCAGAATCTGTTTTAGAGGCTTATTTAGCGAAGCCGGGGAATCGGTTTGCCGTTGAAGAAGCGCCTGTGTCCGACTTAATAACTACTGAATCTTTCGTGGTTGATGAATTGATTGAAGCTGAAAATTCAAACATCTCTAAACCTAGATTGTCTCAAGAACTGTTAATTGAGGTCGATGAGATTGAGCCAGAGCCTTTTATGAAACGCTTTTGGTTTCATATGAAAAACTACTTTAGATTTGGATTTTAATTTATCGGTTTTGTTTTTAGTCAGCAGGGGACTTGCGCAGCATATAGAGTTCCATTTTTAAATCACTCATTTTGTTTTTGACCAAAATATCATAAATAAGAACAATTATGTTAATGGGCAATAACAAAAATCTTACACCTGTCGCGACTAAATACTTGCAAGTGATTGAAGCCTTGGCTCAGCAGGGTTCAGTGCGGCAAGTGGACGTGGCCAAGTATTTAAAGGTAAGACCTTCAACCTGTTTTGAGAGCGTGCTGCGCTTAATGCAGAAAGGTTATATTAAAGAAGACCAAAATAAGTTTTTATGGTTAACCCCATTAGGCACACAAACATTGACCCCAATTAAACAGAACCAATATATATTTGCGTTTTTTTTTCGTGAGGTCTTGGGCCGTTGTTGTGAAGATTCTCGTGCTATAGGAGCCCAAATTGAACCGATTTTAGATTTAGATACCACCTTAGAGATGTGCCGGTTTAATAATTTTTTAGATCATATTAAAAATAAAAAAGTCGATTTTTGGGCCGAATGGAAAAACTTTCAACTTAATCCAGAGGCGGATGAATCGTGTCAAGGTTGTGCTCATAAGGCTCACTGTATGAAGCTCCGAAAATCTCAGTTATAATTGCACAGCACATCAAAACCGGCGGTTTTAAAAAAATCTATGACAGTTTTAATTTCAGATTTGGTTGGAATTTTTACGTGACCAAATTCGTACGGTGTACTAATTAAAGCCCATTTATCTTGCCCCGTTTGGTGAAAGGGTAGTACCTCAATGATATTTAGATGATGGCCTTTAAGTAACTGGGTAAATTTGGTTAAATAGGTTTCTGAATCTGTTAAGCCTGGAATCAGTACGTAGCGAATCCAGATCGCTTTGTTTTGGCCAGAAAGCCAAGCCAGATTTTCTAGAATAATTTCGTTACGGACTCCCGTTAGAGTTTTATGATCTTCTGAATTTAATTGTTTAATACTGACCAGAAATAAATCGGTGTTAATGGCAATTTTCTTTAAGTTTTCAATGCTTGTATAAAGTGAGGTATCAACGGCGGTATGAATTTCTTCTTCTTTACAGAATTCTAAGCAGGCTTGTAAAAAGGGCGCTTGAAACACAGGGTCTCCTCCGCTAAAAGTAACCCCCCCACCGGAAGCCTGAAAGTAGGATTTATTGCGACTTACTGTTTTGGCTAATTGTTCTGGGGTCATCCGAGTGCCGTTGCCCGTTTGTGTCACATCCACGTTATGACAGTATTTACACTTCATGGGGCAACCAGCTAAAAATACAACCGTTCTTATGCCTGGACCATCAACGGTCCCCATCGATTCAATAGAATGCACATAGCCACTTGGTTCGGACTCTCTCGTTTCCGTATCTAACGTTTGGCCTGCTTGTGTGACATGGTTTCGATCCAGGGCATGAAGCTTTATGTTTTTAGGTTTGGCCATGAAAGGTGCGTGAGAGAACTTCTTCTTGTTGACTTAGACTTAGACTTACAAACCGAACGGCATATCCTGAAACTCTGATAGTAAGGTTCGAATACGTTTCGGGCTTCTTCATGGCGTCACGCAGTGTGTCTTCGTTCAGAACATTGACGTTTAAATGGTGCGCCTTTTGCTGGAAATAGCCATCAAGCAAGGCTTTTAAGTTTTGGACGCGAAGTGTGTTATCTTTCCCGAGTCCTTCAGGCGTAATTGAGAACGTGTTAGAAATGCCATCGGCACAATACTCATACGGTAGTTTTGCCACAGAGTTGAGCGAAGCAATTGCCCCGAGGCGGTCACGGTTGTGCATGGGGTTAGCGCCTGGGGCAAAGGCTTCACCGGATTTCCGACCATCAGGAGTGGCTCCTGTTTTGCTGCCATACATAACGTTAGAGGTAATGGTGAGCACTGATAAGGTGTGTTGAGCGTTTCGATAGGTAGGATATTTTTTTAGGGCTTGGTGAAACTTTTTCACCACTTCGATCGCAATGTCATCCACGCGATCATCGTCAGTGCCATAAGTAGGAAAATTACCTGTGACTTTAAAATCTATGGTTAACCCTTCCTGGTTACGAACTGGCTTCACTTTGGCGTGTTTAATAGCGGACAAGCTATCGACTAACACCGAAAAACCCGCAATTCCAAAGGCCATCAAGCGTTCCACTTCCGTGTCGTGCAGTGCCATTTGGCTATTTTCGTAGTAATACCGGTCGTGTGAATAATGAATTAAGTTCATAGTGCCAACGTAGCGTTCGGCCACCCAATCCATGTACTGAAATAGTCGGGCTGAAACTTCATCATAATTAAGGAGATTTTGATCTTTTAATGGTGACATATCAGGAATGATTGGCGAGCCGTCTAATTCATCACGACCTTCATTTAGGATGAGCAGTAACAGTTTGGCTAAATTACAACGAGCGCCAAAATACTGCATTTGCTGACCAACTTTCATCGCCGAAACACAACAGGCAATCGCGTAGTCATCTTTAAATTCTGGCCGCATAATGTCGTCGTTTTCAAACTGCAGTGCCGAGGTGTCTATTGCTACTTGGCTGACATAAGCTTTAAAATTTTCTGGAAGCCTTTCCGACCACAACACCGTTAAATTAGGTTCTGGTGACGTATCTAGGTTTTTTAAAGTGTGTAAAAAACGAAAGGTGGTTTTGGTCACGAGTGTGCGCCCGTCTTGCGCCATACCGCCTAAAGCCAGTGTTATCCAGGTGGGGTCTCCAGCAAAAATTTCATTGTATTCTGGTACTCGCAGCTGTTTGACCAGTCTTAATTTGATTACAAAATCATCAATAATTTCTTGAATTTCACTTTCGGTCATTGTTCCAGATTGCAACTCTTGCTCGGCAAAAATATCTAAAAAAGCGTCAATACGCCCAAGGCTCATAGCGGCGCCATCTTGTTCTTTTACCGCGGCTAAATAGCCAAAGTATAACCATTGTACGGCTTGGGTGAAATTCTGGGCGGGGGCAGAAATATCAAAACCGTAACTTTTGGCCATGGTTTTAAGATCTTGCAAAGCCTGGATTTGCCAGCCTATTTCTTCCCGTAGTTGCAGGTTACTGCTATCAGGAAACGAAATTTTTTCGTCGAGATATTTTTGTTTATCTTTAATCAGCTGGTCGATGCCATATAAGGCTACGCGTCTGTAGTCGCCAATAATCCGGCCTCGGCCATAGTTATCGGGCAATCCCGTGATTAAACTCTTAGAGCGGAGTAGTTTGCCGTCTGGCGTATGAAATTTTTCCCAGTGTTTATACAGACCAAATACACCATCGTTATGCGTAGTGACAAAGTTTTCGTAGGCCCACTTAACGTCTGGATTTAAATTTTGGTTATAGCTACTACAGGCATTATCTACCATTCGAATACCGCCTTTAGGCTTAATCGCTCGTTTTAGAGGGCTATCTGCTTGTAGGCCCACAATGATTTCTTGGGCCTGATCTAAATAGCCTGGCTTATGACTGGTAATGGTGGCGGGGGTTTCGGCGTCTAGGTCTAACACGCCGCCCCGTTTTCGTTCTTCAGTTTGCAGCGCTTCTAATTGTTTTTTTAAGTCTTTGGTTCTGTGGGTGGCGGGGGCTAAAAAAAGTCCATCTCCTTCATAGGGCAGATAGTGTTTTTGAATGTAGGACCCGACATCAATGTAAACGCTTTCTTTCATGCTTTCGATAGTAATCAGCCAGTAGATAAAATGCACTGAAAACCAATGCTATTCGGTCGACCGAATAGGCTGGAAAATACTTGTTGGGTTGGTTTGCGTCGCTTAAAATTGCGAAACATTTATAAACAATTGTTATATGATTTTGATTGTCGCAGCCCAATTTGATAAGTCTGGAAATGACGTTATAGAAGGTTTAATTGCTTCGGCTATAATCGTTCTGGAGTCCCATAAAATGTCTTACAAATTGGTGCGAGTTCCTGGGGCAGTAGAAATTCCGATAGCGGTACAACGATGTGTTTATGCCGACCCAAAGATAGATGCGGTGATCGCCTTAGGTTGTGTTATTAAAGGGGAATCCGATCATTACGAACTAGTGACCCAATCGGTCACTCAGGGATTAACGGCTTTAGCTTTAAAGTTAGATCTGCCTGTAGTTCAGGGCGTACTGGCCTGCCATAATGCGGGGCAAGCCACTGATAGAATTAGTTTAGGGGATGAGTTTGCTCAGACCGCGCTTGCTTTGCTTGAGACTTTACCACCTCGAACCCGATGAATCCTTTAGCTATTTTTGCTTTCGGTGGTTGGGTATTGATTCATGATCATGAACGAGAACATGAAGCCGATTTATGTTGCTTGGCTGAGTTTGTGACGCCAGAAAAAATCAATTTTTTACTGCATCAAGCGCGAGGACTTATTTGTGTGGCTTGTGATTCAGCTTTACTGAGTCGCTTGAAAATACCGTTAATGTGCGAAGATAACCAGAATAATCATGGTACTAATTTTTGTGTATCGGTGGATTTAGCGTTTGGCATTTCTACGGGCGTATCTGCATTTGATCGTGCGGCAACCATTAAACATTTGGCGAATCCGGTCGCTCAAGCGACTGATTTTGTAAAGCCAGGGCATACTTTTCCTTTAAAAGCGCTCGATCCAGAAAAGCGTTTTGGTCACACAGAAGCGACGGTCTCGCTCGCGCAAATGGTGGGGAAAACGCCAGCGGTAGTTATTTGCGAAGTGCTTAATGAAGTTGGTTATAAGGCGAGTTTTTCTGAAATCTTGGCTTTAGGGAAAACCCATAACATTCCCGTTTTAGATTTGAAAACATTACAGTCGCAAATTAATACGCCAGTACTAACGGCTTAATGCGGGCTGCTTTTTAATTATAATCTTTAATCTACTATGAAACTTTCCGAATCAATACTTCACGTGCTTTTATCGGCACAGGCTAAGGCTTTGGCTACTACGGGACCGGCGGGGTTGAATGTGGTACCGGTTTCCACGGTCAGAATCATTGAAGATGAAGTCTATTTAGTCGATTGTTTTTTTAATAAAACACGTCAGAATCTTCAGGCAGAAAATGAAGTCGCCCTTACCTTTTGGAGTGGGTTAATTGGATATCAACTAAAAGCGGAAACTGAATATTTATCGTTTGGGGGTGCCTTTGAAAAAATTTCGAAATGGGCTCAACAGCATTATCCTGAACGGAAAGTGCATGGGGTCATCAAATTGAAACCAGTAGAAATTTTTGATATATCAGTGCCAAGACTTTAAAAGTAGGGACAGAGAATTTTTTCGATAAGATGGTGTTGGTTTTGCTTAGTCAGAAGCGGATTTGCGCAACATATAAAGTTCCATTTTTAAATCGCCTATTTTATCTTCTACCAGTCGTTCGGTGCTATCTACGCCTTCGTTGTAGATTTCAATGGCGGTGAGTTGTAAAAATTTATCCAGCAGTAAATCAGCTCGAATAACGCCCAGGTCTTCATCAAATTCGGTTTGGTAAAAGCGTCTGAGTTCATCTATAACGGTTTTTCTTGATTCGTCCGGTAACATATCCCAATTTTTTCGCACGTGATTCATGGTTTTGGTTTAGAATTTGAATTTGAGTTTAGCGGTTTTGGAAGGATGGGGGAATTTGATTTTTTCTGACGTAAATCATTTGTTGACTTTTGTTTAAACAAGTTGTATAATTATATGATATTTTTTAACTTAACCCCTCGAAATGAATTTTTTATGCCTAAATCTAAACTCATTTTTAAGCCGTTCTACTGCGGTTTTAAGTTTTCTCTTTATGTTAATAGGGACCGTTCAGGCTCAATCTCTTACTTACGAAGATTTGAATAATTGGACGGCCCAGGGAGCCTCTGGTTCAGATTGGCAGGTTCAACCTGGAGGACGAACCGTTTTACAGACTTATAATGGTGGAAAATTTTATTTTTTAAGTTCAGAGTCTGAAGCTGTAAATATTGCGATACAAGGGACTATTGAAGTGCAAGCCGGTGTTGGTGACAATGATTTTATCGGTTTCACGCTCGGTTACCAAGATACGAATAACAATTATGTATTTGCTTGGGATCAAGGCGGTTGGGGATTATCTGGTTACGGAAAAGAGTTATGGAAAATGGAAAACGGCGCCGTGACGCATTTGGCTTCCGATGTAAGCAATGATACTTCGAAGGGATGGCAGCATGGTGTCAGCTATGACTTTAGAATCCTTTATTTAGAAGATCGAATTAAAGTTTCTATTGATGGAGAAGAAATTTTCAATGTAGCGGGAACATTTCCGGCTGGTAAATTTGGTTTCTATAATGAGTCTCAAGGAGGCGCTTTATATGGAAATGTACAGTCTGCCCCAGGTTCGATAATTGAAGTAGTTCCGGTTGTGGCCAATGATTCTTATGGAATGGATGTAAATTCAAGTCTTTCTACAACGAGTGCTAATGGTGTTTTTGCAAATGATTACGATCCTAATTTAGATTCTTTTACGGCTAATCTAGTCGATGATGTCGCTCATGGTTTGTTAAATTTGAACGTAAACAATGGTTCTTTTACTTACAGCCCTGAGGCAGATTGGACTGGTACAGATACCTTTACCTATACCGTTACTGATAACGATGGAACTTCCTCTTTATCAACGGTAACCTTAGTGGTTTCAGAACCAAATGTGGCCCCAACGAATGTTAATTTGTCGGTTGTTACTACTACAGCTGGTTCACCAAACGGAACCGCTATTGGAGATTTCAGTTCTGTGGATGAGAACACGAGTGAAATATTTGATTATAGTTTAATCAATAATGGTGGTGGTCGTTTTACCGTTGAAAATGGAGTTCTAAAAGTGGCCAACAGTACTCTCTTAACAGAAGGCGATCACACTATCCGAGTGAGAAGTACTGATTTACGAGGCTTGTTTGTTGAAAAAGATTTTACGATAAGTGTTGGCCCGGCCAATAATACGCCAAGTGATGTTTTGTTAAATGATCCTCAAGTCATTGATGATCGAGCGGTTAATAACACTTTAATAGGGGATCTTTCAGCGGTTGATTTAGATCTGACCGATACCCATACTTTCACGCTCTTAAACGATGCTAATGGCGCTTATCACCTGGTAAATGGAAATGAATTGCGAGTGGCTAACCAGAGTGCGTTAGTATCTCCTAGTCAAACAGTAAGAGTGCAAGTGAGTGACCAAAACGGAGCGACGTTTGAAAAAGATATTGATATTACGGTGAATTTTGTCGCCCCAGTTATTAGAAATCTGACTACGACTACTCCAGTGGTTGAAGATCCGGATAAAGTTAAAATTTCGTGGGATGAAGATGATGCCGATTCATCGTATCTTGATTATGGGATTAATGTCTCTTATGGACATTCGGAAGATGACGCTAGTGGCGAAGCGAACTTAGAATTACTGGATTGTACGACCTATAATTATCGCGTCAGATTGCTTAAATCTGGAAACATGATTAATGGTAATGATGAAGAATTAACCACCCAAGGATGTGTGGGAGGATCTCGAATTGAATCTAAAAATCGAGATGATTTTGATAAAGATAATGGGGGTACAGTCTCATTAGTCGAAAACACGGTAGGGGCTAAGCTAAACGTGCCCGCAAACTTCAAATTGGGAGTTGATGCCGCTCAGTTTCAAATGAAAAAATTGTCTAATCAAGAAGTTTTAACCGTTACCAATAAACCGAGTGCAGATTTTCAAATAATTGGTTCAATTTACGATTTCAAAGCTTTGACCGATGTGGATCAATTGATTACTGACTTTGATAACTCAATTACAGTAACTATGAATTATACCTCAGCTGATACTCAGAACCACGTCGAGTCATCATTTAAAATTTATCGTTGGCACGACCAAATGTGGGAAACTCTTGAAAACTGTGCGGTAAACACCGCCAAAAGAGAAGTAACTTGTGAAACCAATAAGTTCTCTATTTTTGGACTCTTTGGTAATGAGCTAAACGCCAATAGCCAAACCAAAAAAGTTACTTCAAGTAACGGTTCTTCAAATTTTAGATGGAGAGGGATGAAAAGAAGTGATTACAATGGGGAATCTCATGTTGGAGTTGATAAACATAATTTCAACGAGAAATATGCGGAATCAACCGCTCAGGTCGCAAAGATTAATCAAGGACTTCCGAGTGAAACCTTGTACGCGACAGATCGATGGGGTGATAACATGTTTGCGGGCTATGTTGCCGGAAAAATTGGTCTTGATCGGTTTCCTTATAGGTTTCAGAACATCGTTCGGTTTGGAACTGGCAGACTTTCAACAGGTCGTGAGATCCCCACGCCAGAAGTATTCCTTTCTTCAAGTCCTAAAAACTTACTTGAAACACCCAAGAATTATTATCCTTGGCGATTATCGCTCGATCAGGCCAAAGAACGATTCCAAGTGACGCCTAGAAAAGACACAGAGAGCTTTCTAAAATCGGCTCCAGCTGAATCAAATTCTATATCTTTAATGGAGGATCAAGTGAAATCTCATCTGCTGCAGCGCGAATATTATAAAGGCAAACCAGTGGTCGACCGATCTAGAGATACGTCACATTTGGCACCTTCAAGAATTAGTAATACGAAAGATTTGAACGTTATTAAGATCCGGATAGGAGAGGCTTCAATTTCTATGAGTGATTTTATGAAGAATCAGTAAATAAGGTTTCTAATTATTTGAAAGTTTAAGTAAGCGGCAATTTATATTTTATTCTTAATGGGGCTTAGTTCTGTAACTAAGCCCTTTAAAGTCTTTACCTTGATGAGGAATCAGATTTTTTTAGTCTGAATCGTTCCAACTATTTTGATAATTTAAAGGAGTTGTTTTAATATTATCGACATGAAAAACACCTACCTAAATTTGGCGATCAGAAATGTGGCCGCCACCGATAAATTTTTTGCCGCCTTGGGGATGCCTAAAAATCCCACTTACGCTAGTGATGATACGACTAACGCACAAATAAATGAAAACACTTTTGTTATGTTGCTTGAGGATGCTCGCTTAGAGGCATTTATTGATCACAAACCAGAGTCGACATGTAATAACAAAACTATTTGCTTGGAGTTTGATACTCAAGCGGAAGTTGATGATATTTTTAGTAAAGCTATCAGTGCAGGTGCGCTGGATATGACAAAGCCAAATCCTGAATCTGAAGCTTTTATGTATGGCAAAAGTTTTAGGGATATAAACGGTCATATTTGGGAAGTGGCTTGTTTTTTAGTACCTATGCCTCATTAAAATGAACCATGAAAAAGTCGGTTACGTGGATGGGTTTGTGATGGTGGTTCCAACAAATAAAGAAAAAGCTTATTTAGAAATGGCTGAAGTTGGGGCTCAGGTCTGGATGAAGCATGGGGCCTTGGACTATAAAGAATGCATTGGGGATGATATTGTTGCCGCTGAAGAGATGGGGATGCTCGGTTTCTCGAAACTGACAAATCTAAAAGCCAACGAAACGGTGTGGTTTTCTTACATTGGTTATAAATCGAAAGCGCACCGGGACGAAGTGAATGCTAAAGTTATGATTGAAATGGAAGAACTCTACTCAGATATGGAGTCGCCTTTTGAAATGGAGCGTATGTCTTGGGGTGGTTTTGAAGTTAAAGTCAGTGGTTAATTAACGCTTTAGCCTTAAAAATCAAAAAAAACTATCGTGCCAGTTATGAAATTTATTCGGTTCAGATTATGGGGCTTTGTTTTTTAGCTTCACGGCCTTAGCTGATTTTAAAAACGTCTCCCTAAGTCATCCCCACGCTGTAGCGCGATAGAGTTTGCTGGCTTCGCTTCTTATCACCATGAGCTATAGAGACTTAAATTGTTTTTACATAAAGCCATACAACTAAATTGAATAGAAGCTATAATTCATTGATCGACTGCTTATTCTCACTCGGTTGTGTATAACAAGCGTGGATCTATAATTTTTTCGACCTACTCATGAAATTTACTCACACAGCCTTGGCCATTTTGCTATTCGCTACGGCTCAGGCCTCTGCCGATCTATCTGTTAAATCGGTGAGCTATCAATACCAAGGCGCCACCGGGTACGTTCAAAGTAATGTTTGTAATAACGGTAAAACCCCAAATGCTAACCCACGGGTTCATATACGGATCATGCGAGAAGGCGTTTGGAACGTGACCGAAATTCAAAATATTGGGAACCTTAAGCCTCAAGAGTGCTACAACATGAAGGTCAACTATAGCCTTCCTCGGAACCAAACGCATCAAGTTGCCGTTTTGCTCGACCCAAAACAACAACTACCCGATTCAGACCGGTCTAATAACTATGTTTTAGCTAACTTCGCTACTCCAGACAATAGCACGGCTAAGTCTCAAGCTATTATTTCGCCTTCTTCTCTAATTGGTGAATTTGACGAATACAAAACTAAACCGGTCAGTGCCAAAATTAGAGCCTTAATTGAAGGAGAACTTAAAGCGCAAACAAACACGAACGCCGCCTCTAATGCAGCTGGCTTTCCAGATACTCATGCTTATACCCTTGAAGATATTGCGGCCACTTCTTTAAAAGAAAAAGGCATTATTGAAGGTTACCCCGATGGTGAATTTAAAGGGATCCACTCCGTCAATCGGGCCGAAGTCGCAAAATTTTTACTCCTGGCCAAACAAGTTACGGTCGCGCCAATCACCAATTACCAAGCCAAATTTTCTGATGTACCCCAAAGCGCTTGGTTTACCCCTTTTATTGTTGAAGCCCAAAATAGAGGGATTCTTGAAGGCTATCCTGACAGAACTTTCCGACCAGCACAAAGCGTTAATACCGTTGAATTCCTAAAACTTATCACCAAAGTGTTCTCACTTGAGGAAAATCTTCCACATCAATTCACCGACGTAGAAGTTAACGCTTGGTATGCGCCTTTTGTTGGAGTCGCCACTAAGTATGATCTGTTACCAGGTCGAGGTGACCGGCTTGAACCATCACAAAATCTAACGCGAGCGGAGGTGGCTATTGCGATTTACAAAGTTTTGGAGGCAGGGAACTAATTGTTTAGTTTGGGTGAATAAAAACAGTTCTTAGGATTGAAGGTCTTAAGAGAATTTTTGGCTGGGCAGCTGGTTTCTGGATGGAACACCTTTGAGACCCAGTTCAGGACTGGGCTAGAGGTAGATTTATCGTAAGCCATAAACCAGAAGGTCTAACTTTGCTAAATGGACAAGTGGTAACGAGTGCCTTTTCGTTCACCGGTGCGAGTTAAAGCCCCTTTAGTTACGAGGTCTGCTAGATCTCGACGAGCCGTGGCCGGGACGGTATCTGTAATAGACATGTAATTTTTGGCGCTCAATCCACCGATAAAACCCTCTGGCCCCGCCTCAAATACTCGAATCAAGGCTTTTTCCTGCCGAGGGTTTAATTGACCTCTTAGTCGGTCGAACATTTTAGTTTTAGCGATCAAGTGATCGATCAAAGAGATCGAATAGGCTTGGGCTGTAAGGGCTGTTTCGGCAAACCAAACCAACCAGTCCGTAATTTCCATCGATTTGTTGTTAGCTTCAAGCGCGTCATAATATTGCTTGCGCTGTTTTTCGATTTGCCGCGACAATGCGAGTAAGCTTGGTTGCCCGAGCGCCTGAGCAAGCGCCTTCTCGCTTAACGCTCGCGCTATCCGACCGTTACCGTCTTCAAAGGGATGGATGCAGACAAAGTAGAGATGTGTCAGACCGGCTTTGGTCAATGGCGGCAGGGTAGTTGACTTATACCACTCCAAAAACGTGGTCATTTCCGCGTGCATCTCGGCAGATGGCGGCGCTTCAAAATGCACTTTTGGTTTTTGTAGTGGTCCCGAAACGACCTGCATAGCTTCAGGGTGCTGCCGGTAGGCCCCGATCGTTTTCAAATCTTTCCGCCCCGAACAAATCAGCTGATGCCAGTCAAACAGTGCTTCATGTGTGAGGGGTTTATCGAAGCCCTGGAAGCACGCCACCATCAATTCGGCAATGCCTGCCTCAGCAGGACCAGCGCGCCGATCAACACTCATCCCAAACTGGCGACGCACCGATGACTGCACCGAAGCTCGGTCAAGGTATTCGCCTTCAATCTCAGAAGTTTTGAGGGCTTCGTCGCTCAGCAAGTCGATTTTCAGTTGGTCCTGCGTGTCGGCCGCTAAATGTTGCCAAGCGCCAAGTAACCGGCCAGATTGCAGTAGAAATTTATCCTCAAGGGCGCTGAGCCGAGCGGCGTCAAAGCGCCAGTTCGGCCAGTCGGGATCTTGCCAGTTCCAAATGTGTGTGGTGGTCATGAGCGATAAAACCTTAACTTATCGCTCACATTATACCCCAAAAATGAGCGATAACAAGTCGAGTTATCGCTCACTGATGACTGGGAGGTGTTAGAAAATCCCTAAAAAACCACTCACAGAGCGGGTTCTAAAGGTCTGGCTGGGCACCTGTCCAACGGATGGAACACCTTCGAGACCCAGTTCAGCACTGGGCTAGAGGTCGATTTATCGTGAGGGACCGTGGGGCTTGATTTTTGCGTTGGGTTTGGGCACCTTGACCCAGAGGATGCTGGTCAGCCCGTACTATCAGCGATCCCTCAAATAAGTCCCTTTTGAGAACTGGGCTCACAGCCGTTATTGCGGTGATATAGCAAAAAAGCAGATGAGCGTGGAGGTTTCATAGTGGTCAAAATCAACTTACGTCAAGTTTTTTTCTGTCAACCAAATTTGCTTAAATCAAAAAATTTGTTATATAATAAGGTCGTAATAATTTTCATCATTATGGCAGGAATGCGAATGACGGCTTTGGCAGCGGGTTTTGGGGCGGTATTAGCGGCTGGTCCAGATGAAGCTAAGGCGCAAGCCACTGAACTGGTTGTTCCTTTAGAGACGGGCGGGGAAGTGGTGTTTGATATGCGTGATTTTGGTTTTGAAACTCAAGCGGGCATTATAGATCGCCTTACGGCGTGTATTGAAGCGGGTGAAAACCCACGTGATGTGTGTGTTGGGAATGTAGCTTTGGAGCTACAAACAGAGCGTCTCGGAACGGTGGTGCGTGAAACGCGAGCGGTACTGCGCCCCCTAGAGGATGAAATTGGCTTAACGCCAGCCGAATTAATTGAAGAACCTGTATTCTGCGAATATGCTCCAGAAAACCAAGTAAACGCCTGTGCAAATGCGGTAGAAACTGCACGCCTGGCCGGACTAGACTTTCGGATTGCAGAGGCCCGATCACTGCGTTTAGCAAGAGAAGCAGAAGCGGCTGATTTAGCTGCCGAGGCAGAGGCCGGTAGAGAGCGAGTGGCAGCGCTAGCTGCCGAGGCAGAGGCCGGTCGAGAGCGAGTGGCAGAACTGTCTGCTCAAGCCGAAGCCAATCGAGCCGTCTTAGCGGTGTTGCAACAGATTGCCGCTGAAGAAGCTGGACAATCGCGCCTTAGACCCTCTGGATCCTAAATCTTTGTGCTGCGAAAAAGTGACTTGTTGGATGATTTGAAAGTTCAGCTGATTTGTGTTATAATATCTAGATATTATAACTATGCCTGAGAGTTTTTCGGCTTCCGAACCACTAGCGCCCTCTGCAGCAGAGCTGATGGAGAGGCAAGCCGAAGTGGCGGCTGAGCGTCAGTTGGCGTGCGCGGAATTAGCCACTGAATGCACCGACACGTTAAACGAGACGCCTGAAGGCCGATTGCAGCTGGTGTGTGCCGAAGAGGGGCTGAGCTTAGACGGGGTTGAGCCCACTGAAGTTTTTAATAATCGTCACCTGCAAGTGGCCTTTAGTCGCCCCTTACCTATGACAGCCAGCATGCGAGAGCGATGTGTGGCACTACTAAGATCTACACTGGCGGAGGAAGAAGCGCCACCAGCCGAGGTTTCAGCTCAAGAAGCCGAGCGCGAAGCGGCGTTAGCTGTCGAAATCGAGGGAGCAGCCATAGCCGCCGACTTGGTTGAAGCCGAGGCGGTCGAAGTAAGAGTTATAGCAGCGGCCGAGGAAGCTGGTTCAGCCGAAGTAAGGGCTATTACCGTGGAAGAGGAAGCTGGAAGAGAAGCGGTTGATACTTCTGCGGCGGCGGTAGAAAACCTTATTCGCAGCCAAGTTTCAGCGGGGAACATTGACCACTACGAAGCCGAAACTGCGCGGCTCTTGGCAGGGCAGTACGAAGGCGAAGCCCTGGCGAATGCGCAGGCAGCGGCAGAACGTTTTTTTGCGCCGCACCGCGAGAACCTAAATGCCATGCAGGCGATTTTCACGCCGCAAGAAGTGCAGCAAGTGTTTGGTGGGAGTTTAACGAGCACCGTATCGCTTAATTTAGCGGCCCAAAGTAACGCCGATATTTATCGAGATTTGTTTACCCGGATTGACGCTGGGTTTGCGGGTGATGATGACCGACGACGTGAAGTTCGCGCGCAAGTAGAGGCGCAATTGGGCATCCAGCTACGCGAGGTCGAGCGCCCGAACAATGCCACGGAACTGCAGGCATCGTTACGTGAAGGCCGAGGCACCGAACGGGTGCAAGTAGGCACCGAAACGGTCGAAGAACCACCCGGATCTGGCAACTGGGTAGAACAACCAATTTATGAAGACCAAGTGATTCCGTTTACGCCGCAAGATAAATTGATGCTGAGCACGAATCCTGCCGTTGGTTTGTACCCAGACCCACCGGGTAGTACGAATTACCGGGTGGAAGGGGAAGTGACTGGGGCTGATCCGATTCGGTTCGAAGTTGATATTCCAGCCAACGGAGCGATTCCAGAAGCGTATATTAATCGTGAATTCAACAAAGCGCTGATAACGGCGAATTTTCATAATTCTGGTTTGCGGGGAGCGATGGAGTTTCTAGCGACGGGAGTTGACGCCACAGTACCAATGAGCACTGATACTGGTCGTTCGGCTATTGGGCAAAATGATGTGCTTCAAAAAGTTTTTGAAGTTTTCCATGGTGTAAATTTTCCTTTAGAAGGTCGGTTTGCCACGCAGGCAGAACTGCAAAGTTCTCAGAATGATTTACGCTGGTTGGCGATTGATGGTGACTTAGGACCGACAAATCAGATTAATCCAGCCTTGAGTGTTTCGTTGATGCGAGCGGTGTTTGGTAATTCACAGGACGAAATAACTGGCAGTTTAAGTCGAGCACAATCGGTGATTAATACCGGTGGTGCGGAAGCGCCTAGTATTCAAAGATTGTATCAAGCGCTCCATCCAGATGATGCGGCTAATGGCTATCCAAGACTGCGAAGTATCATTGGTGATCAAGGGATGGCGTTATTGGAATTATCCTGAATTTACTCAGAGGAACCTACGTTTTAAGCTTTCTCGGCCGTAGTTTTACCCGAGTGAGCTTGCGTGATTACAGTGATGCGTGATAATTGATCTAAATAATCTAAAAAGCCATAGAACTTACGAACGAACCGCATCTGTATAAAGGCATGGATGGCACGGTTTATATTGGGTTTGGTAAAACTCAGAACGTGCTGCAACTTGATCTTCTTCTACCGGCGAGTCTGCGCGGGCTAACTTACGATGAGGTCAGAAGCTCTGACTCTATTCGTCAGTATTTTGAGTTGGCCAATATGGTCTTAATTTCAGCTGAGGCAATGCATTCATACATGCAATCGCTCGACATGACGGGCGTAACCAAGGCCAATCCGGCCAAAGTACATGTGCCATCCTTTGATTTAGATTATTTGAAGTTAAGAGAAGCAGACGGGAAGCTATTGCCGCAGCGCCTGCAGGCGCTTTTTACCGTGGTTGCCGCCTATTGGGAATTTAATCCTAAGCTGGGTTTGAAAACCGGTCTGGTGGCGGGTTTGTGGCGTCGTGGTATGCCAGCGTCAGAGATCATTCGCAGCATTTCCGCCTCAACGGGCAAAGACGGGCAGTTAATCAAAAGCTCAGGTCGCGACTCTGACATCATGCATGTAGTTATAGACGCTTACTTTGACAGTAAGGGGCTCCCTTCCCAGAGCGAGCTTACTCAGTCGGACGCGACGGAATTGGTTAACCGTTGGCTCACTGCCACCCGTAGTGTGGCGCTTGGGCACAAAGACGTGTCAAATACCGTTTTGCACTGGGCTGACTATCGTCAGCTGGGCCTGATTGATCAGGCAGGGGTGGCACAACTTGATCAAGTGAGGTTGATCGCTCAAAAAGTATTCGCCATCAATGGACCGTTATCCTTTGAAGCTCTTTCGGCTTGGGTGGAGAAATATCATGCACCAAAACGACCCGAAGTTTCGGATTCAACAAAAGCTGCCCGCGCCAAGCTTCAGCAAAAACGGAAACAGGGAAAATTGAATCGAAAAAAAGGAAGGTGATAGTCCCTGAAAAATGACTCGATGAATGGGTTACTAGAAGAATATATTTGAAAATTAATTTATGATTTAGAAATACTGTTGCATGGTTTTGACAGGGCACTCTTAATTGCGAATATCTTAATACCCAATATCTGGGTGTAATGACCAAGCAGAAAAGGAGTTTCAAATGTCCTGGTCAAAGTTTGAGCCCAAAGGTCCGGTGCAAGTTGCATCAAAGTTCGACGGTGGCTGGCACCACGATCTGGTAGCACCGCTAGATGAACCCGACCCCCGCAATAATCATGTTCACTTCAAGTATCGCGCCAATCCTGGCGACGGCACTGCTGAACTGGTAAATTGCAGTCTGAAAGTGGAGGGGCGGCATGCGGTTAGCCGTTATGCTGTAATCGCTACGCTGAACGCTGCTGCAGGTCTCAATATCCCCCTAACGTGATGTGTGTGCGCCAATAGGCAGCAACATATCCTTAACCATTACTGAGGCAGCCGCAAGGTTTGCCTCAGTTCTATTCCTGGCTAAAATGGAAAAGGTAAAAATGATCTAAATGTCTGATTTTGAGTTTGGCTTGCAGGGCGGCTACTTAAGTGGCACTTTTAATTTGGCTGGAATAGCCAATCTTATGAGCCGTGATTTTGAAAATATTGAATTTATAGACTGCTCTATTGTTGGAGGAGACTTTGCTGGTTCAAGTTTTATTGATTGCACATTTCACAACGTTAAATTCGAAAAATCAGAATTAATGGCGGTAACGTTCAATGGCTGTTCTTATAAAAATATCATTTTCACGCACTGCGAAGGTGATTTTTCGCTCTCTAATGGATGAAATACACCTAATAATGCAGCTCTATGAGCGGCTTAAAAGGATTGGCTGGGGATGAGGACTGCCTGCCGACAGGCAGGGATTACTCCATTCGTTTGGAATTGTATTTGCCGTGACTTCGTCACCCAGAAAAGAAAATGCGCTGCGCGCGCCTCCTTTTCTTAGTTCCTTGTATCGAACCCCTGGGCCTAGGTTTCAAATCCATACTTCAAATAATTTTAAAAAAACACATCAGAAATGTGTTATTTTAAAATTGGCTGGGCACCTGTCCAACGGATGGAACACCTTCGAGACCCAGTTCAGGACTGGGCTAGAGGTCGATTTACCGTAGCCCAAAATACTACACGTCGGGATCGGCTTGTTCTGGCTCGCTTGAATAGACCTGGAAGGCCTCCTCGGCGATGCCGTACAGAACCTCTAAGATTTCGGCGATCTCATCGTCATCGTAATTCTTACCGATCATGCCGAGCATCTTGCGTGCGGCGACTATGTCGATGCGACGGTCTGGATGACGATTTTTACCCTCGAACCCATGGTTATGCTCCGGCATGCTTTGCAGGGGTTATCAGCAAAGCCTGACCGAGGGGTGAGCTGGGCTTTTATTTGTTTTTGAGAGAGGCGCAAAAAACAAAACGGATTGGATCGGAATCTGTGACGCGAAAGAAATCAAATAGGGGACAAGGAGGCTGATATCCAGCCCCCTTGAATAGAGTGTTACATGGCCGCTTTGATCGTCGAAACCATGGTCGCTCCGACGGCGGCCAGGAAGTCGCGCAGAGCACCGCCGTTATCCCCGACGACATGCACCTGCCCGTCGCTGGCGATACGCGACAGGGTCGCCTCATCAGCATCAGCACCGTAGGCAACCGCCGTCACGTTGGCGAGCTCCTGCAGGTCTTGGATGTTTTTGTCGGCAACCTGAGATTGTCCGTCAGACAAGATCAGGGCCTGCGACTGTAGGAAGTCCCAACCGCCGGGATTCGGCTGCGCCTTAAAATCCTGGATGGCTTGAATGCCTTTGAGGATCGCGGAGTCGAAGTTGGTGCCGCCGGAGGCGTTCAGGTTGAGCGCCGGGACGGAGGTCGCCGGTTCAGCTGAGCAGTGAACGCGACTGCCATGACTGAACGGGATGATTGTCACGCGGAATCCGTCCTTGTTCGAGGGGTCGGCTAACTGCAGCAAGATGGCGCCCATGGCCATCTCGAGCTCTTGGATCTTGTATCCGTCCATCGACGACGACTCATCGAGCAGGAACACCACGTGCTGCTTGACGTTCGACGCCACGCCGGTTGGCAGCTTCTTCTTGACGCCAATCTTCATAGGCAGCGGTGGCGGCGTGGCCGCACCAGCTGCAGGCACCGTGGTCTGCGACGATGCAGGCGCCTGGCCGAGTGGTACGGTGCTGTTCGTGTTGGGGATCATAGGTACGGTCATCTTTTCCTCCTTTGGGTTTGATTGGATGAACCAACACCTGCCTAGCCAGTCGCTCTTTCCCTGAGGACCGACGGGCTTCCGTCGTCCCCTGACGGCACTCCGTCTCCTGCAAATTCCTCAAGAAACGCGCCCGCTCAAAGCACCTCAAACCAAGGAGTGTGCTATGACACAGATTGCCAAATACCCGATCGATCAGGCCTTTGTTGCCCGGCTGAAAGCCAACGGCTTTTGCCTCAATGACCCTGACCTGAGATACCCCACCAGAAACGACTTTCCGTCACGTATCCTGAAGCTGGCCAAGCAGCGCGGGCACGGACCGGCTGCGTTGCTGCTCGGCGACCGCAATGGCCGTGGCGACCCGGATCGGTCCCGCCTCGTACCTTGGGCTGCACTGGGTCTTGGTTCTGCCGGTTGGCCGGATGATGCAGCGGCGCATGATCACCATGCCCATCTCGTGTGGGAAGAAAGTATTCCGGGCTTCGAGCCCAATCTGGGCTTCTGGCAGGGGCTGTGGGCGGACGTGATGCAAAGCGTCCAGTCCGTTGACCTAGCCGATCCAGCATGGTCGCTGGCTCTGCTAACAGGGCTGCTGGCTACGCAGACCATTGGTGTCTTCCAGCGGCTTGCCTTGCTCAAAGCCTCAGCGGCCCGGGTGGTCGAGAGCCAGCCCGACCTGTTCCCAGAAACTCTGAATGATGCGGATGGCGACGAATACGCGGTGGTCGCAAATAAACCGACAAGCTGGCGATGGTGTACCGATGCCGCCAGCCGTCAGGGCCAAGTCCGCGATGAAAACCAGGATGCGTTCGCCGTGTTGGGTTTCGGCATCGCGCTGCGCGTCTTGGTGCTTTGTGATGGTGCGGGCGGTGTCGGTGGTGGGAAAGAAGCGGCGCAGTCCGCCGTGATCGCCATCACCGCTGCACTCGAAGCCCGGTTTGAGGAACACGGCTGCTTGGTGGCCGCTGATCTGGACCTGGCTATCGCCCAGGCGCGGCAACAGGCGATTGATGCCGATCTGCCCGGGGTCACCACAGCGCTGCTGGTTCTGCTTGACGACGATCAGATGCACTTTGCCACCCTTGGGGACGGCGCTGTGACCGTGATCTGGCCCGATGGCATGGTCGGCCCAGTGCAGGTACCGCATCACACGCTCGGACGGCCGTCCAACGAGATTGGGGCCTATATCGGCGGCAATTGTACAACGCTCCCGCGCACCGGGACCTTGCGTCTTGAACCGGGCTGTTTCGTTTTCCTCATGAGCGACGGGGCCAGCGACCTCTTCACCTTAGAAGACTTCGCCGCCACCCGGCACAAATGGCAGGTGTTGCCCGGCGTGGCCGACGGCATCCTGGCGCATCTGGAGGCAGCCCGTGACCCCGACAGCGGCGCCTGGCTGCATTCCGACAACATGACGCTGGCCATCGCCCAGCTCCGTAGCGGAGGCGAACATGACACAGCGGATTGAAATAGCGGGCATCCGGCTCAGGATCCTCGACCCTGATTTTGGAGCTGGCGGTCAGGGTAAGGCCATGCTGGTTGAGCCGGAAGATCTACCGGGCACGCGCATGGTGCTCAAAGAACTGCCCTATAAACCGGAAACAGAAGCCCGGCTGAAATGGGTGTGCCAGCGAAATCTGGCGCAGTTGACCGCCGCGTTTGCAGCACCCATCATCTGTGAAACTACCGGGCAAGGCACCATCCTGCATTTAGCGCCGCTGGCGGAGGGGGTGCCACAGGAGGATGATCCCGCCAGGGCGTTGCCACACAACCTGCAAATCTGTCTGGAGTTCGTGTGCCTGTTGCTGTTGTTGGAAGAAAACGGCCTGTCCCACGGGGACATATCTCCAAACAACGTCTTCATCGCCCCCGACGGTCGCGTCTCGCTAATCGATTTTGATGGTTGCCTGGCCTACGACCCAGACGTCCCGCCGCCTGACACGATCGGCACGCGGCCCATGCTGGCTCCTGAGCAGCGCGATGGTACGCGGCAAGCGCCGACGCGCGAAAGCGGCTACTACCAAGCGGGCATGATGTTGAGCATGATCATTCGCCAGCACTATCCGACGGATGGGATGCCCAGTGAACCGAATGCGGTCGATCAGATCCTTTGTCACGGGGGCTGGCCGGAACATCTCCGACCACTCGATCCCGGGGAGGATCCTATCGACATATTGGGCGGCGAGCTGATTGCTCTGTTTGATCGCGCGTTCAGCCTGAACCCTACTGACCGTCCCAACTACGACGAATGGCGGCGGGCGCTGACCCGGGCGCTGCATAACTGCTGGATCCATGACTGCGGCGCGGCGTTTGTGGCCGATGCGACCACCACCACCGCCTGCCCCGACTGTGGGGCTTCGATCCAGATCCCGAGTGGGAAGAAGCAGCTCAAGATCCAGCTTCTTCCAACAGGCGGGCGCTTTGGCGTGGAGATCAAGGATCAAACCCCAATC
>Ga0210012_1000559_pt1 | contig 41829 bp, 31 predicted proteins | sample CryGeymeta201504_FD_183974 | JGI IMG/M metagenome (GOLD analysis project Ga0210012, IMG submission 183974) | Groundwater microbial communities from Crystal Geyser aquifers in Utah, USA - Crystal Geyser metaG 2015-04 (SPAdes) (version 2) | ecosystem: Environmental > Aquatic > Deep subsurface >... | reverse complement strand
CTTTATGTTATAGAATGTCAGGCATCGTTTATTCTTATCAATACGCGGTGTCTTAGCACCAAGTTATACCACAAACTCAACCTAACTGCGGGAACAAACTTCGATGCGGAATCGAATTCCAGTGGAGAGATGGTTCTCACACAGAAAGGTAAATACCTTGACTATTAAATTCTATTTTTAACATATAAGTGGAGAACTGCCATAAAAAGTGTGAAAGATGTAAATCATTTAAAGAATTATGTAACATTTTAGTGTGCGAGCTGCTGTAATTTGATATTGTAATAACCTAACATAAGGAAAATTATAGTATGCTTGAAGGATATGGCTCAATTGGTTTGGGAATGACTAGTTGGTGGTTCTTTGGCTTAGTTGTCATCTTAGTTATCATTTGGGTTATCGTAAAAACGATGATAAAGAAGCATAACGTTAAAAGAATGGATACCACTACTACTATTGAAATTTTAGAAGAAGAATAGGGTCTTGGGAAAATTGACAAAGATGAATTTAAATAGAGAAATTTTTTTCTAGAAAAGACTAAAGTAGTAAGAGGAGTTGAGAAAAAGCAAATTGAATAATTAAGGTAAATCTACTTGCGAAAGGTGGAAGTGATAGATACAGGAATTTTTGCTCATTTGTCTAATTAGATGAAATCTTCTTAAGAATTTGAATTCTATTTTAATTCACAAAACTTAACCTAAAAGTATGTCGTGGATTAAGTTATTAGGGGAAAAATCTACATTTTTGAGTGATTTAAAAAAGCTAATAAGACAGATTAAACAGCAAAAGACAGATTGTAATTCAAAATAAATTAGTGGAGTAAGCTGAAAATCCAATAGAGTAAGCATCTAAATCATCTAAAAATTAATAGAATGACAAAAGATAAATTTAAAAAAGAAGCGAAAAAAAGCATTGATGAGGCTTTTGCAAAAATTGAAGCTTTGGAAGCTAAAAAAGATTCACTAGTCGATGATGCAAAAGCAGAGCATAAAGAAATAATCGACAATTTGAAGGCTAAGAAAAAAGAACTTCAGCATAAATATGATGAACTTGCCCATACATCAGACGAAAAATGGGAAGAAGTAAAAAGTACATTTTCTTCAGCATCCGAATCGTTTAAAGAAGGATTAGCAAAAATAACTACTCTGATTTAAAACATTTTGAACCTTGGAGTTGAAACTCTCCAAGGTTATATTTAAAAATTGAGATAAGGTTAATGATTCAAATCAGAATTCTTGTTAAATCTATTTTTTTTTGACTTGAGCTTATCCTAAAATCGGGTTAAAGTGCCTGATAGTGATAGTATTAAGTGAAGAGTGCTTATATGCTTTTGGAAAATATAATAAGACACATTGAAAATGCATGGTTGAACAATTTTCGCTATCCTAAAAAAAGCTCTTATAAAGTGGTTGAAAAAGATCCTTTTTGTGAAAGTGCAATTAACACTTAATAGGTAATTTTTGCTTTATTGGGATTATTTGTTGTGATTAGTTCATTCGTTGGCTACTTTTTTCGGAAATGATGCAATCAATAATGTTATAAATAGCAGTTTTCATCTAAAATGGGCGCGGTTACAGCCGAGAAAATTTAGAAAGTTATTCGAGAAACTAGCGAAACAAAAAACTCCATTTTAGCAAACGGATATCAAAAGAAAACGCAAAAGACGCCTAGTAAAGTAATAGAAATGACACTGAAAATAAAAACAGAATAATAAATCATCAGAGGCAAAAGAAGGATAAAACAATTCATTATTGATTAAAAAGAGTTTTGAGTATAGCTTGTGACAAGATTGTTCAATCACAAATAGGCTGAAGTAATTTCAGCTATACTATTTCGGGAAATAAAATTGCAAAAAAAGCCCCCAGAGCGTGGCTCAACGAGGGCTAGTGCAAGTAGTGATAGAAGACCGGAATTTTGGTACCGGAAAACCATCGTTAATTAAAGTTTTTGATTAGTTGTAATGTATTTTATTTGAGGTAAAAAGGCAAAATAAAAATGTTTGAAATCAAATTAAATGTACTTATGTTGAACGTTACTAACGAAAAACGTAACTGAGGCGTTAAAATTTGTTTGTCTCGTATTAATCAAATTTGAGGTTTCTTTAGCTGCTTCTGCAGAGAGTTGTGCCAATGGTCGAACTTCTTCTGCAACTACCACAAATCCTAGTCCTGCTTGGCCTGCTCTTGCTGCTTCAACGGCTGCATTTAGAGCTAATAGGTTGGTTTGAAAAGCAATTTCATCAATCGTTTTAATGATAACAGATATTTTTCTGAGTTAACTTTTGTATCTGAAATTGTTTTCTGCAAAGTTGATAATTGTTTTGCATTAGTTTGAACCATTTGAATGGTATCTAAACTCACATTCTTAGCCGATTCAGACTTGCCAAAAGTTGCATTAGTCATAGAAGTAATATGTTGGATTGATGAACTAATTTCTTCTACAGAAGCGGCCTGTTCATTAGCATTTAAAGCTAAACTTTGACTTCCAGAATTAATTTGTTCAGATGATTCACTAAGAAAAGACTGTACGGATTTGGTAGCTGAAATTGTTCCCATGATCTGTTTCTTGAGAATTTTCCCAATTACAAAAAGATTGACAGAGTAATTATGTTTGATATGCCAAGAATCCGCCCCCCAGTAAAACCTACAAAAATGTATGAGACGAGTGAAGGGATGAAGTAGAAAAATAGTTTGGTAACTATGCAATTAGCAGAGAAGTGCCAACAAGTAACGCAATTAATAATATGGTTATATCATTTAACATAGATTTTGTAAAGTTATATGATTTTAGATAAGGAGAACTTTAGAAATATAAAGTTTAAATAATGAGTCCACTCCAAAAAGTCAATTCTTTAGGTTTATACCCTTCCAAATAAAGTAAAATGAGTAAATATTTTGCTAAAAACTACCTTTCGGAGTACAATCAATAATAGTATTCAAACATCACAAAATTAAATGAATTTAATTGTTATACATAGAATAGTCGAATAGGAGTTATAAATAAGAAAAGCCATGATGAAACATGGCTTTTCGGTAATTGAAATTTATTAATACTCTATCGGGATAGAACATTTAAGAAACTTAGTTTTTCAAAAAGCTTCTTAATACAGTTTGTAAAATGCCACCATTACGGTAATAATCAACTTCAACAGGAGTGTCTATACGGCAAATCGTTTCAAATTCGGTTGTTGCACCAGATTTGCTAACTGCTTTTACTTTAATGATTTTTTTTGGTTTTACCGAATCATCAACATCGACAGTGAAAGATTCAGAACCATCAAGTCCTAAAGAATTTGCATTCTGTCCGTCTTTGAATTGAAGAGGTAATACCCCCATTCCTACAAGGTTAGAACGGTGAATGCGCTCGAAAGACTCCGCAATCACACATTTTATTCCTAATAAAAAAGTTCCTTTTGCAGCCCAGTCTCTTGAAGATCCTGTTCCGTATTCTTTTCCAGCTAAACCAATTAATGGAGTTTCAGTTGCTTTGTATTTCAATGATGCATCATAAATACTCATCACTTCGTTAGTCGGTAAATAAGTTGTTAATCCACCTTCTGTTCCTGGAGCCATTTGGTTTTTCAAACGAATGTTTGCAAATGTTCCACGAGTCATAACACGGTCAGTACCACGTCTTGAACCATAAGAGTTGAAATCTTCTTCAGCAATTCCTTCTGCAACTAAATATTGACCAGCAGGAGATGATTTTTTGATATTTCCAGCAGGTGAAATGTGGTCGGTAGTGATAGAATCACCAACTTTTATGATTACACTTGCATTAGAGATTGGTTGAATTGGTTGAGGATCGGTCGCTAAATCTATAAAGAACGGAGGTTCTTGAATGTAGGTTGATTTCTCATCCCAATTGAATAATTCGCCACCAGTTACAGGAATTGCATTCCATTCATCATTAGAATCAGCAATACCAGTGTACATTTTTTTGAAAATATCAGGGCGAACTGCATTATCTAAGTGAGCAGCAATTTCATCAGATGTTGGCCAAATATCTTTTAAGAAAACAGGGTTTCCTTTTTGATCGTTACCAATTGGATCATTAATTAAATCGATATCAACTGTTCCTGCAAGTGCATAAGCAACAACGAGTGGAGGTGAAGCTAAATAATTTGCTTTCACGTTAGCATGAATTCTTCCTTCGAAGTTTCTGTTTCCAGAAAGTACACCTGAAACAATTAAATCACCTTCTTTAATGGCTTTTGAAACGGGTTCTGGAAGTGGTCCTGAGTTACCAATACAGGTTGTACAACCGTATCCAACTAAGTTAAAACCTAACTGATTTAGATAAGGTGTTAAGCCGGCTTCGTCTAAATATTCACTTACCACTCTTGAACCTGGCGCCAAAGAAGTTTTAACATAAGGTTTAACACGAAGGCCTTTTTCAACGGCTTTTTTAGCAACGATTCCTGCACCAAGCATTACACTAGGATTTGATGTATTTGTACAAGAAGTGATAGCTGCAATAACAACATCGCCATGTTTCATATCAATAGTAGTACCGTTTTTATAAACCCCAGTGCTGGCTAATTTATCATCACTTAAAGAGAATCCTCGAGTTGCTTCTTTACTAGATAAAGAGTTTTTGAAATCACTTTGAAGATTTTTTAACGTTACACGATCTTGAGGACGTTTGGGTCCTGCTAAAGAAGGTTCAACGGTTGATAAATCTAAGAAAAGCGTATCCGTGAAAATTGGATCTGCTGTTGCATCGGTACGGAAAAGTCCTTGAAGTTTGGTGTAGTTTTCAACTAGTTGAACAGTTGATTCATCACGACCTGTTCTACGCAGATAGCGTAAAGCTTCATCATCAATGGGGAAAAAGCCCATTGTTGCGCCATATTCTGGAGACATGTTGGCAATCGTAGCGCGATCAGGAAGAGCCATATTGCTAATTCCATCACCATAAAACTCAACAAATTTACCAACAACGCCTTTTTTGCGAAGCATTTGAACGATAGTTAATGTTAAGTCAGTAGCTGTTACACCTTCAGGTAATTTTCCAGCTAATTTGAAGCCTATTACTTCTGGTAACAACATGTAAATAGGTTGTCCAAGCATTACAGCTTCCGCTTCAATTCCGCCAACACCCCAACCCACGATTCCAAGACCATTAATCATGGTTGTGTGAGAATCCGTTCCAACTAAAGAATCTGGATAAGCGACAACACTATCATCTTCTGGACGACACCAAACGCCTTTAGCTAAGTATTCTAAGTTTATTTGATGAACAATTCCGCGACCTGGAGGCACAACACCGAAATTATCGAATGCTTTCTGCCCCCAACGGAGAAACTCATAGCGTTCTCGATTGCGTTCAAATTCTTTCTTCACGTTGAACATGAAAGCAAATTCAGATCCGAAAGTATCAACTTGAACGGAGTGATCTATCACTAAATCTACAGGAACAACAGGATTAATTTTTTTTGGATCGCCGCCGAGACGTTTCATGGCTGAACGAAGTGCTGCTAAATCAACAACTGCTGGAACTCCTGTAAAATCTTGAAGCACAACGCGTGCAGGTTTAAATGGAATTTCTACATCGCCAACATTTTTAGCATTGTAGTTTGCAACTTTTTTTACGTCAGCTTCTTCTACAATATAGTTATCACATTCTCTAAGAACGGCTTCTAATAAAACTTTGATTGAAAAAGGCAGTGTTCTGATGCCCTCGAAGCCTTGGTCGGCTAGTTTTTCAATTGAATAGGCGTATGCTGAACCGGAACCGGTGTCGAATGTTACCCTAGTTCCGAAATAATCTTTTCTGCTCATATTTGGAATGAATTTCAGGTTTAGTTTAGTTGGGAATATACTGATTTTCCCACAGGACTCACAGTCCTAAAAGGACTGTGAGTCCTGTGGGAATTCGATATAAGAAAATCTTTGATGAATTTCATTTGAAATAATTCTAAAATTCTCTTCTGAGCCAGCTAGTTGGTATAAATGATTCCAATTAACAATAGGAGGAACCCAGGAGTTTAATTCAGAAATGCTGCTATGTAGAAATTTATTAGAATTTCGCTTAAATCCATGTTTTAATGGATTATAAACGATATAACCGAAAGTATTCCAAAAATCTTGCTTATTAGTAATTTCTCTTGAGTGATACCCATCTTCAAACAAACTTCCAGTTCGTTTATAGGCTTTGTTAATAGCTTTTGAATAGGTTGAAAAAAATGTTCTAAATGCATTTTGTCGTTCAATTGAATCGTTTAATGGTTTAAGCATAAAATGAAAATGATTATTCATTAAACAATACGCGTAAATAGTGAAATGGGGAGATAAGTACTTTTGCATCAATGATTTAAAGTAAAAGTAATTTCGGTGCTCTTTAAATAAAGATTCGCCGTTATTTCCGCGGTTATAAATGTGATAAACTGAATTTGCTGTAAGTTTCATAGTCGCTTTGTCTTGGTTATTTTTTAATAGAGACGCTTGAAACGCAAAAATCTTACAGCGAAAATGAAAATATTTTTAAAAAATTGAAAATCAAGCCTCCAACAGGACTCACAGTCCTATAAGGACTGTGAGTCCTGTTGGTCAATTTTTGAAGAACTTTTCTATTTCTTCATTATTCATAGTATTTAAAACCCGCTCTTTTGTAAATCGCGCTTTTTTAGCAATCGAAACTCCAAATCGAATATCATCAATTCCCTCAATATCGTGTGCATCTGGTGAAATGGACGTTATTAAACCATGCTGCTCAGCTTTGGCTCCGTATCGCCAATCTAAATCTAATCTCCAAGGACTTGCATTTATCTCAATTGCGGTATTTGCGGCGGCGGCAATTTCGATTAATTTTCCTAAATCGAATGGATTTCCTTTGCGTTTTAGCAATAATCTGCCTGTTGGATGACCGATAATTCGTGTGTATTTATTCTCTGCTGCTCGTGTAAATCGATCTAACATTTTTTGAGGTTCCATATCCAAACTGAAATGTACCGAGGCAATAATAAAATCAAATCCCTTCAGAATATCATTAGAATAATCTAGACTTCCGTCTATTAAAATATCAGACTCAATTCCTTTAAAAATTTTGAAATTAATTCCTTCTTTTTGAAATGTATTATTTAAGTCGTCAATTTCTTTCCATTGTTTATACACGGCTTTTTCATTCAATCCGCCAGCATAAGCAGCTGTTTTTGAGTGATCTGTTAATCCAAGATATTCATAGCCTTTTTCATAACAAGCTCTTGCCATTTGTTCAATAGAAAAAGAACCATCACTATAAGTTGAATGGGCATGAAGAACTCCTCTAACATCTTTTAATTCAAGGAATTGTGGTTTTTTTTCGCCTTCATATAACTTAAATTCACCCATGTCCTCACGCAATTCTGGAGGAATCCAACTTAAGCCTAATTCTCCATATATTTCTTCTTCGGAAAATTTTGAGATACGATTTTCGAAATCAGTCTCGCCGTTTTCCGTCAATTTGAATAAGCCATATTCATTTAGCGCCATTCCTAAATCTCTTGCACGCTGACGCATCACAACGTTATGTTCTTTTGAACCCGTAAAATACATTAAAGCAACATCAAATTCGTTTTCAGCTACAATTCTTAAATCAACTTGGCGCCCTTCTTTAACTCTTACACTGCTTTTTGTATCACCACGACCGAGAACTTCAAGAATGGATTCATGGCTTGTAAATCCATCAAAAATTGAACTTACGGATTCGGAATCAGCTGCGACTAAAATGTCGATATCGCCAATAGTTTCTCTTTTTCTTCTGAAAGATCCTGCTAATTCAATTCGTTTAACGCCTTCAATATGTTGTACCAAGTCTTTGAATCGTAATGCAATAGTCTCTGCTTCGTCGAGGCGGCATCGATCGGAAAACTGTAACATCCAAGAAATGGATTTTAGAATTTTTTCTGCAGATTTTGCGCCCATCCCAGCTAATGACGCAACTCTTCCATCTTCACAAGCCGCTTTTAATTCATCAATCGTTGTGATATCTAAAGCTGAATAAATCTTATAAATTTTCTTTGGTCCTAAACCTGAAATATTCAACCACTCAATTAAACCTGTTGGAACTTTTTCTTTCATTGAATCCATTACAGGGGCTGTGCCTGACTGAACAAATGCCGTTATATCATTCGCAATAGATTGCCCAATTCCTTTAATTGATGTGAGTGTTCCAGCTTGAATAAAGTCATTAATAGATTCATTCATGGTTTCTACTGTTCGCGCAGCTTTGTCAAAAGCGATTGCACGGAATTCGTTCTCTCCCGCAAGGCGCATGTAGGTTCCAATTGTTTCAAGAAATTCGGCTATCGATTTGTTGGTCATTGTGGTGCAATTTGTTCTTTTATTCACTTATAAACGTCCACTAAGCTACGCATTGAACGGAATTCTTACAAGGTTTAGATTGAACTTAATACATTGAAAAATAAATCTGAATACTCGGGTCATGCACTTACTCCAAAATGTCTATTTTCAGATTATGTACTCTTCCATATACTACGAATTTGCCAATTTTTTGCTGAATACTGCTTTTCAGAATAAGTTTAGCTATTGAATCTTCTCCTGAAGGTCAAGGCTTTTAGTACTATTTTTGGAGGTAATGATTGTATTTTGAAATTTTCAAATTTTGAAAAATAGACGTAATTAGGAAAATATTCAAGTATAACTATTGCGATTTCTCACAATTATAATGAGTAGAGTCAAATAGAATAGATTTTTTTGAAGTTGAATAAAATTAAAAAAATCATACTTATAAATTAATTTTAGCTATTGATATTATTTGATTTAAGTGATAAAATTGTTTCGATTAGAAAAATGAATAGAAGTTTTTAAATTTTTTTTTTAAAATATGGTCCTATTGCAAAATTAAAAAATCATCATTTTTCAAATACATTTTGTTTTTATTGATAGTTTAAATTAGCTTCATAAAACATATTAGTACTCATTTATCGATAGCATCGATCTTAGTTTTACTTTTAAATTAATTTAATAAGTTGGTTGAAATGAATAAGGACAAATCGTTCACGGCAGAAGAAAAATTGCAGCTTATAAATGAAGCTGCGGAGTTTGGAGTAGCTGATACTATGCGCAAATATGATATTCCAATAACGACCTATAAACAATGGCTAAAAAAATATGAGTCTGATGGAATTGATGGATTAGATGTGAGTTTTAGAAGGGCAGCAAATCTTGAGTTGAGACAATTAAAGCTTGAGCATGTTAAGTTGAAAAAACTTTTTGTTGAAATGCAACTCATTATTGAAAAACAAGATGAGATTATTAAACAGCTATCCTCAAAATAAAAGTGACTCAATTGGATGAGCCCAGTCTCAAAAGGCGATTTTACAGGCTTTCGCCTCTCCAATTCGCCAAATAGGTAGCTGAGACTACTTTTTCTGAGTAGTTCATCGATGAGATTCCAATAATGGAGTACACTTCGAAGAGTCAAATACTTCGATTTTCACTTTTTCAAATCGAGTAAAATACTTTTTTGAGCTAGCTCTCAAGTGTAAATGATAGCTACTCCCTATCGTAGTTCATTTTTTGGTTTGACAAATTCGGCTTTACAAATGAATAAATAGGATAAGTCAAATTCGGAATTAGACCTTTTGTAAAGTTTTGAATTTTTTAAAAAAGGTTCAATTTTAAAAATATATAAATAGAAACAATAACCTATTTGCAAAGGAATGTTATTATTTAGCATACGTTATTTCGTTATGCTGCTCTCCTACCCAGCATCTCAGCCTAAGAACTTAACCTATTCAAAAGAACTGCTTATGGCGTAGAAAGATAGTAAACGCAGATAGCACTTCATGGTTCTTTGATTCGTGTCGGGGCATGGGTTGACTTTTTTTTAGCAAAAATCAGTTAAGTTTGTTTAGATACAAGGTCCGAATTTGAGGGACAAGTAGAATATAGTTTTCGGAATAAACTTAATCACTGCTATAAAATGTTTTCACCTTTTTACAAAATAAAAAGGTATAATTGTTAAATTTTAATTAAAATAGTGTGTTGTGTATGAAAAATGTAATGTTTCTATTAGGTATTGTGCTTCTGTTTAGTTGTGGAAAGCCTACAACGTATTATGAAATGTTAGAACTTGAAGAAGTTACAATTACTGAGCTACAAGCTAATTATACTAACGGAAAATATACTTCAGTGCAAGTTGTAAATGCGTATTTGAAACGAATAGAAGCGATTGACAAGAACGGGCCAAAATTAAACTCAATCCTTCAGCTAAATCCAGATGCTTTGAAAATTGCAGAAGATTTAGATAAGGAGCGTGCAGCTGGAAAAGTTAGAAGTCCATTACATGGAATTCCAATAGTTTTAAAAGATAATATTGATACTCACGATAAAATGAATACAACCGCAGGTTCAATTATCATGAAAGATTCCAAACCACTTAAAGATGCATTTATAGTTGAAAAATTACGAGAAGCTGGTGCCATTATTTTAGGAAAAGCCAATTTGAGTGAATGGGCAAATTTTCATAGTAATTTTTCATCAAGTGGTTGGAGTGCTATGGGTGGCCAAACAAATAATCCTTATGATGTAACTCGTAATCCTTGTGGATCATCAGCAGGTTCTGGCGTTGCTGTTTCGGCGAATTTATGTGTTTTTGCAATTGGAACTGAAACAAATGGATCAATTGTTTGTCCATCACACGCAAATGGAATTGTTGGAATTAAGCCAACCGTCGGCTTGTTGAGTCGTTCGGGAATTATACCAATTTCTTTTACACAAGATACTCCAGGACCAATGGCTAGAACAGTAACTGATGCCGCAATTGCTTTGGGCGCTTTAGTTGGAATTGATAAGACAGATGAAAAAACGTTGGCTTCCAAAGGTAACTTTCATTCCGATTATACTCCATTTTTAAATAAGGATGGGTTGAAAGATAAACGTTTGGGATTCTATCGTTCTCCTGTCGGAAGTCATTTCAGGACCGACTCTCTCATGTATCAAACAATAGCCTTTTTAAAATCTCAAGGTGCAGAAATTATTGAAATTAATCAGATTAGTCCCGTTGGTGTTGGTGGTGATTCTTTTCAAGTTTTATTGTATGAATTTAAAGATGGATTAAATAAATATTTTGCTTCTTTAGGCCCAGATGCACCTGTGAAATCATTAGAAGAATTAATCGAAAAGACAGTTAAAGACTCTGTTGAAATGCAGTATCACGATCACGATTTACTCATACAAACTCAGAAAAAAGGTGATTTAGAATCAGAGGAATATAAAAAAGCACTTGAGAAAATGTTAGTGAATATGCGAGAAAATGGCATAGATAAAGTGATGAAAGATAATACTTTAGATGCTTTCGTTAGTTTAACAGGCGGCCCAGCTTGGAAAACGGATTTAACGTTGGGAGATAATTTTACCACAAGTTCTTCATCACCAGCTGCAATTGCAGGTTACCCAAATATTACTTTACCAATGGGTTTTATTGATGGACTTCCAGTTGGGGTAAACTTCTTTGGAAAAGCGTGGAGTGAACCTGTTTTAATTGAAATTGCTTATGCTTTTGAACAAGCGACCAAGGTTAGGAAAGCTCCCAATCTTTAAGGAAAAAAACGCCATTTATAGCAGATTAAAAATCTTTTTTGGATGTGATAAAAATAAATCTGAAAATAAAAGCTCAACTTCGAACTTTGCCATGTTGTAAAGTGAGTTGTTTTGTTAACCGTTTTATATAATTAATGAAAACAAGAACTTACCATCATTAAATTGAGCTTAATATATATGCTATTTGGTCATGCTTGGCTTCGACCTAGTTTCTCTGCCTAAGAACCAACCTTTTCAAAAAAAACTTGTTGTTAAAAAAAATTGGACAGTGAACCAGTTTCAGGCACGGAATGGTCGTTATTTTTACGAAAACCATTTTTTTTAAGAAACGAAGTCCGAATTTGAGTTAAAAAGTCCAATGTTGATAGCTGAAGAGAACGTTGTTAAAATGAGTCAGAAATTAGATGCATTGTTGAGCGGACTCAGATAAGTAGCTTTCAGCAAAATATGCCGCTAATTCACTGGAATTAGAATGGTATAAATCGTACTTATAGCCTTTTAGAGTAAGCTCTTTGTTCTTTTTTTTTATCAAATTAAATTACAAAAATGTAGTTTGATGCACAAAATTATCGAAAGAATGACGATTCAATGAGTAAAGTGAAATGATATCTTATTCGATACGATTGGAAATGGAGTAATTATTTAAAGAAAATCTAAATAATGCAATAGTTGTAAATCTATAAATAACAATGATTCAGCTTGTCAAGTAATTCGGATAGTATTGTCCTAATCTTCACATATTCTTCATATTAAAAGGTGATTTTAAGAGCATATAAAACTCTAATAAATCAGGCAAAAAGATATGCGCTTAGGCGTTGTTTTAATGAATTTAGGTGGGCCGACTTCTGAAGAGTCCGTTCGCACTTTTTTATTTAATTTATTTAGTGATACCGATATTATAAAATTAGGTGGAGGCAAGCTACAAAACTTGTTAGCTACTACGATTTCAAAATTTAGAGCTCCAAAAGTTGCTTTGAGTTATAAAGAAATAAATGCTTGCCCAAAAGGATGTACAGGAAATAAATATTGTCTGAATCGAATCAATAATGAAGTTTCTAATTGCTGTTCTCCAATTAATCCGCTTACAGAACAACAACGGAAAGCCCTTGAAAAATCTTTGCTCGCTACCTTACCAGGTACTTTCGTAAAGGCTTACACGGCAATGCGATATTGGAGACCATTTGCTGATGTGATTATTGAAGAAATGAAAGATGATGGAATTACTCATGTCGTTTTATTGCCTTTATATCCTCAGTTTTCTTGGACTACAACTGGAAGCAGTTTTCGTGATTGGGAAACTCAAACGAAATCTCAATTTGGGGAAGAAAAACCTTGGCGTGAATATTACATCAAGAATTATCACCTTAATAAAACCTATTTAGCTTCTATTAATCAACGAATAGAAGAATCTCTTTCAGAATTAGATTCACAAATTCGCAGAGAAATTCATCTTGTTTTTTCAGCTCATGGAACACCTGTTTCTGAAGTTGAATCTGGTGATCCATATACAAAGCAAATCGAAGAAACGGTCGAAGCTGTTATGGAATTACGTGGTCGAAAAGAACAATATTGGTTGAGTTATCAGTCTCGTGTCGGTCCAGCAAAATGGACTCAACCGAACACGGAAAAGCATATTTTCAGAATGCTAGAATATGGAATTAAGCACATTTTGATGATTCCTGTTGCTTTTGTAACTGATCATATCGAAACTTTGATGGAGTTGAAAACAGAACTTCCGGAAGCGATTGAAGAAAGAGGCTTGCATATTCACACCTTGAAAATCACCAAAGGCTTAAATGATTCAGAATTATTTATCAATGCGTTAAAAGAGGAAGTGTTACAACAAGTTTCTCATTTAATTAATGAAGAACAGCATAACGAAAGTTTGGCAGGATAATGTTTTTATTCGATTTAGGCTTAGTATTAAGAAAACTACAACAAGAAGTAAAAAACTGGTTAGAATGGATTTTAGATCCAAGTTCGTCAGAGAATGATTCTGAAGGTGTACTTATTCCTATTCCTGTAATTCAAAATAAAAGCCATAAAACAAAAAGTATGTTTTCATTCTGGGGTAATTGTATATGACAGAAACGAAAATCTTATTAAAGGATTTTACATGTATTGGTGTAAATCATTGGAGTGCCCCTGTAATTATTCGTGAAAAATTTAGTTTAAGCGAAAAGCGTAAAGCTGAGTTGTATGAAAAAGCAAAGTCATTACATATTAAGCAATTAATAGTTGTTTCAACGTGTAATCGTACTGAACTATTTGCCAAAGATTGCGAAACATCTGAGCTAATTGATTTATTTGTTTTATTCACAGATGGAACAGTTTCAGATTTTGATGAATTTGGATTTGAAACATTTGGAGAAGATGCCGTTAGACATTTGTTTGAAGTTGCCGTTGGTTTGGATGCCCAAATTTTAGGCGACCTTCAAATTATTAAGCAAGTAAAAGAATCTTACGAAGCTTCGAAATTAGCAGGTTTATGCAGCTCAGATTTGCATCGTTTAATGCAAATTGTGTTTAAATCGCACAAACGCATTCGTAAAGAAACGGATTTAGGAATTGGAACAGCAAGTGTTGCAAGTGCAGCGGTTCAATTTGCTCAACATCATTTCAAAAATTTTGCAGAGAAACATGTTGTTTTAGTTGGAACTGGAAAAATGGGGAAAATTACCTGCAAAAATCTCATCAATTTAGGAGTTAAAAAAATTACTTTAGTAAATCGATCTGAAGGTAAAGCGGAAGCCTTAGCAGATAAATATCAGGTTGAAGCTGCGCCATTTTCTCAGATTAATTTAGTTTTAGAAACGGCTGATTTGGTAATTGTAGCAACAGGCTCACAAACGCCAGTTGTAACTAAAGCTCATTTATCAGAAGTTGCAGAAGTTGGGCCAAGACGATTTTATATTGATTTATCCGTTCCAAGAAATATTTCGGAAGACGTTCGTGAGCATCCTGCTGCCGTTTTAATCAATATGGATGATTTGCAAAATTCAATGGATCAAGCATTTTCTCGCAGAAAAGCTGCTGTTCCGATGGCAAATCAAATTATTCGAAATGAGTTGCATAATTATCGTAAATGGCTTAAAGAACAACAGTTAGGTCCGGCTATTAGTGCAGTTAATGAACGTCTTGAGACTATACGTAAATCAGAATTAGAGAAGATGCAACATCAGTTTACCGATGCAGATTGGGAAAAAATAGAATTGCTAACGCACAGAATTATTCGCAAAATCGCGAATGATAAGCTTGAAGAATTACGTGAAGAGACCTTTATTAACGTCTGATTGAGTTCAATAGAGTTTTAAACATCTACAAAGTTCTGTATCTTTATTTCTACGAATTTTCGCACGGCTAGGTAGTTCAACGGATAGAACAAAGGTTTCCGGAGCCTTAGATCCGGGTTCGATTCCCGGTCTGGCTACAATAAAAGAAGCCTTGTAAGTTATTGACTTACAAGGCTTCTTTTAGGATTATTCTCAATATTACTTAATTAATAACAACTTTCCTGTTTGTATTTTATTGGCAACTTGATAGCGGTAAATATACATTCCAGAAGCCCATGATGAAGCGTTCAAATTTAATTGATGATTTCCTGCTGTCAGTTCTCCATTGTAAACAGTTGTCATTTGTTGACCCAAAATAGTAAATACTTGAAGGCTTACATTCGATTTTTCTTTTAAGGAAACCTGAAATGTTGTGCTTGGATTAAATGGATTGGGGTATGCACTAATTGTAAGTTCTAAAGCTGACCTTGCATCAACGACCTTTGCGCTTGGTTCAGCATTAGCATTATTTTGCACCCCAAATGTTTGAATCTGTAGTTGTATTTGTTCTTTTAATAGCTCTGCATCAGCAATAACTGATTTTGATACACCTTTTAATTCAGCTATTGTTTCAAGTAACGCTAAGGCTTCTGTTTCTCTCTGTAACATAACAAGAGTATTCGCCTCTAAAAAAAGAAGCTCTATTTTGTTTTCAGGTAATTGTAGCGTTTCTCTTATCTGATGAATATTTTCTATTACAGATGGATCAACTTGCTGTTCGATGCTGGAATACATGTATAATAATGAAGCTAATTCTACATTTTTTACGCCAAATCGCTCCTTGTTTTCTTTAGATAAAGAGTGTAGGAATGTTTTAGCTTGTTTTGCTACATCTTTATTTTGTTCTTTTGAATCTTTTGCAAATTGTCCTATTTCATGTAAATACTCAAATGATTTGTTGTCACCTTGTCTAACTTTTTGGCTTATAAGTTCAAGGCGTTCGATTTTGTTTATAAGTTGTTCACGATTCGAATCATTTTTTTTCTGAACACTTGCACCGTTAGAATAGGCTGGAGCAGAACTTATAAATGGAGTGTAATCCTCATTTCTGGAAACTTTAATTCCAGGATTTGAGGCATTCCAATACAACTTTTCTGCTTTAATAAAAGAGCTTGACGTAGCTTTAGCATTTTTACTGGTATTATTAAAAATTGCATTTGACCATTGCGCATCATAGCCACTTATATTCATGGATACACTACCAGTTGAATAAACTCCAAAGGTATTTTGGCTAATGGTATTTAATTCTGATGTGTAGTAATTCATAGCTGATCCATAGTTAAGATAAATCCCAATGCTGTTTTCTTGGATGACACTATTGTTAATGGCTACCATATCGCCATTTGAGGCATAAACACCATTTTGAGAGAGTTTAGAAGTAACAGAGTTGAGTTCTAATTGTGTATTATAGGCTGTAATGGCAGCAGAAGTGTATCCCTCAAAATAACAATTACTAATGTACGCATACGATTTCCAGCCAGGCTGTGACTGATTCGCATACGAGTCGATTCCACGCCAACCGCTTATAAAGACTGAATTGGTAATCATATTTCCAGAACTTTGAACCATTATAGAATGCTTACCTCCCTCAAAACGAGCATAGTTAATGTTATTATTGTCTCCTTGTAACCAAATACCTTTCCATTCTAAGTTTTCATATAAGCGATCAAAAAGTACATTTTCTTGTGAATTCCCTTGAACAAGTAATCTAGATCCTGATTTGCAAACGATTTGCACATTTTCTCCTAAAAATAGTTTAGTGCCTGCTGGTATAGTTAATGTTGCACCACTTTCTACAAATATAGTAGTTGGAATTTTGTAATGTGAATTTGTTAATGTTGTTGATGAGGTAACGGATTGTAAGGTAGGCATAGACTCAATTACCGCTTTCATAGCATTTACACGGCCGAACCCTGTAAATCTATTATAAATTCTATCTGTTCCATCATTAAGCGTGTTCAATTGTTCTCCAGATGGTAAGGCAACTGTTCTATCTGTTGTCTTTGTTAATATTTCGTAAACTTCATTAGATGTTAAATTTGGATTCACAAATAACATTAATGCAATTGTACCAGAAACTAATGGTGCAGCAAAAGAAGTTCCTAAATAATAGTGATAACCACTATAAGTATAACTGAGATCTATTCCTTGTACTTGTAAACCAGATGCAGCAACATCTATAAAAGAGTCTGTTAAACCAGAATCCGAATTTGTAATTGCGTTTATACTTAATGAATAATTCCAAGTATCCAAGGCAGGTTGTTGCAACGAAGAAATTTCATTTGCTGCAAAATACTTAGCTTCTGTATCCATCACATACTCTCTAAGTGTTGGGTGATTTTGAGTATAGGTGAACAATTGCCCATTATAAATCTTCGATGTGTCGTTTTGCAATCCAGTTGCAGCAACTGTAATTACTCTCCCTTTGTTATTTGGTGCAACAAATGCAAATGGTAAATATTTTTTAGGTGTCCCTCCAAACCATCCACCTTTTAAATCATTCGCAGCACCAGAAACTAAAATAACCCCTTCATTTATTGCATCATCTAATACATCTACAAAATCATCTAAATAAGATTGATAAGGCATAAAATAACTCATATTTATTATATCAACACCTGGATTACCATAAACCAAATTAAGAAACCCCTCATTACTACTGGTGAAATCATAATATTCAAATCTTAAAGTCGAATTTGGTACAATTCTAGTGACACCAATTAAGTTATTGTGATTAGCACCTATAAAAGAAGCAACTGCTGTTCCATGATATAAATATGGATTATTAATTCCATAATTAATATTGTTCTGTATAATGCTTGTTCCTGTAACTCCATTTTTAAAATCTTCATGCTCATTCAAAGTCGAGCCACTTGAAAATTGATCATTAATTCCAATTATAATATTAGGATTCCCTTTTGTATATCTCCAAGCCTTATCTGCTTGCATCGCTTGTAGATACCACTGCCCTTTTGCATGACTAAAATAGTAACTACTAACTGAATTGAAAAAATAATCGTTCGGAGAATCTGTTGTAATTGGCTCTGGCATATCAAAAATCCTACCAACAAAACTCATTTTTAATATTTTCTCTCTTATACTATCTTTACTTTCATTAGAGAAAATATCTAACGAGTACAGTAAACTCGGGTCAATTTTTAGTTGTATAATTTTTTTTGTTCGTCTATTTACACGACTTCTTGAGTTCTTGGGAATATCATTTACAACTCTTATTATAATTACAATTTCATTATTAAAAACCCCCTTCATCTTTTTCTGAATAGCAATTTTAATTTTTGCATCATTACTTATTGTTTTTACAGCTAAATCAAATTCATTGGTTAAATGAGTATTTGCATAAATAATAAAGTGATTTAGCTCTAGTTTATTTTGAGCCTTTACATTTTGTATTAAAAATGTAAAAGCGACAATTTTAAAGAATTTTAAATAGTTAATAAATTTGAAGTTATTCTGTTTTATTGTACTTTTTTTTTGCATGTTTTCATGTCCAATTTTTTACATGAATTATTCATAGTATTATATTTTGTTTTATTTTTTTTATGACTAAAAACTCTTAAACTTAAATAAATAATAAATAATAAATAACAATGAAACTATTTTATTATGAAACAGGTTTACACTTTATTAATGCTAATCCTTCTTTCTACAATTATTGTTAACGCCCAAACATTTACGTTTTCTGATAGCTTAAGTATATCTCAAGATTTAAGAGAGGCATATTTACACCTCCAATTCTCTGATACTTTAAGCATAACGGGTACTGCGACCGAGTCCATACCATTTAATTTCTTTATCATGAGTCCTAAGGATTCTATAAATATTGTAACATCCACTCATAGTATGAACGAGACTGGAAGTCAAGTTGCAGTAAAATTTTCAATTACTCCTGAGACAAGTTTTAGTCTTTTAGTCTTCGATGCGTTTAACGATGAAAACTCGCGCTTAGACAAACCTATTGTTATCAATTTCAATACGTATTCGTCTACCATTGTTAAAACAGATACTTTACAGTTTAATTTTGGTTTAGTTGTTTGTCCAGAATATGGAGATTTTAGAAGTATCACGATTACAGGATTGCTTCCTAAAAGAGCAGGTTTTACAGAATTAACACAAAGTGATTTTGAAAATGGATCCATTCAATCTCAATTAATTGATGTTACTTCCCTTTTTAATTTCAAAGATGAAACGTTTCAATTAGTTTCCTGATATCCCGATTCTGTAAGTGTGGTTTCTTTTTACTCTGTCTATTTACCAACGGGAGAAATTACAAATTATATTCTAGGCGATGTTAAGAATAGTTCTTCAAGTAATGGATCGCTAAACTATAACACGTTTGCTTATTTCAAAGATGAAATTAAAGTTATTGGTCATTATATAATTTGTTCATCCATTGAAGAAAACACAGGTACTCCGGCTTTATTTTCTATTAGTTCTGCTTACCCCAATCCATTCAACCCATCAACAACCCTAACATTTTCCGTTACAAATTCCTCTTCGATTTCGTTTTCGGTTTATGATGTTCTTGGGCGCAGAATTCAATCTTTAGAACACAAAGATGTTCGTTATTCTGCTGGAACTCATTCATTTATGTATGATTTTTCGGGATTACCATCAGGAACGTATTTTATCGAAGCCATTGGAACCGAATAGGGAAATGGGCAAGTTTCTCGCCAAGTAGCAAAAGTCAGTTTAGTGAAATGAGTTCGATTTTTATAAGATTTTTTTTTGTCTAAAACAGCAAAGTAAACCATTGTTAACTGGAATTTTATAGTCAACAAATTCTTTAATCTAAAACTCTGTCTTTTTGTAAGCGCTTTTTTAGTTAAATTTGGGCGAAAATTACATAACCAAAGTTTGACAAAAATGCTACAAGGTAAATCTTTATCCGACCGAATATCTCATGCAAGAACGATTTCAGAATCGCAACAATCGCCCATTAGAGTTCAAAACTTTGCAGAACTTATTTTATTAAATCGTTCGAAAAGCGGTAATTGGCTCATCTTTCAGGATGAAACAGGAAAAGAATTTACGCTTACGTATCCCGATTTTTTGGAAAGAACAGAACAAACAGCAAAGTATTTATTGGATTGTGGTTTACATCAAAATGATAGGATTGCAACGGCAGCAACGAATCATTGGCAAACGATTGTCTTGTATTTTGCAGCTTGGAGAATTGGCTTAACGGTTGTTCCAATAAACTTGAGCGAAGACGACGATCGAATAAAATATATTTTAGTTGAGGGGCAAATAAAACGCATCTTTATTCAATGTACACATCAGAAAAGAATGGCAGAATTAATAGCAGGTTTGAGCGAACCGATTCCCTATGAAACGTATGATGAATCCACAAAATGGTATGGGAAATCGAATCTAAATACTTCCATTCCAACTGCTGAAACTCAAGCTTTAATCGTGTTCACATCGGGCACAACTGGAAATCCAAAAGCGGTTGTTTTAAGTCAGCAAAATCTGTTAGAAGATGCGCATGCGATATCCAATTGGCATGGAATTCATTCACAAACAAGAATGATGTGTGTGTTGCCTATTCATCATGTAAATGGAACCGTTGTGACTCATATCACACCGTTTTATGCCGGCGCTTCTGTAGTTTTACATCAAAAATTTTCGCCAAAAGCATTTTTTGAAAGCATTGAAAAACATGGAGTTAATATCGTTTCTGTGGTTCCAACTCTATTGCAGTTTTTAACTCATACCTATGAAAATAGAGACTTTCAAAAACCATCAACTTTAAAACATATTATTTGTGGCGCTGGGCCATTAACAATTGAAGTCGCCCGCCAATTTGAAGAACGCTTTGATACACGTGTTGTTCATGGTTATGGGCTTTCAGAAACGACCTGTTATTCTTGTTTTTTACCGATTGATTTAAACAAAGAAGAACACAAAAAATGGATGCGTGAGTTTGGCTATCCAAGTATCGGTGTTCCGGTTCCTTGTAATGAAATGGCCATTCATGATGAAGCGGGAAATGCTCTAAAAGCCGGCGAAAAACGAGAAATCGTGATTCGAGGAAGAAATGTGATGCAGGAATATTTCAATAATCCAGAAGCCAATGAAAAAGCATTTACGTTTGGTTGGTTTCGAAGTGGAGATGAAGGTTTTTTTCTGGAAGATGAGAAAAAACGTCCATTTTTCTTCATCACAGGTCGCCTAAAAGAATTGATCATTCGTGGCGGAGTCAATTTAGCTCCTTTAGAAATTGATGAAGTGATTAATCGAGTTCCTGGCGTAAAATCAGGAATTTCAGTAGGATTCGAAAATGATTGGTACGGCGAAGAAGTCGGCGCTTATGTGCAAAGAAAAGAAGGAAGTACCGTTAGCGAGCAAGAAATTTTAGATTTCTGTAAAAAAGAATTGCCGTTTTCAAAATGCCCCAAAGTAGTTGTTTTTGGAGAAACAATCCCGGTTACTTCAACGGGGAAATATCAAAGAATGAAAGTCGTGCATTTGTTTAAAGAATGGAAAACGGTGCAGTTCAAGAAATAAATTGCGCAAAAAAACTTTGTCAAAGTTTCCAATAGCAAAGTTTAGATCTCTGCCATTGGTACAACTTTTGCTTTTTATTCTTCATGGCAAACGATAACGACGACCAGGAAAAGACGGAAGAACCTACCGGTAAGAAACTGGAAAAGGCGAAAGAAGAAGGTAATGTGAGTAAAAGTGCCGAAGTGAATTCGGTAATTTTACTCACCTTAGCTGTTATCGTTATGTATGCAAGCGCCGAATGGATGTGGACCACAACAGTTAATATGTTTGAAGAGTATTACAAGATGGTCACCGATCCTGTTTTAAATATCGATAATGGGGTTAAGTATTGGACAAAAACCTTATATTATGTTATGCTCTTGCAGTCTCCAGTAATAGTAATGTTAGTCGTCGGCTCAATATTAAGTAATGTTCTTCAAGTTGGGGTGAACTTTTCAACCAAGGTTTTAGAGTTTAAGGGAAGTCGTATTGATCCATTAAGTGGTATAAAAAAAGTGTTTTCTGCTAAAGGTTTAGTGGAACTTGTTAAAGGAGTAGCAAAAATTGGAATTGTATCAGTAATTATTTGGAACACCGTTAAAAATGATCTTGAAGCTATGATAAGCCTTCCAATAATGCCTTTAACCCACATAATGACCAAGTCTGGGGAGTGGACTATTTTAGTTGTTGGCCGAATTTTATCTGCTTTATTAATTCTTTCCATTTTTGATGCTATTTATCAACGGTTCAAATACCGTAAAGATTTACGGATGAGTAAGCAAGAAGTAAAAGATGAATACAAGCAAATGGAAGGCGATCAGCAGGTGAAAGGTGCGCGTAAACGTGTTGCTATGAAAATGGCTCGTGCACGTCGTATTGATCACGCTGTGTTAAACTCAGATGTAGTCGTAACAAATCCAACTCATTATGCCGTTGCGATTCGATACAAACCCGAAGAAATGGCAGCTCCAGTGATCATGGCAAAGGGGATGCGTAACAGAGCGTTAAAAATAAGGGAATACGCCAAACAGTACGAGGTTCCAATTATTGAGAATCCACCACTGGCACGGGCTTTGTACGCTGCAGCAGAGGAAGGACAAGCAATACCGCCTGAAATGTATCAAGCAGTGGCAGAACTTCTCGCTTATGTTTACAAAATCAAAAAACAAAAAGCGGCTTAAGCTTTAATAAATGGCAAATACAGCACAACAAGGGAAAAATTTTCTTTCATCCGTTCTAGGAAGAGGCGATATCTTTATCTCCTCTAGTGTAATCATGATTATTTTAGTCATGATTTTGCCTATTCCTTTTGCTTTAATTGATATTTTATTAGCGATTTCTATTGCTCTTTCTCTAATCGTTTTACTTGTTGGTTTTTATACAGTTAAACCTTTAGATTTTGCTATTTTCCCTGGTCTATTGCTCATGTTGACTCTTTTCCGGCTCGCCATGAATATTGCCACCACTCGATCGATATTAACGGAGGCTTATGCGGGTGAGTTGATTTATACGTTTGGAAATTATGTTGTTCAAGGGAATTTTGTTGTCGGAATTATTGTATTTGCCATTTTAGTGATTATCAATTTTGTTGTAATTACTAAAGGTGCTACACGTATTGCAGAAGTAACAGCCCGATTTACTTTAGATGCAATGCCAGGAAAGCAAATGGCGATTGATGCCGATTTGGGAGCAGGTTTAATTACCGATCAAGAAGCTAAAAAACGCCGAGAAGATATTTCAAGAGAATCTGATTTTTATGGAGCTATGGATGGAGCTTCAAAATTCGTTCGTGGAGATGCTGTTGCGGGTCTTTTAATTACGTTTATCAATGTTATTGGTGGTTTAATTATTGGTTCTGTACAGTTGAATATGCCTTTAGGTGAGGCTGCACAAACCTATGTTTTATTAACAGTTGGTGATGGTTTAGTCTCGCAGATTCCAGCGCTTCTTATCTCAACTGCAGCCGGTATAATTGTAACTCGAGCTGCATCTGATGGCGATATGGGTTCCGACTTCGCTGATCAGTTATTTGGAAATCCTAAAGTTGTTGCTATTGGCGCTATATTTTTGTTTTTCCTTGGCTTAATACCAGGAATGCCCCTTTTACCATTTTGGGGATTAGGAGCTTTGTTTCTCTTCATCTCATTTAGGAAATCCAATCAAATTCAAGTTGAAAAAGATTTGGTCATTTCTCAACAAGTTTTACCTTCCAAACCAGAAGATAAGGTAGAAGATTATTTATTAGTGGATACCTTAGAACTTGAAATTGGGTATAGCTTAATTTCTTTGGTAGATCCTGAACAAGGCGGTGATTTGTTAGATAGAATGTCATCATTGAGAAAACAGCTAGCTGTTGAATTGGGAATTATTGTTCCACCAATTCGTATTCGTGATAATGTTCAATTAGATGCTAATAATTATAGTATCAAAATGCGTGGAATTCCAATTGGAAAAGGTGATTTATTACCAGGTTATTTCTTAGCCTTGATTCCCCAAGATTTTGAAGTCGATATTCAAGGTATTAAAACAAAAGATCCGACATTTGGCTTAGATGCCGTTTGGGTAAGTGGAAAACACCGAGTTGAAGCGGAGAAATATGGTTTATCAGTTATTGAAGCAGGTGCGGTAATTACTACTCATTTAATGGAATTGCTCAAGAAAAATGCTTACAAACTCATCGACCGTCAGATGACGAAAAAATTAATTGATAATGTGAAAGAATCACATGCTCAATTGGTTGAAGAGTTAATTCCTGATCAAATGAAAGTCGGCGATGTGCAAAAAGTATTACGAAAATTGTTGCGTGAACGAGTTCCTATTCGTGATATGGTAACGATTTTGGAAACCTTGGCTGATCAGCGTTCAAATACGCAGAACAATGATGTTCTTGCAGAATATGTGCGTGCAGGTCTCGCGGAAACGATAACAAGACAATTCCGTGATCAAAATATGGAAGTTCAAGTTATCGTGTTTGACCCACAATTGGAATCTCACCTAATTGCTCAGGCTCAACAAGGAAATTTAAACCCAAGTACTTTAGGTTTTACGCCCGAAACAGTTGAAAAACTGTATATTGCAGCTACACGGGTGTTTGAAAAAATGATGAACAGTGGTTTTGAACCAGCTTTGCTTACTTCTCCAGTTCTCAGACCAACTGTTTATGAGTTTTTAAATCCAATTTTGCCCGAATTATCGGTGTTGTCTTATAATGACATTACCATGGATACTCAAATTAAAACATTTGAAAAACTGGCACTTACAATGACCGCGAATCAAGTTCCGGCTGGAAATGGACGTTAAGTAAACAGCTATGGTTTTAAAGAAATTTTTCGGAACTACAATACAAGAAGCACTAAAGGCCGCTAAAGAACAACTTGGACAGCAGGTTATTTTAATAGAATCTGTTGCACAAAAAGGTGAAAAACTCGCAAGTGTAACCGTTATGCTCGATGAAAAATTAGAATCCACGCAGCCTGTACAAGAAAGTGAAACACAAGATGAATTTAGAAATGTGTTTTATAAACGAAGTGACATAGGTGGAAAAAAAGCGAATTCAGCAAATTCTATGACTGAATCTGAGGTAATGACAATGAGTCAGCCGATGGATTCTAATCCTTTAAACAATTTTGAGTCTTACGCAGAGATAAAAGATGAACCTGTAAAAAAAACCACAAAAGCAGATTTAAATCTTACCTTCCCAAAATTTAATCAGAGTGATAAATCAACAATGGAGAGAAAAACGGCTACTGTTGAAGAAACAAAGAAAAAATCGGCTGTAAATCCAAAAAAAACGGAAACGATAGTCAATCAGGATGATATAAAAGCTCCGATGTCTCGCAGAGGAACGCCGCTAATTGAAGTTTTACAAACGGAAGTTTCTCCAGAGAATAATGGATATGTTAAAGAAATTTCGGTAAGTAGAGAAATAAGTGCAATTCAAAGACGCCTTGAACAATTAGAATCAATGCTAAGCGAAACGTTGATTTCTGCTAGTTTAGATTATGCTTCACATACAGCGTTTCAACAATTATTGCAAACTGGAATACGTGCAACAACGATTTCAGGTTGGTTTAAACGCATTATGGATACCGGTTTAGATCCGTTTGAAGATCGTGAACCATTTATGTACGAATTGGCAAAAATGATTCGAAAATCCATATCGATGGATTATATGCAAGCTGCCCAACCGAATTTAGTATTTGTTGGTCCATCAGGTTCAGGAAAATCTACTTTAATTATGAAACTAGCTACGAATACGGCTTTTTTTGGTGGGAAAAAAGTGGCTCTAGTTTCAGTAATTCCTCGTAATTCGACCATGAAATACAGCATTTTGGAATTGTTTGCTAAAGATGCAGGTTTGCCCTATTTCACGGTAAATGACGGAATTGATGTATCAAAACTGATGTCAAAATTAGTTGAATATGATCATGTCTTATTTGATACACCAAGTATTAGTCTTGAGAAAAAGACGGCTTTCAGAGAGTATTGGAAAATCAGACAAATTTTAGCTTCTGTGATGCCGGTTGAAGTCCATTTTGTAGTTAATGCAACTATGGAAAATTATTATTTCAGAGAAGCGTATGCTACAAATCATCCACTACAACCTGATTATGTAGCCATAACTCATCTTGATGAAACCAATCGTTGGGGACACTTAATTCCATTCTTAAAAACACTTGGAGTAGGTGTTCGTTATGTTTCACAAGGTGCAGAAATTCCCGATTCCATTCAGGCATTTAGCCCGACATGGTTTGCTGAACAAGTATTATCATCGGCAGGATAAGTATATATGATAAAGAGAAAATTCAATCAATCTTATATTGTCGGCATTGCTAGTGGAAAAGGCGGTGTCGGTAAAAGTATCGTCACAGTAAACCTAGCTGAGACTTTAGTCCAAATGGGCTATCGTGTTGCTGTTGTGGATGCCGATTTAGGTCTATCAAATTGTGCCGCTTTGATAAATGAATCAATTCCTGGAACGGTTCGTGACGTGATGAATGGAAAAGCGAAAATAAACGAAATTATTCTAGAGACGGATGGCGGATACAGTTTAGTTACTGGCGCTGATGAACCAGAAGCTGATGTAATGGATTGGTCCGTTTTGTACCCAATGTTAGATCAGGTTCTCCGCAAATTGCGCACAGAAAATGATTTTATCTTAATTGATACTCCAGCCGGTGCCTCAGATTTAAGTTTTTGGGCGCTAGATAGAGCTGATATGGGTTTGTTAGTCGTTGTGGGCGAACCAACAGCCATTTCAGATGTGTATCGTTTCTGTAAATTTGTTCTTGAGGTTGATCCAACTTATCCATTTGCTGCCGTTGTTAATTTCGCTGAAAACGAAGAAGACGCTCAAAATGTATTAAAACGGTTCAATACCATAGTTCGCCATTTTATGAATCGAGAATTTCCTTATTTAGGATTTGTCCCAATGGATGATTTAGTTCGTAAATCTGTATCTGATCAGCTTCCAATTGTTCGGGCAAACCCAGATTCTCATGTTTCTAAAGAGATTCAATTTGTTGCTTCTGCCTTAATTGGATTATCACAAAAGAAAAAAATGTTTGAATTCACTAAACCAAAAGTAACAAATGCTTAAAATTTCTTTACAGCTTACTACATTAATTGCACTAGTTATCTTTTTGATTCTAATGGCGATGGGTATTGACTGGGAATTAGCTTTAATGCGAACTACAATAAGCTATTTAGGTCTAATAATCATTTTTTATGTGAGCTTGTTAGTTATTACAATACTATGCGGTAGAAAGTCCAAATCTGAAAACTATTCAGACACATAAAAAGGTAAATTCAAATGAGCATGATATCGCAAATGACCTTACAAAATCTGGTTGATGCCTGGTGTGATGAACCAACAATGGCTTTAAAAAATGCCATTATGACCAAGTCTATACCTTTGGTACGTTCAATTGTTGGTAAAATTAGTAAGCCTGATACCGCATTAAGTCAGTTTGAAGATCTTGAAAGTGCTGGAATGATGGGTTTGATTCAGGCTTTAGATCATTATAGTAAAGAAAATGGAGTTCAGTTTAATACGTTTGCTTATTACAGAATTCGTGGAAATATTGTCGATTATTTACGAAAAATAGATCAAGTTCCTCGTTTGCAACGCGCTGCTTATGGCAAAGCTCAAACAACTATAGAAGTGTTGATGCAACGGTATGCACGAGTTCCTAACGATGAGGAAGTTGCCGTTGAGATGGAAATTAGTTTAGAAGATTACCATGATATTCTTACGAATGTTCAGCAAAGATCAGTTCTAAGCCTTAATGATTATAAGTATGGCGAAGACGATGGAATGCAAAACTCCGAATTTATTGCTGATACAGAAACCGAAAGCCCAGATGCTGAATTAGAACGGCAATCGATGCGTTCTAAATTGGAAAAAGAGATAAGAAAATTAAAAGAACGCGAGCAATTAATTTTAGCTTTGTACTATTTCGAAGATTTAACTCTTAAAGAAATTGCTGCTGTTTTGGGACTCACAGAAGCTAGAATATCACAAATTTTGGGAAAATTATTATTGCAGTTAAAAGCAGTAATGACCATTTAATATCTCAAATTCGGACTTAGACTTTTTGTAAAGTGAATGATTTTGTTAACGGTTTTATGAAGCATAATTAATGAAAACAAGAGCTAGTTCGCAACCTATTGAGCTTAGTTCATATCTATTATTTGGTCGTGCTAGGCCCAGCCCAGCATCTCAGCCTAAGAACCAATCTATTCAAAAAAAATGATTGTTGCGTAAAAAGATATTGGACAGAGATAGCACTTCTTGGTTCTTAGAATCGTGTAAGGGCACGGGATGACCGTTTTTTTTGCGAAACCAACTGCCTTTTTTTATAGTGACGAAGTCCGAATTTGAGTTAATATCCTAAATTCGGAATTAAAGCTGTTAGTACACTTGTTCAATAACCTTGATTTTTTTATTCATTCGAAATGTATTTAATTAAGGTTTTGATTAAGATATCTTGAACACCGATTTATTTTGAAATTTGGGGCTTATCGAGTTGGGTATAATAAAAAAATTTAAAAAAGATACTCAAGGAACCACGAAGTTTTTTTTCATACTTCATGCTCAGTTACTAATCTGAGTTCGGGATACTAGGATTTGGCGCAAAAATTCGATTCGATTGTTTACGTCTTTTAATTTGTACGTATGCAGCGATTATTTTTTCGAAAACCACTTTTTGAACTAAGTTCAATAAAGAAACTCAACTATGTTGAGGTAGCAGAATCGAGATGGTCGTTCCTTTATTGGGTTCGCTCATAATCCTGATTTCTCCGCCAAGTCGTTTGGTGAAATCTTTACAAATCTGAAACCCTAGCCCTGTTCCTTTTTCACCAGCTGTTCCATAAGTTGACTAAAACGCATTGGAATATAACAATTGCTGAACTTGAGATTCTCTCATTCCTAACCCATAATCAACAATATCAAACTGAAAGTGATTATTTTTTTCTTTAATATGGAGTTCAATTGTACTGTTTTTAGAGGAATATTTAATAGAATTTGATATAAGATTTCGAAGTATAGAAATCACTAATTGAGCATCAGTGAAAATAGAATTCGTAGTTTCTAATTTTGAAAGTAAAGAAATGGATTTATGTTGTAACTGAACAGTTAAGGAATGGCTAACAGAATCAACAATCGATGTTATGCTTATATGTTCAAAATGTACACTAACTTTATTTAATTGTGTTCTAGACCAAGTTAGCAGTTCATCCATTAAAAAATGCAGCTTTTCAGTACTAATCTGAATCATTTTTAAAAACTCAATGACCTCATCGCGATTATAAGAGTCATAATCTTCTAATAACATGTTTGATAAACTCATTGAGGCTGATATCGGACTTCGTAAATCGTGAGAAAGCACAGAAAATAGTTTATCTTTTTGTTGGTTGGTCTCTTTTAATTTTTCGAGTAAATCATGTTGTATCGTACTATCTCGGGAAACAGAAAGAATTTCAAGTTCATCCGATTGTTGATTCTTTAATTGTTTAGCATGAGTTGAAAACCAAATATAATCCCCGTTTTTATGTGCAATTCGATATTCGAACATCTCAACTTTATTCGATTGCGTTAGATTTTCAATGGCTGGCGAAACAATACGTTGATAATCTTCGGGATGAATGAGTGTAAAAATGTTTTTATTAAGAATGGATTCAACTTCACGTTCTAATAATTTACTTACAGATGGACTTACATAAGTAATAGTCCCATCGGCTTTTGTTGTGATTACTAGATCAATAATATTGTCTGCTAATAGACGAAATTTCTGTTCACTTTCTTGTAGGGCTAAATCAGATCTTTTTTTCTCTGAAATATCTCTTGTGATTCCAATAATTCCTGTTATTTCGCCGTTCAGATTTTTTATTGGAAATTTAGATGTTGAACCCCAGATGATATGGGATGTATCTTGGCAAAAAATCCCCATTTCATCTTTCGAAATTAATGGTTTACCTGTGTTCAATTTCTCTTTTTCATCTAATAAAGTTCGGTTTGCAACTGTTGGGTCAAAAAAATCAAAATCAGTTTTCCCAATGGCTTCATCAGGTGAGTTTAATCCTAATTTTGTAGCAGTAGCACGATTTACACGAATGAAACGACTTTCTTTATCTTTAAAATATATATCATCAAGACTGTAATCCATCAACATTCTGAGTAAATGTTGTTCATTTTCTAAAGCTTTCATGTAGCTGTGTTCTTTACTTACTTCAAACGCTGAGCCTACAAGAAATTTTGTTCCATCTTTGCAAAAAAGTGGCGTTAACCTCGATTGCCAATATTTAATTTCTTTTTTATATGGTCTTGAAATGAGATAATCGACTGATTCTTTAGAATCAATAACTTTTTTAAATCGTTCTTCAATCAAAACTCCAAGTTTTGGATCAACATCAACTGCTGATTTACCGATGAGTTCATGTGCTTGAACTCCAGTTTGTTCAGTATAAGCAGCATTTATTTTTCTATAGATAAATCCATTTTCGGTGTATTCAACAAAAAATAAACTGGTATTGACAGAATTAATAAGAAAATTAAAGAAAGGATCTTCAAATTTTGGAAGAGGGTTTACTTCTTCTGCGGAATAGGGCTTATCGTGACTTTGAGCATTAAATTCAATAGTTACTAAAATACCTTTTGTTGAGATTGTGCCATATTGAAGAGTGATGTTGTAGTCTTTAGATTCAAAACTAAAATTAAACGAAACAACTGGTTCAGTAGTAGAAAGGGTATTCCAAGCCGTTTTGATTCTACTTAGAAGTGGTTCTTTAAAGATTTCCCTAAAGTTTTGTTTTTTATCTGTATCAATAGTAACTAAATCGAGTAATTGATCATTTGATGAAAAATTAAACTCCAAATAGCCATCAATAGAAAAAGCCAAAAGTAACGAAGTCCAATTAGCTGACTTACTCATATTATTAAAAAACTTTATTATCTAGAATGAGATTAAAGTAGGAAAAATTTTAATCTACTTTGAAAAATAGATAAGATGAGTCTGTAAATAATTCATTAAAATCGTTTAATGGAAAGAATTAGGATTCGAAAGTATTAAATACGGATAGGTGTAGAATTCACAGATTTGAAACTGATTGAATTTCTCATGTTTTAGTTCTGTAAACAATCTGTGGTTTTTCATTTCACAGTAAAAAAAATCAATTATGAATAGCCTGATTGCCAAGCTACTCTTTAAAACGTACGTTTCTCCGATTTAAGAAAATCCTGATTTCTTTGATAAAAGCAATAACTGCTTTGTATCTTTTAGAATGAATCCAATTATCCCTTTACTATTTCTATTTGGCTACTTTGGCTTATTGTTTTTTATTGCAAAAAAAACATCAAATTCGACTCAAAAAGATGCATTTTTTACGGGTGAGAGGAATTCTCCATGGTTCTTAGTAGCATTTGGAATGATTGGAGCCTCTTTATCTGGCGTTACATTTGTTTCTGTTCCAGGCGAAGTAAATCAATCGTACTTTTATTACATGCAAGTAGTATTCGGTTATGCAATCGGTTATGCCGTAATTGCCACAATTCTGCTTCCCTTATATTACAAATTAAACCTGATTTCCATTTATTCTTATCTGGAAAATCGGTTTGGAAACTATAGTTATAAAACGGGTGCTGTATTTTTTCTAATCTCTCGACTTTTAGGCTCTTCTATAAGAGTATTGTTAGCAGCGGGAGTTCTACAATTTATTTTATTTGATGCTTTAGGAATTCCATTTGTCATAACCGTATTGCTAACAGTACTATTAATATGGCTTTATACTAGAATAGGCGGAATAAAAACAATTGTTTGGACAGATACGCTTCAAACGGCATTTATGTTACTTTCAGTGGTTTTGACTCTAGTTTATTTAGTATCAGACTTAGATTTTAATTCTGCTGGAGGACTTTTAACTTTTTTTTATAATGAACCTCGATTCACTTTTATGAACACGGATTGGCGCTCAGGCACCTTTTTCATCAAACAAATTATTTCTGGCGCCTTTATCACCATAGTTATGACTGGTTTAGACCAAGATATGATGCAAAAAAATCTTACCTGTCGTTCTTTATCTGATGCAAGAAAAAACATGACTTGGTTTACTGTGATATTAGTGATAGTAAATTTCTTGTTTCTAAGTCTTGGACTCTTGTTATTTGTTTTTGCAGAGCAGCATGGAATTGAACTCCCATCAAGAGGAGATGAAGTTTTCCCATTTTTAGCTATGAATCATTTCCCAGCATTTGCTGGAATTCTATTCATATTGGGAATTACAGCCGCCGCTTATTCTAGTGCTGACTCAACTCTAACTGCGCTAACAACATCATTCTGTTATGATATTCTAAATTTTGAACAGCGATTTCCTGCTGAAAAACAAGACAAAATTCGGATTCAGATTCATTTCATGTTTACGATGTTCCTGTTTTTACTAATTATCCTATTTCGCTGGATGAACGACCAAAGTATTATAAAAACAGTACTTACTGTTGCAGGTTATACTTATGGCCCGCTTTTAGGATTATTTGCATTTGGTTTATTTACACACAAAAAAGTTAAAGAGCCTTTAGTCCCGATTATTGCTCTTCTTGCTCCCGTTTTATCGTACGTCTTAAGTCAAAATTCACAAAATTGGTTTTGGGGATATTCCTTCGGTTTTGAGATTTTATTAGTTAATGGGCTGTTGATGTGTTTTGGGCTTTGGTTGATTCGAGAGAAATAAGTTAGGATTTTTATAATTTTGCAACTTTTTAAAGTTGTTTTAGGCAAAATAATATGCAAGTTAACATGATTTGAAAGAGTGCTGCCCCCAAAAGTCAACATTTCGTAATTAGCTGAGTTCAGGGTAAGAAAGAACTATGAAAACGGATATAAATAACAATTGTCCCAGAGGTTTAATAAAGCGTTTTAGAAAGGTTTTTGCTAGAAAGTAAAGACTTAAAAAGCACAGAGCTTACCGATTGATACAAGGGCATAATTACTTGTCTAAGGAAGACTTACAGAATGATTTTATCATTCTGGGCTTGACCCAGAATCTTCGGCTAATGAAGCAAGAACTAGATGCTTTACTAAAGGCAAGACGATGTGCTAGACTGAGATACTGAATCAAGTTCAGGATGACCTTGGTTTCTTCCATTATTTCTCTACTCAGCACTTTGAGAGTGGCAGAGAAACCGAAGGCAAGCGAAGCCAAATGAAATTTTTACTAGTTTTTTCTTATTGGATGCTAAAAATATTGCCACTTTTCTTATCCCGAAATCAAGTCCATAAGCTAAAAGTTAGAGTTTGGAGAATATTTTGTTTTCACTTTACCAAAAGAACCAAAAGATTAGATATGAAATCATGCAACACGAAAATAAATCTTACTTGTCAATTTAGGATTTAATTAATTGAGGATGATAGGTTCATTTTTAGGTTTTTAAAAACACTCAAAACTCAATTTCTTATTTTTAAGAATGAAAAAATCAAAAGCTTAGTTTAGGCATAAAATTAATTTGGGGGTCTATTTTTCTTGAGTAAAAATCTCGGTACTATTTGCGAATTAGACCCAATAAATATGTCAATCATTGATTCAATAATCGACGATTTAATAGAGAAAAACTATTCCATTCAAACTTCACTTTTTCCAGAAACCATTATTCAAACGCTTTTTGAAGAAGGCTTAAATCTTTGGGAATCCGGAGATTTTAGAACCGCGCGTATTAGTCGAGGAGATGATGAACAAAAGAGAACAGAAATACGAAGTGATAAGATTCACTGGCTAGATCCAAATGACTTAAGTGAAACGCAAAACGACTATTGGAAGTTCATTGATGAATTAAAAGTTCAAGTAAACCGAACTTTCTTTTTTGGCTTACAAGACTTTGAAGCACATTATGCTGTCTATCCTGAAGGGACCTTTTACAAAAAGCACTTAGATCAATTTACTAAAACACCACATCGTTTTGTTTCCTGTTTATTGTATTTAAATAAAAATTGGAAACCTGAAGAGGGTGGACAATTGCGGATTTACAAAAATGGAACCGATGAAACTGATTTCATTGATATTCAACCCGAATTCGGGAAATTTGTCTGTTTTTTAAGTGGAAGTTTATACCATGAAGTACTTCCGGCAAACAGATAGCGATTTAGTTTAACGGGTTGGTTAAGAAAAGAAGCCATTCCATTTGTAGGATAATTAATCGTTGATTTTTTTAAAGTTTGCCTATTTTAGACAACGCTTTTTGGTTAAAACTCTATAATAATCAAGTACTATGTTAAATTACATTTGGGCAGGCTTAATTGGATTAAGTTTGTTCTTTGCTATCACTCAAGACACTTTAGATTATGTGCAAAACACGTATCAAAACGGAAAAGAGTGGAGTGTTTCCCTTAGAAAAATTGAATCGGATGCTTCGGGAAATCAACAAAAGGTTTGGTTAAAACTTTCCGAAACCGATTCAATGGTAGTTTTGTTTAAAAAATCTCATCAAGAACTTACATTAAGTTCGTTTGATGCTTTGCCTGTACATTGGAAAACGGTTCATGAATTATCGAAAAAATCAGATTCTGAACCTTTACGAGCTGAAATTACACGTTGGGATGAAATGAGTGGCGCTGCAATTGTTATTCTTCCGGAAGTGAAATTGGTGAAAATGAAAGCGATTGCAAAAGCAGCTTTCGATATGGCTGAATTCTCTGTTCGTTTAGCAATTGGTTTAATAGGGACAATGGCTTTGTGGTTGGGACTCATGCAAATTGCTGATAAAAGCGGTCTGATTTTTATTGTTGTTAAAATTGTTCAACCTGTTATGCGATTTTTATTTCCCAATATTCCCAAAGGTCACCCTGCAATGGGAGCAATCAGTTTAAACTTAGCGGCGAATATGTTGGGATTGGGAAATGCAGCAACTCCATTAGGCATTAAAGCGATGGAAGAAATGCAAAAAATAAATCCGAAAAAAGATACCGCAACCGATGCGATGTGTATGTTTTTAACCATGAATACAGCAAGTGTTCAATTGGTTCCACCAGTTACTTTAGTCGCCTTGATGGGAATTGGCGTTGGAGAAATGATTTTTAGCATCTTTTTAGCAACGGTGATTTCATTATCAATTGGAATTTTCGCAGCAAAATGGTTTGCAAAACGAGATCCGGAAAAGAATAGTTCAGTGTTAACAACGGAGGGCAATTAAGATGGATGTGTTATCAATTTTAGTTTTACCACTTCTGATTGTATTAATCCCGATGTACGGATTATTTAAAAAAGTGCCTGTTTACGAAGAGTTCGTAGTTGGAGCAAAAGAAGGATTTGATATCGGCGTTCGAATAATACCCTATTTAGTTGCGATTCTTTTTGCAATTGGGATGTTTAGAGCTTCCGGTGCAATGGATTGGATGATTGCATTATTAGAACCTGTTCTATCTCTTGTTGGATTCCCAGCGGAAGTCTTACCAATGGCAATATTAAGACCGCTAACAGGAAGTGGTTCAGTTGGAATTTTAGCCGATTTAATAGCAACTCACGGCGAAGATTCTCTCATTGTGAAGATGGCTGCTACCATGTTTGGCTCAACAGAAACAACATTTTATGTATTGGCCGTTTATTTTGGAGCCGTTGGAGTAAAAAGAACAAGATATGCTGTTTCAGCAGGTTTAATTGCAGATTTAACAGGTGTTATTGCTTCAATAGTTGTTTGTTATTGGCTCTTTAGCTAAAAATTAAAACCTCTAGGACTCACAGTCCTCTAAGAACTGTGAGTCCTAGAGGTTTTAATTTAGAATTTTATTTTTTAACTAAATCTTCATAAACCTTAAAAAGATGCTCAAAGTGAGATTGCATTGTACCGACATGTTTTTCGGCATGACTTAATGCTTCATCTCGAAGTGAATTTCTGTCTCTTTTTGTAATAGCTAAGACGGCTTTTTTAAGTTCTTCTTTATTTCCAGCCTCATAGGTTTCAGAAAAAGTTTGTCTTGCTAAATCAGCTGCGCCACCTTTATTAGGAACTACTATTGGTAAGCCACTACATAAGGCTTCAGCAATAACTAAACCGTAGGTTTCGGCCGCTGAACCATGAAGAAAATAATCGCAAGAAGCCATAATATTCGCCAACTCATCTCTATTTGATGTGAATCCCATCAAAGAAACATAACTACTCTTTTTTACTTTTTTGTTTACATAAAAACGTAAAGGACCGTCCCCGAAAAGAAGTAAAGCCATTGGTTTTTCTTTAGCCGCAAGCGAAAATCCGTCAATCATAGTTCCTAAACGTTTTTCTGGGTGATGTCTTGAAATCCCGATGAATAAATCTGCTGTTTCTGGAAGATCAAAAAGACCTAATAACTTTTTTCTTAGTTCGGGATCTCTTCGTTTCGGTGAGAAAAAATCTTTATCAATACCAAACGGAACAGGAATGGGGTTTTTGATTCCAAAGGAAGCTGTTCTATCGGCAAGCCATTGTCCACTAACAATAGTTGCATCAAATTTTAAACTCAATTTTTTTAAGTAATTCCAATAAAATCCAAAAAGAGAATCAACTTTATCCGTTGAGATAAATTTCCCCAAAATGGTATGAGGATAAACGGCAACAGGATCTTGATGAAAAATGAATGATTTAATCGCATTTCCTCTCCAGTTTGCGGCAAACCAACCACCGGTCCAAGGTGAAGAGCCTTCAACAACATCAGGTTTTAGTTCATCCAATAATTGATGCACTTCTTTTTGTCGCCAAAGAATTACATATCGGGGATCAACAGGAAGTGGCGGACCAGGAACCCAATAGATTTTTCCTCCCAATCGTTCTTCAACGCCACGTTTTCTGCCTGGTGCAATAATGATAATTTCGTGGCCAATACGCGCTCCTGCTTGTAATTTTTGATTGATGTAGGTTTTAACGCCACCGCCTTGATCGGTGTAAAATTCGGCTACATCAATTATTCTCATGTCTTTTGGTTGATTTTTGAACGGTGTGAATCATAAAATTACTCAAATTCTCTTTCAAGCCCAAGTTTAGAAAATATAGAGAAGAGAAAGTGATTCAAAAAATTGAAAAACGCAAAACGAATTAATCAATAAAATGAGTATTTTACAGAATGAATTTTGATAAAATTGCACTTCGTTTACAACCATATTATTCCCGTTTTAAAGTAAAAGACAGACTTTTATTTACAGGTCATTCACATCAAGCTTGGCCAGATTGTTCTAGAGATGGAATCTTAGAATGTTATGATGATGCCGCTCGCCTAGTCGATGAAAAATGGGGTGAAGTATTCAATAAAATCGAAATCCTTAAAGAATATCTTAGAAATTGGTATTCAGATCCTGAAGGTTCGTATTCAACAGCAGCAAGTACACACGATTTATTGATTAAGTGGATTTCTGCCCTAAGATTAGAAAAAGGCGATGAATTAGTAAGTACTGAAGGCGAATTTTATACCATTTTCAGACAATTAAAAGCGCTTGAAGAAACGGGGATTCGCATTACAAAAATTGCATCAAAAAATCCTGAAACGATTGCAGCCCAATTAATAGAAAAGATTTCTGCGAAAACAAAAGGGGTAATAATAAGTCGTGTTTTTTTTGAATCAGGACTCATTTTTCAACATTTAGATCAAGTTGCGCAGCATTGCGCTAACCTATCCGTTCCTTTATTGATTGATGATTATCATGGCACAAATGTACGTCCAATTCAGATAGGAAATACGGTTTTTGAATCGACTTATTGGTTAATTGGTGGTTACAAATATCTGCAATGGGGAGAAGGAAATTGCTTTTTACGTTATCCAAAAGATTGCACATTAAAACCAGTTTATACAGGTTGGTTCGCTTCATTTTCGACTTTGCATCTGCCAAAAAATGATTACACAGTCAGTTTTGATAATCAAATGAAATTCGCTGGTGCAACGTTTGACCCAAGTTCAGCATACCGAGCTGCAAAAGTGGTGGAGTTTTTTAAAGAGCAACAGTTAACGAATACGTATTTCACAAACTTATACAGATATCGAGTTGGTGAATTAATACATGAATTTAAAGCATTAGATCTTCCTGAAAACGAATTTTCGATTATTAATGATGTTCAGCCTGAAAAAAGAGCAGGATTTATGGCAATTAAGACAAAAAACGCAGTTTTATATCAACAGAAATTAGCATATTGTGGTATTTTAACAGATGCCCGTGGTGAAAGTTTACGATTTGGTCCAGCGCCATATAGTTCATCTGCGCAAATACAAGCTGTGATGCAACAGTTTAAACAAGCAATAAAGCTTTAACATGAAACATTTTTGTGGTTTAATTTTTATCATTCTAATAGCCGTACAATGTACTGTATCTCATAAACCAATTCCCCCAGATAGTTCACAATTAGTCTTGGTTTTAATAGACTCTGTGAATGGAACTCAGGGAAAATTGTATCAATTTGATCGTGAATCTGGGTCGATGAATTGGAACGTAGCGGCACGAGAAATTCCAGTAATTATTGGGAGAAATGGTTTAGCTTGGGGAATAGGTTTACAAAAAGAATCGGATTATCCTAATTTCCCAACCAAAAAAGAAGGTGATGGAAAAAGCCCAGCTGGAGTATTTTATTTAAGTTCTGTATTCGGATTTGAAGAAATGCCTGATATTACCATGCCTTTTTTACCCGTTAATGATTTGGTAGAATGTATAGATGATGTAAACTCTCACTATTATAATCAAATAGTTAACAGAAATGAAATGGCGGAAAATGAATTACCCGATTGGAACTCATCTGAAAAGATGAGAACGTATAGTGGTTATTATGAGCAAGGTATTGTTGTAAATCATAATATGAACCCCATTACCAAAGCAAACGGTTCATGTATTTTTATTCACAATTGGAAATCGGGAAATGATGTTACAGCCGGTTGTACTGCTATGATTCCCAAAGATTTAACAAATCTGATACACTGGTTAAGCATCAAGAAAAAGCCAGTATTAGCTCAGCTTACACTTCATCAATATCATGAATTAAAAAATATGTGGGCGCTCCCTTCATTAGATGAAGAGTGAATTTATTTTACCGCACCAGAACTTTTTAATAAGTGCTCTTCTGCAAAAACATGAGAATACAAGGTGGAAAGCCATAATCTACCCTTGTGTGTTTTTCGTAAATATTCAGTAGCAGTTTGAATAACTGGTGCTACTTCATTCCAAAAAAATGATGGATAATTTTCACGTAAATCAGCCCCAGAAGTATAACCAAGTTCTTTAGCAGAACCAGATTCTACAAATTCAGAAAATAGTGCAGCTGTTTTTCTTAAATAATGTACATCTCCCATTTGCCCAATTAAATCAGCGGCTCTAACTAAGCCAGCTAACGTATCCGTTTGCTGATAGCATTCTTCTTTTGGAATTGGGAAGCGTGTGAGTTCTATAATATCAGAAATAATAATTTCGTCAATTTTTGGTTTGTCGAAAAACCAGTTTTTAACGAAAAGTTTAGAGCGATTTACATGCCAATGTTGCAGAGAGGCATCTGTAGATCCTCTTGGCAACTCAACGGTATCTCCTTTTTCATTAATTATAAAATGGGTGTCAGAATCTCCTTCTATAACACCTCTTACATATCCTATATCATGGCATAAAAGAGCAATGGTTGCATGTAACCAATCTTGAGGAGTTAAATTGCCTGTAGCCATGTGTTTCCCTCTTAGAATAGTTAGACCAACGTCTGTAACTAAAATGGTATGTTCCATATTATGGTAAGCTGCATCACAATTAGATAAATTTTCTAATACAAGACGGGCAACAAAAGCAGTAATACTGGGAAATTCAGGTTCAAGTAAACCAAACGAATCTGAGTAATCCGACTTAAGTTTATCTACAAATGAATCTATAACTATTGCGTTAGGATAAAACATACACCTTTATTTATTTCGCTAAAGGAATGAAAATAATCGGGTAATTCAAAATGATTTTTTTGACTTATATTGATTTATGGCACTTTTAATTGTTTCTTAACATACGTATTCATCGCTTGGTGCATAAACTTAGCAAACTCAGGCTGCGTTTCCTCCTTTATTGTTGAGAAAACAGGGTGGTTTAGGTACGATTGAGCCAAATCACGGTAGGATTCTAAATGCTGTTTAATGGTACTAATTGTTCCCCAATATTGGTTTACACAGTTAAAATGGTTCTCAATTAGTTCTTGTACAGGAATAGAGTCTTCCGTTAATTGTTTTATCGAAAAAAGTTCTTGAATAATTTTATCATGATTGAGTTTAACTTTTGACAGGAATTCTTTACTCAATTTGTTAGCAAAGCTTTCTGCTCGTTGAACATTTAAACGTCCATATCTTGATATTGCAACACTACGATATTTATTTGAGTCTTCAGAGGATATAGAATTGAAGAGATATTTGACAAAAAACACGTTTTTATAGACTAAATTGATTAATAGTTGCTATGTAAAGATACTTCTGATTAAAAGTGATTAACTACTCTATTTGAGTCATTTTGTAGTACTTTTCATTCATTTTGAATCACAGTTTATTAATTGACTCTATATTTCTTAAAGAAGTGATACAACTTTCTGACTTTGACATGTTTTAAAGTGAAATTTTTTATTGACGGTTTTTGTAGCATTATTAATGAAAGCAAGAGCTTATTTGCATCATTTTGAGCTTAGCTCATAGATGTTATTTGGTAATTCTGGGCTTCGACCCAGCATCTTAGCCTAAGAACCAATTCTATTCAAAAAAAAGTGATTATTGCTTAAAAAGATATTGGACAGAGTTAGCACTTCGTGGTTCTTCGATTCGTGTAAGGGTACGGGATGACCGTTTTTTTTGCGAAAAACACTGCCTTTTTTTATAGAAACGAAGACTTAATTAGAATAAGTAATTCAACAGCTCTAAAATTTAATTCAGTTGTATTTGGACGTACTCAAATTCTGACTTCATGATTGAACACACTCCAGAAAGTCGACTTTGGGGGTATGTGCTTTTCCGAATTCTGAGAATTCACCGATTATTTTGTTTCTAACTACTTTTCCGGGTAAGGTTACTGGTTTGACTTTCAATTAATTTTAAATTGAAATGAATTTACGTTGAATAGTTTTTTTGTGAGTGCTATTGTCTTAATGTTGGATTAAGCATAAAAGATGACATTTTTTTACCCATCTGTTAAAGGCATTTCCTTACATTTGTATTAGCTTTTACAAGTAAATGAATTATTATAATTGAATTGATAATATTAAACTTACATGTTTTTTTGGTTTTGGAATTTATTTAGGAGAGACGCTCTAGTTTTTTTTAAGTGAATCAAACAAAATGAAATTGAATAAAAGCATATCTATTGATATACGTAGCTACTATTAATTGGCCATTTCAGCGAACTAAACTGAACACTCTTATTTATGAAATTCGAACTTATTTTTTCAGATAGACTTTATACACTAATTTTTAGCTCAATTCTACTTTTATTAGCTTGTGAAAAAACTCAGGTGATACAAGAAAAAACCTTATATGAATCCGAATCATTTAAGCTTACCAATTTTGGAGTATCTCAAAGTAATTATGAAGCAAGAGTAAAACCTGATTCAAGTATAGTAGCAAATTATTTTAATGAACCGAGAGAATTGAAATTCAAGTTTGCTCTAAATGGCGTTGATAATGAAATGGGCTTTGGTGTAGATCATACTATCTTATTATACCCAGACTCATCAGGATCTGTTCAAATTGCAACAATGGATTTTGGAAATCAGTTAACACAAATGGAAGTCGATGAGAGTAAATCGCCTTTCTTGGAACCCAATACAAAACTCACTTTTCGAGTCAATTTAAATTCAGTTATTGAACAAATTTCAAAAAATGGTGTTTATCAGGGTGCTAATAATCATCAAATTAAAGGGTTTAATTCTATTTCTGTATTGGGTAGTAAACCACCTTTAGATTGGGATTTCTCTGGTACAAAAAATCAGTTAAAAGATGAAGATGGCGATG